>ERZ1026901.873-NODE-873-length-20596-cov-22.535466_pt1 | contig 20596 bp, 18 predicted proteins | sample MGYA00380179_ERZ1026901 | MGnify/ENA primary metagenome ERZ1026901 (study PRJEB33269, sample SAMEA4719815) | human gut metagenome | biome: human-associated habitat; feature: organic feature; material: feces | place: Cameroon | collected 2013-10 ... | reverse complement strand
CACGGTGGTGTGAGAGGTCGGTAGGTAAACTAATTACCTACCTCCTACTCGATTCATCTAAAATCCTTGACTCTCCAGTCAGAAAAATTTTCTAAAGCACTGTTTTTTTCGCGTAATTTATGTTAAAATATACCTATATTCTGCATTATGTAATGCGTCTGGAGGAATAGAAATGAAAAAGACATTACGTTTATTACTGATGACTGTTATGGCAATCTGCTTCAGTCTTCCGTGCTTTGGCGCTGCTGAGGCTGCTACCGTAGCACTGCTGCCGCTGATTAACAATGTTGAAGGCGGCGACGAGCTGGCTAACACTGTATTCTACAAAAACGCTCTGTCTATGCTGAACAGCAAGAAGGGCTTTGTCGTTGTAGAAAATGACAAGCTGACCGCTGTTATCGACGCTGCAAAAATCGGCAACAAGGTTCCCGATGCTGCAACTCTGGAAAAAATCGCTAAAGACGGCGATGTAGACATCGTTATCGCTATGCAGCTGGATAAGCTGGAGGACAAGGTAATTGATTCCAGCGAAGAGCGCAAGCTGCAAATCGATATGCGTGGCTATGCTGTTGCTTACAACAAGCTGACCGGCAAAGCTTACACCCACAGAATCTATAGCGACAAGACCACCCCGGAAGCTCTGACCAGCCGTTGGGATTGGGTTCATGAAGAGTTTGGCCGTGCTGTTCGCGTAGAAACTGATCGCGCCCTGCGTGCAAAATAATATAGTTATGCTTAATTTAGGCGGTCTTCCGAAAGGAGGGCCGCTTTTGTGAATTTGGGAAAGAAAAACTTGGTAACAACTAAAACAACAAGTGAAATTCTTCAGTTGTTATTTTAGTTGTTGCAAAGAAGTGAAAAAAATGCTAAGAAATGAAATATAGAGGTAAGATGTGAAATTTTGAAGGGAGAATCTTAAATGACAAGTGAAGAATTGCTCCAACAACTGAAATTCATCCAAAATATTAAGTGTGAAACACAGACTTTGGAATTAAAAAGTGCAGAAAAAGTTTGTCCTACTCGTTTTATCATGTAGAAAAGAAATCAGTGAGTTTCTAAAAATTAAGTCTGTAGCATATGCAATGAAAAGATATGTACAGCCGTTAATTGAGAGCGGAAAAATAAAATTGACTATACCTGATACCCCTAAAAGCACTCAACAAAAATATTACAGCTAAGCTTTTGCAGCCTTGTTTTTTAGTAAGAAAAAATTTATAAAACGCTTTTTTCTGCTTGTGAAAAAATTGTATACAATATGCGTAATGTCGAAAAATTTGTGAAGCACTTGCTTTTTATTGAGAATTGGAGTAAAATAATGTCAAGATAATTGCATATGCTAACTGCTAAGAGCTGAGGGAAAAAGCGAGCTGTGAGAGGTATAGTAGAGGAAACAAGGCAACTCTTACTGGAAAGCTGCGGCGGACTTGAGTAGCAAGGCTAAGGCGAAGAGGCAAAGCAATTTTCAAATGTTTTTTCCTAAAGGAGGAAATCAAAATGAAAAAATCTTTAGTTTTAGCAATGGCTATGGCACTGGGCGTAACTGCTTCCGCATACGCTGCAAATCCGTTCTCTGATGTACCTGCTGGTCACTGGGCATATGACAGCATCAACAAGCTGGCAGCTGCTGGCGTAATCGAAGGCTACGGCGACGCTACCTTCGGCGGCGACAAACTGATGACTCGTTATGAAATGGCTCAAATCGTAGCAAAAGCTATGGCAAAAGGCGCTGACGTTGACAAGCTGGCTGCTGAATTCGCTGACGAACTGGACAACCTGGGTGTTCGCGTAGCTAACCTGGAGAAAAAAGCTGACAATGTAAAAGTAACCGGCGAACTGCGTTACAAATACATGAGCAAAGATGGCGAAGTAAATGGCTCTAACCATGAAAATGACCTGCGTTCCCGTCTGTGGGTAAGCGGTCAAATCAATGATGACTGGTCTTACACTGGTATGATTGAAAACACCCAAGACTTTAAAGACAATGCTGGTAATGAAGATACCACATTTGCTCGTGCATATGTTGAAGGTAAACTGGGCGGTCTGAATGTAACTGCTGGTCGTTACAATGCTTTCTTCGCTGACGGCAATGTATATGATGCAAAAGTTGATGGCGTTGAAGTTTCCTATGGTGACAAGATTAAACTGACTGGCTTTGCTGGCAAAGGCACCGAAGCAACTATTCTTGATAAAAACTTGGAAGAAACTGATGGTTCTTATGGCAACTACTGCGGTGCTGAACTGACTGGCGATTTTGGCAAATTCAATGCTATGGCTGGTTATGTAAACTTCAAAGATATGTTTAAAGATGGTTATGATAAAGATGAACATGGTCTTCCTGAAGCTATTGGTGAGGGTATTGATAATGCTATCTGGTATGTTGGTGGCAACTATGACTTTGATGGCAATGTAGCTCTTTCTGCTATGTACCTGAAAGGTGATTTGAGTGACAACGATGTGGATGTAGACTGTATTAATACTGATGGCTGGACTGCAAGCCTGACCTACAAAGGTGCAGAAGCTTCCGAAGCTGGTTCTTGGGGCCTGTTCGCTACCTACTATGATCTTGGCGGCATGACTTATATTGCTCATACCACTGATGCTAATACCTTTGATAACGATGGCTTCAAAGGCTATGGTGTTGGCGCTAACTACACCTTCGCTAAAAACATCGTTGGTACTGTAGCTTACTACGATACCGAATCTAAACTGGACAGCAAGGTTGATGACCGACGCGTTTGGGCTGACGTAACCTTCACTTTCTAATTTAACGATTAGCAAGTAACTCACAGTAAATTCATACGCGTATAAGAAAACCCCTCGCCGTCAGGCGGGGGGTTTTTGGTTGCAAAAAATTTTTAATGTGGTATAATAAAAATAGAAAGACAACCGCCCACAAGGTGGGTTGCCGTTTACTTTATGGATTAGAAAGCCACTCCGCTACTTGGCAATGTGTAGGAGTGGTTTTTCTATGCATAAGTTACTTTTTGTTCTGGAAAATGAACGTCAGTAATGCTAGGATAAACATACCAAAAATCATAAGATCCTGGAAAGTAAAATATATCATAGACATCACCTCCATTCTTTAGAGGAATGAGGCAACGCCACTCTGCAACACGGTTGTTGCAGATATTCTATCATATAAACAAAATTTTAGCAAGAAATACAAGCCCCTCGCCGTTAGGCGGGGGGTTTTGTGTAGAGCGCTATCTGAATAAATCACTGTGAGTGCCTGTTCTCGTTAAATATAGGTATAAAGTTTCTTCGGCTTTTTCATATATTAATAGCCAGTCAGGCAAAATATGGCACTCGCGGCAACCTTCAAAGGTTCCGTGCAAATCGTGGTCATGATATTTTTGCGGAAGAGCTTCTCCTGCTATTAATAAGTCAATGACATCATCTAATAAATCCAAGTTGTAACCACGTTTTTGTAGTAACTTGAGATCTTTTTTGTATTTATTAGAAATTCTAACCTTATACATCGCCTAAAATATCCTTTCGCAGTTCTTCGGCGCTGGTATAGGTTTTACCTTCTTCTGGATGAGCTTTTAGATACTTGATTTCATTGATGGCTTCTAAGGTTTCTTGGTTAGGTTGCTCTGCGCCTATTTCAAAAGGAATGCGGTATTCACGTACAGTTTTTTTGACAAATAAATTAATAGCTGTTGTCATAGTAAGCCCCATGTCCTTACAAAAGGCTTCAAATTGCTTTTTTAATTCTGGATTCATTCTGATATTCACGTTTACATTTGCTTCCATTGTAATCACCTCTACTTATATTTTATGCTAATTTATTTATGTTGTCAATAAAAATAAGCATCTAAGCCATTATTTCGATGAGCCTAGATGCTTATTTGCTTTCTATAATCCTTTACAGTCCAGCCTGCTCAATGCCACTGAACAGGAAGCCAAGATGCTGTGTGGAGTTCAAAAGCACCACGCGCCACGTACCGCCTGTATATTCCAGCACGTTTACGCACGTATTATCCTGCTTAATCTGCCAGAAGTGCGACATATCCAGTCCCAGCAAATCGCAGATAATCGCCTTGTTCACCGCGTCGTGCGCAGCGACAAGCACTGTTTTGCCCTCATATTTGGCTGCATATTCGTCGAAGGCAGCGCGTGCGCGTCTGCGCACGTCCTCAAGGCTTTCGCCGCCGTCCGGCATCTGCACCTTCTCCGGCTGCGTATGCCAGAGCGCAAACTCTGTCGGATAGCGCTTGGCGATATCGCCTGCGAGTACGCCCTCCCAGCTGCCGTGGTTGATTTCGGTGAGTCTTTCATCCGTAGCTACAGGCAGACCGTGCAGGTCAGCGCAGAAGCTACAGGTCTGGTAGGAGCGCTGCAGCGGGCTGGAGATGCACAGGTCGATTGGGATTGCGCGCAGCGCTTCGGCCAGCAGCAAGCCCTGCTTGCGTCCGCGCTCGCTGAGCGGAGTATCCTCCTGCCCCTGGTAGCGGCCTTCGATGTTCCAGGTGGTTTCGCCATGTCGTATTAATATGATTCTCATATTAGTCTTACCCCTCGCAGTTAATCAGCTTAACATCCAGAATGCCTTCTACGCCGCGCAGCTGCAGCATGATGTCGTTCGGGATGTCGTCGCCAACGGCAATTGCCATGATGTTGGTGTCGGATTTGGCGGTGCTGCCAACCTGCATGCCGTTGATGTTGATGCCTGCGCTGCCGAGGATGGTTGCCATCTGGCCAATCATATTCGGCTTGTTGATGTGCGGTGCGAGCAGCAGGTAGCCTTCCGGATTGAAGTCAACATGATATTGGTCAATCTGCACAATCTTCGGCTGTTTGCCGTCGAACAGCGTGCCTTCGATTTTGTGCGTGCCTTTGGCGGTAGCAATCTTGACGTTGATTGCCGTGGTGAAGTAGCCAGCCTTATTAGCCTTGACCTCTTTGACCTCCAGATTACGCTTTTTGGCAATGCCGGGGGCGTTGACATAGTTGACGCTGTCCTGCAGAATCGGGTTCAGCAAGCCTTTGAGGAAGGCGGTGGTGAGCGCGCCGGTTTCGGTTTCAGCGAGAGCGCCGGTGTATTCAATCTCTACGCTCTTAATCGGTCCGTCGGCAAGGTAGATGCCCACAGTGCCCATGCGTTCTGCCAGCTTGAAGTACGGCTGGATGATGGCTGCGACGCTTTTCGGAATCGGTGCCATGTTCACAGCGGTCATCACCGGACGGCCCTCGAGTGCGTCGATAACGCCATAGGCTACATCGACAGCAACGCCGATTTGTGCTTCAATCGTGGAAGCGCCCAGATGCGGTGTCTGCACCACATTGAAGAGGCCGAGGAACGGATTATTTTCCTTCGTCAGCGGCTCGGTCGGATAGACGTCGATGGCAGCGCCGGCGATTTTGCCGGATTTTACGCCGTCAGCGATAGCCTGCGGATCCATGCAGCCGCCGCGAGCGCAGTTGACGATGCGCACGCCGTCCTTCATTTTGGCGATAGCGTCAGCGTTGAGCATTTTTTCGGTTTCCTTCGTCAGCGGCGTATGAATCGTGATGTAATCGGATTTGGCGAGCAGCGTATCCAGATCGACAAGCTCAACGCCAACCTGATGCGCACGCTCTTCGGTGATATAGGGATCATAGCCGATGGTGGTCATTTCCATAGCCTGCATACGTTTGGCAACGCGGCTGCCGATGCGGCCTACGCCGATAATGCCCAGCGTTTTGCCTTGTACTTGAATGCCGTCGAAGGATTTGCGGTCCCATTTGCCTTCCTGAATGGATTGATGCGCCTGCGGAATGTGGCGCGTCATAGCCATCAGCATAGCAACAGTGTGCTCGGTAGCAGCCATGGTGTTGCCTTCAGGAGTGTTGAGCACGACGATGCCTTTGGCGGTAGCAGCAGGTATATCAATATTATCTACGCCGACGCCTGCACGGCCGATAACCTTCAGGCGGGTGGAGGCTTCAATAACCTCCTTCGTCACCTTCGTCATGCTGCGGGTTACGAGGCCGTCATAGTTGTTGATGACCTTAATCAGCTCGTCAGGCTTCATATTCGGCATTACGTCTACATCAAAATGCTCGCGCAGCAGTGCTACGCCCTTTTCGCTAATATCGTTGCTTACAAAAATTTTCATGGTATATTCTCTCCTTACTTATTATTTTTCATATACTCAGTCATAAATTCTGCTAACGCTTGGCAGGCCTCCATAGGAACTGCATTATAGGCGCTGGCGCGGCAGCCGCCGACAAGACGATGACCGCCGATGCCGACAAAGCCTGCGGCCTTGCCCTTGGCTACAAAATCCTTCTCCATCTCCGGCGTCGCTAGATTGAAGGTGATATTCATCAGGCTGCGAGCATCCTTGGCCGCATGGCCTTTATAGAAGCCGTCGCTGTTATCAATCACGTCGTAAATCAGCTTGGCCTTGGCCAGATTATTTTTGGCGATGGCATTTACGCCGCCCTGCTTTTTAATCCAGTGCAGAGTTTTGTTGACCATATAAATCGCGAAGACTGGCGGTGTATTATACAGGGAATCGTTCTCCGCGAAGGTGCTGTAGCGCAGCATCGTGGGCAGCTCCTGACGGGCCGTCTCCAGAAAAGATTTCTTAGCAATGACGATGACTACGCCTGCGGGGCCGAGGTTTTTCTGTGCGCCTGCATAGATGAGGTCGAAGTCTGCAACGTTGACCTTGCGCGAGAGAATATCGCTCGACATATCGCAGATAACGGGAACGTCGAATTTCGGGAAGGTTTTGTACTCCGTGCCGTAAATCGTGTTGTTGGCCGTGAGGTGGACATAAGAGGTGTCGGGACGCAGGGTGAACTCCTGCGGAATGTAGCTGTGGTTTTTGTCGGCGCTGGTGGCTGCCTCGTACACCTCGCCGTAATACTTGGCTTCGGCCATAGCCTTTTTCGCCCACACGCCGGTGTTGACGTAGGCGGCGTATTTTTTCGTGTGGAAGTTGGCCGCCGTCATCAGAAATTGCGTGCTGCCGCCGCCCTGGATGAACATAACCTCGTAATCATCGGGAATTTCCATCAGCTCACGCAGGAGCGCTTTAGTTTCGGCGTGCAGCGCAGCGTATTCAGCGCTGCGGTGGCTCATTTCAATAATGCTCATGCCGGTATTGGCATAATTTAAAAATTCTTCTTGGGCTTCTAATAATACTTCCAACGGCATGGCGGAGGGGCCGGCATTGAAGTTGTAGGCGCGTTTCATTGATAATTCCTTCTTTCTTTTGACATCGTCGATAAAGCAGCATCTGCTTCAGAATCCTTCCTCTGCGTACCAGATGATAGGATATCTAAAATCAAAAAGAGAAGCACATCCCTTTGGGACGAGCTTCTCTTCTTCTCGCGGTACCACCCAAATTGCCCGGGCAATATTGTGCAGCAGCTAAAAAAATAAGCCCTTCATCCCAAACTCATGGGACGAGGACTGCCTCGCGGTGCCACCCAGATTGCCTATGGCCAACTTTTAGTCGCTGTATCGGGCGTACCCGTCAAATTCATCACTTGCCGCTTCAGAGCGGAACAGATGTGCTTGCCTGCTGGCTTGCATCAACCGCCAGCTTTCTGAAAAGCGCCGCACGCTGCTTCTCCTTCATCGCGTTGCATATTTAAATGTTGTAGATGATTATAGCACTACTGGCGCAGGAGTCAAGCATTTTTGGAAAGATTTGTTGTGTATACATTTTTTTCAGGGGATTTGTAACGTAGGTTACAGAGTGTTGATAAAAGTTTGTTTATGTGGTAAAATATACCTGACAACCGTGTTGCAGGGTGGCGTTGCCTTCCATTTCTTTTATAGAATGGAGGTGATGCTTATGAAAAAGTACGACTTTCAAGACCTTATGGCTTTTGGCGTATTTATTCTGGCGTTACTGACATTTATATTTCAGTTTAACAAATAATCCAGACATAAGAAAACCACCCCAAAACTTGCCGGTAGCGGGGTGGCTTTCAGTCAAAACAAACCACTAAAGGCAACCCACCTTGTGGGCGGTTGTCTTTCTTTACTTATAATATAGCACAACGAAAAAAATTTTTCAAGTTTTTCTTTGTGTGCTTGCCAAATCCCCTCATTCATGATAAAGTAAATAAGACAAAAGCATACCAAACCGCTAGGGGCGCATTCTGCTGAGAGGACGTTGTCCGACCCTTTGAACCTGAATCTGGTTAGTACCAGCGTAGGAAAGCGAAGCTTGAGCAAAACGCAGACAAACCGCTTTCTACGAGGAAGCGGTTTTTTTATTGTAATACCAGCCGAAGCAGTCAGCAGCAGCTTGGCTGGGTTATGCACATATCCACAGGGGATTTTCAGCTTGTGGATAAGTAAGGAGGAAAAATCATGGCAACACAAATGCAATTAGCGCGTCAGGGCATCATTACTGACGCTATGAAAATCGTCGCAGAGCAGGAGCACGTAACGCCGGAGTTTATCCGTGAGGGCGTTGCCAATGGCACCATCGCTATTCCCTGCAACATCAACCATAAGAACATCATTCCGCGTGGCGTCGGCACGGGCCTGACCGTAAAGGTTAACGCCAACATTGGCACGTCCAGCAGCTATCCTGATCCGGCACCGGAGCTGGAGAAGCTCGCAGCAGCTATTGAAGCAGGCGCAGATTCCGTTATGGACCTTTCCACCGGCGATAATATCAGCGCATCGCGTCAGGCTATCATCGGCGCATCCACCGTTATGGTCGGCACTGTTCCTATGTATCAGGTTACTGTAGAAACCATTAAAAAGCGCGGCGCAGTCGTAGAGATGACCAAAGAGGATATTTTCGACGTTATCCGTATGCAGGCGCAGGATGGCGCAGACTTCATGACCATTCACTGCGGCATCAACAGAAACGTGCTTAAGGCTTTGCTTGACGAAGGCCGCGAGATGGACGTTGTCAGCCGTGGCGGCAGCTTTATCACCGGCTGGATGCTGCATAACGATAAGGAGAATCCGCTGTACGAGTACTATGACGAAATTCTCGACATCTGCGCTGAATATGACGTAACCATCAGCCTGGGCGACGGCCTGCGTCCTGGCTGCATCGCTGACGCAACTGACCGTGCGCAGATTCAGGAGCTGCTGAACCTGGGCGAGCTCACGCAGCGTGCGTGGGATAAGGGCGTACAGGTTATGGTGGAAGGCCCTGGCCATGTGCCCTATAACCAGATTGCGGCGAACATGCAGCTGCAAAAGCGCCTCTGCCATGGCGCACCGTTCTATGTGCTCGGACCTCTCGTAACCGACGTTGCTCCTGGCTATGACCATATCACGAGCGCTATCGGCGGCACGCTGGCCGCAGTAAGCGGCGCAAACTTCCTCTGCTACGTAACGCCGGCAGAGCATCTGGGCCTGCCTGACATCAACGACGTGCGCGAGGGCGTTATTGCTACGCGTATCGCTGCTCATGCAGCAGACCTTGCTAACGGCAATAAGGCTGCCTGGGAGTGGGATCTGAAGATGGCGAAGGCGCGCAAGAAGCTCGATTGGCCGGCGCAGCTGGACCTGGCTATCGACCCCGTGAAGGCGAAGGAGTACCGCCAGCGCAAGAACAAATCCGACGATGAGGCTTGCTCCATGTGCGGCAATTACTGCGCCGTGAAGATTGTGGGCCAGTATCTGGAAGAGCATATGCGTAAGCATTAAAATATCTGCTTAATAAGCTACCCCGTTGCCGTAGAGCTGCGGGGTACTTTTCTTTTTGTTGCAAGAAAAGTCTAGTGCTTATCCCCCTGAAATATGCTATAATATAAGCAATAATACTGTAATGAGGTTGGCAATGGAACAAGATATCTTAACATATGTAGGTAAAAGTCTGTATCAGATACATATTTTGAAGGAAATGAAGCGCTATGTTGTTTTCCGCACGCGCTGCAAAATGCATAGCAGTGCCGTAAATGATTTGCTGAGCTTTTTTAAAGCGAATGAGAAGCGTCAAGCCTGGCTGAAGGGTAATCCGTCGTTCGTTGAGCAGACAACGCGCAGCTTCTTCTATAAAGGCTCGACCTGGGATGAGCGCATGGCACTGGTGAAGAACCATGTCGAAATTATGGAAGCTTTATTTACAGATAAAATGCTGGACGAGCTTTATGGCGAGCGCAAGGCTGTGCAGCTGTGGCAGGATGAGTATCAGGAAAAGCCGCTGACGCTGAATCTGGTGTTTCATGCCGGCCAGCGTAAGGAAGGCTGCCTGTCGCTGATGATGAACTATGAGGAGCAGGCTTTGTATCAGATTATGTTCTGGCTTGCTAAGGATAAGGATGGCAAGAACGTTATCTATATCGGCGCCCTGCAGGGACCGCAGAACGGCAATGAGCTGATTAAGGGCTTGACCAAGGCGTTCTTTGGCTATCGCACGAAGAACCTTGTGTTCTATGGCCTGCGTAGTCTAGCGAAGGCCTTGGGCATTGAGAAGATTTACGCTGTGGGCAACGATGGCTATTATGCTATGAACCATATTCGTATGGACCGCAAGCTAAAGACCGACTTTGGCGCATTCTGGCTGGAGTGCGAGGGAGAGCAGTGCGAGGATAAGCGCTTCTTCGTTACGCCGGTTGCGGAGCACCGCAAGTCGATGGAGGAGCTGAAGCCGTCGAAGCGTGCGCAGCATCGCCGCCGCTTTGCAAAAATGGACGAGATGGAGAGTGCAGTGGCAGAGTCACTGAAGACTTATATGCGGTGAGAACGTCTGCGTTGACGGACGCGGCGTTCTTGCCAGCTTTGGTGAAGAGGAAGAGGGCGTACCAGTGGAGCGGAAGTGAAGCTGGTACGTTTTTTGGTTAGGGCGCACAGAAATTTTATAATATAATAGAACTTTTAGAAAAAAGATACTGGGAAATTTCAATATAGATAAATGTGAGGATTGGAAATATGTTCAGTCAAGAAGAATTCTCTAAAAATCACTTCATTGAGAAAAAAATACCATTCGAGGTTAGAAGCATTAATAAGAAAAATGTTATACATATAGCATTTAATATTGATGACAAATTTTTTATGCAAATGGGAGTAACGGTTGTATCTATTTTGGAGAACAATAAAGATAAGTACTTTAGCTTTCATATTTTTTGCGATGGCGTTAGTGACGATAATCTTGCAAAGGTTAAGCAGTTAGTAGAAAAATATCAGCAGAACTTTTATGTTTACATTATGGATATGAAACCGTTCCAGACTTTTCATATAAAAACCAAGCATTTTTCTCGCGTTACCTACTTACGCTCTGTTATGCCAAAAATATTAAAACCACTGACTGATAAATACTTGTATATGGATGCAGATATGCTTTGTGTTGGTGATATAAGTGAGATAACATCTATTGATTTAGAAGGTTATCCTTTTGCTGCTGCGAGCGAAACTCCGCAGGCTGTGGCATATAAAACAAGCTTTTTACACCAAAAAAGTGGTAAGCATTTTAATGATGGCTTGATGTGGATAGATATTGCGGAATGGGAAAAAGAGCAGATAATGGAGAAAATTTTTTCCTATCAGGGAGCAGACCCAAGAAGATTTTCCGGACAAAGTCAGGATATTATGAACCTAGTGTTAGATGGAGAGATTAAATTTATTGACAGGCGTTTTAATGGCGGCTCTGATAAGGGTATATTGATTTATCATTTTTGTGGTCGTAATAAGCCTTGGCATATGGTGATTTCTGAAAGAGATAAATTGTGGCGCCATTATTTAGACTTATCACCATGGCCTAGCCTGCCTGATCCATTGCCACCAAAGGAGCCAAGTCATTATTATAACTATAAACTTTTGATGGAATTAGCATGGAGAAAGAAAGAGATTATAAAAACATTCGAGTATATGTTTTGGTATAGCGTTTTGAAAATACAATTCAAATTAAGAGGCAAATAGTAGAGCGTAATATTAAATCATAATCTGCTAAATTCATTATAGTATTCTATCTTTAGATTAATGATGATTTAGCTGCTATATCCCTTAATTACCTGTAGATCTTTGATTTTCTTCTTTTGAATGCTGGGGATATCTATGATAAGTTGACGTATAGATAAAAACTTATCGTTCGTATGGTCTATCAAACCACAAGGAATAAACTAATACTATATTATATAAAGGCGTCAGACAGTAAAAAATGCTGTCTGACGCTTATTTTTGATGCAAGCAGGGGCGTAGTATGGTATAATCATTATATATAGGTAGAAAAATAAGTATTTGGAAAATGAAAGATAATACTACTTCGTAAAGGATGAAAATTATGGTACAAATAAGCGTTTTAATATTAGCGAAAAATGAAGAGAAAAATATAGGCGATTGTATTACAAGCTGTAGCTTTGCTGATGATATCCTAGTCATTGATGATGGCAGCACAGATAAAACACAGGAGATTGCTGAAGGCCTTGGAGCTCGTGTTATTCATCGCAGCATGAACGGCGATTGGGGCGGACAGCAGACCTTTGCTATTCAGCAGGCAAAGCATCCTTGGATATTTTTTATCGATGCAGATGAACGTTGTACGCCGGAGTTAGCGAAGGAGATAGAAGCTGCGGTATTGAAGAACGAGCAGGTTGCCTATTGGATTAAGCGTAAAAATAAATTCCATTATGATAAAGCAGAGCATGGTGTTCTACGTCCGGACTATGTATGTCGCGTAATGCCTGCTAAGAATTCCTATGTAGAGGGATATGTGCATCCGGCCATTATAACTCCTTATCCTAATAAAAAAATGCAGGGACATATGTACCATTATACCTACGATAATTGGCAGCAGTATTTTAATAAATTTAATAATTATACTACGCTTGCTGCTGAAAAGTATAAAAAAGCAGGGAAAAAAGTAAGCTTTTTCAAGGATATAGTTTGTCGTCCTCTGTGGGCATTCATAAAAGTTTATTTCTTAAATGGTGGCTTTAAAGATGGACGTTTAGGCTGGATTTTGTCTGTAGATCATTATTTTTATACTATGACGAAATATGTAAAGCTTTACTATTTATATAAAAGCAATGGCAAGCTGTAGGATGTGATGAGATGAAGGTTGCAATTTTAGAAAGTATCGTTATGCCAGCAGGTCATGAGGTAGAATTTGACCGTATATTGGTAGATGAGCTGAACAATCAGGGACATGAGCCAGTGATGCTGGTACCAGAGAATTTCCCTTTTAAAATTAAATATAATGCAAAGGTTGATTATCTTGAAGGCGGCGAGGTTGTTACCTATGCTGGTGCTAACAGGTTTCAAAAATTGTGGCTTTCAGTCAAGCGTGAAAGCCGTCGTAGAAAGTGGTTTAATTCGGCTTATAAAAAAGCTGCTGCTAATCATTATGATGCTATTATTATTCCTACAGCAACGTATCGTTATTTGCGTGCGATTATGAGTACGGATTTGAAGAATAGCAAGATACCGGTTTATATTATTTTTCATGGTATCAATCCGCATGAAAAAGCTAATTTTGTGAAACAGGCAAAGCGTTGCGAGCAGTATAAAAATATTCATCTTAAGGTTATTACATTGCGCAATGATTTTAAGAATGATGGCTTGACGAATGTTGATCTAATTGCTCCGCCGGTGTTTAAACCACAGGACTTGCCAGTGGATAAAGAGCTGACCTATAATGAACCTTTGACCTTAGGCTTCTTTGGACAATATCGTCGAGAAAAGAATGTGCGTTTCTTCCTTGATGCTTTTAAGCAGGCGCATTTTACAGTACCGGTAAAGCTTATTATGCAGGGAGCAACGGCACGTACCGAGGATAGCGAGGAGTTTGAGAAGATTATTAAGGAATATGAAAATGTTCCGGGTATAGAGTTCTGGCATAAAAACCTCATTGGTGAGGAATGGCAGAAGGCGCTGCTGGGTGTGGATGTTATTATTGCACCATATGCAGCAGAACGGTATCGCTATCATTGGAGCGCGATGCTGTTTACCGCAATAGGGTTTTATAAGCCTATTTTGCAGTCACCCGAGATGAATCCGGAGGTTCTGGAGGCCTATAATGTTGGTGAGGCTGTGGCGCTGGATAGTATTCCTGCTTTTACAAGGCAGCTAGAAGCATTTGTGAACAGCTATCCTGAAAAGCATGAGCAGTATAAGCAGGGCTTGCTCGAAGCTAATAAGGCTTATAGCCATGAGAATTTGTTGAAAGCAATATTGAGATAACGTTGGTTAGGGATGGGATAGAATGAAGATTTTATTAGCTAATTTTACAAAGATGGTTAATGATAGTGGTGGATTAGCAAAGGTGACTAGCGCTTTTGCTAACGAAATGGCCGCTCGTGGACATGACGTTAGCATTTTGTATAGCGATGAACGACATGGAGAATTTTTTTATCCTGTAAAAGAGGCTGTACGCTGCTATAATTTAAAAGATAATACGGATGGCAGTAATATTAAATTTCCTTTATATTTAAAAGCTGCTCGTGAAATGCTGCGTGCTGTTGGTAAGCGTCCTGCGAGGACTGTAAATAGCTGGTTTGAAGAGCATTATTTGTTGGATAACGTAAAATACTATCTTGATATTATTAAACCAGATATAATTATCAGCTACCAGCCAGCTGCAAGCAAGCTGCTGTTATGTGATGCAGGTACAGACATTCCTGTTATTACTATGTCTCACGGAGATCCAGAGGATTATTTTCATATTTATCCAGTTAAAGAAATACCGGCGCTTACTAAGAGTGCTATTTGTCAGGTGCTAATGCCTTCGTTTGAAGAACATATAAAAAATCATTTGCCTAATACAAAAACAATAACTATTGGCAATGCAATTCCACAATTTGGTTTTAGTGCTGATTTAGTAGCAGATAAAAAGCAGTATAAGGTTATTTTTGTGGGGAGATTGACAAAGAATCATAAACGTCCGCATTTACTTGTTCAGGCATTTACAAAACTTGCTGCTAAGTATCCAAATTGGATTCTTGAATTGTGGGGAGCAAAGGACAGGGCTACTTATTATAAAGAATTAGAGCATATGATTAGTTCAGCTAATTTATCTGATAGAATTTTTATAAAGGGTGCAACTGATAAAGTTCCTGAAAAGCTGCGTGAAGCAGATATTTTTGCTTTCCCTAGTGCGTTTGAAGGTTTTGGTATGGCATTAGCAGAAGGCATGAGTGTTGGTCTGCCTTCTGTTGGTTATAAAAATTGTCCGGCTGTAAACGAGTTAATTAAGGATGGAGAAACTGGATTCTTATGCGATGACGGTGTAGAACCACTAGCGCAGGTACTTGATAAGCTTATGGGTGACAGGGAGTTGCGTGTACAAATGGGCAAGGCGGCTAAAGCAGATATGGCGCAGTTTGCACCAGAGAAAATTTGGGATCAGTGGGAAGAGTTGATGGAGAACGTGATTAAGGGAAAATAATTGTCTATGAAAGGAACTGCTAAAAATGCGAATTAAAATATCTAATATAGGCAAAATTAAAGAAGCGGATGTTACTATTAATGGCATAACGGTTATTGCTGGTGAAAATAATACTGGTAAGAGTACAGTTGGCAAGGCTTTGTATGCTATATTTAATTCGTTTGTTGATGTTGCAAAAAAGGTTGAAGAAGAACGCATAGACAGCTTGCAGAGAAGTATATTTACTTTTTTACAAGAAATTAGTGGTTCTAATATGGGGTTCCCTCAGGTTGATGGCAATGCGTTGGCAACTAAATTAAATGATATAAAAAACGAAATTAATAAGGAAAAAATAATACAGGTATTGTCTGATGAATTAAATTTAAAAACTAGTGTTATTGAGAATAATTATAGTAGATTAGAACCTAGTATAAATAATATATTACGCGTTCTTAGCGTTGAAAATGATAACTATTTAAAAATTTTAGTTCAGAAAAATTTTAGCGAGGAATTCAATCAGCAAATTAACAATATATTAGAAAATACTAATGGAGAAATTGATCTGACAATTAAGCAGAAGGTATCTTCTGTGAAGTTTGACGATAATATTGTGGTTTTTGTCAATAAACAAATAGATATTTTTTCTGATGCTATTTATTTAGATGATCCGTTTATCTTGGATGAGCGTCCGAGTCATGGCTTTTTGGCTACTTTTTTTAATAGTAATGGGAAATTTTACAGACATAAGGATAAGCTTGGAGACTTGATTTATAAGCAGGTAGAAAGCAATAATTTAGTAGACAAAATAGTAATAGAAGAGCGTCTGCAGAAGATTATTGATAAGGTACATGGCGCTTGTAGGGGCAGAACTTTCTTCAAAAATAATAATGATCTTATGTATCAGCAGGATAATATGAAAACAGCTTTTAAGGTTGCTAATTTATCGACTGGGTTAAAGACGTTTGTTATTTTACAGACTTTACTTTTAAGTGGTGCCATTAAAGACGGTAGCCTTATCATTTTAGATGAGCCTGAAATCCATTTGCATCCAGAGTGGCAGTTGCTGTTTGCTGAACTTATAGTTATGTTACAAAAGGAATTCAATTTACATATTTTGCTGAATACGCATAGTCCATACTTTTTAAATGCAATTGAGGTGTTTTCCGAAAAATATGCTATAGGTGATAGATGTGAATATTATCTGGCATATAATAAGCAAGACGAGTCCTATGTTAAATGTGTTACAGGTAATGTAGAAGAGATTTATGCAAAGCTGGCAAGACCATTGCAAAGGCTTGAAAATTTGAGGTATGCTGATGATGAATGAGTGGAGCAGTGTTGAAATTTTTGCTGATGCTAAGGTAAATACTACTTTAAAGCAAACATCATATGATGATGCGAAGAAGGAGTATATGACAGAGATTGAATATCCGGTTATAGATTTTGATGCTGTCAAAGAGGCATATCTGCTTAACAAAGGTGCAAAAATAGAAGAATTAAAATCAGCAGATGCATTAGTAAACTGTGCTCAGAAGATTGTTTTTATAGAATTTAAAAATGGTTCTATGAAAAATGAGAAAAAGGGAGTTAAGGAAAAAATGAAGGATAGTATGTTTATCCTTGTTGATTTATTAGACTCCACTATCGAGTATGTGCGTAGGAATGTCGCTTTTGTTGTGGTTTATAACAAAGAAAAAAATCCTCGCTCATCTCCATCTATGGATACATTTTCTGATATTGTTGCCAAGCTTGGGCATGACAGAATTTGTAGATTTGGCTTTGATAATTATAGAGAGCTTTATTTCAGGAAGGTTGTTACGTATAATGATGAGCAGTTTAATAAAGATATAATGGATATAGGGGTCGAAGGCGTGGTAAAAGAATTGTAATTCTTTTTAATTATTAAAGAACGCAATATGTATTGTAGGCGCGAAGGTGTATTCATTATTTATATATAGTGAGAAAATATATATATTTAGCTAGGGGGATAATTTTGCTATTTAATTCATATGAATTTATTTTTATATTTTTACCGATTGTATTGTTTTTATACTATGGTATTGCAAAGAAGATTGGATGTATTTATGCAAAATACTTTTTAATAGTATCTTCTATTGCATTTTATTCTTATTGGGATATAAGAAATTTACCAATTCTCTTAGTGTCAATAGCTGTTAATTTTTGCATTGGCAGAAAGATTGTTGATACGAAGGAAAAACGTTGGTTAATATTAGGAATTGTTTTCAATCTGTTATTTTTAGCATATTATAAATATGCTAACTTTTTCCTTGACAACATAAGTGCATTATTTCATACATCGTTTAGCCATTTTGATATAGTACTTTCGTTAGGTATTTCGTTTTTTACATTTACGCAGACGGCTTATCTTGTGGACGCTTATCGTGGAGAAACTAAGACATATTCAAAGAGTGATTACTTGTTATTTGTGACTATTTTTCCTCATCTTATTGCAGGACCGATTATTTATCATAAGGATATGATACCACAGTTTGCTGAGGAGCAAAGATATAAATTTAATTATGATAATTTTGCTAAGGGTATTACTTGGTTTGTAATTGGTTTATTTAAAAAGGTGATAATTGCTGATTGGATGAGTAATATTGCAAATTTGGTTTTTGGGCATTCTGAGCATCTGTCTATTTTAGAAGCATGGGGCGGCTCTTTAGCTTATACGCTTCAATTATACTTTGATTTCTCCGGTTATTCCGAAATGGCTATAGGTATTGCTTTGATGCTTAACTATAATTTACCAATAAACTTTAATGCCCCTTATAAGGCTTGCAGTATTATTGATTTTTGGAAGCGTTGGCATATTACTTTATCGGCTTTCTTGAAAAACTATTTGTATATTCCTCTTGGAGGTAATCGTAATGGGCATCATATGCGTAATATTATGATAACAATGCTCTTGGGTGGCTTATGGCATGGTGCAGGCTGGACATTTGTAATTTGGGGGGGCATTCATGGTTGCTGTATTTGTATTAATCATCTGTGGAGAAAAACTAAGCTCAGCCTTCCTAAAGTTGTTAACTGGTTATTAACTTTCAATGTTGTAAACTTGGCTTGGATATTTTTCAGAGCAGAGAGTTTTGAGCAAGCATTTAATATCATAAAGGCGATGGGAGATTTATCGTCGTTTTGTTATCCATACAGTAAAAGTGTAGTAAAATGGTTGCCCAATTTGCCTTATAATAAAGATTTTCTTTTTCCCTCTAATGATGTATTATGGATTATTTTATTTTTGATTATCAGTATAGTTTATTACAGTACAGAGGATTGGATGAAAGAGCACTTTAAACCTAAGGCGGTTACAGCTGTAGTACTAGCTTTAGGATTCGTATATGCTGTATCACAGTTGAATAAGTTGAGTGCATTTTTGTATTTTCAGTTCTGAGTTGAAGGGATAGAAGATGAATAGTAAAAAATTTTTAAGTATATTTTTGATACTAGCGCTTTTGATATTAGGCACTAATGCTGCTATAAATTATAAATATGACTTATATGGAATTTTTGACAAAGATTTTAGTAAGTATAGATATTGTTATGTGAATGAAAGGTATGCTAAAATTGATTATTTATTACATGAAGGCAAGGGAAAGTATGATACTTTCATATTTGGTTCCAGTAGAAGTAAAGGATTAAATCCAAAGACTTTTTCGAATACTACTTATAATTTAGCGTATTCTGCTGGAGTGCCTAATGATTATGTAAGAGATTTGAAGACTTTGGTAAGTAATGGGATTATACCTAAAACAATATATATAGGGATAGATGACTTTTCTTATAAGCGGTTACCAGAAGAGGTTCATGGAAATATTAATTTTATTGGGTATGGAAGCTACAGTGACAATATAAAATATAAATTGGCCTTATTGTTTAGAAAACCGACTAATGATACTGTTCGTTATATATTTGGCAGATTAAATGAACCGAAGTGTATGTATAAAATAGATATAGATGGAAGTATTGTTGGAGAATATAAAGAGCAAAAAAGTGATTGGAATAAATATGTTAATGATGAGCGATTTTCTAAGCCGACATTTTATCCAGAAAAAAATAAACGAATTAAAGAAACTGTTGCGGAATTGATGGAAATTAAATCAATTTGTGATAATAACCATATTAAGCTAGTATTGTTTATGACACCTACGCATATAACTACATATTTAAGTGATGATATAAGAAATCTCAATGAATTTAAGTATGCATTGACTAATATAGGTGATTTTTATGATTTTAGTATTATCAACTTCTATACTACTAACAATTATTTTTGGGGAGAAACATCTCATGCTAGTGCGATGTTTGAAGAAATGGTTGCAAATGTGTTGAGTGGGAGAGAAGAAGAAAATCAAAATCTTAAGAACAAACTATATGATTTAGTGACCAAGGAAAATGTAGAGGAGCATTTAGAGCAAATGCTAGAGGATAGGGAAAAGTATGGTAGAAAAATAAAAAAACAATATATACCAAATAAATTTAGTAGTAATTAAATTAGGTATAAGAAGGTGATGTTATGCAAGAGAAAGTAATAATATGCATATGTACATATAATAGAGCGTTTTCGTTGAAAAGATGTCTTGAATCTTTAGTGAAAATAAAATATAATAATTTTGAAATTGTTGTTGTAGATAACAATTCAACTGATTCTACAAAAGATGTAGTTAAGGAGTTCGAAAATGTAGATTATTTATTAGAAGTTAAACAAGGTGTTGCTTTTGCTAGAAATTGTTTTTTGAATTATTGCCATAAATTGCAAGAACAAACAAACATTAGTTATATAGCATTTATTGATGATGATGAAACAGTGCCTGAAAACTGGATAGAAAAAATGTTAGATTGTATGATTTGTAACTCTCAAATAGCAGTCGTATCTGGACCATGCATACCAATTTATTTTGAGCAACAAGCACCAGTGTGGTTGCCAGAAGGTTTACACAATGCTAATGAACATAAAAAAGACATAAATCAAGCATATAAAAAGATGGATGTTTTAACGGGAAATTGCTTTATAAATTACAATGTTATAAAAAAAAAAAATATATATTTTAATGTAAATTTGGGACGCAAGGGAAATAAAACTTTAGGTGGAGAGGATACAGATTTTTTCTATAGATTAGTTAATGGAAAGTATCTTTATGCTTTTACTGCCAACGCTCCTATATATCATTGGATAGAAAAGGAGAGACTGACATTTAAATATTGTACAAAGAGATTCTTTTTAGAAGGAGTATCAGAATATTGTCGGAAAGATACAGTGATTATATATAAAAGTATACCTAAATTATTAATACAAAGTA
>ERZ1026901.871-NODE-871-length-20652-cov-7.285721_pt1 | contig 20652 bp, 14 predicted proteins | sample MGYA00380179_ERZ1026901 | MGnify/ENA primary metagenome ERZ1026901 (study PRJEB33269, sample SAMEA4719815) | human gut metagenome | biome: human-associated habitat; feature: organic feature; material: feces | place: Cameroon | collected 2013-10 ... | reverse complement strand
TCTATCCTCGAAAATCTTCTCTTAATCTGAGGCAACTTATTTTTTTCATGTTACTTAACTCTGTCGAAAGCTTACACTTTCGTTTCAAAATGCAAATATAGCAATTTGTTTTCATTTCGAAAACAGAAAAACTTGAAATGTAAGGCGATTTTTAGTAACAAGAATAATTTAGTAAATTTGAAGTTTCAAAAAATGAATCAAAGTATATGGAAAAACAGATACCTGGGCAGAAATTCACGGTAAGCCATGATTCTCCCCTACTCAAATACTTGTATGAAATATTCCCCGAGCAGAGCAAAACGGGCGTTAAAGCATATCTGACCAATGGTCAGGTAGTCCTGAACGGGCATAAGGCAACGGCATTCAATATGCCTCTGCATGAGGGCGACACATTGATTATCTTACCCAAGAAGGTTTCACTTTACAATGAGGTCCGTCATGCTGCGAGGGTAAGTCTTCAGGAGCATGGTGTCGAAGTGCTTTATGAAGACGACGCCATCATTGTCGTGAACAAGAAAAGCGGTCTGCCGGTAGTAGGTACGGGAAAGTCTGCCGGCCGCGCGGTCAACATTGACAAGAAAGGTTCGAAAGCGAGTCTGAACAGTCAGAGAAAGGAAGTTACGGTTTATTCCATCCTTTGCGACTATATCAGGACTAAGAACCACGCTGACCGCATGAGTGCGAGTGAACGTCTGCCATGGCGTCCGAATAATGTTTTCGTAGTTCATCGTCTAGACCGGGATACTTCCGGAATCCTGGTATTTGCAAAGACTGAGCATATTCAGCAGATTCTTCAGGACGGCTGGAACAACACCGTCAGAACCAGAGGCTACATAGGAATTCTCGAGGGAACACCGACGCCTGCGCAGGGAGTGATCAGAAGCTGGCTGAAAGAGAATCCGAAGTCAATGAAAATGATTTCCAGCAAGAATCCTGATTTCAATGACAGAAAGCCTGCCGGAAAACCTGTCAAGAGCACAGAGGAGTGGCAGGAAGCCATCACCAGGTACAATACTATTCAGTCGGGCATCCTCCTCAGGGGCAGAAAGACTTCTGATGCTGTAAATGAAGCGCTTACTTATTCTATAGTGGAGTTTGACCTGGAGACTGGACGCAAGAACCAGATCAGAGTCCATGCAGCAAGCGAACTGCATTGTCCGATCGCCGGCGACAAGAAATATGGCGCTGAAACTAGTCCTATAGGAAGACTGGCGCTTCATGCCGGGACATTGGTGTTCAGGCATCCGGTGACGGGAAAGTACATGACTTTCACGGCAAAGCCTCCTAAGGAGTTCGGAATCTAACCCGACGGGCAGTTGTATCTATAATAATAGGGTCAATGAAGTTTTGATTTCATTGACCCTATCATTGTATAAGGTGATTCATTATTTTCCTTCTTCCTCTCCCTTTCCTGTAACTTTCTCTTTTACAGCCTGAAATCCTTCAGTAACTCCTTCTTTTATCTTTTTCTTGGAGCTGTAGAATTTTGTAGGATTGATTTCTGCAATGGTGCGGTGGAATGATGATGCCCAGTAGTTGCGGAGTCCGAATCCGCCAGCCTGTCCTTTAAACGGCATACATGAAACAATCTCTCTTTCAGGTCCCTCAAAGAAAACATAGTAGAAAGTTCCCATCTTAGTTCCCTTGTTGATTTCACCAGCCATTACGACGAGGCAAAGTCCGTCATATTCAGGGAGTTCCAGTTCCTGAAGCTCGAATTCAATATCCTGTTCCGTCAGTGCCTCGGGAGTCTTGTTTTGGATGAGGTCAGTTTCGTCGATATCCTCGACTCTCTTGAGTGTAGGTTCAATGTCAACTGACTTGATTGCCATTTTCAGCCTTTTTGCGAGCGGAGTAACATACTTTTCTTCCTCTGACAACATGAGCCTGTCGATTTCCCTGAATGCGGAAATAAAATCACCCGGTGTCTCTTCCGCACCGACAACCTGCGCAAGGGCAAAGTCAATGCCATAGAATTTCACAGATGTGTAATCACTCAACTGCTTGGTATCCTGTGCTTTCAATGAAAGGCAGGCGATGCCGGCAATGGCGGCCAATACCATAAAAATGCGTTTCATATAATTTTAAATTTATAGTTTCCATAAATTGTCCGGATGCTTTCCGACAAAAAGTTTGCCGAATTCCTCTTGCAAACTGTACTTCCTCTTAAGAAGAGCGTCTGTCAATGAATTTGACCGGTTTTCTGCTCATCGGAGGAAACATTATCTTCGACACTTCCTCAGGTGTCCTGAACTCAACTTGTGGAGCCACTCTCACCTTTGCGCGGAATATATCCTTGATTTCTTTTTCGAATCTGTCTGAGCCACAGAGAGTTCCGACAATCACCTTGACATCGTCAGTACCGAGTTCATTAGTGAACACCTCTACCGCATAGTTCTTCACTTCCGGAATATTGTCCAAGATATCGAAGAGTGCGGGCGGATAAAGTGTGGTTCCCTTAAATTTGATCATCTGCTTCTTGCGTCCGACAACCGAGCTTACACGAGTCGTGTTTCTTCCGCATCTGCATGGCTCATCATAATGATATACGATGTCGCCGGTCTTGAACCTGAGCAGCGGCATACCGGTCACGCCAAGAGTAGTGATTGTGACTTCTCCCGGTTCGTCCGGGCCTACCGGATTGTTGTCGTCATCGAGGAATTCCGCTATGAGGAGTTCCGGCTGGAGATGTCCACCATTGAAGTACTCACAGTCCGTGAAGGAGTGCTGCATTTCTGTGGACGCATAAGTAGTATATAACTGGAGTTCAGGCCATTTGTCGTGAATAATCTGCCCCAGGGTGTTCAGTTCGAATGTGCGCGGGTCGCGAAGAGCCTCACCTATGCAGACGCATTTTTTCATTGAACAATTCCTGTAGTCAATGCCATGTTCCTGTGCGAATGCTATGAGTTTCACGAGGAAAGACGGTACGGCCATTCCGACTGTGGGGTGGATTCTGTTTATGGTATCCCACTGAAGTTCCGGAATTCCGTTTCCGACTCTCACGATTCCCATTCCGAGTTCTCTGGCACCCAGAAAGTAAGCAAGTCCGGCCATGAAGCGTCTGTCGATGGTAACCATCTCCTGAAGGATATCGCTCTTCTTACATCCGGCTGTCTGAAATGAAAGTTGTTCATTATAAGCAAGATGTCTGAGGTCATCTTCAGTTTCGGTAAAGGTTACCGGGTCACCCAGAGTTCCTGATGTGGTGGAATAGTCGATGATTTCCTCCGGATTCACACAGCAGAATTCGGAGCCGTGAACCTGCAGATCCGACTTTGTAGTTACAGGAATCTGCCTCAAATCTTCCAGAGTCCTGATTTTGTATATGTCAATGCCATTGTCACTGAATTGTCTCTGGTAGAATGGCGACTTGGCCGCCAGATATTCCAATGTCTCTGTCAGTCGTTTTTCCTGATATAGTTTAATCTCTTCCCTCGGAAGAAACTGAATTTCCGGATGCTTTTCCATACATTTCACACTTCAATCTTACAAATATACAGATTTTCTGAGTTAAAGCAAGGTGGATTCTGGGGTTTATGTCCACATGTCCATATTGTGCAAAGACCTTCACCGGACCAGATCCAATGTTATGTCGGGGAGGAGAATCAGATGCTCGCTGTATTTGGGCGGGGTGACGTCTTTGTCCTCGTGATGCCAGAAAACTTGGGCCCGGACCTTGGACGATGCAGGTACATAACCCTTGGACAGGATTGAATTGTAGGCATTGACAAAGGCACTTGAAAATTTCACGACTCTGACAGGCTTATTGTCAATTTCCGCATATAGGCCTTCCTGCTGGACGGATAATGGACTACCCGAATGGATGGTGTCAAACGGAATCCATTGGTTCATGAAGGCACTCAAAACCACATCTTTGTGACCAAGTTGGAGAAGTATGCGTGATGGCCTGCCATAGTCGGTATCGTCTGTGGAGTAAGATGCACACGAAAGCACATCCTGGCCGAACAGCATGCGGTTGTCGTAATGAATTGACAAGTTGTTCTTTGCACGTGTCATGGCGACATAGATGGCACGGCGCTCTTTGTCCGTTATATAATGCAATCCCTTGAGCGAGACATAGACATTGTCATACTCACGCCCTTTGGCTTTGTGGATGGTCGAGACTATTATCTCAGAGGCGTTGCCTGGAATGAAGGTTTCTAGCTGGGACTCGTTCAGATAGGTCTCGAAGTCAGACAGATAAATTGTATGACGACCTTCTGACTCAAACTCTGAAATACAGTTCCTGAACACTTCGAGATATTCGCTGTCATGATACTTATTATGGACATCATCCTTGGCCTGCTTCCAGTCAGTTAATGAAATGACCGTTGTTCCCGGCTTCTTCACAAGCGAAAGGAAGTAATGCAATTCGGCAAGGTCCTTCAGATTGAAGTCCTCCCTTGACTGGACAAGACGCGCTTTGTAGCCGTTCTGCTTGAGAAGTGCCGAAACGACCAGAGCATCCTCATTGGTCAATGTCAGCACGCATGTCGAGCCCTTATGCGCATCCGCAATCAATTCATTGATAACGGCTTGCTCATAATTCAGAGAACGATGGAAAGTAACATTGACCTTACCGTGAGACTGCTTCACGGCATTGATAGGAACTATTTTCAATCGGTTCCGGATCGTCCTCACGAAAGCATTGGCGATGGAGACGACCTCGTCGGAACTGCGGAAATTGTCCGTCATATTATAGACTGTCGCTCCGTGTTCAGATATTAGAGCCCTCATGTGGCCCGAATCGGAGCCGCGGAACTCATAGATGTTCTGGTCATCATCACCGACAGCTATCACACGCATGTCTTCATTGAACTTTATGAGACTCTCCACAAGGGCGAACTCGTCGGCACTCATGTCCTGGGCCTCATCAATGACAAGAATCGACTTGGTAATCTGGCTGCGCTCGACGTTGCCGGCAGATATGGCTTCCACTGCATTCCTGACCACATGGTCGGAATCCTCGACCGTTCCGATTTTACCGAGAAGGTCGAAGCAATACGAATGGAAAGTCTTGATTTCCACGTATTTGGCAGCGCCGCCGATGAGATCTGACAGGCGCTTGTAGAACTCCGTGGCTGCAGCACGTGAAAATGTCAACATGAACAGCTGTTCGGACTTGATGTCCTCCATCAATATCAATGATGCCAGCTTCCTGACAAGGACAAAGGTCTTTCCGCTTCCAGGACCTGCCGGAACGACTATGAAACGGGAATCTCTATCATTGATAATACTATTCTGCACCGTCGTCAGGCTTCCGAAGATTTCGTCGAACTTCTTTTTGCTGACATTACGCTTTATCTCCTCCGCTTCCTTGCTGTCGAAATAACGCTTTATGAAGGCCTTGAAATCCATTGTGAAATAGTCGTGGACATACTCCAATGCCTTACTTTCATTGGCAACCATCATATTGGCATACTTGCCGACTATGTGAATCTGCTGGATACGCTGCCTGTAGAAGTCGTCCAGGTTCTTGTAGTCCTCCTTCTTGTAACGGCTGCGGTTGTCCATGTTTAGCCTCTCAAGTTCAATCTTGTTATACAGCACCATGAACCCGCCTTCGATGCTCAGGATACCAGTCTTGGCCAGGAACAGGAGAGCCTCTTCGACAGCATTGACATCAGCAAGTTCTGTCATGAACAGACTGCTTGCATTGTATCCCATGACAAGTTCGGTCAATGAAAAGTTGACCATTATGTCCTGTTCACCCTCATGAGGCTGCGACTTGAATTTGCCGAGAACATATTTTGCAATGGCTGTTCTCCGTTCAGCTATGCCCTTCAGGTCATCTGTGGACACCTTAAGCCTTATGTCTATATGTTCATCGGACAATGATGCCTTTTCCATATAGCCCTTGATGGTCCAGAAATATAGAATGGTCCTGATGTCCTTTACAGTAGAACTTGAGATACCATCAGCTATAGCCTTTTCATTCAGTTCTTTAAGACTGAAATTATTTTCTTCGCCAGAGATGGAGTCAATGATGCTTCTCTCAAGTTTTCCATAAAACTCCAGTTTTCTTATCTGACTGATTCTGAGGTATGCGGTCATGTCATTGTCCCTGGCGAGAATGCCGTTCATACGCATACTCTCCACGACATTGATAACCTTCCTGATTTCAATACCAAGCATGTCAGAAAGGTAATCGACACGGGATTCCGCCTCTGCAGTTCCTGCCTTTGCACGGCTCCGCTCAGAAATCAGGGACTTGATTATGCGTCTGGCATTGACCTTATCCTCAGTGGTGAGTTCGTTGCAGCTGAGAATTTTCTCAACGGCTTCATCCATCGTCCGCGGGACAATGCTGGTCGCGAAGATTCTCGGGCTGTTCATTCCGCGCCTGATGAATCCCGCATTTTCCAATGCCGCTATAGCGCTCTTGACCTTGGTTTCTATATCCCGAATCTCATCCCAGCCGGCTTTCCGGGCTATCTCCAGAGCGGAAATCGTAATTGTCGAACGCTTCGAAGTGAGGCTCTTGATGGCTCTCCAGACCTGATTTATCTCGCTGAGTGTCAGTTTGGTCTGGTTCAGCAATGTAAAGTGTCGGTTCAGGTCATCGTCATTGTAAAGGACATAGCAGTCGGCATTGGAAGTCACATCCCTTCCGGCACGACCCGCCTCCTGAATATAATTCTCCAGCGAATCAGAAATTTCATAATGCACGACAAGGCCGACATCGCTCTTGTCCACACCCATACCGAAGGCGGAAGTTGCGACAATAATCTGTACTCTGTTATTGATGAAATCATCCTGAGCTTTGACCTTTTCGCGAATATCCATCTGACCATGGAATGCCCTCGCTTCCAGTCCGTCCCTATTCAGGCGGCCGGCAATCTTCTCTGCTGTCTTAGTCCTTGTAACATAGACAATTGCGGGCGTTTTGCAGTCGAAAAGAAGATTCCTCAATGTCGGATACTTTTCATCTTCACTGCGATGCAGAACAGTGTAATGAAGATTCGTCCTGGTCGCGTCAGTCGTATATAATTTCAGTTCTAGCCCGAGATTATCGCGAAAATAATCGGTAATGTCGCTGACGACCTTAGGTTTGGCGGTCGCCGTAAAACACGATACAGGAATAGGTTTGTCAATGCCTTTTTTCGACTGCAGCTGCCTGATGAAATCCGCGATATGCATATATTCTATGCGGAAATCCTGTCCCCAGGCAGAAAAGCAATGGGCCTCGTCAATGACAATGCGGACGACTGTCCTTCCCATCAATACCTTTTCTATCGTCTTGGATCTCAATGATTCAGGAGCGATATACAGGATTGACGCTTCTCCGGAAATGATTCTTTCCAAGGCATTTTTGCGCTCCACCTGAGACAGAAGGCCATTGATATAAACCGCATCGGCAATACCACGCTTTTCCAGATTCTCGACTTGGTCTTTCATCAGAGACTGGAGCGGAGAAATGACGACCGTAAGACCCCGCAGCGACTCCCCCTCCATCAATGCAGGAATCTGGAATGTCAATGACTTTCCGCCTCCTGTCGGGAATATGGCAAGTATGGACTGGCCCCGAAGCGCTCCCTTGACTGCATTTTCCTGCAGGGGTTCTCCTCCGAATTTCCTGAAATGGTCATAGCCGAACCATCTTTTCAAGGCGACTTCAGGGTCTCTTTTGGATTTGCAATAATTGCATCTTCCGCAGTCGCACTCGCGGAATTTCCTTATAATCCTCTCAGTATCAGGATAGTTCTTGAGTACCCAAGGTGCCAATATCGAGTTTCTGTCATCTGTCGAAATCAATGCTACAGAATAGGCTGTCGCGGTTTTGGAATTCCGCACGGCATCATTGACATCAGCATTGGCACAAATCTTTCCGTCGAGCGCCTCTTTCACGTTGTCGGCCGTAGATTTTTTCAGGAAGAACAGGCGCCTTTCCGGCAAATAACCGACATAGTCGAAAAATCCGTTAAAGTGAATGTCGTCAGATGTCAGGTCATAATAAATCCGCTGCATCCGCTTGTCGATGTCACGAAATGCATTGATCTCATCTTCAAACAGTTCCTTTGCCTTTACGGCGTCATTGAGAGGGTTGTTCAGTTCATCTGAAAGCAGTTTGTCGTCCTTGAGCAATCTATGATATGGCTTCCTCGGGAACATTAGAGGCGACAGATACAATGTGTCTATAAGTTTGTAATCCCTCGACAGAAATGGCCTCAGGTACTTATAGTCATGTTCTGTTATATTGTGTCCGCACAAAAAATGTGCATCGCTGATGAAGTTCACAAAATCCGCGATGCGTGATGTATGTATTGATTTACCGGCTTTTACGGCTCCGGCATCTACAATTTTGCCTCGGCCGTCGATTTCCAGATCGACAAATGCTATATTATTCATTGGTTATTTGCCTTGCAACTTGACAAATATAATGAATAATAATGATTTTTACTTTTTTAGACGGAACAACCTGCCGGCGGCGATAAGAATGAAGGTCAATGCTTCTGAAACGGGCAGGGCCAGCCAGATTCCCGGGGTGCCTGCAATGCGCGGCATGAGGAGGAATGCTGGAACGAGGAAAACAAGTCCTCGTGCAAAAGAATAGATGGTTGCAGGAATGATCCGTTCAATGCTCTGATAGTATCCGATAACAGTAACATTGAAAATATAGAAAACGAATCCTGTCGCCATCAGCGGCATTCCGGCGGAGGCGATGCGGTAGCCGTTCGCGTCGGTGCTGAGAAACAGCGCGGCAACGTATTTTACTCCGAAGGCGAGCGCGGACGAGAGGAGGATTCCGGCGCCGATTGCGGTGATCAATGCCACTTTGCGGGCTTCCACTACCCTGCTCCTTTTTCCTGCGCCGTGGTTGTAGCTGATAATCGGCTGGGCGGACTGTGAAATGGCATTGCCGGTCATGAAGATGAAGGGCATAATGTAGCATGCGATAGAGAACGCAGCCACGCCATCTTCGCCCAAGTATCTCATAAACACGTAGTTGCCGATGAACATAAGGATAGAGATGCTGCATTCTCCCAGAAATGCTGAGAAGCCGAGGCGGAACTGGTAACCGATATTTCTCGCGAACAGGCAGATGCTCTTGAAAGACCATTTCAGCCGGTACAATTTCATTGACCTGGACAGGAAGAGTATATAGAAGATGACCATGCCGGCACCGAACCATAGAGCTATGAACGTGGCGAATGAGACGCCTTCAAGGCCTTTGTCGAGGATGAACAGGAATATGTAGTCCAGGACGATGTTCAATATCGCCGGTATCGAGGATGTGAACATCGCGTAGGTCGGCGAACCGTCCAGGCGTATGATGAGGAGTCCCACCGACTGAAGGAACATCGCGCAGAAGGCCAATGACAGCCACCGCTGATAATCAAGCACATGCGGAAGAAGCCTGTCCGAAGATCCGAGCAGGTAAGCGGTCTGCGTGCTGAAGCACTGTACCAGAATGGTTATGGTCAATGTCAATGCCAATCCGAATATGATGGTCTGTGTCATATTGATTCTGGCCGCCTTGGCATTGTTCTGGGACAAATGGATGGACGAGACGACTGAGCAGCCAATGCCGAGCATCAGTCCGATGGCGGTCATCAGGAGCCAGAATGGCGAGAATATATTGACAGCTGCCAATGCGTCACTTCCGACACCGTGTCCGATGAAGACACCGTCAATTACTGTCATCAAGGAGATGCAGAGCATTCCCAAAAGTGTCGGCGTAAGCATTTTGCCGAAGAGCTTCGGAATGTTGTCCGAGCCGAAATCAATCGCGTCCCTTTGCATAGCTGTCTGGTTCAAAGAACGCGAAGATACGAAAATAATGATAGTTTTTATGTATCTTTGTTTGGTATAAAATATTTTCGTTATGCTTGAAACAGGTAATCCTATGCCGGATTTTTCGGCGCAAGACCAGAATGGTAACATTGTCTCATCACGTGATCTTATCGGGAAAAAGACCGTCGTATATTTTTATCCCAAGGCCAATACTCCAGGTTGTACTGCAGAGGCCTGCAGCCTGAGGGATAATTATGAAAGGTTTCTGGCATTGGGGTACAATGTCATTGGCATAAGTAAGGACAGCGTGAAGGCGCAGAAAAATTTCAGTGACAAATACACATTGCCGTTCCCTCTGCTTTCTGATCCGGAAGCATTGATAATCAAAGCTTTCGGTGCATGGGGCGAGAAGAAGCTTTACGGGAAGGTTTATGAGGGCATTCTGCGTAAGACTTTCATTTTCGATGAGAAGGGCATTCTCGTCGAGGTTATCGATAAGGTGAACACCAAAAATCACGCTGAACAGATTCTGGGTTAGTTGTTATGGTGAATTATCAGTTTACGGAAGGCACAATCTGTGCGCCGGCCACGATTCCTGGTACGGGTGCGATTTCTATTATACGCGTAAGCGGGAAAGAGGCATTGGCAATAGCGGACAAAATCATTGACCTTAAGGGTGAGTCTCTTTCTGAAACCGAAGGTTACAGGCTTCGCTACGGGACGATTTTCGCGACTGACGGCAGCGTGCTCGACAATGTGATTGTCAGTGTGTTCCGCGCGCCGCATTCATATACCGGCGAGAATTCGGTGGAGATTTCCTGTCATGCGTCCAGGTTTATCGTCAATGCGATTCTGGAGCTTCTTGTCAATGCGGGAGCGCGTATTGCCGCTCCTGGTGAGTTTACGCGTCGTGCGTTTGTCAATGGCAAGATGGATCTTGCTCAGGCTGAAGCTGTTGCGGATGTCATCGCGTCTCAGAGCGCGGCTTCCCACAAGGTGGCGATGAATCAGCTGAAAGGTGGCTTTTCGTCTGAGCTTAAAGTTCTAAGAGACAAGCTTTTAAAGATGACTTCGCTACTGGAACTCGAATTGGATTTCAGCGAGGAGGATGTGGAGTTTGCCAGCCGTTCCGAACTGGGAGCTCTGGTCAATGAGGCATTGTCCCATATCGGCCGTCTGACTGATTCTTTCAGTCGTGGCAACGCTATCAAAAATGGTGTTCCGGTCGCGATTGTGGGAGCGACGAATACTGGAAAGAGTACGCTTTTGAATGCCTTGCTCGGAGAGGAACGGGCTATTGTATCAGATATTGCCGGAACGACTCGCGATACGATCGAGGAGACTCTGAATCTGGGCGGTGTACTGTTCCGTTTCATAGATACTGCGGGCATTCGCGAGACTGATGAGGTGGTGGAGAAGATAGGCATAGAGCGTACTTTCAAGAAGCTGGATGAGGCGTCTATAGTTCTGGGCATGACCGACTTATCCCGCGGCGAGGCTTCTGTCCTGGCTGACGCAGAGTATATTTGGGATAAGGTCAATGCTTGTGGGGCCGGGCGTGAGTTTTTGCTGCTGGTCAACAAGTGTGATGTCGATGAAAGTGAGTCAGTGATGGCCGGTGAAGGTCATGTCGCAGGTTATGCCGGGACCGGTTTTACCGAGACAGGTTCTGGGGCTGGTTCTGCGGATAAGACCGGAAAGATGGCGAGAATTGAAGCCGCCTTACGCGAGAAAGGTATCTCCGCCAAGCTGATTCCGATATCGGCAAAAACAGGTTATGGTCTAACTGTGTTGACAGAAGCTCTGGCGGAAATCGGCAGACGCATCACAGGCGATACCGATGAGACACTGGTGACAAATATCCGTCATTATGAGGCCCTGGTACGCGCTGCGACGGCTCTCGGGCGTGTCCGCGACGGGCTGCAAGTGGCTACGCTGCCGCCGGACCTAATTGCGCAGGACCTTCGCGAGGCGCTGTATCATCTCGGGGAAATCGTCGGGGAGATAAGCACGGAGGAGGTTTTGGGGAATATATTTCGGAATTTCTGCATCGGAAAGTGATCGCCTGCTGGACATCGCTTAGAATTTACAGTAATTGATTGAAAGAGAGTTGTTTAACTACGGCTCTCTTTTCGTTTGCATGAGTATGAAATATGCATTTTTCAGCCATTTCGAGTGCATTTTTGCCACAAATCAGCACCGCTGCTCCTTCCGGAACTGAAAATTTTCACCAACGTCACCGAGGTAGTAGATTTGTTAGACTCTATTGGACACAGTTGGACTACATTGGTCGTGATTGGACGGAAATGGAGACTCTCACAATGCCAGTTCGGCGAGCACCTGCTCCAGGATAAGGTCAATGCCAATGTAGCATTGGTGGAGTCGGAGAAGACCGCAGTCATCTGCTTCCTCCTTCTCCCTGAATATATCTGGCTGGCCACAGGAGGCAAGTCGCAGCTCGACGACAAATTCAATGTCCCACACCAGCGGATCATTGTCGCACTTCCCGATGTGGATGGCTACGAACTCTAGAAGTAGAAGGCCGAAAGCAGGTGGCGTGAAGGAGTCATCAACTCAATCAGTCAAAATCTTACTGCGGCGCTGCCAGGGGTCAAAGGCTTGTCACCGACTAATCTTGGCTATGCGAAAAGAATCTACTCTCTTTATTCTCAACTAGATACATTTTACCCAGAACTTGTGGGCAAAACCGAATTTTAACAGCTGAAATCCATCATCTTCCGCATTCCGTGGGGCCATCAGCGCTATCTCATTGACAAATTCTACAACAACCCGAAAAGAGCATTCTATTATGTGCGACTGACTCTTGAAAATGGTTGGTCAAGGGCAGTTCTTTTAAACGCCATTGACTTGAATCTTAAACAACCGGAAGGAAAGGTCGTCACCAATTTCTCATTGACCCTCCCAGAAGGCGATCTGGCACAGGAAAATGACGAAAGACCCATATCTGTTTGATTTTGCTGCTTTGACAAAACCATACAAAGAAGAGGAACTGAAGCGGGCCCTGATGAAAAATATCGAACAATTCCTCCTGGAACTCGGTACTGGATTTGCATTTATGGGGCGAGAATATCGCCTGGTCGTAGGGCGCACAGAGCAATTCATTGATATGTTGTTCTACAATACGAGGTTGCGTTGTTATGTCGTCATTGAGTCAAGGCCGTGAAATTCCAGCCGGGTGCTGTAGTACAGTTCGGTACGTATGTGTCCGCTGTCAACCATATTTTGAAGACTCCGGCAGACAATCCGACAATAGGATTGCTAATCTGCAAGACAAAAGACAATGTCCTTGCCCAATATGCCCTTGAATCCAGTTCACAACCGATAGGAATCTCTGAATACGAACTGTCGGTTTATCCGGCTGACTTCAAGAGTACACTGCCGAGCATCGAAGACATCGAGAATGAGTTGAAAGACAAGCAGTGAAAAACACTTAGATGTTCTGGCTACAAACCGATAACACTGAGTAGTTGACTTCCATCAGTCCTTCAACTGGTGGAAGTTTTTTATGCTCTCCTAAACTCCCGTTCGAGCTGACATTTGCTGCAGATTGTTCAGATAGGCTCTATAAATTATTGATAAAAAGTCGTAACTTTGAAAGTTTAGATGTGTAATTATTACCCCGTACAGACTTTTTTAGCATCATATTTATGTTTATGAGCCAAAATCTGATAACCAATCAGGACAAGTTCCTGTCAGAAGTAATTAACAACATACTTCCAGGATGCGACAAGGCATATTTCCTCGTCGGGTATTTCTATTTCTCCGGATTTCAAGAAATCTATGAACAACTCCGAGATAAACACCTCCGTATTCTTGTCGGCCTTGATATTGAGCGTAGTTTAGCCAACGGCATACGTGAAATTGACGATTATTCTCAAAAGACCAAGACACGTGTCCAAACTCGCGATGAATACTACCAAGGGCTAGTTGACATCTTCAACAATACGGACTTCTTTGATACAGAGCGCCAAATAGAGGCGTTCAAACTATTTTGCGATAAAATCTCGAATGGTACCTTGGAAATCCGCAAAACACAAGACCCCAACCACGCAAAGCTATATCTCTTTGAGTATAAACCCGAGAATCAGTCGATTACTCAGCAGCCGGGTCAAATGATAACCGGCTCAAGCAACCTCTCTGTAACAGGCCTTAAAGGACGTATCGAGCTTAATACCATCCTTCATGACCCTATTTACTACAACGAAGGTAAGGAACTCTATGACGGACTCTGGGACACGGCGGTGCCTGTGGCCGACCTTGACCACCTTCCAGAATTCATCGAGAAAGTTATCAAGAATATCTGGATGGAGAAACTCTATTCCCCATATGCGATGTTTATTCGCGTCCTACAAGAATATTTCTCTCAACCTGATGACAAGAATCTTCTGAAGCCAAGCGATATTACCGATGGGACATATACCGACCTTAAATACCAGATAGATGCCGTTCAAATGGCGATGAAGGCCATAGAAAATCACGATGGCGTTATTATTGCTGATGTTGTGGGCCTTGGTAAGAGTATCATCGCCTCTACTGTGGCCAGAAACCTCCATCTGCGTACGATCATCGTTAGCCCGCCGCATCTTAAACAACAGTGGGAAGAGTATAGAGATCAATTTGGTTTTACCGCATCCATATTCAGCAGTGGTAAGATAGAATCCGCCTTGGATCACTACAGGATGATTGTCCGCAATAACGAACAGTTCCTGATTATCGTGGATGAGGCGCACAAATACAAAAATGAGGAGATTCGAGATTACAGTATTCTCCACGACCTATGCATGGGCAACAAGGTGATGCTATTGACTGCGACTCCATTCAACAATCGCCCAAACGACATATTCTCGATGCTCAAACTTTTCCAGATTCCTAGCAAATCGACGCTGAAGACAGTAGATAACCTCGGCGCCGCATTTCGCGAACTCATCAAGAATTTCGAGGATATAGCGGATGCACAGCGCAAGAAGACTATGTCCGAGGATGAAATTAAGACAGAAAGCCAGCGAATAGCCAAGCAAATCCGATCAATTATTTCTCCACTGGTTATCCGTCGTTCACGTTTGGATCTGGATGAAATTCCTGCCTACAAGGCTGATTTGAAAGCTCAGAATATTAAAACGGTCATCCCTGAAGATCCTGTTTCGCTTACATATAATCTTGGTAAAGAGAAAGACCTATATTTACGCACACTTTCCAAGATTTCACCAACGGCAGAAGAAAAACTGGAACACCAGAATGATGAAAACTTTATATACTACAAATCAGCTCGTTACAAACCATCATCCTATCTTACTGAGGATTCCGACTTACTGGACGAATTGAAGCGAGAGTTAGAAAAAAAGACCGGTATCAGTCTGACCCTCCTGCATGGACGACAAGCGAGTGTTTCAGATTTTATGCGTAAAATGCTGGTCCGTCGCTTAGAAAGTTCAGTAGCCGCTTTTAAACAGTCCCTCAATTCAATGATTCTTTCATCAGAGAGCATACTTCGCTGGATTGAAAAACGGGATAAGATCCCAGTTTACAAGAAAGGTTCGCTGCCCGATGTTGAAGAATTCTATGAAACTACAGATGACGATTTGAGTCGGGAAATAGAAGAAGCATTTGAGAAATACACTGACCGAGGCTTCTTTGAGATTGATATGAAATACATAAGGCGTGACGAGTATCTGGCTGATATGCACGCCGATTTGTCCCTGCTCCGGGCAATTCGAGAAGAATGGTTCGGTAAAGACCAGAAAATTCGCTTTGATTATAAGCTTACGGAATTTAAGGCACAACTTCGCTTCCTCCGTCAGAGTGATCCCAAACGCAAAATTGTCGTGTTCACAGAATTTGCCGACACCGCCAATTACTTAGGTGATGCCTTGAAAGATGACAATCTGGGCATTTTTAAGTACACCTCTGGAGATAGTTCCGTTACCAGTAAAAAGACGATCCGTGAAAATTTCGATGCCGGGCTCAAAAAGGACTTTCAGAAAGATGACTATCAGATTCTGATTGCCACTGACGCTATATCCGAAGGCTACAACCTCCACCGTGCCGGAACAATCTTCAACTATGATATTCCATACAATCCTACCCGTGTTATTCAGCGTATAGGACGAATCAATCGTATCAACAAGAAAATGTTTGACAAGTTGTACATTTACAACTATTTTCCAACTGATATTGGTGAGCAGGAGACCCGAACTAAACAGATTTCCACGCTAAAAATGGCTATGATTCATGCTATTATGGGGGAGGATACTAAAGCTCTCACAAGCGATGAACAGCTCAATGCTTTCTTTAAGGAAAGATATCGTAAGGAATTGGCATCGAGTGAAGAACTTTCTTGGGACACAAAATACCGCCGCATCCTTGATAGCGTCAAAAATACAGACATCCATCAGGAGGCTCTGGACATTCCGCACAGGGCTCGCATTGGCAGGAATGCGGAAAAACCTATTCAGGGTGTCCTTTTATGTGGCAAGAAAGGCAACGATTTCGTCTTCAAGTTGGGACAGCATGATGATATAAATCCAATCTCCATAAGCGCAGAAGATGCTTTTGGACTCTTTGAGGCCGACGAAAGCGAAAAACCTCTCGCCGTTAGCAATCAATTTGAGCCCGTGTATCAGGCAGTCAAAGCCAGGCTCTTCAAAGACACAGTTGACACCGAGGCTGAACGTAGCCGCCGTGAAGCATTCTCCATCATAAAAGCTTGGATGAAGAACAAGATTCTTTCAAATGACTATCTTGAAGACTTGTTACTACTAATGCGCAATGACGGCCTTACCGGAGAGGAGATTCGCTTTATCAACAAGTTGTCAATTAAGGATGCATATAAACTACCTAAGAAAATCACGCCGGACTATATCAAGCGCTGCATCATCAAGATGAATGCTGTGGACGAAGGTGAGGAGACCCTAATTTTAGCAGAAGAAATCAAATAAAAAATCACAATAGACTATGCAGTTCAATAAATCATATAACCGTCAGGAATTCGTGAACTTCCTTCGCGATTCTTTTCTTCCTGATGATTTCCAACCCATTGAAACTCCTGTTAAGCTGCACACGCAGACTAAATACACCGGGTCAGTCACCAAGCTCGGCTCATGTCCATCCCTGGATCTTGTAGTCTATGAGATTCAGCATCATTCCAAGAATGATGCTCGCGTGGGACTCTCAAAAGAAGCGTTTCGTGTTCTAGCGGACGAGTGGGAAGACCGTGCGTTGGTAATTTTTGTGCCGGAGGAATCTGCTTCAAATTATCGTTTTTCGTTGATTACTGTGGATTTGGATATGACCGACACCGGCAAACTGAACAAGCGTTACTCCAATCCACGTCGCTATTCCTACTATCTGGGGACTGGCATTGCTACGCACACTCCTGTCCAGTTTCTTATCCAGAAAGGTCGCGTCGCCAATGAAGAAGACCTAAAAAACCGCTTTTCAGTTGAAGTTCTTACCAAAGCCTTCTACAATGAACTTTCCGATTGGTATGCCTGGGCAGTCCGTATTGTTCGTTTTCCGAACAAAATTGACGACTCCTATGACGATGATAAATTCAATGCTGAGGCTACTATTCGCCTGGTCACCAGGCTTATATTCGTTTGGTTCTTGAAACAGAAGCACCTTATTCCAGATGAATTCTTCGACGAAAAGTACATAGCCGATAATCTTCTGAGTAGTTTTGAGCCCAATGCCATTGTAAATCTCTTTGGGAAATCTGAAGAGAGCTGTTACTATAAAGCTATTCTTCAGAACCTGTTCTTTGCGATGCTCAATAGTCCAATTACACCAGAGGACAAGGACACCATCAGTGAGCGACGTTTCAGGAATGGACGCAGCGACTATGATAACAATAAGCTGATGCGCTATGAATCAATGTTTGCCAACCCGGCACTCTTTGTCGAGTTGGCAAACAAAACGGTACCATTCCTTAACGGTGGTCTTTTTGATTGCTTGGATGACAAAGACAACGGCAATTATGTTGATGGATTTTCTGATAGAGAAGCCGTACAACGCGCACTGATAGTCCCTGATTACCTGTTTTTTGGAGACACGGTCGGCAAAAATATTGACCTGTCAGAGTGGTATGGTGATGCCTCCAAGAAGAAAGTAAGTGCTTCAGGCATCATAGATATACTTAAACGCTATAATTTTACAGTAGAAGAAAACACACCTTATGATCAGGAGGTTTCCCTTGACCCTGAACTTCTGGGCAAAGTCTTCGAAAACTTGCTGGCCAGCTACAACCCCGAGACTAAGACAACAGCACGAAAGCAGACGGGGTCATTCTACACACCTCGTGAAATCGTGCAGTATATGGTGGATGAAAGTATCATCGCCCATCTCAACAAAACTGTGGGTAAAGACCTTGAACCGGAGTATCGCAAGCTTGTAAGCTACACTGATGAAATCCTTAACTTGACGCAAGAGCAGAAGTCCAGTATAATCAACGCCCTTTATGACTGCAAGGTTCTTGATCCGGCCTGCGGTTCTGGCGCTTTCCCGATGGGCATTCTTCAGCAGATGGTTCACATCCTTTCCGAACTTGACCCAAGTAACGAAATGTGGGAGGAACTTATTCTTAATAAAGCCATACAGGAGAGTGATGATAAGGATATTCAACTTACCCAAGATGAAAAGGAAGAGAAACGTCGTGATATCGAGCGTAGCTTCAATGAAAGCCTCAACCACCCGGACTATGCCCGTAAACTATATCTCATAGAGAACTGTATATATGGCGTAGACATCCAGCCTATTGCTATCCAGATATCCAAGCTCCGCTTCTTCATCTCCTTAGTGGTTGATCAGAAAGCGAATAGCAATCCGGTGGAGAACTTTGGAATTCGACCTTTGCCGAATCCGGAAGCAAATTTCGTAGCTGCAAATTCCCTGATAGGGCTTAAGAAGAACAACTCTCTCTTCGTTACCAATATCATCGATATCGAGGAACAGTTGCAAAAGGCTAATCATAAGATATTCAGAGCCAAGACCTATAAGACCAAGCGTAAGTATCGTGAGCTCCTGAAGACCTTCAGGCGTGAAATGGTGGAGAAGTTGGCCGAGGTGGATATCATTTCCAATGACCAGGTAGAACAACTAGCCTCTTGGGATATGTTTGATCAAAATAGTTATGCAACATTTTTTGATCCAGAGTGGATGTTTGGCGTGTCAAAAGGATTTGATATTGTAATAGGAAACCCTCCTTACATTCAGTTACAAAACAATGGAGGAGAGTTGGCAAAACTTTATGCACCTTGTTGGTATAACACTTTCGCCAGAACTGGAGACATTTATTGTCTTTTCTATGAACGTGGGTATCAGTTGCTCCGATCGGGCGGCCACCTCTGCTATATTACATCGAATAAATGGATGCGGGCTGGCTATGGTGAAAAAACCAGAGAGTTTTTCGCCAATAACACCAATCCTCTCTTACTTATTGATTTTGCAGGAGTAAAAATCTTCGAGAGTGCGACAGTTGACACGAATATCCTGCTTTTCGCCAAAGCTGCGAATGAACATAAGACGCTATGCGCGGTAACTAACAAACAGAACAAAAACAGTGTCAAGAATTTGAGCGTTTTCGTGCAGCAGAGCAGAACAGAATGCGATTTCTCAAGCAGAGACAACTGGGTCATTCTGTCGCCGATTGAGCAGAGCATCAAGCGAAAAATTGAGGCGGTAGGCACACCTCTAAAAGACTGGAACATCAATATTTACCGAGGTGTCCTTACTGGATGCAATGAAGCCTTCATTATATCCTCCGGAAAGCGTGACGAAATTCTTACGCGCTGTAAGGATACCGATGAGAGGCGCAGGACGGAGGAATTAATACGACCGATTCTTCGAGGCCGTGATATAAAACAGTATGGATTTGAGTGGGCTGACTTATGGTTAATTAATACCCATAATGGTGTCAGACCAAACATACCTAGAATTGATATAAATTAATACCCAGCTATTAAAGCACATCTTGATGACTTTTTTGAAAAATTAGCAAAACGAGCGGATAAAGGGGAAACTCCATATAACTTACGTAATTGCGCATATTTGGAGGATTTTTCTAAGCCGAAAATAATATTTCAAGAAATCGTCCAAGAAAGCCAGTTTATGATGGATCAACACGGAACATTTTTTTGCAACGATACTGGACGTATTATTGTGGGAGAAAACCTATATCACATTCTTGGGGTAATGAACAGCAAGTTATTCTTCTATGCTATTAAACAATTCTATGGAGGAGGAGCATTAGGTGATCACGGAGTAAGAATGAAACATACATTTTTTGAGAACTTTCCATGCTTGTCATATTCAGAGAACATCGACTCATTATCGAGAAAGGCCGTTTGCTCCCCAGATTCAAATATCATTGAAGAACTGGACAATTATATTTTTGACCAGTATAACTTAAACGAGGAAGAGATATCTCTGATTCTCAATGACTCCGATTAACGCTTTGATCCTCATAGTTACAGGGATGACATATTGAAGTCATCCCTGTCTTTTTCATAAACACTGTTATTCTGTGTAAAAGGAATCTATAAATCGGCCCTCAGCATCCGTTAGTCCGTACAATTCATATATGCTCGTATCATTATCGATATCTGCATTAATATCAAGTGGAACTGGTATCTGCAGCACATATATTGAGAACATTCTAACAGCTTTTTCTCCAAGCTGTACAGATATTGTGCGATAATACCAATCAATGAGTTTAGAATTAAGTATTTTCAATAAATAGTCAAGCAGTTTAAGATTGTCGCTACTAATAAAATATACTGTATTATTCATGAATTCCCCTTTTACACTCAGTGCGAAAGATAATCTCTGAGTAATATCATTATACAGTAAGCCTCCGGTGACGCCCGTATTGCACAAATCGGACTTTTAGCACCGACTCGG
>ERZ1026901.870-NODE-870-length-20675-cov-6.151503_pt1 | contig 20675 bp, 14 predicted proteins | sample MGYA00380179_ERZ1026901 | MGnify/ENA primary metagenome ERZ1026901 (study PRJEB33269, sample SAMEA4719815) | human gut metagenome | biome: human-associated habitat; feature: organic feature; material: feces | place: Cameroon | collected 2013-10 ... | reverse complement strand
GGGGTGGGGCTCTAATTATGAAATATTACAGCACCAACCATAAAGCCCCATTGGCATCGCTGCACGAAGCAGTGGTGCGCGGACTGGCACCCGACCGTGGCCTTTACATGCCTGAGCGCATTAACCGTTTGCCACAAGAGTTTTTTGACAACATCGACAAGCTCTCTTTCCAAGAGATTGCTTACAACGTGGCACAGGCTTTCTTCGGCGAAGATGTAGAGCCTGAAGCGTTGAAAAAGATTGTGTATGACACGCTGGCCTTCGACTGTCCCATCGTGGAGGTGGAGCCCAACATCTACAGTCTGGAGTTGTTCCACGGTCCCACCCTTGCCTTCAAGGATGTAGGCGCACGCTTCATGGCTCGCCTCCTTCAATATTTTATCCGTCAGGAAGGCAAGGAGCAGGTCAACGTGCTCGTGGCAACAAGCGGCGACACAGGCTCTGCCGTGGCCAACGGCTTCCTTGGCGTAGACGGCATTCATGTGTATGTGCTCTACCCCAAAGGCAAGGTCAGCAAGATTCAGGAGAGCCAGTTTACAACGCTCGGCCAGAACATCACAGCCATCGAGGTAGACGGTGTGTTCGACGATTGCCAGCGTCTGGTCAAGTCGGCCTTCATGGACGACGAGCTGTGTCACCACATGAAGCTCACATCGGCCAACTCAATAAACGTTGCACGTTTCCTCCCGCAAGCGTTCTATTATTTCTATGCCTACGCTCAGCTCAAGCGCCTGGGCAAGGAGAACGACTATGTGATCTGTGTGCCGAGCGGCAACTTCGGCAACATCACCGCAGCCATCTTTGGACAGAAGATGGGTCTGCCCGTGAAGCGTTTCATCGCTGCCAACAACGCCAACGACATCGTGTACAAATACTTGCAGACGGGCAACTATGAGCCTTGCGCCAGCAAGCAGACCATCGCCAACGCCATGGATGTGGGCGACCCCAGCAACTTTGCACGCATCTACGACCTCTTCAATGGCAGCTACGAGCAGATCTCTGCCATCATGAGCGGCGCCACCTACAGCGACGAGCAGATACGCAAGGCCATGAAAACCTGTCACGACACCACAGGCTACATTCTCGACCCCCACGGTGCCTGCGGCTACGAGGCTCTGAAGGAGCAGCTCCAGCCTGGCGAGCACGGCGTGTTTGGCGAGACAGCCCACCCTGCCAAGTTTAAGAACGTGGTAGAGGATGCCATCGGCGCAGAGGTGCAGATACCTGAGCGTCTCGCTGCCTTCATGAAAGGCACAAAGCAGAGCGTGGAGATGTCGAAGGAGTTTGACGACTTCAAGGCGTTCCTCATGAAGCAATAATCGCATCAACCGATGCACCCATAGCTTAACAATGAAGCCCGACAAGACACAATCGAAAAAATTGTCTTGTCGGGCTTTTATTATTGTAAAAAACGCCAAAACACACGAAATAAATATAGAAAACGGAGAAATAATTAGTTATCTATCAAAATTTTATCTAAATTTGCATTTAGGATAAGATAAACCTATTATTCACCGACGAACAAACGTCAACAACTTAAGAACAAACGAAAAACCATCAATATGCCACCAACCAACAAACCAAACACAGGAACAGCCGTACCACCGACAGGAACAGCCGTGCCGCCGACAGGAGGAGCTGCGCCCAGCGGTCAGCAGCGTGCAGGAAAAGCGCCCGCCACCCCACCAGCGTTCAACGACATAACGCTTGTGGGTCAGGGACAGACGCTCGGGGTGAAATACACATTCAAGCAGATGTTGTCAAAAAACTCGGGCGAAGCCTTCGTCTTCCTCGTAAGCAACAACAACACGTCATTTGTCTTGAAGCTTTACAAGCCCCACCATCACCCCAACCACGACGTGCTGGAAACGCTCACCCGCGTGAGGAGCGACTACAGTCCGCTCATCAACGTCTATGCCCACGGTGTGTGGACAGACCCCACGACCCATTGGCCTTACGACTTTGAGGTGATGCAACATTGCACGGGCGGCTCGCTTGCCGACGTGAGCTTCAAAGGCAAAGAGAAAGAGCTGGCCAAGGTGGCGGTGGAGATGGCAGCAGCCATCGACTTCTGCCACAAGCATAACATCTTGCACCGCGACATAAAACCCGCCAACTTCCTTTACACCGACAAGAGCAGACAGCGCATAGCCCTTGCCGACTTCGGCATAGCCATGACAACCGACAGCAACGGCAGCCTGAAGGCCGACGACAACCGGAGGGCCATAGACGAGGCACGCACCGTCATATACGCCGCGCCGGAGATGTATTATCGCACGATGCATGGCTTCAGCCCCAACGTCTCTTACAAGAGCGACTTCTACTCGCTCGGCCTCACCCTGATGGCCCTGTGGATGGGCGAAGGCACATTCACCGCCGACGAAAGCAAGCTGGTGGCGATGAAGAACAGCAACACCCTCGTCTATCCCTCACCCAAGGAGATGTCAACCCACATGCTCTCCCTCCTCATGGCCCTCACACGCTGCGACCCCAACGAGAGAGCTGCCATGCCCGAGATTGTGCGTTGGGTCAAAGGCGAGGACATCTTTGATGTGCCTGACGACGGTGAAGCGAAGCTGTCAAGGTTTCGCGTGCCGTTCAACGTGAAAGACGGCCTGGTGGCAACCACCCCTCAGGAGCTGGCACAGATGATGGGCAGCCACCCCGACCTGGCAAAACGCTATCTCTACCAAGACCAGATATGCAAGTGGCTGAAAGAGTTTGAGATGTTCCCGGAGGCATCGGCCATTGAAGACATCACAGAGCGCCTGTATGCCAAGGACAAGGACGGCGGACTGTATGCCGCCCGTCTGGTGCTTGACCCCCAGACCCCCTACATAGGTCTTGACGGCAACGTTGTGACCATAGACGGTGTCGGCAAAGAGCTGTTCAAGCATGAGGAAGAATATGGCAGTTTGCTCGAGAACGAGAATCACCCGTTGTGGATGTTCATCTACGCCAACATCGACAAGAACAGCATCGAGACAACCCCCGATTACATCCAGAGCTCAGCCTGTGGTGTGCCTTGTCTTGCCTATGAGCTGGACCCCTCGTTGCCCTTCGAGCTTGGCGAAGAGGGCCATTACAAATATTTCAAGTCGGTGGATGACATCATTAACGGCATGCGCAACTGGACGATCAACGACAACGAGATACGCTTCTTCACCTACGCCGACTTCGACTCGTGGCTGAAACAAAAGGACCCGGCACGCCACATGCTCATAAGAGAGAGGTGCAAGAAGCTGCCGTTTACCGACGAAGACGGCGACGTTGTCGGAGACGACAGCACCCACTATTTCATCTGCGGAATGGTGACCCTCTTCACCTTGGCTTACGATTGCGGCTACGACTTCAGGACCATCGCCGACAACAAGTCGAAGGTGGTGTCGCTTGCCGACATCGCCAACGCCATCATGGACGAGGTAGCCGGCAACACCAACTACAGCAAATTCACAAATCAGCTTGACGATGTGGAGACGTTCCACCGCTCACGCCTCTACGCCTATCTTTTGGCAAGGGAGAAATATACGGGCAAGATAAGCTACATCGATTATTGCATAAACTTCGGCGGCGAGAACGCCAAGCGTTACGGCCCATACAACAAACGCATAGCTGCCATGAAGGTGGCAACAAGTTTTATTGGCCGCGTGCCGGAGCTGCGTTTCGAATATAAGCAGAAGGTTTACAAGGACAAGGACAGCGTAGCCCAAGACACAGACATGAGCATGCTGACCGATCAGCAGACAACGGTTCTTGCCGACTGGCTCACGCTCTTCTTTGCCGAGAACCCGTATGAAAACTATAAGAAGCGGTCCTACTATGACCTCACCACCGACTATTTCGAGTTTCTCAGGCTCTACCTCCCCCAATGTAGCTACGTCAAGCGCATAGCCAACGAGGAGAGCATCATAGAGAAGAGCCGCCGAAACTGCAACTTGGCGTGGGGACGCCTCCACGTCATCAGAGGCATCATCATCGGCGTGTGCATCGTGCCGCTGGTGTTGCTCAACGTGGTGTTGGTGGTGCTGTCCATAAGTGCAGGAACCGAGTTTTTCACAAACATGATGACCTCGGTGGGCAGCACACTTGGATGGATCTTCGCCATCATTGTCGCCCTCTACATCATGGCCGACACCTCGTTCTTTGGAGGCATCATCGTCGGCGCCATCGTCTATTTCGCCATTAACTGGATCTGCACAAAGATAGGCTTCCTCGTGCCGTGGCTGGGCGTGGGCACGCTGATCTTGCTCACATGGAAAGCGGTGTCGACAATGAACTTCGCACGCCGACCCCGCTTCAGCGACCCCAACTTCGGGTTCGGCGAGCAAGAGGCGACACAACGTCACCTCATAGCCAAGGCGTTCGGATGCTACGGCAAGCTGCTTCCCAACGCGCCCCACAACTATCCGTGCAACGTCTACGAGGAGAGCCGCGATTATGCCAACCAACTGGTTCGCCCGTTATGGAAAAAGGCTGCAAAGCTCATCGGTCTGACCGTCATCACCGTGGGGCTCTGCCTGTATGTGGGAACGGGCATAGCCAGCAACAAGTATGACAACACGTCCGCAAAGACCGTGACCGAGATGCGCAACCTGTTGCCAGGCACATGGGAGGGAACGATGGGCAAGACCAAAGCAACGTTCACGCTCAAGCCATCTCCTGTCTCTGAACAGCACATCACGGGCAAGGTGATACTCTACTATCGCAAGCCCATAAAGCAGACCGTGGTGGCTGACGGCAACCGTTACGACATAAAGAGCAAGGAGATTACGCTCGTTGTGGTGGAGAAAAACAAGGAGAACCCACGCAAGCGATACGTCTTGACGCTCAACAACGGGAGCGACAACGCTGCCACGATGACGGGCACATACACAAACGAGACAAACGGCAACAGACAAGAGATAAAGTTGACAAAAACGGAAGAAAACAGTTCTCAAAAATGATGAACCAAAGACACGGGAAAATGTATAAATATGCAAAAAGGAAGGTTCAAATGTATAAATATCCAAAACAGCGATTGTAAGCAATTTAAGCATTTTTTCTTTCTGTTTTTCAAAATAACGCGGCTTTAACTTATTATTTTTGTTAACAACTCTTAAAAACAAGGTCGTTTTGTCAAAGAGCCTCTTTGAGGACGTCAAAGGGCCCAAATGAGCTCGTCAAAGAGCCTCTTTGAGGACGTCAAATGGGCACTTTCAAATCGTAAGTTGGGCACTTTGGGAACGCCACCAAAAAAGGGTCTGAAAATGCATAAATATGCAAAACGTTTTTCGTTGAGAAAACGGGAAACGGGCATGGAAAAAAGACAAAATAAAAAACACTGAACAATTATGGAAAACGACAATTTTTATCAACATTATAAAGATCAGGAACAGCAGCAAAGAGAACAATATAAGGAGAGTTTTGCACACGCTGAAGAACATGCCGAGGAGCACTCCTATGCCGAAGGACACGGTGGCAACACGCGCCACTGTCCACGCTGTGGAGCACCCGTGGAAGAGGGCATGCGCTTCTGCGAGGAATGTGGTTGCGCCGTAGACGAGAGCCAATGTCCTCACTGCCATCAGACCATACCGCCAGGCATGGCCCTATGTCCCCACTGCGGCAGACCTGTAAACCTGTCACGCTGCTCGTTCTGTGGAGCTGCCAAGGAACCCGACGAGCCGTTCTGCTCCGAGTGTGGCAACCCCACACAAGGCATAGTGTGTCCCATCTGCGGAACGCTCAACTATCGAAGCTTCTGCCGTCAATGCAACCACCCGCTCAACGAGAGGGCGCTGCAAGCGGTGATGGATGCACATAACGACCAGCGCATGCAGGAGGTGCAGCAGCTGGCTGAACAGCTGGAAGAGATGGAGACGCTCATTCACCAAGCTCACGAGTTGGCTAAGGAAGCCTCTGACGACAGCGCCGACTACAGCAACGGCAACATCGGTGATGCCGCTCCCGACACAGGCGAGAGCCTGACAGAGGCCGACCGCAAACTGCTTGACAACTATAAGTCGCTCTATGCCGAGCTGGGCATCAACTACACCCACAAGCCATCGCCCGCTCCCAAGCCATCGCCTGGCAACGGCAACACGGCAACACGGCAAACCGTTGCCGAACGCCAGAAGCAGCTACTCCACGGCGCCACGCTGCAAGAGAAGATGGAAGAGTTTAAGCGTAAGATGGAGGAGATGAAAGCCAAGATGAACGCCATGCAACCCGACCCGTCTGCCACCCCCGAGACACAACGCGACTTTATCTGTGCCCGCAAGGTGACGGTGAAGAGCATGTCGAAAAACGTGTGGATATGCAACTGGTGCCATTGTCAACACAACGACCCGTCCGAGTGTTATCGAGAAGACCTTGGCGGCGAGTGGACCTACAGCTACCGATATCATGATGTCGAGATCATTTCTTGACGGCAACGATAGCGAAACAAGAGCTTGCTTCAAGAACTTGCAACGACAAGATTGCGAAACAAAAGCTTGCTTCAAAAACTTGCAACGACGAGATTGCGAAACAAGAGCTTGCTGAACATTACAAAAAAAAGAAGAAGAAAAATGAACTGTCCAATCTGCAATAAACCCAACCGACCGACAGCACGCTTCTGCAAGTGGTGCGGAAAACCGATGGCTGCGGCAGCGCAACAACAAGGAGCTGCCACCACGCAACAGCAGGGAGCAACCGCTGCGCAACAGCAGGGAGCGGCGGCTGCACAACAGGCAGGGGCTACACAAGCTTCAGCCCCTTTGTCGGCGGCCATCGGCTTCGACATGCTCATAGGCAAGGACGAGGTGAAACGTAGCCTCATCGATGTGGTGAGCAAAGCAAAGTCGATGAGCGCACGCTGCAAACGCTTCAACCTGAACCAGAGGATGAACCTCAGTTTCGTCATCACCGGCGACTCAGGCACAGGCAAGCTAACGGTTGCCAAGGCGCTGACCAGCGAACTGTTCAAGGCGCAGCTCACCTCGTCGCCAGAGCCGAAGATCATAACTCCTGTCGACTATAAAGACTTCATAAAAAACATAGACAAGCAAGAGAGTGCGCTCGGCAACTCGGTCATCGTGGTTCAAGACGCCCATAAGCTCGTGAGCGACGGCGTGTCTAAAAAGGTTGAGGAGATTGACAGCCTGCTCAAGTATGTGCGCATGTGGCGCGAAGACCCCACGAAGCCCATCGTGGTGCTACTCGGACTGGAGTTTCTCAAAAACTTCTTTGAGAAGAACCCCGCCACGGCTGCCGACCTCGACTATTTCTACCACCTGCCCACCCTCACCACCGACAACCAGCTCGACATAGCGACCTACATTCTCTACACAAAATACAGGTTGCAGCTGTCGCTCGACGCGTCAGAAAAGCTGAAACGCATCTTCGTCAACGACAAGCGCAACCCGTCTGACGACCAGCGCCCGCAGGGCCACAACGCGGCGGCAAGAGCCTACGCCATAGACCTTAAGGTGTGTCAGCAGAACATGCCGTCAAGCTTGGTGGGACCCGAGTTTGTGGAAGGCAAGGAGTTTGTGCCGAAGACCTATGACGAGGTGATGGCAGAGTTTGACAAGTTTGTGGGCATCGACGAGGTTAAGAAGGCGGTCAGCGACATTGCACGCTTCGTTGAGGAACAGCGGCTGACCAAGGGCAGCAACGCAAAGATAAAGCTCGACAGCCACTTCCAGTTTCTCGGCAACCCAGGCACAGGCAAGACCACGATGGCACGCCTCTTTGCCGAAGCGCTCAACGCCCTCGGCATCCTATCCTCAGGACAGCTGATAGAGGCGAGCCGCAAGGATCTTGTATCCAACTTTGTGGGCGACACACCCAAGGTTGTGAACAAGAAGTTTGATGAAGCCATGGGCGGCGTGCTCTTCATTGACGAGGCCTACTCGCTCATGACCTCTGAAAACGACAAGGCAGGGCAAGAGGCTGTGAACGAGATCATTACCTGCTCTGAGAACCTGCGCGGCAAGGTGGTGGTCATTCTTGCAGGATACACCAAGGAGATGGGCGAGTTTATGCAGAGCAACTCGGGCTTGGCATCGCGCTTTGACAAGATTGTCAACTTCCCCGACTACACAGGCGAACAGCTTGCCGACATCTTCCGCTCCATGGTCAAACACTCTGAAGACGGCTACACCTTGTCTGATGACGCCGAGGAGCACATCAACACGTTCTTCGACCGCATGTACCAAAGCCGCGTGCGCAACTTCGGCAACGCGCGCGAGGTGCGCACAGCCTTCAACAACGCTGTCAAGGCACACACGGCACGCATATCGGAGGAGCGGGCGGCAGGCACGCTGCAACCAGGCACGGAGAAGATCATAACATGGGCCGACATCGACGGCGACGAGTCGAAGAAGGTGCAGAGCGTGGACGACGTGTTGGCATCGCTCGACGACATTATAGGCATGGACAGCGTCAAGGACCAGCTGATGGCGATAGCCAAGAAGGTGCGCAACGACCGGCGACGGGCCGAGCTGGGACTGAGCAAGGCTTCGCTGACCAACCTGCACATAGCCATCACGGGCAACCCCGGCACGGGCAAGACGATGGTGGCCAAACGTCTCGGACAGGTGCTAAAAGCCATGGGCGTGCTCACGAAAGGCCATGTGGTGGAGCGCGAGCGAAAGTCGTTGCTCGACAGCTATGCCAACTCGGCTGCCATCAACATGGACAAGGCGGTGGACGAAGCCATCGGCGGCATTCTGTTCATCGACGAGGCCTACAACCTCATACCTGCCGAGACGCCGGGAACAAAAGACAAAGACGGCACAGCGGCGGTGGAGGCACTCATGACACGCATGTCTAACGACGCGGGCAAGTTTGTGACCGTCATTGCGGGCTACAAGACAGAGATCGACGAGTTCATTGCCAACGCCAACCCCGGCCTGGCACGCCGCTTCACGCACCGCATACACATACCCGACTATTCTGCCAACGACCTCATAGCCATCTACAAGCAACAGGTCAAGAAGGCGGGCTTCCATCTCACACCCGATGCCGACACCTTGCTTGAGAAAAAGGTGGAAGAGATGGTTACCTCAAAGACTAAAAACTTTGGCAACGCGGGAACGATCATAAAGCTCTTCTCAGAGACCATGGAACGGCAGTCGAACCGTCTGCCATACGATGCCACAGAGGAGCAGCTCATGACGATAGAGGCTGCCGACATTCCTTATTCGGCACCAAAGAAGATTGACATCAAGGAGTGTATGAAAGAGCTTGACCAGCTGATCGGTCTGGCATCGGTGAAAGAAGCCGTGCACGAGCTGGCCGACACGCTTGAGGTGGAACGGATGCGTGCTCAGGCAACGGGCGAGAGAGCACAGATAAACCTCGACCACTATCTCTTTGTGGGCAACCCCGGCACGGGCAAAACGACCGTGGCACGAATAATGGGCAACATCTTCTATTCGCTCGGACTGCTGCCTTCAAACAAGGTGGTGGAGGTGACATCGAAGGATCTCATCGCGCCCTTTGTGGGACAGACGGCACCAAAGACCGAACAACAGATAGACCGCGCGCTCGGTGGCATATTCTTCATTGACGAGGCCTACTCGCTAAACGACGGCTCCAACGGGTTTGGAAAAGATGCCATGCCCGTGTTGCTGACCAAGCTGCTCGACTATAAGAACCGCATGGTGAGCATCGCTGCCGGCTACCCGCGCGAGATGAGACAATGGATAAACACCAACTCGGGACTGGAGTCGCGTTACACCCGCACCATCCAGTTTGAAGATTACACGGGTGAGGAGCTGGCTCAAATTTTCCGTCTTAAGGTTAAAGGCAAGGGCTTGAAGCTCACGCCCGATGCCGATGCCGAGATGGTGAAATATTTCAACACGCTGGTCTACAACAAGGGGGCAAACTTTGCTAACGCACGCGAGGCAAACAACTTTTTTGACCGCGTCAAGCTTAACCAAGGGCGTCGTCTGCGCCGCGTGTCTCCTCTACCAGGCTTCAACCGCGATGACCTCTTCGTGTTTGTGGCCGATGACATGATTGTCGATTAGGGCTATTTACTTGCACAACTTAAAACAAAAAAGACAAAATGAGCAAATGTTATAAATGTGGGGCCGACATCGATAGCGACAGCCTGTTCTGCGACCAGTGCGGAGCCGAACAGTATGTATGCCCCAAATGTCACATCATAGGGAAAGGCCCCAACAAACGTTGCGGCATGTGCGGCTCGCCGCTTGTGCCTGCAACAGGACAGCAAGGCAACAACAGCACACAACAACAAAGGGCAGCGCAACCTTTTGCTGGAGCAGCGCAGCAACAAGGAGCGGCGCAGCAACAAGGAGCAACACGCATGGCGAGCTATCTGGTGTGCCAGGCAGAGCAGGTGTCGATACCTCTTATGAACGGTGCGGTCATAGGCCGCACGGCAGGCGATTATGCCAACCTTCTCGGCAAGTGTATCTACATATCGGGCATGCACGCCCGCCTGACGCAAAACGGCTCGGTATGGCACATCACCGACCTCGGCTCGCGCAACGGCACAAAGGTGAACGGTGTGGCGTGTCAACCGAACGTGCCTATGGCGTTCAAGACGGGTGACACCATAAAGCTCGGCGCGTTCTACGATTTCAGAGCAGAATAAACATCTATAAAAAAACGACAATTATGAAGATCAGATATGAAGCGGTGAGCAACGTGGGACTTGTGCGAACAAACAATGAAGACATGGCTCTCGTGTTTGGCGAATACATACGCGACAACAACATTGCCTTTGCCTTCGACCTCACACCCCAGATGCCCTTCACAGCCATTGTGGCCGATGGCATGGGCGGCATGAACGGCGGAGAGGTGGCATCGCAGATGGCAACGGCAGCGTTCAACAGTTTTGCGGAGAGCCTGACACCAGGCATGAGCCCCGATGAGGTGGTGATGGCGCTGAAGCAGTGGACGCGTCTGTGTGACAGGTCCATCGTGGAGCGAGGACAGCAAGACCCGTCGCTCTTGCGGATGGGAACAACGCTTACCGGTCTGCTTGCCTTCAACAACACGCTCTTTGTCCTGAACATTGGCGACAGCCGCACCTACCGTCTGCGCTACGACATCTTCAAACAGCTCACCGAAGACCATTCGGAACGTCAACGCACAGGCGACCAATCGGTGCCTGCAAACCTTATCTACAACGCCCTTGGCACAGGCACGGCCTTTATTGACGTCAAGGTCATGCAGCTCGTCGAGGGCGACCGCTATGTGGTGTGCTCCGATGGACTGAGCGACATGGTGAGCGACGAAGCCATTGAGCAGATGTTGCGCAACGGCGACAGCGCACGCCAGTATGTGCAGGCGGCTCTGCAAGAAGGAGGGCGCGACAACGTGACGGTCATTGTGCTGGATGTGGAAAAAGAGTAAAAAAACAGACCTAACAGAAAAGACAGACCTAACAGAAAAGACAGAAATAGTTGCTTGTTTGCAATAAAAAATTTTATTAACTTTGCAAAAAAGGAAAGAGACACAACAACGGTTTCTCATGCGGCATGTCTGTGAGCATGCGGAAACACAAAAACATAAAAGTTATGAGAATAGTTCAAAGTTCGTTTTTTCGCGCTCTATGCGCCGTGATCATTGGTGCCCTGCTGATAAAATATCGCGAGCAGACGGTAACATGGATGACCATCGTCATTGGTGTAATGTTTTTCTTGTCGGGGGTGGTGTCGTGCGCCGCTTACCTTAGTGCGCGTAGCCGTGAAGACATGCCACAGGTGTTTGACGCCCAAGGCCGTCAGCTCACAGGCATGAAACCCCATTTCCCCATCGTGGGCATAGGCAGTCTGGTGCTTGGTCTCATCCTTGCCCTCATGCCCGCCACGTTCATCACCTGGCTCATGTATATCCTGGCGGCAATACTCATCCTTGGAGCCATAAACCAGTTTGTCAGCCTTGCATCTGTCTCGCGTGTTGTACACATGGGCTTCTATTTTTGGATTATGCCATCCATCATCATGCTCATAGGCATCATAGCCGTTGTTTATCCATCGGCCATTGCCTCAGCCCCGCTGTTTGTCATCGGTTGGTGCATGATGCTCTATGGCGTTGTGGAGATTATAAACAACCTTAAGATCAACGGCATACGCCGACAGATGGCCAAGGCTGTAAGGAAGACGGAAGAAGCCGGTCAAGAGACGGAAGAAGCCGGTCAAGACAATGCTGACGCAGCAAAGAAGGTGGAGCAGAAAGCTGACGAGACCAAGAAAGAGCAAGACGGCAAAGACGAGGAAGAAAAGAAAGACGAGGCCCAAAAAGACGAGGCCCCAAAAGACGAGGCCCCAAAAGAATAGCCAAGAAAGAACAAGAAGACACGTTGCAACGATTGGTTAAACAACGTTTTTGAAACGATTGTTTGAAAGGACAATAAAAGACAATGGAGGCAATTCTTTGTGCGTTAAATATAAACAGAAACGCGGTCAAAGAATTGTCTCCATTGTCGTTTTTTGCCTCTAATGTCATTTAAAAGCCATTGTCATTCAAATGTTTTTTCAACAAACAGGAACGTTACTCGTTAGGCACGATGCCCTCGATATATTTGCAGAGCATGCTGATGCCCTTGACGTTCTCGCCGCCTTGTGGAATGATGATGTCGGCATAGCGCTTTGTGGGCTCTATAAACTGCTCGTGCATGGGCTTGAGCACCTCAAGGTAACGGTTAACGACCATAGACACGGTTCGACCGCGGTCAATGGTGTCGCGCTGAATGTTGCGGATGAGACGTTCGTCAGAGTCGCAGTCGACAAAGATTTTAAGATCCATCATCTCACGCAGCTTCTTGTTGAGCAGCGTCATGATGCCCTCAACGATGATTACGGGCTTCGGCTCCACATGTATGGTCTCGGGCAAGCGATTGCAGAGAAGATAAGAATAGGTGGGCTGCTCTATTGCCTCGCCGTTGCGCAAAGCGTTGATCTGCTTAATGAGCAGTTTCCAGTCGAACGCATCGGGATGGTCAAAGTTGATGGCATGACGCTCCTCATCGGTCATGTGTGAGGTGTCGTTATAGTAAGAGTCGAGAGGCACGACAGCCACATAATGTGGCGGCAGGGCCTCAACAATTTTCTTTACCACTGTGGTCTTGCCAGAGCCTGTGCCTCCAGCAATGCCTATTATCGTTATGTTGTTTTCGTTCATATCGTGTGTAGAAAAACTTGAAAAAATGTTATGCTTGTTCTGTTTGCCCTATGACCTTCTTAAACATCACGTCATAAAACTCGGCTTTGCGCTCCACCTTCATGGGATAGGCTCTTGAGCTGCTGGGCATGCGCCACAAGCGCAAAGAGCGCTGTTCGAAAGAGAAGGACACGAACCCTCCGACCTTGGGCTGTTCGGCGATGCCGAAACAGAGGCAGAGCACATCTGTGGCTTTCTGTCCTGTGGTCACGATGTCGGTGAGCTGCGGAAGCTTGCGCACCATGCCTTGCAGGTCGGTGGGCTGAACAACCTCCAGATCTTTGTCGGAAGCCGTGTTCTTGAGGCGTCTGACAGCGGTGGCTGTGTCGTAAAGACCGATGCCGCAGGTTGTCAGAAAGGCTTTTATGGGCTCGAGACAAAACGATTTGGCGGTGGCGTCGACAAAGCGGAGCTTGTCGTTGAAGAAGCACAAGCCGAAGATACGCCACATGTCGTTCGTGAAGTTGGGATAATAGAACCGCATGGACCATCGCTTCTCTGACGGAGGAAAGCTGCCGAGCATGAGCAAGCGGCACCCTTCGGGCAAGAACGGCTCAAAAGGATGGGTCTCCACGGGTTGAGAAGAGACGCCATCCTGTTGTGAAGAGGCCGTGGTCTGTCGCTTCACGCTGCTCATTTCTGCTCCTTCAAGAGATAGAGCACAACGGGCAAGTGGTCAGAGAAGCCGTTGAGCCACACGCCACCGGCTGTTGTGCGCTTAGGCGTGCCTTTATATTTTCCTTCGTTCTGGATGAGGTAAGGACGCATAAAGATGTGGTGCTTCCAGAACTTAAGTGTAGAATAGTCTTTCTGGCCCTTCTTGTTAAGCAGGTTGGGAGTCATCACAATCTGGTCGAAGAGGTTCCATGAGCCACCATAGGCCAAGGTGCCACGTCCCTCCTTTGCAAGGATGTTATACCATGGGTTGTACATGTTGTCGGGGCCCACCTGATCGATCTCGGGCTTGCACGACAGACAGTCGGTCATGCTCTTGTTGGTGGGGTCGTCGTTCATATCGCCCATGACCATGACCTTGCAGTTGGGGTCATCGCGCAAGAGCGAGTCTTTGACAGCCTTAACCTGTGTGCCTGCAATCTCACGATAGTGTGACGATGCTCCGCGGCTGGGCCAGTGGCACACCACAACGGTGAGGTGCTCACCTGCCATCGTGCCGCTCACAGTGAGGAAGCCACGGGTGGCGCGTGCTGTATCTTTGGGCAGGTCGTAAACATAAGGCACAAGCTTCACATCGCGCACGCTGAAGAGCGCTGGGTTATAGAGCAAAGCACAGTCGATGCCTCGCTTGTCGGGTCCCTCAACATGACAATACTTATAGCCGCGGGCAGCAAGCTCGGGCTGTGCTACAAGAGCATCGAGCACCTTGTTGTTCTCTATCTCGCTAAGACCGATAACAGCGCAACCAACGCCCGGCAACACATCGGTGCCGAGGTCGGCAAGAGCACGGGCCATGTTGTGCAACTTGTTCTTATATTTCAAGCCGTTCCAGCGATAAGAGCCTGTAGGCAGGAAATCATAGTCGTTTTTGCCTTCATCGTGGCATGTGTCAAACAGGTTCTCCTGGTTGTAGAAAGCTACGCCGTAAGCAGAGAACTTTTTCTGCGCATAGCTGCCTTGCACGACAAGCAGCAACAAGGCCAGCACCGATAAAAATTTCTTCATAAGATTGTTTCTTGTTATTTTTTTTTATTTTTGTTTATTTCAAAATTTGTTTATTTCCGATTTTGTTATTTCTGATTTTGCTGTTCTGATTTCCACATTATTAATGTGGTTTCCGCAGTTTTGGATGCAAAAAATAAAAACTTTATGCATTAAGAATGCAAATATCGGCAATTATTTTGAAATAACAGCAAAAATGTCGTTTTTTTCACATTATCGCAACATCAACACCACCCAATCTTCTCTCACATATTTAAAAATTATACAAAAGGGGAACAATATTTGTCAAAAAGTCGTTTTAAGCGTGCAAAAATTCTTGTAGCTCACATTTAATTAAAAATTAATATAAAAAAACTTTCGTCATTAAAAATAAATTTGTTACTTTGCATTTTTGGAAAAATGCCCAAAGGTAGGAACTACATAACCCTGAAGGTAAATTAGAAAAATCATCAATCTAAGTAAAATGCAAAATAAGCTTAAATTAGCCGTGATAGCCCTCTGCTACGCGCCGGCAGTGTTTGCACAGACCGATTCTTTAGCAACACAGCCAACGACAATAAGCGAGTCGGCTTTCACCTTAACAGAAGCACAGCTTGGTGAAGATGAGGACATGTCACAGAGCGTGACCATCATCAACTCAAGCAGCAACATCTACGCGAACGAAGTGGGTTACCTCTTCTCGCCCGTGCGCTTCCGCTATCGCGCTTTCGACCAGAAGTTCAACGACGTCTACATTAACGGCGTGCCGATGAACGACATGGAGAGCGGACAGTTCCGATTCACAACCATCGGTGGCCTTAACCAACAGACACGCAACGTCGAGTTTGCACTGCCTTTTGAGAGCAACAATTTTGCCATGACAGGCATGGGAGGCTCCAACAACTACAACTTCCGTCCAGGAAGCATGCCCGTGGGGCAGCGCATTTCGCTGCTCGGCGCCAACCGCGCATACACCCTTCGCGGCATGTACACCATCAACACCGGACTGAACGACAAGGGATGGGCCTTTGCCGGCAACCTGACATACCGTTGGGCAAACAAGGGTTATGTGGAAGGAACATTCTACAACGCCCTGTCTTACTTCCTCGGTGTGCAGAAGGTCTTTGGCGACGGACAGCACTCGCTCTCGCTCTCTACATGGGGTAACCCCACAGAACGCTCATCGCAGGGTCCTGCCACTGACGAGGCCTACTGGCTCGCCAACGACAAATATTATAACCCCTATTGGGGCTACCAGAACGGCAAGAAGCGCAACTCGCGTGTGATCAACGACTTCTCGCCCAGCGCCATCATGACTTGGGACTGGAACATCAACGACAAGTCGAAGCTCACAACATCGCTCTTCGGACGCTACAGCATGTACAAGAGCACCAAGCTCAACTATAACAACGCCGACAACCCACAGCCCAACTACTGGAAGAACCTGCCCAGCAGCTACTATGACGTGTGGTATAACGACATGGAGTCGTACATCACCGACCAGGCTTACAACGACTGGAAAGACTCATACAACTACTGGAGAGCATCAAAGGCTAACCGCCAGATCAACTGGGACCGCCTGTATGCTTCAAACCAGAACATCAACGCTACCGGCAAGGATGCCATGTACTATGTGGAGGCTAAGCACAACAACAACCTCACAGTGTCTTTGGCTTCAACCTACAACCACCAGATCGACGCGAAGAAGAGCTTCAACCTCGGTTTCGTGGCTGCCACAAACAAGGGCATGCACTACGTCACAATGGAGGACCTGCTCGGCGCAAACACTTTCCATAACATCAACACCTACGCCATAAGCGACATTTACAATGCCCACTCGGACGAGGTGCAGTATGACCTGCGCAACAGAAACGCTGTGGTGAAAGAGGGCGACCGCTTCCGCTACGACTATAACCTGCTCGTGAACACAGGCAAGGTGTGGGGCAGCTACACCGAAGACTTCGGCAACCTCCACTACACCGTGGCAGGTCGTCTGGGCTACACCAACATGCAGCGCGACGGCAAGATGCAGAACGGTCTTGCGGCCAACAACTCATACGGCAAGAGCAAGCACGCAGAGTTTGTTGACGGCGGTCTGAAGTTTGGCTCTACGCTCAACATGGGACACGGCAACACGCTCATCTTCGGCATTGGCTATGAGCACCGCGCACCACAGGCACGCAACGCGTTCATGGCTCCTGAGATCAACAACAACTTCGTGCGTAACCTCAAGAACGAGCGCGTGTTCAGCACAGAGCTGGGCTACCAGTATGAGAACGCATGGATGCACCTCAACATCAACGCCTACTACAGCCGTCTGGACAACGTGACCGACTGGCAGAACTTCTATCATGACGACATCAACTCGTTCGAGTATGTGTCGCTTACTGACATGAAGAAGGAATATTATGGCGTGGAGGCAGGCGTTAAGTTTAAGGTGACAAGCGCCTTCGACGTTAAGCTGCTCGGTACAATAAGCGACGCCAAGATCATCAACAACGCCAAGCTGGCTTACATGGAGTCGGTGTCTGGCGCAATGCACGGCGACGACTACGGCACAGAGGGCGACACCAATACCAACTGGGACCGCGTATATAATAAAGGTATGCGCGACAACGGCACACCGCTCACAGCTGCAAGCCTCGGCGTGAACTATCACCAGAACGGATGGTTCCTCAGCCTGAACTGCAACTATTATGACCGCATCTACCTTTCTTACTCGCCCAACTATCGTTATCGCAAGTCGATAGAGAACCGCAAGCAGATCATGAGTCAGCGCGGCATCGAGATTATGGACGAGAACAATGAACCTCGCGAGAGCGCACTCAGCCAGGCCAAGGGTCATGGTGGTTTCATGCTCGACGGTTCGATAGGACGCAGCATCTACCTGAAACACGGTTCGCTGTCTATCAACCTCAGCCTCACCAACATCCTCAACAACCGCAACATCGTGACCGGCGGCTTTGAACAGAGCCGAAGCGACTATTCTGGCGACAAGGACAACGTCAAGTCGCGTGCCTACGCATTCTCTAAGAACCCGTACAAGTTCTACGCATTTGGAACAAACGGTATGTTGAACCTCACCTATAAATTCTAAATTCAGAACATGATGAAAAGTATGAAATACATTCAGATGATAATGATGGCCCTCGTTATGGGCCTCGGCTTGACGTCGTGTATGGATGACGACTGGAAGGCTCCCTCTGGCGACACTCCTGCTTATGGCAACAACACGCTGCAGGAGAAGAACGTTGTCTCTATTGCTGAACTCAAAGAAAAGTATGGCATCACAAAGGACATGATTAACGACACCGTGCGCATTGACGACGGCATACAGATCAAGGGCGTTGTGACAGGCAATGATGCTGAGGGCAACATCTACAACGAGATTGCTCTTCAGGACGAGACCGGCGGCATCTTGGTGTGCATAGCACAGGGTGGCCTGTGCGGACAGATGCAGGTAGGCCAGGAGGTTCTCATCGACCTCGGCGGTCTCTACATCGGCGCTTACCGCTCACAGCCTCAGATAGGTGTGCCTTACACATCGACAAGCGCCAGCGGTGCAAAGTCTACTTACCCCAGCCGCATTGCTCGCGCCGAGTGGCAGACGCGCTTTAAGCTCATCGGCAAGCCCGACGCTACGAAGCTGGTGGCTAAGGAGTTTGACTATGAGAGTCTGAAAGGCAACGAAACAGAACTTTACAAGTATGCCGGCTGCCTTGTCAAGGCGACAGGCGTGGGCTTTGCCAAAGCTGACGGCAAGACCACATACGCTCCAAAGTCGGAGGGCGCAAGCACCGGCTATGGCGTGATGCGTGCCTTCAAGAACATGACAACAGGAAAAGACTACACCACCAACGAGTTTGGAGTGCGCACAAGCTGCTATTCCGATTTCGCTGCTGAGAAGTTGCCCGAAGGCAAGCTCACCGTAACAGGTATCCTGACATGCTACAAGTCGCAAACAAAATACAAAGCCACGGCGCAGATCTTGATGCGTCAGCAGTCGGACGTTCAGCAGATGGGCGAATAAGCCTTGCTGACGAAACGTCCATACACATTTCTTATTAAACAAAACACAAACAAGAAACAACAACATTTCGTATGAAAAAGATAATGTATTCGATGTTTGCCCTCATGATGGCAGCATTCACACTTACTGGTTGCGAGGACGTGCCCGCACCTTATGACATTCCCGAAGGCGGCGTAGGCGGTGGTGGCGAGACACCCCTGCCTGAAGGCACATACCTGGAGGCCGACTTCACAACAAGCCTCGGCAAGTTTAAGTCAGAATCGGCTGAAGGTGACGGATCAATAAAGTGGGACATCAACTTCTCAAGCGCCTGCATCACTGGCTATGCCGACTGGGACGGATCTGGCACCAAGACCAACAAGGCCGGTGTGACCTTCCTCGTTAGCCCTGAGGTGGACCTCACAAAGGCTACAGAGGCTTATGTAGAGCTTAACCACGCCATGCGTTATGAGAACGGCGACATCAACACCAACAACTCGCTGCTCATCACAGACAATTATACCGGTGACGTAAAGACCACCGCCTGGACACAGATCAAATATCCCACAACAGGCCTGAACGGTGCACAGTTTGACTTCGTTACAAGCAAAGCAAACATCCCTGCCGAGTTTATGGGCAAGAAGGTGGTTGTGGCTCTGCGCCACACTTGCGCTGCCAAGTCGTCAACATGGGAGGTTAAGAAGCTGAGCGTTCTCGCTGGCAAGGTGGACGAGACCACCCCCGACACACCCGGCGCAGGCGAGGCTAAGGGTACAGGCACAAAGGCTGATCCCTTCAACGTTGCTGGCGCCAACAAGTACATCAAAGATGGTGGCGATGCTACCGTTGAGGTGTACGTTAAGGGCAAGGTGTCTGAACTCAAAGAATATCGCGAAACCTTCGGTAGCATCAGCTACTACATCTCAGAGGATGGATCCAAGACAGACCAGTTCTTTGTTTATGGTGGAAACAATCTGGGCAACACTAAGTTTAAGAGCATTGACGAACTTAAGATCGGTGACGAAGTGGTTATATGCGGTAAACTCAAGAACTTTAACAACGTATATGAGTTCGACTCACGCAACTACATCGTATCGCTGAACGGCAAGACAAGTGGCGAAGAGAAGCCCGACACACCCGACACACCGACAGGAAAGAACCTCCTCACCAATGGTGACTGCGAGAAGTGGAACGGAACAGCGCCCGAATACTGGAAGTCGGCAAGCAAGGCTGGTAACGCAACTCTGACACAGAGCACAGACGCTCATTCTGGTTCATACTCTATCTCTGTAGGATTTAACAAAGATCAGAATAAGCGTATTGCATACAAAGAGATTAAGCTTAAGCCCGGAAAATATGTATTTTCATTCTATGCTAAGGCTACAACAGCAGACAAGTCGCAGTGTCGTCCTGGCTACGCTATTGTGAAGGAAGACGGTTCTATAGACCCATCGAGCGGCTACAAGTATGCTACTGGCTACACTGCTCTAAACAACACCACTTGGACATTAGTAAGCAATGAGTTCACTCTCACCGAGACCACAACAATTTGTCTTATAATGATGAACCCCAAAACCTCTAAATATGCTACAGCACAGAACATCCTCTTCGATGATGCTTCGCTCGTAACATCTGATGGTGGTTTTGCAGAATAAAAGAACAAATATTCTTATTACATAGAAAGAGGAACTCGCATGAGTTTCTCTTTCTTGTTTTACATATTCATAGCTTTTGCTTAAAAAAAATAGTAATAGCTAAAACACGACATTATCTTTATATCTTAAACAAAATTCAGATAAAAATTTTGCCATAAAGAAAATTATTTGTAACTTTGCAGCCACAAAGC
>ERZ1026901.869-NODE-869-length-20677-cov-8.580933_pt1 | contig 20677 bp, 16 predicted proteins | sample MGYA00380179_ERZ1026901 | MGnify/ENA primary metagenome ERZ1026901 (study PRJEB33269, sample SAMEA4719815) | human gut metagenome | biome: human-associated habitat; feature: organic feature; material: feces | place: Cameroon | collected 2013-10 ... | reverse complement strand
CGAGACTTCTCCTTTTAGACGAGCACACGGCAGCCCTCGACCCGAAGACGGCAGCGAAGGTTCTTGAGACAACCGACAAGATCGTAAACAGTGAGCATTTGACAACACTCATGATCACTCACAACATGCGCGATGCGATTGCCCACGGGAACCGTCTGATCATGATGAACGCAGGCCACGTGATCTATGATGTGGCCGGAGAGGAGAAGAAACACCTGACAGTTCAGGATCTTCTCGCAAAGTTTGAGGAAGCTGCAGGCGGCGAACTTGCGAACGACCGTATGATCCTGTCATAGAAATTCATATATAAATAGAAGAAACAGGTCGAAAAGTAAAAAAACGGCAGCGGATATCTGTAAGCAGATTACAGAGCTTGCTGTCGTTTTTTGTGTAATAGGAAATTCCGAGGAATTCCCTATTACACAAAAGGCACTCACGTGCCAATGATGCGCACTCGCGCGAAGATGTAGATTGTCGCAAGCGACCGCGCGAGGCGCGAGAATGTGCCAAGGCACATTCTTTATTATTGCTTTTTTGTGTATCCCGTTGTATAAATGAGGTGCAGCAAAAAAAGGATTAAATACCGGACTGCGGGCAGATGCGGCGCAGGGAAAAGGCTGTGTTCAGGAGGAAATATTTATGAGCAGATCTGCAAAAAATGATAGAACAAAGACAAATGTAATGCGGCTTTTAGATGCCGCGAAAATCCCTTACGAGGCGAAGGAGTACCCGGTGGATGAGAACGATCTCTCCGGAAGCCATGCGGCGGACATGCTGGGTGTGGATCATGGAAGCGTGTTTAAGACCCTTGTACTGAAGGGAGAACGCACTGGATTTCTCGTCTGCTGTATTCCTGTGGACGGTGAAGTAGATTTAAAAAAGGCGGCGAAAGCGGCGGGAGATAAGAAGGTGGAGATGCTTCCGATGAAGGATCTTTTAGCCACAACGGGGTACATCCGCGGCGGCTGTTCTCCTATCGGAATGAAGAAAAGGTTCCCGACTTTTATTGATGAGGCGGCGTTAAAATATGAAACAATCGCTGTCAGCGCGGGTCAGAGGGGATTTCAGGTACTGCTTTCCCCGCAGGCTCTCGCAGACTATGTGGGAGCAAAACTGCTGGATTTGCAGCAAAATGGTTAACATAAATGAAAAAATTATCGGAAACCACCTGAAAGTGGGGGATCAATATTTAACAAAATCGTAATATTTGCAATATTTTATACTTGCCAATACCAACAAAAATTCAGGTTTTACGCGAAGAATATTTGGAAAAGATATTAAAAAAATGTAACAAACTTTAAAAAACAGGCTGTAAAATGTAACAAACTTGAATATGACTTATTGACATCCGCCCCCTCATTCTCCTATAATCACAGACACCGACCGAAAAACGGACGGAATGAACAACCGGCGACAGGACGGAGAAAGAGGGTATTCAAAAATGAATCCATGGAACTCATTTCTTCAGACAGTCTTTCAGTTTGTGAAATCACTCTTCACCGGTGTGACAAAGAAGATGCACCGGAATGCGGCAATTCTCACGATGGGCGCAACATTGATTGCAGTGATTCCATTTACAGCGGTGGACTTTCAGGGCGGAGGCAAAAATGCGATCGTAGCGTTTGCAGAGACGCAGGGAGGTTCGGATGAAGACAGTCTGGAGGAGACAGAAGATACTGCTCTTCCGGAAACAGACGGAAATGTTTTAGAGGATGAGACGACGGCGGATGAGACATCATCGTCGGCGGAAAACGAAGCAGATATCGAAACTGAAACAGAAACAGAAACTCAAACAGAAACAGAAACTGAAACTGAAAATACAGAGATGAATGATGCGAAAGAGGAAACCGGAATTTCCGAAGTTGAACCGGAGACGGGTTCCGGGGAGACCGGGGTGCAGGCTGCGGCTGAGACTGCGATGGAGCAGGAGGAACCTGTGCACGAGGTATTTACCGGTTACTCAGAAAGCGATTACAATGTGCTTCTTCGGATCGTTCAGGCGGAAGCCGGAAACTGCGACATCGAAGGACGTGTCATGGTGGCCAATGTGATCTTAAATCGTGTGGAGAGCGGATCTTTCCCAAATACGATCACGAAGGTCGTTTACCAGAAGCACCAGTTCTCACCAGTATCCAACGGATCCATTAAAAGATGCAAGGTCACAACGGAGACCGTGGAAGCGGTGGAACGTGCACTTGCGGGCGAGGACCTGACGGACGGAGCCCTGTATTTCATGAACCGGCGTGCTTCTTCGAAAAAGAACGCAAACTGGTTTGACAGACATCTGGAATTCCTGTTTAAACATGGAAATCATGAATTTTTCCGGTAAACTCCGGGTCAGATAAAAGGATTAGGATAAAAGGATAAGAGAAAACGGCATGTGCCGGGACTGTAAGAAAGCTGGTTCCGGTATGTGCCGTTTTTTCAGCCTTTTTCAAGTGGTGGAAACTGATTGACATTTGGATTTGCTCATGGGATAATAAACCACATGAATTTTGAAAATACGTGAAAGAGGAATTGTGATGAAGTTAAAAAGAGTATTTTTTGACCTTGACGGCACGCTGACAGATTCTATGCCGGGAATCACAAAGGGTGTTCAGTACGCGTTAAAGCACTATGGCATCCGGGTGGATGATCTCTCAGTGCTAAAACCGTTTGTGGGGCCTCCGCTCTCGGACAGTTTTCAGAAATATTATAATTTTTCCGAGAAGGACGCGGATGATGCGGTCTATGTGTTCCGGGAATATTATGACGTGAAGGGCTGGAAGGACAATGCGCCTTTTGACGGTGTGAAGGAGATGCTGGAATCCTTAAGGGATGCTGGTCTTGAACTTTATGTGGCGACATCGAAGCCGGAAAAAACTGCAAAGAGAGTTCTGGAATATTTCCATATGACGGAGTATTTCAAATTTATCGGAGGTGCGTCGCTGGATGAAAAACGTGTGAATAAGGATGCGGTGATCCGGTATGTGCTGGCGGAAAACGGGATCAGTGAGGCGGAAAGATCATCTGTGATCATGGTAGGAGACCGGGAGCACGATGTGAATGGTGCAAAAAAGACAGGACTTTCCGTGATCGGTGTCCTTTACGGATACGGAAGCAGGGAGGAGCTTTGGAGTGCCGGGGCAGACTACCTGTGTGAGACACCGGAGGAGACGGCGAAACTCATAAAAAGCCTGATGTAAAAAAGAAAGAGCTCCGCCTGACCGTAAAAACTGTCCGGTACCAGGAAATGGAACTTGAAAAATGATCGATGATGCGCTATAATAGTGTTCAGTTAAAGGGTTAGTGATTCCTGGGATGTTCGACACTCCTGTCTATTTTGAACCTACATTTTGACATACGGGATTCCTACATCCTTGAACGGATGCCAGGCCTCCATCGAGTGGAAGGCAGATGTTTAAGTGCGGATGCCCACCTAGCACTGCTAGGCGTCAATTATTCAGGAAACGGCATTTTGGGATTGCGAAAGATAAAAAAGCAGCGAGAGATCGCTGCTTCTTTTCATGTAACAGGAAATTCCGAGGAATTCCCGCTGCGAGGATTTCCAAACGACGGTTTTGGAATGCGGGGAATGTTCAGATTCTGTTAATACTCTTTTCTAAATGATCGAAGTATGATATTATGGGTGCAAACAGGCTTCGCCACCCGTGGCAGGGGTGAGAGAAGCGGCTGCAAAGGAGAAATTATTTTTATGAAAAATGAACGGTTTGAGCGATACATTTACATGGGCGTGACGGCGATCCTGGTACTGATCGCAGCGGTGTTCGTCGTGTTTCTGTTTCTGGAGCGGGCGGCAGTGTTCGCCTTTCTGGGAAAGATCCGGTTCGTTCTGGCCCCTGTGATCTATGGCGCGGTTCTTGCATTTTTAATGTCCCCGGTGTATAACCGGTGTTACACGATGGTGGTGTACGTGGAGGATAATGGCAAGGGAAAAGAGGACGGGGAAAAGAAGAGAAGGTCAAAGAAACGCTTCAAGAATGAAGGCTTTGGTGCCTTCCTTGGAAAAACAGTTGGAACGGTCGTAAGTCTTGCGTTCCTGATCGCGGTGATCGTCAGTCTTTCCAGCATGATCATTCCGCAGCTCTATTCCAGCATCGTGGGCATTATCAACATGATGCCGGTATATTTCCAGAACGTATATGACTGGCTGACAGATTTCTTTGTGAACAATCCGCCGGTAGAGCAGGCGATCTTAAATATTTACGAGCAGTCTGCCCAGTATTTCCAGAGCTGGATGGAGACAGACCTGATGTCAAATCTCTCCAATTTCCAGAACTTCCAGAATATTGAGAAGATCCTTGGAGGTGTGTCCAGCGGACTCATGAACGTGATCACGCTGACAAAAAACATGCTGATCGGATTGATCGTCATGATCTATCTGTTAAATATCAAGGAATCTTTTTCGGCGCAGGGGAAGAAGTTTATCTATTCCGTTCTTCCGCTGAAATCGGCCAATATCGTTGTGGCTGAATTTCAGTTTATTAAAAAGGCGTTTTCCGGCTTTATTATCGGAAAACTGATCGATTCCCTGATCATCGGAATTCTCTGCTTTATCCTGATGCATCTGTTCAAGCTGCCGTATGAGCTGCTGATCAGCGTAATCATCGGGGTAACAAATGTGATTCCGTTCTTCGGACCGTTTATCGGTGCGATTCCGTGCGCGATCCTCGTATTTTTGATCAGTCCGAAGCAGTGTCTGTACTTTATTGGCCTGATCCTGGTACTTCAGCAGTTCGATGGAAATATCTTAGGACCGAAGATCCTCGGAAATTCCACAGGTGTTTCGAGCTTTGGTGTCCTGTTTTCAATCCTGCTGTTCGGAGGACTTTATGGGTTTGTGGGAATGATCATTGCGGTTCCGCTGATGGCAGTCATTATCCACATTTATAACCAGATCCAGGATCATTTTCTGGCCAAGAAAAAACTGAGCAGTGAAGAAAAAGACTATGTGAATCTGGATCGGATCGACGAGCAGAGCGGCGAATATAAAAAACATGTGGATACACAGTAGCCGGTTCTGATCGGGAAAGGAACTATGAACGAGAGAAGGAAACTGATAAACTGGGTTGCAGGCGTCACAACATTTATTGTGGCGCTGCTGATCGTGATCGTACTTCTGGACACGAAGCAGGACGGAGTTTCTCTGGCAGCAGCGTCCCGGACCGTGGCGCTGACTCTGGAATCGGGAAACGGTATTCTTGAAAATGCGCCGGAGACTTCCAATTTTTCGGAAGACCTCTCGGATCAGTGGTATGTGAAGTATATGGACTATCTGTATGGTCGGGGTTATCTTGACAGCAGTATAGTTCGGGCGGACGAAAAGAGTGCCACGTCCGCGGTTACATATGCGGTCCTTGCGGGCTGGGCAAAGAAGGCAGCTGAGGAAGGAAACGGAGAGACCGATGCGCTTCTTTCCTATGCAGATGCCGGTGACAAGGCGAAGAAGGCGGTCTCCGGTGAGAATTTCTGGAAGTTTTACGACGCATTCCGGGCAGCCGTGGATCCGGACGGAGATGTGACCGAGGTGGAGACAGATCTCTACGGCACACCGGACAATGTGGACGGTGCGCCGGCCTGGACGGCCTATACAAGGGACGGGAGCTTTCAGTTTGAGGGACTTTACCTCGACGGATATATCGACCGTAAGATCCGTTTTCTGGCGAGAGATGATGAGATCCTGAAAGTTGAGGGGCTGGTCTCAGATGAGATCGTCTATGAGAATGCATGGATCTCGGGATTTTCCGGGAAGACGGTAACTGTATTTATCGGAAACATCCAGAGAGAATTTCCGGTAAAGGGAGTCTTGAAGGATGAGAGTGAGATCTCCGGACAGATCGGGGATCTGTATTTAAAGGGCGGGAATCCGAAGCGCCTTGTGTTAAAGAAAGAGAAGATCACAGGAACGGTCCTCGCGGTCCGCGACACGGAGATCGAGATCGACGGCTACGGCAGTGTGCCGTTGGCGGATCAGTTTAAGATCTACCGTACCTACGGTGTTCTGAGGGAACAACAGAAGAAGGATATTCTCGTCGGTTACCATATGCAGGAATTTGTGGTTGCAGACGGAAAGATCTGCGCGGCCCTCACAACGGAGAAACCGGACATTGACGCGATCCGTGTGCTGCTTATGACAGATGGATTTAAGTCCCTGTTCCACAGTGAGATTACGTTGTCCTGCGATTCCATGGCAGTTTTAGAGTATGGAGATGAGAAGGACGCAAAGACGGAATCCATTGCGGCAGGAGAGACAGTGACGATAAAACCCGGGGATTCCAGACTTGCGGACGGGCGTCTCACATTCCGATCAGCCAATGAGGGCGGAATGATCACCGTGCACAGTCTGAGCCGTGCCCAGGGAACCCCTGTTTATCCGGGACATATGGAGATCACGGAGGAGAATGACGGTCTGCTTCTCTTAAATGAGGTGGATCTGGAAGAATATTTAAAACGCGTAACACCGAGCGAGATGCCGCCGACTTATGAACTGGAGGCGTTAAAGGCTCAGGCAATCTGTGCGAGAACTTATGCATGGCACCAGATTCAGGGAAACTCCTACTCTACCTACGGTGCCCATGTGGATGACAGCACGAATTTTCAGGTTTACAACAATACGCTGACCTATGATTCTACGGATGCTGCAGTGAATGAGACATTCGGACAGCTTCTGGAATTCAACGGGGATCCGATCGAAGCATTCTATTATTCCACATCCGACGGACATGGAACCGACGGAAGTGTGTGGGGAGCGGACGCGTCCGGTACACCGTATCTCAGAGCTGTCACGATCAACGATAAGGCGAAAAAGATGGATCTGACATCTAATGAGGCGTTTGAGAATTTTATCAAGGATGAAAATACGGATGCCTATGACTCTGATTTCCCAATGTTTCGTTGGAACACGAAGATTACAAGCACGATCCTGGACGAAAAGATCGGTGGAGTCGGCAGGATCACGGGACTGACGATCACCTCAAGAGGAGCCGGTGGATACGCAAAGACCCTGAAAGTCGTTGGAACGGAAGGCTCCAAGACATTTTCGGGACAGAGCCGGATCCGCAGCATTCTCGGAAACGCGTCGCTTGTATACAACAGAAAGGACGGATCCACATCCACGGGATGGGATACGCTTCCAAGTGGTTTCATCTATATCGAAAATAATGGAACAGATGAAAATCAGGTAACGACCTTCACGATCTATGGAGGCGGTTTCGGACATGGTGTCGGTATGAGCCAGAACGGTGCTCAGGGCATGGCGAAGCAGGGAAAGACCTGTCAGGAGATTTTGAAGTTTTTCTATGATGGGTGCGGGCTGATGGATATCAGTGAAGTGAATTGAGAAACAGGAAAAGGACCAGAAAGGCAGAAGTACAGCCTTCCTGGTCCTTTTCAATGATGCGCACTCGCGCGAAGATGTAGACTGTCGCAAGCGACCGCGCGAGAATGTGCCATGGCACATTCTTTTTTACTTTCTGTAGAGATATTTCGGTACACCGTTTTCCATCACACGCGTTGGCTCGCCCTGAATCAGCGGGAGAGCGTAGGCTAAGAAGTCATCGGTGATGTCGTTTCCGGAAGCGCTGATCCATTCCTTCGGGAATTTCTTCTCCTGATTACAGATGAGGCTCACATCCTCCGTAGAGCAGCGCATCGTGTAGGGAACATTGGAGTCACGCTTGAAGGCGATCATTTTCTTTGTCTCCCCGGCGAGAGCTGCCTTCACGCCCGCGGCACCTGCCATAGCGGATTCTTCGATATCCGTCTCAGATACCATCATGCCGCTGCAGCGCTGGTTGACGTTTAACTCGATGGAGCGGACTTTTACGCCGAACTTATCGCGGACAAAGCTCTCTAAGATCTCACCGCATCCGGTGAGCATCTTGTGACCGAAGGAGTCAAGCTTTGCAGCATCAGAGTACTCACAGATAAAGGTTCCGCCCTCATCGGCGATTCCCTCGGAGACGCAGACAACGAGGTTCGGGGACTTTTTGAAAGCCGCGTCGAGATCCTTGTAGAACTGTTCTAAGGAGAATGGTGTTTCCGGAAGGTAGATCAGGCATGGGTTGTCGCCCTCATATTTTCTTGCGAGCTTTGAGGCCGCTGTGAGCCATCCGGCATGGCGTCCCATGATCTCGACGATGGTGACAGATCTCTGCTGATAGACAGAGGCATCAAGAACGATCTCGCGGACAGTGGAAGCAACATATTTTGCAGCGCTTCCGAATCCGGGGGTATGGTCAGTGAGGACAAGGTCGTTATCGATCGTTTTTGGAATCCCGATGAATTTCACATCGCTTCCGATTTTTTCCGCGTAGCGGGAGAGCTTGTCCACGGTATCCATGGAGTCATTTCCGCCCACGTAGAGAAAGTAACCGATGTTCATCTCGCGGAAGTTGTCAAAGATCGCCGGATAAACTTCGCTTTCTAAATCAGCCGGGAGTTTATAACGGCAGGAGCCGAGATAAGCGGCCGGAGTGAGTTTTAGGAGTTCCAGTTCTTCTTCAGAAAGATCCGTGGAGAGGTCCATCACATGGTCCGCGAGGAAGCCTTCGATCCCGTTGATCATTCCAAGAACATGTCCGTCTGTGCCGGATTCCCGGAATGCTTTTACTGCGCCGTAAAGACTCGCGTTGATAACGGCGGTCGGTCCGCCGGACTGTCCGATTACAAGATTTTTCATAAGATTCTCCAATCTGAATAGATTTACGCCGGCTGTCATGAAACTTCATGGCAGGTACCGCCGCAGTTTATTATTCCGCCGGAGCCTTCCGAACGGAAAAAACCAAAAATTTTGCACACAGATATTATAAAAAAAGGAAAAAGGAAAATCAATCATCTTTTTTATCCAAGGGCATGTATAAAAATAAAAAAACAGGCAATCCTATGATCAGTACCAAAGAAAAAGATTAATACTTATCCTCCCCTTTTTAATACCCTGTTCGCTGACCTTATAGAGGCGGCGGGTGGGGTATTTTTTGTGTACTCGCGCGAAGATGTAGATTGTCGCAAGCGACCGCGCGAGGCGCAGGAATGCGCCAAGGTACATTCTTATTTACAAGGAAAGGCTTGACAAAGCCCGCGGAAAGGATTACTATCAGAAATAGCAATATGGTTATTAAAACTACATGATATAGAAAAAAGAAACAAAATAAATAGGAAAGGAAACTGAAAAATGAGCAAAAAAGGATGGAAAGCCGGAGCAGTGATAGCGGCGGGTGCCGGAATTACAGCAGTACTTGCAGCAAAGAAACGTGGAAAGCAGGAAAAGGATCAGACGAAAAAAACTTCCCATGGGAACAGATCCGATTACCGCAACACAGAGCTCGGAAAGCATGATAAGAACAGCAAGGGAATCTACTACACAAACGGAAATTATGAGGCATTTGCCCGCCCGGAAAAACCGGCCGGGATTGATGAGAAATCTGCATATCTTGTGGGAAGCGGTCTTGCGTCTCTGGCAGCAGCGTGCTTTCTTGTCCGTGACGCCCAGATGCCGGGAAAGAATATCCATATTTTAGAGGCTATGGATATCGCCGGCGGTGCCTGTGACGGAATCGATGATCCGACAAGAGGATATGTGATGCGCGGCGGCCGTGAGATGGAGGATCATTTTGAGTGCCTATGGGATCTCTTCCACAGTATCCCGTCGCTGGAGGTTCCGGGTGCGTCCGTTCTCGATGAGTATTACTGGTTAAACAAGCATGATCCAAACTATTCCCTCTGCCGTGCCACAGAGCATCGCGGTGAGGATGCCCACACGGACGGGAAGTTCGGTTTGAGTCAGAAAGGCAGCATGGAGATCATGAAGCTGTTCTTTACAAGGGATGAGGACCTCTACGACAAGAGTATCGAGGATATCTTTGACGATGAGGTATTTGGCTCTGAGTTCTGGCTCTACTGGAGAACTATGTTCGCCTTTGAAAACTGGCACAGCGCACTGGAGATGAAACGGTATTTCCAGCGATTCATCCATCATATCGGCGGACTTCCGGATTTTTCTGCCCTCAAATTCACCCGCTATAACCAGTACGAATCCCTGATTCTTCCGATGCAGAAATATCTGGAGGCAGCGGGAGTAGAGTTTAAGTTCGGCACGGAGGTCACAAATGTCCGCTTTGAGATCAAAGATGGTAAGAAGACAGCCCGCGCCATTGAGTGCCGCACGAAGAACGGGGACACGGAGATCCCATTGACAGAAAAGGATCTTGTGTTCATCACAAACGGAAGCTGTACGGAGGGAACGATCTACGGTGACCAGAACCATGCACCGGTGGGCGATGCGGAAGTGAGAAGCAGCGGGTGCTGGAGCCTCTGGAAAAAAATTGCGGCGCAGGATCCGTCCTTCGGACATCCGGAGAAGTTCTGCTCTGATATTGAAAAGACAAACTGGGAGTCCGCGACGGTGACCACAGCAAATGAGGAGATCATCGATCAGATCAAAAAGATCTGCAAGCGTGATCCAAGAACCGGAAAAGTCGTCACCGGCGGCATCGTGAGCTGCCGCGATTCCAGATGGCTCTTAAGCTGGACCATTAACCGTCAGGGACAGTTCAAGAATCAGAAAAAAGAGGAGATCTGCGTGTGGGTATACAGCCTGTTCACAGATGTCCCGGGTGACTATGTGAAGAAGCCGATGAAGGAGTGTACCGGTAAGGAGATCACTGCTGAGTGGCTGTATCATCTCGGAATCCCGGTGGAGGACATCGAGAGACTGTCAGGAGAAGAGTGCAACTGCACACCGACCATGATGCCGTATATCACCGCATTCTTTATGCCGAGGTCTGCCGGAGACCGCCCGGATGTGATTCCGGACGGTTCTGTAAATGCCGCTTTCCTTGGACAGTTTGCGGAGACTCCGAGAGATACGATCTTCACTACAGAGTATTCTGTCCGTACCGCCATGGAAGCAGTATACGGACTCTGTGGAGTGGACCGCGGTGTGCCGGAGGTATGGGGCAGTGTCTATGATGTGAGAGAGCTCTTAGACAGCACGGTGAAGCTCATGGACGGAAAGTCCCCGCTTGAGATGAAGCTTCCGATGCCGTTTGAGATGTTGAAAAAGCCGCTGCTTCGAAAGATCGATAAGACGATCGTTGGAAAACTTCTGCGGGATCACGATGTTTTGAAGGATTGGATGCTGTAAGAGGCCTGACGCGCGGATAAAATGGATATATGAGAATATGATGAAAATGCCGGAAATGGGGAGCTGCCTGTTTCCGGTATTTTTATGCCCAAATATGCCGAAATTTTTTGCGAGAAGGGGAGATCCGCTGTACGTTCTGTTTTCTTCCGCTTTGTTTTAAGAATTCGTAAGGGAAAAGAAATGGATTCCCCGAAGCATCTGCGGTAAGATAAGGTTATAAAAAGAAATAGTCCTGATACAGGAAAATTCCGGCTGCAAAGGGAAGCAGAACGTGAATGCCGCATGTATGCGGTAAATAAAATCGAATGGTTATAAAAATTGATAGAGGAAGGGAAAAGTATGAGAAAATATGGATTATATCTTCTGATCGCGTTGAGTCTCATGACCGGCTGCCAGAAAAAAGATACAGTGACGGTGGATACGGCAGCGGAGACGACACAGGAGAGCAGTGAGACAGAATCCACAGCGGAGCGTGAGTCGGAGAGTGCGGTGGAGAGCATATCGGGCATTGATCAAAATGGGAATACGGGCGCGGATGCCCAGACGGACCGCTTCGCCCTGACCCCTATCGCGGTAAGCGGGGAATATGACGGGGAATGGGATGACACAGACCAGACTCCGATCATCACATCGCGCTGTGACAAGGTCTATGTACAGGGGGACGGATATGATGCGCTGAAGCAGTCGCTCATTTCCCTGAATAAAAACCTGGTCAGCCAGAATAAAGAGGAGTATGCCTCCTATAAAAAAGAAGCTGAGGATATGCGGAACAATTACCCGGATATGAAGCAGTCATATGTCTGCAATTATGAATTTAATCCGGTCCGCTTCGACCATACGGTCGTCAGTATGTACTGGCTGAAATATTATGATCTGGGAGGCGCGCATCCAAGCTCTGTGACGGAATACCACAATTTCGATACGCAGACGGGAAAAGAGCTGGAACTTTGCGATGTAGTAAAAGATCTTCCGGGATTCCGGAAATATGTGAAGGAGGAGCTTTCTGACCAGAAGGAGGAGAAAGGATTATTCGAAGATTATGAAACGACCGTGGACAGCCTGTTTGCAGGGACAGATGGATATGGGCTGCTGGAATGGTGCATCACGAAAACAGGTGTGCGCATTCATTTTGACCAGTATGTTATCGCCTCATATGCGGCAGGAGCTGTTGAAGTGGAGGTTCCGTTCGCCGGAAATGAAACGATGTTCCGGACAGACTATATAGGGAAAAATTCAGAAGGCTGGGCGAAAAAGACCAGTCCCTGGGAGACTGTGACGTATGAGAAGGGGGAAACCGATACGTCGGTGAGCTATCATTTTGATGATGCTGCGGATGGGTATGGCACGAGAAATATTACGATCGAGCGGGAACAGGGCGGAAAGAAGGAAGAATTCACGATGGAACTCTATGGACAGCCTCAGGACGGCTGGATCGTCATGACGGATGACGGCCACCCATATCTCTACACGGAGATCCAGAGCGAGAATGACTGGAGGACCATGGAAGTCTTTGACCTGAAGGGCGAAAAGATCCGTCATGTGGGTACATCGAATGACAGTCCTCATGGCGCCTTGTTAAATGATCCGGATGAGTTTTACCTTACCCGCAGGGTAGATGCTCTGGGTACATATGACGCTTACCGGAAATTCCATGTGGGTGAGAGCGGGATGCCGGTGGCAGAGAATGAGGTGTATACAAAAGTCAATATCTGCGACTCGAAGGAGGAAGAGACGGCTCTGGTATCCACGAGGGAGCTTCCGGTGATGGTCTTTGACGTGGACGGGAAAGAAGAAAAGCTTCCGACCGGAACAAAGTATTATGTCCGGGCGACGGATCTGGAAAGCTTTGTGGACATGGAGCTCTCCGATGGACGGAAATGCCGGCTGGATGTGAAAAAGTCGGATAAAGGCTGGGGATTCGAGATCGACGGGGTGTATGAAGAGGATTGTTTTGAATTTATCCCGTATGCTGGATAAAAAGAATGTGTCATGGTGAATTTCCACACCGAACGCGCTCACCTGCTGTGATCTGCATCTTTTCGCGAACACGCATTCAGGAATGGGCGGAATCCGGGAAAAACGTCGAAATGCATTGACAAAACATATCCTCATGTTAAAATGGACTTATATGACAATTTGTAGCTGTGAAAATACCAGGCAGTTACGATTATTTGAAATACAGGAGGGGGAACCAATGAAATTTTTCATTGATACAGCCAATGTGGATGAAATCCGCAAAGCAAATGACATGGGAGTGATCTGCGGAGTTACAACAAATCCGTCCCTGATCGCAAAAGAAGGAAAAGATTATGTTGAGACTTTAAAAGAGATCGCTTCTATCGTAGACGGACCGATCAGCGGTGAGGTAAAGGCAACAACAACAGACGCGGAGGGAATGATCGCGGAGGGCCGCGAGATCGCGAAGATCCACCCGAATATGGTTGTTAAGATCCCAATGACCATCGAAGGATTAAAGGCAACAAAAGTTCTTGCATCAGAAGGAATCAAGGTAAATGTGACTCTGATCTTCTCTGCAAATCAGGCACTTCTCGCAGCGAGAGCCGGTGCAGCTTACGTATCTCCGTTCTTAGGACGCCTCGATGATATCTCCCAGCCGGGTATCGATCTCATCGACACAGTTGCGGAAATCTTTGCTCTCCATGATATCGAGACAGAGATCATTGCGGCAAGTGTACGCCACACAATGCATGTGACAGAGTGCGCACTTGCAGGTGCTGATATTGCGACGGTTCCGTATAAGGTGATCGAGCAGATGACACATCACCCGTTAACAGATCAGGGAATTGAAAAATTCCGTAAAGACTATGAAGCAGTTTTCGGTAAATAAGGAAAATTCATGAGGACGCCTTAGGGCGTCCTTTTTTTGCACACTTTTTCATGGTAAAGAGGTAGTGGACAGAATAAAATATGGAAAGAGAAAGGTAAAACAAAAAATGGAAACATCAGCAAAACAAAACAGGGTAGCATTTGCTATCCTTCAGACCGCGATCATCCTGTTAGGCCTCACGGTCTACGCCGCGGGAGTTGTCCTCTTCATCCTCCCGTTAGATATGATCGCAGCGGGAACCACAGGACTGGGCCTTTTTGCACAGCATTTCTTCGCGATCCCGCTCTCCGGCTTCGTGGCAGCCTTCAATATCGTCATGTTCGGCATAGGCTGGGTGGAGCTCGGAAAAAAGTTCGCGGCGACTACCCTGATCGCGACCTTCTATTATCCGTTTATCCTGAACCGTTTAAGCGTGCTCGTGGGGGATTTTATATTCACAAAAGACCCGATGCTCTGCGCGATCTTCGCGGGGATCATGATTGGTTTCTCATTGGGGATCGTGATCCGTTCCGGTGCGTCCACCGGTGGCATGGACATTCCGCCGCTTGTCCTGCAGAAACGATTTAAGATCCCGGTATCCGTGTCCATGTATGCGTTCGATGTGACGATCCTCTTATCCCAGCTCCTTTTCCGTGACCGGGAGAAAATCCTCTACGGAATCATCATGGTCATGATCTACACCATGATCCTGGACAAGATGCTCGTGATGGGGAAAAAGCAGGTTCAGGCGAAGATCATCAGCGAGAAATACGAGGAGATCAACCTTGCGGTTCAGGAACAGCTTGACCGTGGGACGACCTTGTTTCAGGTGGAGGGCGGACACCTTAGAAAGCCGTCCATGGCTGTTGTCACCGTTGTTTCCGGCAGGGAACTTCAGAAATTAAACCGCATCGTCATGGATATCGACGGTGAGGCATTCATGGTAGTCCATCAGGTCGGAGAAGTCCGCGGCCGTGGCTTTACAGAGATGAAACGCCACCTGGAAGCGGCTGGTTTAAAAAATTAAGCTGTGTACGAGGACTACGTTAGAAAAAAAGTTTCTTAATTTTTCCTGTCGAAAAAGCATAAAAATGTTGCTAAGCCGGGGAAAAACTCCTTGAATTTTACGTCAAATCCGTTTATCATTAGAATAGGCAGAAATTTGATTTTCGTCAATTTAAGGAAAAATGGAGGACAGCAAAATGACAAAAACGTCGGCAATCAACAGAATTCATGATTTGCTTGATGACAACAGCTTTGTTGAGGTTGGTGCTTATATTACTGCCAGAAGCACTGATTACAACATGCAGTCTCAGGAAACTCCTGCAGATGGTGTTGTTACCGGTTATGGTACAATCAATGGCGCTCTCGTTTATGTGTACAGCCAGGACGCATCCGTAATGGGTGGATCCATCGGCGAAATGCATGCAAAGAAGATCGAGAAGCTCTATAATATGGCCATGAAAATGGGTGCGCCTATTATCGGGCTTGTTGACTGTGCAGGATTCAGACTTCAGGAAAACATGGATGCTCTGGACGGCTTCGGCAAACTTTATGTATGCCAGGCAATGGCATCCGGTGTGATCCCGCAGATTCAGGCTGTGTTTGGCAATTGCGGCGGCGGAATGGCAGTTGCATCTGAAATGGCTGATTTTACATTTATGGAGGAGAACGCAAAATTATTTGTGAACGCTCCGTTTGTAATCGCTGAGAACGATGCTGACAATTCCAGCGCTGAATATCAGGCAAAAGAGACAGGAAATGTATGCGCAACTGGTTCCGAGAAAGATATTATGACCGAGATCAGAAACCTTGTTTCCATCCTCCCGGCTAACAACGAGGACGATATGTCTTACAGTGAATGTGAAGATGACTTAAACAGAATCTGCACAGATATCGAAAATTGCGCAGGCGATACATCCATCGCATTGTCTATGATCTCCGACGATGGCTTCTATATGGAAATGAAGAAGGACTATGCACCGGAGATGGTAACGGCATTTATCCGTTTAAACGGAGCTACCATCGGCTGTGTTGCAAACCGCAGCGAAGTTTATACAGACGGCGAGAAGACTGCTTCCTATGACGCAGCCCTTACCGCGACAGGATGTGAGAAGGCAGCAGCGTTTGTTAATTTCTGCAACGCTTTCGAGATCCCGGTACTTACACTCGTCAATGTAGATGGCTACAAGAACTGCAAATGCAACGAGAAGAAGATCGCGAAAGCGGCTGCACGCCTGACTTACGCGTTCGCTAACGCAGATGTTCCGAAGGTAACTGTCGTTGTCGGCAAGGCAAACGGAACAGCAGGTCTTACCATGAACAGCAAGTCCATCGGTTCTGACATTGTATACGCATGGAAGAACGCGAAGATCGGAGTTATGGAAGCAGCACCGGCTGTGAAGATCATGTATGCTGACGAGATCGCGAAGGCTGACAATGCGGCAGCCCTGATCAATGAGAAGACAGCACAGTATAATGAGATGCAGGCAAGCGCTCTCGCGGCAGCAAAGAGAGGATATGCAGATGATATCATCGAGGCTTCCGAGACAAGACAGCGTGTAGCCGCTGCATTTGAGATGCTGTTCACAAAAAGAGAGGATCGTCCGTCCAAAAAGCACGGAACGATCTAATATGAGGTGGCTGAAATATGAAACAGAGAATTAGAAGAATCTGGCTTGCACTCTGCATGGCAGTTTGTCTCTTCGCGCTTGCAGGATGCTCTGCAGCCGCTGACACCGCTGAAACAATCGATCCGCAGATCGAAATGGCGATGCAGTCCGGCTCCCAGCAGTACCTGGATCTGTTCAACCAGATGGATGATGCTTCCATCGAACAGGCTCTTGCAACAAGCACAAAGAACAAAGATACTGTTATGGAGAATGCGTTAAAATCCTGGGATTCCATTAAGGATGACCTTGGCGCGTTCGTTTCCAGCGAGACAGCAGTCGTTACAAAAGGTGATGACGGCTATGTCGCAAGAATGAACACTGTTTACGAGAAGAGAGCGATGGAATTCACTCTGATCGCAGACGAAGATCTCAGCAAAGTTGAGACAATTTCCTTCTCCCCGGTTTACACAACAGGCGAGAAGATGGCGAAAGCCGGAATGAATACCTTAATGGGTATGGGCGTTGTATTCGTAGTCCTGATCTTCATCAGCTGGCTGATCAGCATGTTCAAATACATCAGCGTATTTGAGGCAAAGATGAAAGCAAAGAAGAATGCGGCAGCGCCAGCACCGGCAGCACCAGCAGCTCCGGCCCCTGCAGCAGCACCGGCTCCGACAGCAGCTCCGGCTGAGGAGGAGAACCTTACCGATGATACAGAACTCGTTTCCGTAATCACAGCAGCAATCGCAGCTTACGAGGGAAAAGAGACTGTTGACAACGGACTTGTAGTCCGCTCCATCAAACGTGTTTCTAACAGAAACTGGAATTAATATTATCAGGAGGAAATCACAATGAAAAATTATACAATCACAGTAAACGGTAATGTATATGAAGTAACAGTAGAAGAGGGCTTCACAGGCGCAGCTTCCGCACCGAAGGCAGCAGCACCGGCACCGAAGGCAGCACCGGCAGCAGCACCGAAGGCAGCAGCACCGGCACCGGCAGCAGCACCGGCAGCTCCGGCTGGCGCAGCAGGCGCAGTAGCAGTTACAGCTCCGATGCCGGGTAAGATCCTTGGCGTTAAGGCATCTGCAGGTCAGGCTGTTAAGAGAGGTCAGGTTCTCCTGATCCTTGAAGCTATGAAGATGGAGAACGAGATCGTTGCTCCGCAGGACGGCACTGTTGCAACAATCAACGTTGCTGTTGGTGATTCCGTAGAGCCGGGTGCTACACTCGCTACATTAAACTAATTTTCTGCTGACTGCAGATTCCACATGGAGGGATTAACATGGAATACATTCAAAATACACTTTTGAATCTTCTTCAGCAGACAGCATTCCTGAATTTAAGCGTAGGAAACCTGATCATGATCTTAGTTGCGTGTATCTTCCTTTACCTTGCGATCGGAAAAGGATTTGAGCCGCTTCTTCTTGTACCGATTTCCTTTGGTATGCTGCTTGTAAATATCTACCCGGATATTATGCTGAGCATTGAAGATTCTTCTAACGGAGTTGGAGGACTTCTTCACTACTTCTATTTACTGGATGAGTGGAGTATTCTTCCGTCCCTGATCTTCATGGGTGTAGGCGCGATGACAGACTTCGGTCCGCTGATCGCTAACCCGAAGAGCTTCCTTTTAGGCGCTGCCGCACAGTTCGGTATCTACGCCGCTTACTTTATGGCTATTTTCATGGGCTTCAACGACAAGGCAGCCGCAGCGATCTCCATCATCGGTGGTGCTGATGGCCCGACATCCATCTTCCTTGCAGGTAAGCTTGGACAGACTGAGTTCATGGGACCGATCGCCGTAGCAGCTTACTCCTACATGGCCCTCGTTCCGATCATTCAGCCGCCGATCATGAAACTCTTAACAACGGAAGAAGAGAGAAAGATCAAGATGGAACAGCTTCGTCCGGTATCCAAACTTGAGAAGATCCTCTTCCCGGTTATCGTTACGATCGTTGTTTGTATGATCCTTCCGACAACTGCACCGCTCGTTGGTATGCTTATGGTTGGTAACCTCTTCCGTGAGTCCGGCGTTGTTAAACAGTTACAGGAGACAGCTTCCAACGCTCTTATGTACATCGTTGTTATCGTACTCGGTCTTTCCGTAGGTGCTACAACAAGTGCTGAGAGATTCTTAAAAGTTACAACCATCAAGATCGTTATCCTTGGTCTGATCGCATTCGCATTCGGTACAGCTGCCGGTGTTATCTTCGGTAAGATCATGTGCAAGGTAACAGGTGGTAAGGTTAACCCGCTGATCGGTTCCGCAGGTGTATCTGCAGTTCCGATGGCAGCCCGTGTATCCCAGAAGGTTGGTTCTGAGGCAGATCCGACAAACTTCCTTCTTATGCACGCAATGGGACCGAACGTAGCCGGCGTTATCGGTACAGCAGTTGCTGCAGGTACCTTCATGGCTATCTTCGGAGTTTAATTGGAACCGAAACTTTTAATATAGGGAGGTCTGCCCGGGCAGATCTCCCGGTAGGAGGATAATAAAATGGCAGAAGTTCAGAAAAAGCCGGTTAAGATCGTTGAGACCGTTCTTCGTGATGCGCATCAGTCTCTCCTTGCAACAAGAATGACGACTGATCAGATGCTTCCGATCGTTGACAAAATGGATAAAGTTGGCTACTACGCAGTAGAATGCTGGGGCGGCGCTACTTTTGATGCCTGCCTGCGTTTCCTGAAGGAAGATCCGTGGGAAAGACTCAGAAAACTGAGAGCTGGATTCAAGAACACGAAGCTTCAGATGCTGTTCCGTGGTCAGAATATCCTTGGATACAATCATTATGCAGATGATGTGGTTGAGTACTTTGTACAGAAATCCATCGCAAATGGTATTGATATTATCCGTATTTTTGACTGCCTGAATGATATCAGAAACCTTGAGACTGCCGTTAAGGCAACAAAAAAGGAAGGCGGACATGCCCAGATCGCCCTTTGCTATACATTAGGCGATGCGTATACACTTGATTACTGGAAGAATATCGCTTCCGAGATCGAGAGCATGGGTGCTGATTCCCTCTGCATCAAGGATATGGCAGGTCTGTTAACTCCGTATGCGGCTACTGAGCTTGTTACGGCATTAAAACAGGGTACAAAGCTGCCGATCGACCTGCACACGCACTATACCTCCGGTGTTGCTTCCATGACATATTTAAAGGCTGTGGAAGCAGGCTGCGATATCATTGACTGCGCAATGTCTCCGCTGGCTCTCGGTACATCCCAGCCGGCAACTGAAGTTATGGTTGAGACATTCCGCGGCACCAAGTATGATACTGGCTATGACCAGAATCTGCTTGCAGAGATCACCGATTACTTCACACCGATCCGTGAGGAAGCTTTAAAGAGCGGCCTTCTGAACCCGAAGGTTCTCGGTGTAAACATCAAGACGCTCCAGTATCAGGTACCGGGCGGAATGCTTTCCAACCTTGTTTCCCAGTTGAAGGAAGCTGGTCAGGAAGACAAGTACCGCGCAGTGCTTGAGGAGATCCCGAGAGTAAGAAAAGACTTCGGTGAGCCGCCGCTTGTAACTCCGTCCTCCCAGATCGTTGGTACACAGGCTGTATTGAACGTTCTTGCCGGCGAGAGATATAAGATGGTTCCGAAGGAGTCCAAGAAGATCATGATGGGCGAATTTGGTAAGACGGTAAAACCGTTCAACAAAGAAGTCCAGAAGAAGATCATCGGCGATGCAACTCCGATCACCTGTCGTCCAGCAGACCTGATCGAGCCGCAGCTGCCGAAATTCGAGAAGGAATGCGCACAGTGGAAACAGCAGGACGAGGATGTATTATCCTATGCTCTGTTCCCGGCTGTAGCAAAAGACTTCTTCGAGTACCGTGAAGCCCAGCAGACAAAGGTTGACCGCAAGGTTGCTGATAAGGAAAGCAAGGCTTATCCGGTATAATTTTGCAGTAAATCTAAATATTAATTGACGAAATAACATGAAGTCCGGCATTTCCGTGAGGAGGTGCCGGACTTTTTATGCGTACTTTTTTAACAACACTTTGCAAGAATTCTCCCATCCTCTCTAGGTGGTGAGATGAATTGCCTTTTGGGAAAATCATGCAATATCTGGCATCTTAA
>ERZ1026901.868-NODE-868-length-20691-cov-17.742392_pt1 | contig 20691 bp, 10 predicted proteins | sample MGYA00380179_ERZ1026901 | MGnify/ENA primary metagenome ERZ1026901 (study PRJEB33269, sample SAMEA4719815) | human gut metagenome | biome: human-associated habitat; feature: organic feature; material: feces | place: Cameroon | collected 2013-10 ... | reverse complement strand
TAGAATCATGATTAATTGGTTTTCGGGAATGGTGCGTAGTGATTACGCGCCATTCTATTTTAAAAGACCAGCATCCTTTTCTGTAAACTGGAACCTGGCAATCCTTTATAATATAATAAGGTGACTGACAATAAATGATAAATCTAAAAATAATTGTAACAATGAAAAGAAAGAAATTGTTAATATCACTCGCTATGGCTATGCTGTCAATGGCGGGGCTGGCTGCCGATAATCTGCCGGCACTTCGAGTGCAGGGTAAGAATCTGGTAGATGCCAATGGTAAAACTGTGGTTCTTCATGGTGTGATGGATACACCGAACCGTTACTTCAACGGCAATCGTTGGGGCACGGGCGGATACAATGTCTGGGACATTACACCTTGTCTCAATTATTTCGAGAAGATGTTTACCGCCATCACCGATCATTCCCAGGGCGCTTACTGTGATGTGTTCCGTCTGCACATGGATCCATGCTGGACCAACGATCCGGCAATGAAAGCAGAAAACGAGGCAGATATCTCGGCATTCAACATGGCGCGCTATCGTCTCTATCTCCAGAAACTCTACATTCCTCTCATCAAGGATGCTATAGCACATGGACTTTACGTCATCGTCCGTCCACCGGGAGTCTGTCCACAAGACATTAGCGTTGGAGATAAGTACAACCGCTATCTCAAGTCGGTATGGAAGGCCTTTGCTGCCGATGAGTATATCCAGCAGAATTCGGGCATCATCTCCATCGAACTAGCCAACGAGCCGGTGAGGGTTCATATGGGTGATGGCTCTAATTCGGATAAAGCACTGCATGATTTCTTCCAGCCGGTAGTGGATGTGATTCGCGAGCAGAGCTTCAAGGGAATCATCTGGGTGCCGGGCACCACTTGGCAGCAAAACTATCGTGACTATGTAAAGCATCCGATAGTAGACTCGCAAAACAATCTGGGTTATGCCGTTCACTGCTATCCAGGCTGGTATAGGTCAGGCTCGGGCAACAATGACAATACCAACAAGAAGATATTCTACAATGCATTCCTGGATGCTGTGCCAGTGGCGAAGACCAATCCTATCATCGTGACCGAGATAGACTGGAGCCCATACAAGCCAGGCTCAGGTCACAAGGACGAGCAGGGCAACTGGGTGGAGAGCAACTATGGCACTTGGGGCACCGCTACCACATCAGGTTTTGGTGAAGGATGGAAGTATATCCACGACAAACTGGGCAATATCAGCATGACGCTTCAAGGCTCAGGACTCTACTTCGACATCGACACTTATCTCAAGGACAAGGTTGTGGAGCCTGCGTTCAAGGGAGTAGACGAGGCTTGCGGCGAAGCTTGCTTTAAATGGTACAAAGAATGGTATTTGAAACAAAATACAACAGGAATTAAACAATTAGAAACCCAGGCAGACGTGGTTTCCACCTTATATTATAATATAGAAGGAAAAGAAGTTGAAAAGCCAACTGCAGGTGTTTATATAATAAAACAACTGTTAAGTAATGGAAAAATACGTTCTCGCAAGGTTTTTCTAAAATGATAAACTTTCTGTTACACCACGCAAAGTATATTTCGAAAGAAATCCATACCTTTGCCGCCGTGAATAAACAGTTTTTGTGCACGCCTAAATTTTTAAAGCATAAATCAAAAATGAATAGAACATGATTGAACAAGTGTTAACAATGAAACGGACAGCAGCCTTATGCTTGGTGGGAGCTTTCTGCAGCCTGAATGCTCAGGCACAGAATATCCAGGTCAAGGGTAATCTTGTTGACGGTACAGGTGAGCCTCTGATAGGTGCCACTGTAAAAGTGAAAGGTAATGCCAGCATCGGTGCGGTCACCGACTTAGATGGTAATTTCAGTATCAGTGTTCCTTCAGAGAATTCTATCCTCGTATTTACATACGTAGGTATGAAGACCAAGGAAGTAAAGATTGGTAAGAAGAGAGATTTCAAACTCTCAATGGAAGACGACAATGCCATCGGCGAAGTTGTAGTCGTTGGTTATGGTCAGCAGAAGAAGGCTTCTGTCGTAGGTTCTATTGCACAGACCACAGGTGAGGTGCTGGAACGTGCTGCCGGTGTCAGCGACATTGGTGCTGCCTTAACTGGTAACCTTCCTGGTGTGGTAACTGTTCAGGGCAATGGTATGCCTGGTGAGGAGGAGCCACAGATCATCATTCGTGGTGCTAGTTCTTGGAACAACAGTGACCCTCTCGTCCTCGTCGATGGTATCGAGCGTCCGATGAGCAGCGTGGATATCTCTTCAGTGGAGAGTATCTCCGTATTGAAGGATGCTTCCGCTACAGCAGTCTATGGTGTGAAGGGTGCCAATGGTGTCATCTTGATTACCACCAAGCGTGGTAAGGAAGGCAAGGCTAAGATTGATGTAGGCTTCAACGCTACATTGAAGGCTCCTTCTAAGTTGCCTAACAAGTATGATTCATACGATGCCTTGATGTTCCGCAACAGGGCAGTGGAGCATGAGTTGGGTGTTTCTCCTGAATCTTGGTCTTACATCCGTCCTCAATCATTTATTGAGAACTATCGTAACCAGACTACGGATGAGCAGCGTGAGCGTTATGCTAACGTGGATTGGCAGGATGCCCTCTTCAAGAAGAGCGCCATGTCATATAATGCCAATGTCAATGTGAGCGGTGGTACAAGCTTCGTGAAGTATTTTGCTTCTGCCGACTTTGTACACGAGGGTGACCTCTTCCGTGAGTATGATAACGGACGTAACTATAACTCTGGCTATGGATACAATCGTATCAATGTGCGCAGTAACTTGGACTTCTCTATCACTAAAACTACTACATTAAAGGTAAATGTATCTGGTTCTAATGGTGTGCGCAAGGCTCCTTGGAGCAACATGAGTAATAGCGAGTGGCAGATTGGTCAGCAGTGGGCTGGTGCTTATAACATCGCTCCAGATGTATTCTTGCCTCAGTATAGCGATGGCTCTTGGGGTTATTATCCAAATGCGTCTAACGTAAGTAACTCTGCTCAGAACCTCGCCATCGGTGGTACAGCGCAGGCTACTACTACTCGTATCAATACCGACTTTACCTTGGAGCAGAAACTCGACTTCATCACCAAGGGCTTGAACTTGCGTGGTACCGTTTCTTGGGACAACGTGTTTGTTGAGACGAGCCGTGGTATCAATGACTTGAACAATACAGCTCAGACCAAGTATGTTGATCCGGAGACTGGCAATATAACATATGGCCAGGTATATGAGTCAAACAATAAGTTCGACTGGAAACAGGGCGTTAACTGGAGTACTTCAGGTGGTTCGGTTGATAACAACCAGACTGTTCGCAATCTTTACTATCAGTTGCAGCTCAACTGGGCTCGCAAGTTCGGACAGCATGATGTTACAGCCATGGGCTTGTTCTCTCGTCAGGAGAATGCGCGTGGTAGTGTGATGCCTACTTACCGTGAGGACTGGGCGTTCCGTGCTACTTATAGCTATGCTGGTCGTTACAACATCGAGTATAACGGTGCTTACAACGGATCAGAAAAGTTTAGCAAGGACAATCGCTTCGCCTTCTTCAATTCTGGAGCTATCGGTTGGACCATCACTGAGGAAAACTTCATGAAGTATCTTCGTGACAAGCACATCATTGATATGTTGAAGTTCCGTGCATCTTACGGTGAGATTGGTGATGATAACCTGGGCGATCCATTCGACTCTTCTCGTCGTTGGCTTTACATGAACCAGTGGGCATACGGAGGCAACACAGTGATGGATCTTGACCATACCAACAGTATCTACACATGGTATCGCCAGAATACATTGGGTAATAAAGATGTGAAGTGGGAGACTGTGAAGAAGACCAACTTCGGTATTGATTATGGTTTCTTGGGTGGTTTGATTACCGGTTCGCTCGATTTCTTCTGCGACCGTCGTAACGACATTTTGATCTTTGGTGATAACCGCTCCATCCCATCTTACTTTGGTACTACAGCTCCTACTATCAATAAGGGTAAGGTTCGTACCAGTGGTTACGAGTTGGAGTTGAAGCTCAACAAGAAATTTGCCAATGGCATCCGCCTCTGGGGTAACATCAATATGACCCATGCCAAGAATAAGGTAATTTTGAAGGATGACGCTCAGCTCACTCCTAACTATCAGAAGGAGGCAGGCTACTCTATGGGTCAGTATCACTCATACATTGATCGTGGCTTTATCAACGACATCGATGACTTGATAGGTTCTCCAGCTCATGAGTCTAACGACAACCACCGCTTGGTAGGCGATTACTACATCGTAGACTTCAATGGTGATGGTGTGGTAGATAGCAAGGACTCAGCTCCAGTAGGTTATAGCTCAAGCCCTCAGAATACATACAATGCCACTATCGGTATCGAGTATAAGGGCTTCTCTGCTTTCGCTCAGTTCTATGGTGTAACCAATGTAACTCGTGACGTAACCTTGACAAGCTTTGGCAATAAGTTGGACAATGTTTATGACACTGGTACTTGGTGGGACAAGAATGAGTCTTCTCCAGAATCTATCATTCCTCGTTGGGGTGCTACCCAGTCTGATTACAGCAATGGTACTCAGTTCCTCTATGATGGTTCATACATCCGTCTGAAGAACGTAGAGATTGCTTATACTTGGACCAAGGGATGGATCAAGGCTCTCGGTATGAACTACCTCAAGGTATACTTGAATGGTAACAACCTCTGGCTTTGGACTCGTATGCCTGATGACCGTGAGGCTAACCTCGGTGGTGGCGGTTTCCTTGGAGCATATCCTACAGTACGCCGCTTCAACTTAGGTGTTAAATTCTCATTGTAATATTAAAATGAACATTCAAATGAAAAATAAGATAAAGAATTTTTTGTTGATGGGATGCGTCTCGCTGGCTCTCGGCACTTCGCTCAACTCTTGCCAGGACTATCTTGACAAGGAGGCCGATTCTACAGTCTCAGAAAATGACGCATTTGTAAACTTCCGTAACTTTCAGGGTTATGTAGAGGAGATTTACAACTGTATCCCTGATAAGGAAAAATGTAACTGGTGTCCTTCTTGGAACTGGGGTGATGATGAAATCTTCAACCCAGAGGCTGATGGCCGTATGACACACCAGGTAGACTTGGGCAACTTCCGTGCTTGGCAGACCACTGGTAACTGGCTTTACAAGGATGGCAGCAACCCTACATCTACAGATAAGTTCAACCACTCACTTTGGCCACATGCTTGGTATTGCATTCGTAAGGCTAACCAGGGCTTGGCTAATCTCGATAAGTTGGTAGCTAGCAAGGCAGAGAAAGACCTCATTGCTGGTCAGCTTTACTTCTTCCGTGCATGGTGGCACACTGAGTTGATGCAGTACTTTGGTGGTTTGCCATACATTGATACCTATTTGGATCTCAATTCAGAGCTCAATTTGCCTCGTCTCTCTTATCAGGAGTGTGCAAAGAAGGCTGCTGCTGATTATCGCAAGGCTGCCGATCTGTTGCCTATCAACTGGGACAATGAGTATGATGGTGCTGCCACACAGGGCAAGAACGACCTTCGTATCAACAAGATCATGGCACTCGGTTATCTGGGCAAGACTTATCTCTGGGCTGCCAGCCCATTGATGAAGGATGGCGCACAGGTAGGAGCTAGCAAGAATGGCAAGACATACGACTATGATGAGGAGTTTGCCAAGAAGGCAGCTGAGGTCTTCGGTGAGTTGCTCACATTGGTTGAGGGTGGCCAGACACAGTATGGGTTGGCAGAGTTCAAATATAAGGACATCTACAATCATGAGCGTTCTGCCGATGCTAACTCTTGCTTCTCTGATATCTTCTATACCAAGAAGCAGAACTGGAAAATGCCTGGATCTATTGAGGCTATCTTCCGTGGTCCATCTGCAGACTTCAACGGCTCTAACTGGAATACCTCTAAGGTGTTTGGTCCTAAGGTTGACAAAGTGGTTGGACATGACAATGTGATTCACCAGCCTACAGCTAACTTGATAGCTGCTTACGGTATGGCTAATGGTGAGCCCGCTTACATCGTAGAGAATGGCAAGTTGGTTCCTAACATAGCAGGTGGTTTCGATCCTACTCATCCATATAAGAACCGTGATCCACGCTTCTATCACGACATCGTGTTTGATGGCTTCAAGTATCTGAATGGTACTCCTGGTCAGTGGGCTAACTTGCAGTACTGCCAGTTGTATACAGATGGCAATATGCGTCCAGTGGCTAATGGCAGCCGTACAGGTTACTTCATCCAGAAGTTGGTGCCTCATACATGTAATGAGGTGGATCGCGACTACGATTGGGGTTCAGCATTCCACTGTTACTTGCCATATATGCGTCTGGCTGACATCTATCTGATGTATGCTGAGGCTTGTGCTGCGTTTGGTGGTGCTTCTGGCAAGGCTACTAACTTTAGCAAGACTGCTGAGGATGCCATCAATACCCTTCGTGATCGTTGTGGCGCTGGTCATGTGGCTCCAGAGTATGTAGCTGATCCACATAAGTTCATGGACGAGGTTCGCCGTGAGCGTGAGGTGGAACTTGCTTTCGAGGGCTTCCGTTTCAACGACTTGCAGCGCTGGTTGCTCCTGACCGAGGCTCCTTACAATGTAAAGTACTCTGATGAGTTTGACCGTGTGGAGGGTGCCGATTTCTACAAGAATAATGACCCAGCTGATGCTAAGGTGGATAACTTCCGCCAGGAAGCGATCTTGACTCGTCACTTCACAGCCAAGCACTATTGGTTCCCATTGCCTATCAAGGATGTTTATCTCTATCAAGAGCTTAGTCAGAATCCTGGTTGGTAAAATAACATTATATAGTAATACTAAAATAAGAATGATAGTATGAATTCAAAATTCAAATCATATAATTCAAAGTTCCTGTTGGCAGGTCTTGTGTCATTGGCTCCTATGGCTGCCGATGCCAAAACTGCTGCTGAGAACGAAACCGATACCGTTGCTGCCGACAAGGAGATGGTCAATGTGGCTTATCGCAAGGTAGCCAAGGATGACATCTTGGGCGGCGTTTCGGTAGTCGATGTAGAGGGATTGATGAAGAAAAACTACCACACTTATAGCCTTGACAACATGCAGGGCTACGTGGGTGGTTGGAATGGCAACTCTCTCTGGGGCATGGATGCTGACAACGCTGGTTATCTCGTCTTGGTAGATGGTGTGCCTCGTGAGGCAACCAACGTGATGCCTAGCGAGATTGACCAGATTACATTCCTCAAGGGTGCGCAAGCTGTAGTGCTCTATGGTAGCAAGGCAGCTAAGGGTGCTGTACTCATCACCACCAAGCGTGGCAAGAACGATGGCTTGAAGGTTGAGGTGCAGGCTAACGCTGGTCTCAATGTGGCTAAGTCATTCCCTGAGTATCTGGGCTCTGCTGAGTATATGACTCTCTACAACGAGGCTCGTGCCAATGACGGTTTGACTCCTCTCTACTCTGCTGAGGATATCTACAATCATGGCTTGGGCACCAACCCATATCGTTATCCTAATCTCGATATGTACTCTTCTGACTATCTTCGCAAGATGAATAGTCGCTACGAGGCTACTGCTGAGATTAGTGGTGGTGGTAAGCGTGCTCACTTCTATAGCAACATCAACTATTATCGCCAGGGCGACTTCCTGAAGTTTGGTGAGGCTAAGAACAATAACACTCAGCGTTTCAGTGTACGTGGTAATGTAGATGTCAACATCACAGATGACATCAAGGCTTGGGTTAACTCCAATGCCACATTCTATGATTCACATTCTGCTATTGGTGATTATTGGAATGCAGCTGCTACTTGGCGTCCTAACTTCCCACAGAATGCTAGTCCATTGATCTCTACAGACATGATAGCTCCTAATGCCAAGGCTGCTTGGGACTTGATGAGTGTGGCTAAGCTGGTGGATGGCAAGTACTTCTTGGCTGGTACACAGGCTAACTCTTCTAACATCTTCGCAGATTACCTTGCTGCTGGTAAGAGCAAGTATACTAGCCGCCAGTTCCAGTTTGATACAGGTGTTAACATCAATCTGCACAAGTTGTTGCAGGGCTTGTCTTTCGAGACTCGTTTCGCAGTAGACTATGCTACCTCTTACACCACATCTTTCAATAATAGCTATGCCATCTATATCCCAACATGGTCAAACATCGACGGCAAGGATATGATCGTAGCTTTGAAGAAGGAAGGTGAGGATAAGAAGTCTGGTGTACAGAACATCGCTAATAGTGTGGACAATCAGACCATGCTCTTCTCTGCTCAGTTCAATTACGCCAATACATTTAATAAGGTACATAACCTCTCTGCGATGTTGATTGCCTCTGGCTATCAGCAGTCTAAATCAGGTGAGTATCACAAGACATCAAGTGCTAATCTTGCCTTGGATGCATCTTATGATTACGCCAAGACTTATTATGCAGACTTCGGCTTGGCAGCTATCCACTCTGCACAGTTGGCTCCAGGTCATCGTGTAGGCTTCTCTCCTTCACTTTCATTGGGTTGGAGACTCAAGAACGAGAACTTCTTGAAGAACAGCAAGGTGGTAGACGATATGATGATCAGTGTATCTGGTAGCATCATCAACGAGGATATTGACTTGGCAGTAAATGACAACAGATACTATCTCTATGACACCAACTGGCAGACAGCTGATGGTTATGGATGGTATGATGGTTCTGCTGGCAAGTACACATTCTCTAAGCGTTCTGCCAACAAGGATCTCGACTTCATCAAGCGTAAGGAACTTTCTGTCAACTTCAAGACTTCCTTGTGGCAGCAGATGGTAACATTGGATGCTAGCTTCTTCGTTAACTCGATGGAGGGTTATCTGATTTCTACTCCAACGTTCTATCCTTCTCACTTTAAGCCAGGCTATCCTGATGCTTCATTCATGCCTGTGCTCAACTTTAACAATAATCGCCGCATCGGTTTCGACTTCGCAGCTAACTTCAATAAGAAGGTGGGTGATGTAGACTTGCAGCTCGGCGTAACAGGTACTTATTATAACACCAAGGCTACCAAGCGTGATGAGATGAACGCATGGGATTACCAAAACCGTGAGGGCAAGGCTCTCGATGGTATCTGGGGTTATAAGTTTGCTGGGTTCTTCCAGAGTGAGGAAGAAATCAAGAACTCTCCAGACCAGAGCCGCTTGGGTAGTGACGTGAAGCCTGGCGATATGAAGTATGTGGATGTAAACGGTGATGGCAAGATCGACTCTTACGACCAGGTGTTCCTGGGCAAGGGTGGTTGGTATGGCTCTCCATTCACATTGGGTGTAAACCTCACTGCTAAGTGGAAGAACTTCACATTCTTCGCCCTCGGTACTGGCAACTTCGGTGCTTATGGCTTGAAGAACAATTCTTACTGGTGGGTAAAGGGTGACGGCAAGTACTCAGCTGTGGTTCGCAATCGCTGGACTGAGGCAACCAAGGAGACTGCTACTTATCCACGTCTTACCACACTCTCAGGTAGCAACAACTATCAGACATCAGACTTCTGGATGTACAGCACAGACGCTTTCCGCTTGGCTAAGGTACAGATTACATACGACCTGCCTAGCACGCTCTTCCAGAAGACTTGGGTTAAGGGCTTGTCTGCTTTTGTAAGCGGTGCCAACTTGCTCACTATCTCTAAGAACCGTGAGTTATTGGAGATGAACATAGGTAGTGCTCCTCAGACACGCTATTATAATATAGGTGTGAAGGCTACATTCTAATCATTATTAAATGTATACAGAAATGAAAATTAATAAGTTATTTATATTAGCTGCATTGTCACTCTCGTTGGTGTCTTGCTCAGATCTCTTTGAGCCTGCACAGGAAAACAACCGTAGCTTGGACGAGATTTACGAAGAGCCTACTTATGCTCAGGGACTTCTCGGCTATGCTTATGCCATGCTTCCTTATAATACCAAAAGTGTAACTGATGTGGCAACCGATGATGCTGTAAGCAATGATTTGTCTAACAGCTACCTGAAAATGGCTACTGGTTCTTGGGCTGCCTATGATGACCCTATGAGCAAGTGGGCTAGCTGTCGTGCTAGCATCCAGTACTTGAACATCTTCCTTCAGGAAGTGGACAAGGTAGACTGGGCTAAGGACAAGGGTGCGCAGCAGATGTTCTGTGAGAGCCGTAAGGGTGAGGCTTATGCCTTGAGAGCTCTCAATATGTATTATCTCTTGATGAACCATGGTGGTTGGACTGAGGATGGTCAGCTCCTGGGTGTGCCAAACTTGACAAAGCCAGAGGATACTTCTTCTGATTTCAATCAGCCACGTGCCACATTCCAAGCTTGCTTGGATCAAATTTATAGCGACTTGGACCAGGCTGAGCAGTTGCTGCCTTTGGACTACAATGATTTGACTAAGTCAGATCCTGTGCCAGAAAAATACACTGCTATGGGTGTGGACAACTATCAGGACTATAACCGTGTATTGGGTTCTCTGATGCGTGGTCGTGTGAGCGGTCGTATCGCCAAGGCTATCCGTGCACAGGTTTCTCTCCTTGCTGCCAGCCCTGCTTTTAATAAGGGTACCAATGTGGATTATAAGCGTGCTGCTGATGATGCAGCCAGCTTGCTCGATTTGATAGGTGGCGTAAGCGGCTTGTCTGAAACAGGTAATTCTTGGTATGCTCAGACTAATGAGATTAATAATTTGCAGTCTGGTGCATGCCCTAAGGAGATCATCTGGCGTGGTAATAAGACTAATGGTGCAGATGATTGGGACCTCGGTTTGAACCAGGAGGCTGATAACTTCCCTCCATCTCTCTATGGTAAGGGACGTATCAATCCTACCCAGAACTTGGTGGATGCTTTCCCTGCTGCCAATGGTTATCCTATCACAGATGAGCGCAGTGAGTATGATGACTTGGATCCTTATAGTAATCGTGATCCACGCTTGGATCTCTACATTATCTATAATGGCTGCAAGTATAAGGGTGCAACCATCAATACCGACATCACCACAGCCAACAATGACAATGGACTGAATAAGATTGGTAACTCTACACGTACTGGTTACTATATGAAGAAGCTTCTTCGTGAGGATTGTAATCCTAATCCAAATGCCAAGAACGCACAGTATCACTATCCTGTGTATATCCGCTATACCGAGATCTTCTTGGATTATGCTGAGGCTGCCAATGAGGCTTGGGGACCTAAGGGCAATGGCACACATGCTTATTCTGCATACGATGTGATCAAGGCTATACGTCATCGTGCAGGCATCACAGATGATTCTTATCTTGATGAGTGCGCTAACGACCAGGGTAAAATGCGTGAGTTGATTCGCAATGAGCGTCGTATTGAGCTCTGCTTCGAGAACAAGCGCTTCAATGACCTCCGCCGCTGGAAGGCTCCTATCAATGAGGCTGTTCATGGCGTGGAGATTTCTACTGAGGCTGGTATTCCACAGTTCAAGGATATCACAGTAGAGGAAAGAAAATACGACGACTATATGTATTACGGTCCTGTGCCACAGACTGAAATCCTCAAGTGGGATCAGCTGAAGCAGAATGCAGGATGGAAATTACAAACGACTAACATTTTATAATGATGAAAACTATGAAGATGAATAAATATTTCTCAATGGCTGCACTCGGAGCCTTGGCTCTGACTTTCGGCTCTTGTGAGAACGGCACGCCTGAGTTTGACGACTACGAGGGTGGCACATCAGTCTACTTCGCCCACCAAAACGTGGAGCGTATATTGGTGTTGGGCAATGACGAGAATCGTGACAATACCAAGGACAACGAGCATATTATCAACATCGTGTCTACCATGGGTGGTGCTTACAATGGTAAGGACATCACACTGGATGTGGCTGTAGATAATTCGCTTTGTGACAACCTCTATTTCTCTGATGGCGTATCTCCTGTAATGCCTATGCCTGCAGAGTATTACACCTTGGCAGGTAACACCATCTCTTATGGTGGCAACTTGCAGGGAAGATTACAGGTGAAGCTCAACGAAGCTTTCTTCGCTGATCCTGCTTCTGTAAAGAATACTTATGTCATCCCTCTGGTCATCAAAGATCAGAAGGGTGCTGGCAAGATCTTGACGGGTACTCCTTTCCAGGAGGGGGAAACTCCTGCGCTGACCAATAGCGATGCGTGGAAGACATTGCCTAAGAACTATGTACTCTACTGTGTGAAGTATATGAACCCTTGGGCTGGATTCTATCTGCGCCGTGGTACAGATAAGATTACTGAGAATGGTCAGACCACAGAAGAGAAGCGTGAGGGTGCAACTATTGAGAAGGACGAGGTTTGCCAGATTACTACCAAGAGCCTTACAGAGGCTATCTATCCTCTCACAGTCAAGAGAGTTGTGGGCAAGGATGCTGAGGGTAAGGATATCCTCAAGTCTTATACTTGCAACTTGAAGCTTACCTTTGCTAACGATGGTACTTGCACTGTTTCTTCCGAGACAGAGGACGTAACTGCTACAGGTACAGGTAAGTTTGTGGAGAAGGGCGCTAAGCTGGCTTGGGGCAACAAGGATCGTGACATCCTGACTCTCCAGTATACCGTAGACTTCGGTGCTGTCAAGGTAGAGACAACCGACCAGTTTGTAGCTCAAACTCGTGGTAACACCAATGGTATTCCTACTTTCGATACTCAGTATATCGTAAAGTAAGCTGCGGTAATTATCAATTAAGTATCATCTAATAATAGGTAGATTATTATGAAATTGAAAAATATTAATTTTGGTTTAGGCTTGGTAGCTCTCTTGGCTTTGTCATCATGTGCTGATGACAAGTTCTCGGAGTACAGAACTGATATGACCAAGAACTTGAAGGAATATCAGTATCTTAACAACTATGAGCCTTTGAAGAAATATGTCGAAGACATGAAGGCTTCTGGCAAGTGCAATCCCGACTTTAAGTTGGGTATTGCACTGGCTGCGCCCGACTTCAACAAACAGGAGCTTGTATATTGCTTGGCTGGTAGCAACTTCGAGGAGATGACAGCAGGCAACGCCATGAAGTATGCTTCTTGTGTAAAAAATGATGGAACCTTTGACTTTAATACTGTTAAGGATTTCGTTACAAATGCACAGGATGCAGGTTTGACCATCTATGGTCATACGCTTGCTTGGCATTCTCAGCAGAACAAGAAGTATCTTAGTAAACTTATTGCAGATAAGGAAATTCAGGTAGACCCTAGTCAGAAAGTTGATAAGGTAGATGCTTATACCGACTTTTCTAAAATGAATAGTTTCCCTTTTTATGTAATGGACTATACTCCTGAAATCAAAGATGGAATTTTGATTAGCAAATATCCTGGAAAATGGTATCAGTATTTTGTAGTTGACAATTATCCTGTAGATGTTGATGCCAAGAGAGAATATAAGGTAACAGCTATGATCAAGGCTTCAGAAGATGGACAGATTGATGTGCAGACGGGTAACTGGGGAGCAACAACATCCCAGAAAATGTCAGTTTCTACACAGTGGAAAGAGCAATCTGTAACATTTAGTGGATTAACAACAGAAAAAGCTTTTGTCGTTTTCCAACCAGGAGATTTTGCAGGAGACATTTCTTGTAAGTGGGTAAAAGTTACTCATTCTGAGGCTCCGGTAATGGAAATCGAGACCGAGGTTCATAAGGAAACTTATACTGATGGTGATTTCCCATTCTATGCTATGGGTTGTACACCTCCTGTTATTAATGGAGCTATCCACTTTGTTCCTACAGGCGATTGGTCTCAATTCTTTGTTATGCCAGGTGGCGATAATGAATTAGATGAAGGTGACTATGTCGTTTATTTAGACCTTACTTCTGATAAGGATGCAAGTGGTGTAGATCTCACCATGCAAAATGGTTGGGGTGGCACAGCTCAAGCTATTACAGCCAAAGTGCCTGTAGCTGCAGGTCGTCATTCGGTAAAAATCGAAATGCCTAAAGTAGAAGGTGGTAATTATGACATCATTCTTAAGCCTCAGACAGCTGATGCTACTTTGGATGTTCATTCTGTTAGAGTTTGCAAGATTACTAAGTCTAATTCTATTCCTCTTACGGACGAAGAGAAGAAATCTCGTCTTACTGATGCAATGGGCAAGTGGATTGATGGTATGATGGAGGCTACTAATGGTTATGTTACATCTTGGGATGTTGTGAACGAGGCCCTTTCTGGTAACGATAAAGATGGTGATGGCAAGTTCGACTTGCAGCATGCTGCTACAGCTTCTGCTGACGACAAGAAGAACTGCTTCTACTGGCAGGATTACCTCGGTGACATTGATTATGTACGCTTAGCCGTGGCTGATGCTCGCAAGAGTTTTGCCGCCCATAATGGTGACCCTGAGAAATTGAAACTCTTCATCAATGATTATAACTTGGAGAGCGATTGGGACGACAATGGCAAGTTGAGGAGTTTGATTCAGTGGATTCATGATTGGGAAGCTGATGGTGTTACCAAGATTGATGGTATCGCATCTCAGATGCATATCTCTTGCTATGCTGATCCTAAGACTCAGGAAAGTAAGAAAAATCATATCGTCAAGATGTTGGAGTTGATGAAGGAAAGTGGCAAGCTTTGCAAGATTTCTGAACTTGATATGGGTTATGTCGATGCCGCTGGCAAAGAAGTGAAGACAGCCGATATGACAGAGGAACAACACAAGGAAATGCGTGACCTCTACACCTTCGTTCTCCAGAAGTACTTCGAGATTATCCCTGTAGCTCAGCAGTATGGTATCACTCAGTGGTGTGCTACAGATTCTCCTAAGGATTCAGGTTGGCGTCCTGGTTTGGCTACTGGTCTCTGGGATCTCAACTATCTTCGCAAGCATACCTATGCAGGTTTCGCTGTAGGTCTTGGTGCTCCAGAATATTGGAAGGAAGCCAAGTAAATACTCTAAAAGACATTAGTTTTAGGTTTATCATACAAAGATTAACCGAAAAAAGATGTTAGTCGTTAAGGTTGGCTGTGTTGTGATTACACGGTCAACCTTTTTGCATTTTTTTAATGATGAAAATATTCTCTTTCTCCTATGTGTCATTCTTGAAAGAGATTGTCTAGTGTGACTTCGCTGTTTACTATACTTGAATGGATGCCATTGGCAACACCAAATGTTGTGACAAAGGTATTTACCAATGATTTTGTGCAATGGGTTCGGTCTCTGAATAATTCCATCCTATTGCGCAGCTTTATCTCATAATCTGCTGAAATTTTGTATTGGGCTTGACTAAATTTCATCTCGCAGAGGTTGATGACTCGGTCGGCACGCTCTATGATGAGATCTATTTGGGCTCCTCTCTGATTCTTGGTTTTGTCAGCCTTGTCAAACCAAATGTAAGCCTCGCTAGCCACGCCACCAATATTCAATGCCTTGCGTATTTGGCTGATATGGAACAAACAGAGTAATTCGAATGTTAAACCTTGCCATGCCTCAACACTGTGAGAGAGATAATGCTTGCTCCACCATTGCTCATCAAAGGAGTCGATATTGGGCTCTATATACTTTAAATAAAATAAGGTATAAAAGTCTGTCAACTTATATAGGCGGTTTTGCGTCTTCTTGCCATAATATCTGAACTTCATGATGAAGTCACATCTCTCCAGATTCTTTAATATCTGGCACAACTTCTTTCCGTCCAGTTCGGCTGCTTTAGCAATTTCTGCATTTGTCATGCCGCCTTTATGATTAGCCAAGAGCCTGACCACCTTGATGTAATTGTCTGCATGAGTAAATAAGGCTCCATATAATTCGTCAAATTCTTGTCTTAGTGCCCCTCCCTTGTTAAAGCACAGGGCATCAACATTCTGTACAAGGCTAAGACTTGGATCTATTAAACTCAGATAAAAAGGAATGCCTCCAAAGAACATATAGCATTGGGCTATCTGGAAGCGATCCCAAGAGCATCCCCGCGATTTTAGGTATAGTTCTGTCTCATACAAAGTAAATGGGCGTAAATATATCTGGCAAGTGATGCGAGCATGCAGACCTCCTTGGTTTTCTATGAGCTTGTCTACCATCCATGATGTGGCAGAACCGCTAGCGATGAAAACTATATCGCGACGACGGGCTGCCCATCCATTCCAAAAGTTTTCAAATGCTGGGGGGAAGTCGGAACGCAAGGAATCTATCCAAGGCATTTCGTCTACAAAGATTATCTTTTTGCGGTCTTCTGGCAAGGATGACAGATATTCTTCCAAAACATCAAAGGCATCAAACCAATCTGATAATTTGCGAGCTGATGTCTCGCCCATGGCATGTTTTAATGCTTTGGCAAAACTGCGCAATTGGGTGCGTTGGGGGAGATTGTGTCCTCCAACGAAAGTGAAGTCGTACTTCCGACCAAAGAATTCATCTACTAGATAAGTCTTGCCGACACGTCTTCTACCATAAACGATAACAAGTTCAGAGCGATCTGAGTCTATACAACGTTGAAGCTCTGCCTTTTCTTTATCTCGTCCGATTATTAAATCTGCTTTCATACTTCTAATGTTTTGGTTCGACTGCAAAATTACGATATTTTTCCTTAAAATGGCACGAAAACGCACTTTTTCTCACTTTTTTTTCGAGAAAAAGTGCGTTTTCGTGCCAAAATCTTTAATTTGGCTTCCCAGAGAAGGACGTGATGTATTCACTCATCTGTATATTTTTCCTCTGTTTTGACCAAACATTTGGGGAATCTGGAATATTTTGGGCAAAAACATTTGGGGAATCTGGAACATTTTGGGCAAAAACATTTGGGGAATCTGGAATATTTTGGGTAAAAACATTTGGGGAATCTGGAATATTTGTTTATTTGACTTTTCCTGATTTCCTCTTCAAATAGGTTTGATGGTGTATCATTTTCGTTATAATGTTGGCTATCAAACCTATTTGGTACTTCTCACAAAGTATTTGTTACACCCCGCAAAGTCTTTTTCAGCCTTTTCTGTTACTTTTGCGTGCGGAAATGAGAAACATTTCTCGTTCCACGAATGAACAATTAATAATCAATAAACTTAAAATTAAAAGCTTATGAAAAAGTTATTTACTTTGATTGTAGCAGCTTTCATGGCTGTAAGTGTGAATGCTCAGACAGAGACTCCTCTTGTTTTGGGTGGTGGTTGGAATGCAGGTTTTGCCTACGATGCTGATGTTTATGACTTCACTATCTCCAAGCAGTGGGGTGCAGCAGAGTTTGCCTGCAATGTCAATTCTGCAGATTATCCAAAGTATATTCTCGAGTTCGAAGAGCCGCTTCCTGCCAACTGCCAGGTAAACTATACTTGGAAGGCTTCTGCTGATGCTGAAGGCGATCCAACTCCTGCCTACGGAAGAGCAGTGGGTGATGGAGCAACTAAGAAGTTTGAACTTGCTTTCGACCAGGAGCATCCTTACATCGTAGGTGTAAGCGTGCAGCATACCGATGCTGAGGAAGTGAACCTGAAGGTGAAGAAGCTGATTTTGGTTGCCGCTGACGGTACTGAAAAGAAAATTAATGCCTCCTTCACCGGTTGGGCTGGTACTGATAACACAGTAGCTTATAAGGGTGTGGTATCTTTTAATTCTCAGTGGCAGCAGCTCGCTATCAACGGTTTGGCTGGCAAGAGCAATGTTACCGTGAAAGTGAAATTGGCAGAGCCAACCCCAAATGTTCAGATGTGTGTAGATTACGAGGAAGAAAGTTCTGAGTGGCCTTCATTCAACGGCAGCGATGAGGTTACTTTCACCACCAAGGAAGGTGCTGCCATCAAGAGTATAGGTATCCAATATACCGACCCTGAAAAGAATCCTGCCCAGGTATCTGTACTCGGTGCTTGGTTGGTTACTACAACTACCGGCATTTCTAAGGTAGAGAATCTGAAGGTTGCTCAGGATGGCAAGTGCTTCAACCTCGCTGGTCAGCAGGTAGGCAAAGGTTACAAGGGTGTCGTTATCAAGAATGGTAAAAAGATGGTTATCAAGTAACAGATGAGACGTTTTACAATGCTCGCATCTCTCCTCATGGTTCTGTGCCTCCAGATGGCGGCACAGACCTGGGAAGAGGTAAAAGTGGGGACTTCTACTCGCAAGACCCTCACTTATGTTCCTAAGAATGTAGAGAAATCACCAGCTTTGGTGATTTCTCTTCATGGTATGAATCAAGACCCGGAGTACCAGCAGAAACAGACGCAATGGAATGCGCTGGCCGATACCGAGGGTTTTATTGTTACCTATCCGCTGGGTAATAACAAGATGTGGGATACCGGCGGTACGGGTGATGTGAAGTTTGTGGAGGCTGTCATGAAGGATATGGAGCTGAAGCACAATGTGGATAGAAACCGTATCTATCTCTCGGGCTTCTCCATGGGCAGCTGGCTCGGTTACCACTGCCTGGAAACTCTTGGCGATAAGATTGCCGCTTTCGGACCGGTTAGTGGTGTGGATATCGGCAAGCAGCCTAAGGCAAACCGCAAGGTGTCTATTATGCACATCCATGGTACGGGCGATGACGTGTTCAAATATACGGGCGACCCTTCTCACATGGCTGGCGGCTATCCTAGCATTGAGGAATATGTAAAGAAGTGGGCTGCCTACGAAGGTTGCGATGCAAGCAATCCGCAGGTAATCCGTCCTTATCCTGCCAGCAGCACAGGTCCCACAGCTACACGTACTATATATAATAATGTGAACGACGGGGTAGAGGTGAACCTGATTGCCATCGACGGCAAGGGCCACTGGCATTCCAACGAAGCAAACGGTGTGAACTCTACCAAGGAACTCTGGACCTTCTTCAAGCGCCATCAGCTGAATCAGGCTTCCGCTCCCGACCCAAACTTTCAGATTTATCTCTGCTTCGGACAGTCGAACATGGAAGGAAATGCTGCCATCGAAGCGCAGGATAAGACTGGAGTGAACCCGAGATTCATGGCTATGTACACCCTGGATAATGCGCAGGCAGGCTGGACCATGGGACTCTGGCATACAGCCGTTCCGCCTCAGGCTCGTCCTTACACCCGTCTGTCGGTAGTAGATTATTTCGGCAGAAAGATGGTGGATAATCTTCCGGAAGAAGTGAAGGTGGGTACGATTACCGTAGCCGTGGGTGGTGCCAGCATCGATCTTTTCGATAAGGATAAGTATCAGGCTTATCTGAATGATGCCAAAACTGCCGACTGGCTCCGCAACTATGCCAAGGAATATGGCGGAAATCCATACGGCCGTCTTATCGAACTCGCCAAGATGGCTCAGCAGAAGGGTGTTATCAAGGGCATCCTGCTGCACCAAGGAGAGACCAATAATTGCGATCCTACCTGGCCTTCTAAGGTAAGGAAAATCTACAACGATATGCTTGCCGATTTAGGACTTGATGCCAAGGATGTACCATTGCTTGTGGGGGAATTGGGACAGAAAGACCAGAACGCTGCCTGCTGGGGACATAATGCCATTATCGACAATATTGCTGCTACGATTCCTACAGCCCATGTCGTTTCTTCCAAGGATTGTCCTCTGCAGAGTGACCGACTCCATTTCACAGCAGAGGGCTATCGTATGTTTGGCAAGCGTTATGCCGACGTGATGCTCCAACTTCTGGGTGTGGTGCCAGTGGAGAACCGCAACTACTTTGTACGTTATGAAAGTACTGCCGGTGCCAACCTCTGGGACCGTCAGGCTATCTACACCTTGCCAAAGGCTTTGGAGAAGGGTGCCAAGTATTCGCTGACCATGAAGGTGAGAACTTCAGCAGATTGCGCTGAGCTGGGATTCTGGCCTATCTGGAATGCAAGCAACAACAAGAACCAGTGGGGTGGAAGCGATGATGTGCAGTATCTGGCAGCCTATCCTGTTGAGGCTGGTGAGTGGAAGACGCTGACCTGGAATTTCACAGCCAACTTCACCTTGGATACCTTCCAGTTTGTATTCGGTAAATACGGTGGTACACTCGATATTGACGACCTCGTGTTGATGAAGGAAGGAACATCCGAAAACCTCATAGCCAATGCTGATTTCTCAGCCAGGCATATCCAGGGCTGGAGTACCAACTGGAATGGCCCAAGCTATTATCTTGCCAACGATGCCTATATAGCTTCTGGTATCGAAAAGCCTGTTGTAGCAACCGTAAAGAAATCTGCGGATAAGGCTTACTACACCCTTCAGGGTGTGAAGGTAGCTCGTCCTACCAAGGGCATCTATATTCATGGCGGTAAGAAAATCGTGATTAAATAAATATAGAAGAAATGAACAGATTATCATTCGTAGCATCAATGCTGATGATGTGCCTCCCGATGACGATGATGGCACAGAAAAACGGGGCGAAGGCGCAGGATAAGCCCGACCCAAATTTTCAGATCTATCTCTGCTTCGGACAGTCGAACATGGAGGGTAATGCCGCCATCGAAGACATCGACCGGACGGGTGTGAATCCAAGATTCATGGCAATGTATGCCGTGGATGATGAAAAGGCAGGATGGAAAAAAGGACAGTGGCATACTGCCGTTCCGCCTCAGGCAAGACCAAGCACAGGTCTCACTCCTGTGGATTACTTCGGCAGAAAGATGGTGGCTAACTTGCCAGAGAATGTGAAGGTGGGTACCATCACCGTGGCTGTGGGCGGTGCCAGTATCGACCTCTTCGACAAGCGTACCTATAAGGCGTATCTGAAGAAGCAGCCCGACTGGATGAAGAATTTCGCATCCCAGTATAACGGCAATCCATACGCCCGACTCATCGAGCTTGCCAAGATTGCCAAGAAGCAGGGTGTTATCAAGGGCATCCTCCTGCATCAGGGTGAA
>ERZ1026901.864-NODE-864-length-20811-cov-8.448015_pt1 | contig 20811 bp, 14 predicted proteins | sample MGYA00380179_ERZ1026901 | MGnify/ENA primary metagenome ERZ1026901 (study PRJEB33269, sample SAMEA4719815) | human gut metagenome | biome: human-associated habitat; feature: organic feature; material: feces | place: Cameroon | collected 2013-10 ... | reverse complement strand
GTCCCGAGAATACCATACGGATGACCCAGAAGAAGATGATATCGTATCCGGTAACGAGAACGTCTGTCGGATAGAAGTACTTCATCTCATCTGTATCCTTCGGCCAGCCCAGTGTGGAGAACGGCCATAACGCGGAGGAGAACCAGGTATCAAGGGTGTCCTCATCCTGCTTTAAATGTGTGCAGCCGCACTTCGGGCACTTCTCCGGCATCATCTTCGCAACGGTCATCTCGCCGCACTCTTCACAGTAGTAAGCCGGGATTCTGTGTCCCCACCAGAGCTGTCTGGAAATACACCAGTCGCGGATCCCCTCAAGCCAGTGGAGATATGTCTTACCGAAACTCTCCGGAACGAATCTTAATTTGCCGCTCTTTAATGCCTCGATGGCCGGTTTTGCCATCTCATCCATCTTTACAAACCACTGCGGTTTTACCATCGGCTCTACAGTTGTGCCGCAGCGGTCGTGGGTACCAACGTTGTGGCTGTGCGGAACGATTTTTACGAGAAGGCCCATTTCCTTTAAGTCCTCGACCATGGCTTTTCTCGCCTCGTAGCGGTCCATGCCGAAATACTTGCCCGGAACATTGATGGTCGCGTCATCGTTCATGATGCAGATCTCTTCCAGGTTGTGGCGTTTTCCGACCTCAAAGTCATTCGGGTCGTGGGCCGGTGTGATCTTTACGCAGCCGGTTCCGAATTCCTTATCTACATACTCGTCAGCGATCACCGGGATCTCGCGGTCTGTGAGCGGAAGCTTTAACATCTTTCCGATGATGTCTTTGTAACGCTCGTCCTCCGGGTTTACAGCAACGGCGGTATCGCCGAGCAGTGTCTCCGGTCTCGTTGTGGCGATCTCGACAAATCTTCCCTCTTCACCCACGATCGGGTAGTTGATGTGCCAGAAGAAGCCGTCCTGCTCCTTGTGCTCTACCTCAGCATCGGAGATGGATGTCTTGCAGACCGGACACCAGTTGATGATCCTGGATCCTTTGTAGATATATCCTTTTTCATAAAGGCGTGTAAATACTTCTAAAACAGCCTCAGAACAGCCTGCGTCCATGGTGAAACGCTCTCTGTCCCAGTCAGCGGAGGAGCCGAGCTTGTGGAGCTGTTTGATGATCCGTGTGCCGTACTCATCTTTCCATTTCCAGGCCTCTTTTAAGAATCCCTCACGTCCAAGGTCATTCTTGTTGATGCCCTCTTTTTTTAACTTGTCGATGACCTTGACCTCGGTAGCGATCGCCGCATGGTCTGTTCCCGGCTGCCAGAGTGCCTCATAACCCTGCATTCTCTTGTAACGGATCAGGATATCCTGCATCGTATTGTCGAGGGCATGTCCCATATGGAGCTGTCCTGTGATATTCGGCGGCGGCATTACGATCGTGAACGGCTTTTTGCCCTCGCGTCTTCCTCTCTCCGCGTCAGCGTGGAAATATTTGTTGTCCAGCCATTTCTGGTACAGACGGTCCTCAATGTCCGCCGGATTATAGGTCTTTTCCAGTTCTTTCATGGTCTTCTCCTTAAAACTTTATCAACATGTTTCTTTTTTGTAACTGCAAAAATGTGGAGCAGTTACTGCTTTTCAATTTACTTTTTTATTATCAGCGCAAAATGCGCAGACTCACAAAATTATCTCGTTTACATCTGTTTTCTTACAACAGCGTACTCATCATCTGCCTGGTAAAAACCGCAGGAAAAGTCACTTCCGCGGAGGAACGCGGACATCTCGTCCTCGTCGAGATCTGCCTCACAGACATAATATCCATACTCGTCATCATATGTGTAAAAGGCGCAGGTCTCGCAGTTCGTGATCCGTACTTTTTTCTGTTTTGCATCTTTTTTTACCATCATGTACTCCTCTCGAAAGGCAACTGCTGTGCGCCTGCCGGGCACTCCCTCAGCTGCTGCCAACATTCGTAATCCGGGCTATCGCCCTGCTTACTCATATAAGAAAAGCCCTCTGCACTCTCATGCAAAGGGCGAATCACCGCGTTACCACCTTTATTTACTGTCCGGATCCAGAACGATCCTCCAAACAGCATCTCTTCGTTCTTAACGAGGTCTCTCCCCGGGAACAGCTACTCTTATTTCACCATTCCGGCTCCGAAGCTACCTTCCATTTTTGCATTCCCGGACCGACTTCCAGCCTGTGATCAATCCTCTCTGAAGGTGCAGAAAATGTACTCCTCTTCTTCCCAGCCTTTCTTATATTCCATGGAGCAGGTCTCTTTATCAGCCGCCTGTTCCATATCACGGTCATTTGATTTTTCCGGCCGCTCTTACATAATATAGTAGAATCCTGATAAAATGTCAAGGGAAACTACAGCATTCTCCTGTATTCCATCTTCCACTGATTCAGGATATCCCCCGCCGCTGCGATCCGGCCAGCCGGGTCTTTCTCGAATACGGCGGCAAGCTTCAGCGTCTCCGGCGCCTTCTCTGACTCTTCTCTCGCCTCTTCCACTTCTTTATTCCAGACTTCCTTATCGTCCTCCCCGATCATCTCCCGGAATTTATCCTTAAGCGAAAGCTCCGGATTCAGTATCGTGAGGAAGTACATGCGTTTCACATACTCCGCCTCCGGCTTCGCATTCCAGGCATTCTCGTAGGCATGCATAGCTTTCTGGTAACAGAAGAGTTTCGCGTAGCAGGCCGCGATATTGTTCCAGACTTTTCCCCGGAAATCCCCGGAGAGATGGCGTCCGGCCCCATCTAAGATCTGCTCGTAGATCGTGACCGCTTTTCCGAAAAGATCCAGACCATAGAAATAATCTGCGCGGCGCTTCTCGTACTCTTCCTCTGAGAGTTTTTTCAGTCCGTTCACGGTCTGTCGGTAAGCCGCCTGCTCCTTCGGGGTATAATAATTGCATTCCTTGAGGATCAGGTACAGGATCTCCTCCGTTGCCCCGTGGCTGTCCATCCATTTTTCCACCCGTTCCGCAAGAAACGGCATCCGAAGCTCGCTTCTTAAAAACTCAGTCAGGCGTTTATCAATAAATCCCTCCAGCACCAGCAGAGGATTGTTGTAGATCACATAGCAGAGCTCCTGGGAGGAGTAGATATGGATCCCAAGATCCTCGATATAAAGCGGAACCGTTACCGGTTCCTGTCTGCAGAGAATCAGGCTCATAATGTCACCTCCTGACGGACCACCGCGTCCGTTTTCGGGAACAGTTCCCCAAATCCCTGGTCCGTGAGCTTGACCACCATGGTCTTCTCATCTAAAAATCCCACAGCCACCCGGATCTTCGTCGTCTTATTCGGGCGCTCTGGAAATCCCTCCAGGGGGATCTTCACGGTCCGTTTTTTCTTCGGCTCCTGCTGCGGTGTGATCGTAAAGCAGATCTCCTTCTCCCCGTCCGGGATCACTTCCACCACACTTCTCGCCTCGTACCAGCTCTCACCGGCGGATGCCAGACTGATCTCCGTCTTTGTATCCCGCTTCATAACCTCCAGAGAGACCGTGGACTTTAATTTTCCCTCGCAGAGACATACAAAGGATCCGGAATCGCTCTCGTTTAAGTAATCCTCAGCCTTCATGGCCGCACCCTTTGCGAAGATGGCTGTCTCCACGAAGACTCTTCTCCGGTTGCAGATCTGCCTCATAAATTCCGGCGCCCAGTCGGTTCTCGCGAAACCTTTTCCCGTCAGGAAGATCGAGGAAAAGATCTTTTTCTGTAAAAACCGCTCTCCGCAGGCGCACAGGATCTTGTCTGCCATCTTTGCCCCGGAGCCTGTATCGAGAACGCTGAGGCTGAAGCCCTCTTCCAGCTCCTCATGCTCCGCGATGGCTGTCATCTGGCGCGGCCCTCTCGTGACCTTCAGTTCATAGTAACGCAGGTCCTCATCGGATAAGGAAAACATACCAACCTGACCGCCCCAGACATCTCTTCTCTGGTTCAGCACATAGTAGACGAAGCATTCCGTGTGGCTTGCGATATGGACATTTCCTCTCGGGATCCCAAGAGCTTCCACGCTAGCCGTAAGTCCCTCCAAAAGCTTCATCTCCAAATTTTTGAGGCTGATGACCAGCTCATCGATCTTCTGTCCGGCATACTCCGCACGCACCATGGCGAGGATGCTGCCTAAAAATCTCTGCAGCAGTTCCATTCCACCGTACTTTACGCCTCCGATGGTGGATGTTCCTTCTTTTGCCGCCAGGCTTAAGAGCTTATCAACGATGACGCCCTCGCCCACCAGCGTATATTTATATGCATCTTCCCCCACATACCACTCTTCCGCGGATTTTTTTCTGCAGATGACGGTCGGGAGCATCCACGCCTCCTCACGGCCCAGAACAGCCGCCTGAGTATAGGTATCACAGAGGTCGATGCCAACGATCAGTTTCTCCATTTATTTGTCCTCATTATGCCAGACGGAACAGCTTTTTCGCGATCTGACTGTCCGTCACGTATTCTGTCATGCTTTCTTTTAATTTCCGGTCATCCTTCATTCCGAGATAGAGGTTCATGGCATTTAAAGCCGTGAAGCGGTTTCCTTTATCCCCCGTTGCCGGTTCGCTGCAGGTCACTTCGCCCTCCGCCTTTTTCACCAGTCTTCCGTCCTCATTCTCCCAGATCTCGTACTCCATGATCTCACCGTCAAACAGGAGTTTCTGGCGCACATAGATCCCTTTATAGACCATGTTCATCTCTTCCTCATGGAACTCTTCTTCGTCCGGCAGGATCCGGATCTTTAAGATCGGTCTTCCGTCCGGTCGTCCATGGTACTCGATGATCTCCTTATCCATGACCTCGCCCGGCATATCCACATATTTTGCAAGATCCTTGTACCACGCGAATACCATACCTCTGGCGGAAAGGATATCCATCATCCGGGATAGCAGTGCCTTCTGCTCCTCAGTGATCTGTGCCAGAGTCGAATAAAATTTCGCCAGCGCCAGAAGATAGATCTCCGGCACCTTCCGAAGCTCCATACCGTGGATCGCACCTTCCAGATACGCGAATACCTTATCCCCCGGGACTGTGTCACGCAGGAAGTATTCCGTGCACTTCACTGTAAAGTACGCCTTCACGATCACATCACTGGTCTCTTTTCTCGACGCGTAAAGATCAAATACCGTGTCCATATGCTTCTCACAGCCGGAGAAAAGGCACTGGACCAGCAGGCGCTCCTCAAGGTCGTATGTCTCCACATGGGTCTTCACTGCTTCCGCAAGGATCCTGAACATAGATTCCCCGCTGCCGTTATAATGCTCGCAGAGATAATCCAGGATCACGCTGTCCCCGTGTCCGTCCGAAAATACACGCCCCGCAAGGTGGAGGAGCAGGTCATCCTCCTCGAACATCCGGTCTAAGATCAGCTGGGATACCAGAGCCGCGAGACGTTTCACACGGATCTGCTCCTCGCCGAACTCCTTTATCATCTCGTATGCCTGAACCATGTAATTCTGGACGATCAGTGTCTCGCAGACATCCACACGTTCCGGTCTGGAGAGTGTCCTCTTGTCAAGTTTTAAGAGGTACGCTCCACCCTCCGCATCCATGGCCTCATCGTCCCCCAGAAGCGCCGCACGGTAGTAGGAAATGATCCTCGTCAGCATTTTCTGCTGGTAGGCCGGCTTCACCGGGAGTGTATCCAGAACAGTCTCGATCCCGGTCACATCTTCCTTCTCAAGGTCCTTTTTCTCCATGATCTCCAGACACGCCTTCATCTTTAACATCGGGTGGTCCGGGTACATCTCAAAGCATTTTTCTTCCAGTTCCTTCTCATCGAGAACCGGCTCCTTCGTATATTCCACGTCCATGTACCTGTTTCCGAAGGTATCCTGGAACATAATCACGCTGTCCTCAAAGAACAACGGCACATAGGCGGTCTGATTCTGCAGCGGGTAGGCATCCTCACCGGTCAGGATCTCGTTGGAAACGATCACATACTTCATCGCCGCATCCTTCACCTGGATCCGGTTTGCCTTTAAGATACCGGGCAGCACCCGGGCCACCTGATTATCGATCATATCGCGGTAGATGATATGTTTGTAGATCACCGCAAGTCTCCTGTTGATCCGGGACTCGAACAGCTGCTCCATGGCAAACTTTTCCATCTCCCGCTCGTACTTTTTATAGAGCGGATCGTCCTGCGGAATATAGGCCGCCACATTGGCATAGAGGGCTGCACGGCTCTTCTGGTCCAGATGGGCGCACTCATAGGAGAAGTACAGCAGTACCTGACGCGGCATCATCTTCTCATAATCATCCGGCAGAGCGTAGAGGAAATATTCGTAGATCCTCGTGAGGCTGATCTCCTCATTGATTCCCTTCTCATACCAGGAGAAGCTCTCTTTTCCGCGGACATTTCCCTTAATTAACAGACAGCACACCGCCGTCAGCATGTCCTTCGTCGGGTATTTCTCGCAGAGCTTTGCAAGCAGGCGGTAATACAGGCGGTGGAAGAACTTTGCTCCCGGCGCCAGCGCGCAGATCCGCTCCGCCAGCTCCTGCCCCACGAGGCCATTCATGACTCCGTAGTAGAGGGCATGGATCTCAAAGGCATCCATCGTCTTTAAGAGTTCCGGATTCTTCCCGAAGAGACGCACCGTCTCAATATAGAGGAACGGGCTGCGGCAGCCATTCTTATACTGCATCTTAAAGCTCTCCGCGAGGGCTTCCTCCTCCTCGTACATCTCCGGCAGCATCTTTAACTGCAAAAGCTGCAGATAGAACCGGCCGTTGACGTCCTCCAGCTTTTTCCTGAACAGGCGGACCACAGCGTCCTTCTTCTCCTCGTCCGGTTCCAGACGGTACTGCAGGTACTGGTAATAACAATAGAGTGTTCCGATCCGGTCTCTGAGGGCAGAAACAGTCTCCCACGCATCGTCCAGACATAAAGCCGCCTGATCCGGTCTCTCCGCGTCCAGATAAGTCTCCGCCTGCAGGAGGGACAGGATCACAGAACCGCCGTTTGCGCCGCGGATGGCATCCAGCTCGTTCTGGATCTTTCCGAGGACAGCTTTTTTCTCGTAGAGACCGCTCTCGTAGGCCTCACGGAGTTTCATGTACCGGCAGACACCGGCTTTGCTGATCTCGCCCTCAGCGCGCTTTCTATCCGGCTCCTCTCCCATAGCCTCGATCCGGATCACGGTGTCACCGTGGACGGTAAGAAGGCGGATCGCACCGAGATTCTTTCCCTTGTGCATCCTCTCCGGGTGGATCCTGAATCGCAGATCCAGACGGTCCTCTTCGAAATCCGCCTGAGTGATGACCTTCTTCGGGATCTCGATGAAATCGCCGTCAGCGCGGACTTCCATATAGAGATAGCCCCAGGTATTTTTCCGCAGGACGACCTTGTCATTCACGATATCCTTCGGCTTGTCATAGACCTTCTTTGCCGTAGATAAGGTCAGCTCGATGGGTTCCTTCACTCCCGTCGCCAGAAAGAATTCCTCCAGCGCATTCTGGCGGTTTCCGTGTCCCCTTAATCCTTCATAAATCGTGCGGATCCGCAGATCCTTAAAAAGCGGCGCTTCCGTAAAATCCCGGTACTCCATGAGGCGCAGCGCCAGTTCCATATCCTTTTTCGCCAGCTCCACAAAATCATCCATAGACTTTAATGTGGACAGGACACGGACAGACTCGATCATTTCCACACGAAAAAGAAAAGGAACCTCCAGTTCTCCGCTGTTTGTTACAAGCGTGAAGTTTCCCTTGATCAGGTCTCCGTTCTCGCACCAGGAGGTGTCGACTTCGTAGACAATATGGTTTCTTAAGCCCCCGAATGCGTTCTTTAAGATCTTCACGCGGCTGTGGCTTGAGTAGGCAAGGCCTTTGATATATAAATTGTTCTCACTTGCTAAGTATAGCTCTCTTTTATAAACCGTATCGCTCCCCAGAGTCTCCTCGATCTTCACAGGATCCAGAAACAGCTTCGGCATCTCCGCGTCCACGATTCCTCTGGAAAGGCGCATGATCCGTTCTCTCATATATTTTTCACCTTATATTTATAATTCGATTATGTACGAAGGCTGCAGGTTCCGCCAACGCTTCCGATTCCGCATCGTCAGAACCAGCTGCCGGTCTGAACTTTCTTATGGTCATCGCAGGCATATGCTCAGACCTGCTGATTTATTACGTGGTATCATCATAGCACATTTCCTGATCAAATTCACTACAAATTTCGACCTTTTTCATACGATGGAGGAAAAAGGGCTTGAATACCGCTGTGGAAACCTGTAAAATAGATGTATTCTACAATAAAGGAGCCCCTGCGTATGTTATCTGATCCGATCACGCTCTACAAATTAATGATCCTCTACATGCTGGACCACGTCAATTTTCCACTGACAAACTCCCAGCTCACGGATTTCTTTCTGGATCACGAATATACGACATACTTTACGCTCCAGCAGGCGTTAAACGAACTGAAAGAAGCGGGGCTGATCCGGATGGAATCCACCCACAACTCCTCCCGCTATGAGATCACCAAAGAGGGCGATGACACTCTCTCCTTCTTCGGAAACAACATCTCCCCGGCAATCATCGAGGATATCGACAGCTACTTAAAGGAGAACAAATTCCGCTTAAGAAACGAGGTCGGCGTCATCTCCGATTTCTATAAATCCACAAATCAGGACTATATCGTCCACTGTGAAGTCCGGGAAGGCAAATCTGTCCTCATCGGCTTCGACCTCTCCGTCCCCGACAAGGATCAGGCTGAGACTATGGCCAGCCACTGGAAGGAGCGGAGTCAGGATATCTACGCTTATGTGATGAAGACCTTGATGAAAGGTTAAGATATGCGTTTTGAAGTCTGCCTCCGGCAAATTTTCTGAATTGTACGCGAAAACGGCACCTGCCGCAGGGAAATTTCTGCGGCGGATGCCGTTTTTCAGTACTTCTAAAATTTAAAGGTTCTGCTGCGCCTCTTTCGCCGCCTTCTTCGCCGCCCACTCCGCAGCTTTCTCCGCCTGGATCTCCTCCTCGGCGGTCAGAAGATCTTCTCCTGCTGCCATCTTGTCAATAAGATTCCAGATGTCCTCCCGGCCCTGTTTTGTCTCGGCGGAGAACGGGATCAGGATATCCTGTTTTTCCATGCCGAGACCGGTGCGGATGAGTTTTACCTGCTTCTGGATCTGGCTGCGCTTGATCTTGTCGAGCTTTGTGGCAATGATGACTGGACGGAATCCGTTATAAACGACCCAGTCGTACATGGTCTTGTCGTTGGCGGACGGCTCGTGGCGGATGTCCACAAGAAGGAAAACGCACTTTAACATCTGGGATTTGTGGAGATAATTCTCGATCATCCTGCCCCATTTTACCTTCTCAGACTGCGGGACCTTCGCGTAACCGTAGCCGGGGAGATCCACATAGTAGAGATCTCCGTTGATATTATAAAAGTTGATCGTCTGGGTCTTTCCCGGCTGGGAGGACGTTCTCGCCAACGCTTTCCGGTTCATGAGCGCGTTGATCAGGGAAGATTTTCCCACGTTTGATTTTCCCGCGAAGGCGAACTCCGGCAGCGTGTTCTCCGGCAGCGTGCTCGTCACACCGCAGACGGTCTCAAGTTCCACATTTCTGATTACCATATATTTCTCCTTGTATGTAACACTTCAGCACTTTCCTTGTCACACGCAAAAATCCATTTCAGAATGACTTTGTCGCTGGGATTTCTGCCTGCCAAAATATGCTTTCTTACAGTCGGCGCAGCACATGCGCAGACCCTCAGAACCGTTACCCTTGTTTTTACATACCAGAGTCAACAGCTCTCCAACAGGCAAGGCCAGTCAGAAAGCCGCCAACCTTTGTATCCTGGCATTACACGAACGCTTCGCGTACTACGTCATCCATAGTCTTCACAAACACGATCTCCATGCCTTTCGTGATCTCCTTCGAGATCTCTGCCATATCCGGACGGTTTTTATCCGGCACGAGAACCTTCTTCATATGTGCCATTCTTGCTGCCAATGTCTTTTCCTTTAATCCGCCGATCGGCAGTACCCGGCCTCTCAATGTGATCTCACCGGTCATGGCAACGCTTGCGCAAACCTTCTTTCCGGTCACCGCGGAGAGCATGGCTGTTGCCATCGTAATGCCCGCAGACGGACCATCTTTCGGCACGGCACCCTCCGGGATATGTAAATGCAGGTCATGTTCCTTAAAATACCTGCTCTCCACACCGTACCGGTCTGCCACGGAACGAACGTAAGTCAGCGCGATCTGCGCGGATTCTTTCATGACATCACCCATCTGTCCTGTCATCTGAAGCTTTCCATCACCCGGCATCACATTCACTTCGATCTGAAGTGTGTCGCCGCCGACGCTTGTCCACGCAAGACCTCTTACGATTCCGACCTCGTCCTCCTCATTGGCATTCTCGAAGGTGATCTTCTCTTTTCCGAGATACTTCTGAAGATTTCCTTCTGTGATATGCACAGTTTTTTTCTTCTTTTCCAGAAACTCCCTCGCCGCTTTTCTGCAGATCTCACCGATCCGGCGCTCCAGATTTCTCACACCGGCCTCTCTCGTATAGTTGTGGATGATCTTCTCCAATGCCTTATCGCTGAAGGAAAGCATCTCCTCCGTAAGGCCGTTTCTCTCTAACTGTTTCGGAATGAGATACTTCTTTGCGATATGGAACTTCTCGTTCTCTGTATAGCTGGATACCTCGATAACCTCCATACGGTCAAGGAGCGGTCTCGGGATCGTTGACGCATCATTTGCTGTCGCGATAAAGAGAACGCCTGAGAGATCCAGCGGGATCTCCAGATAGTGGTCGCGGAACTTCACGTTCTGCTCCCCATCAAGGACCTCCAAAAGTGCTGAGGAGACATCTCCCCGATAGTCGGCAGAGACCTTATCGATCTCATCTAAAAGCATTAACGGGTTTGCCACGCCTGCCTGACGCATTGCATCGGCGATACGGCCCGGCATCGCTCCCACGTATGTCTTTCTGTGTCCGCGAATCTCCGCCTCGTCGTGAATGCCGCCAAGGCTGATCCGGACATACTTCTTTCCGAGGGCGCGGGCAACCGATCTCGCGATGGAGGTCTTACCTGTTCCGGGCGGTCCCACAAGGCAGAGGATCGGGCTTGTGCCTTTCTTTGTGAGAGCACGGACCGCAAGGAATTCCAGTACACGGTCCTTAACCTTCTCCAGACCATAATGGTCCTCCTCAAGAATCTCTTTCGCGTGAACGATATCCTGATTATCCCTTGAGACCTTCTTCCACGGCATCTCCAGCACCGTTTCTATATAAGTGCGGAGAACATTCGCCTCCTGACTTCCTCCCGGCATGCCCTTGAAACGCTGAATTTCTTTTTTGATCTTTTCCTTCGTTTCCTTGTCCGCGTTCAGCTTTTCCAGCTGTTCCATATATCCATCGGCATCTTCCGTCCCGCTGTCATCTCCCAGTTCCTCACGGATCACTTTTAATTCTTCCCTTAAAATATAATCCCTCTGGTTCTTATCGATGTGCTCCTTCACTTTTCCCTGATAATCCCGCTTAATCATAAGGATCTCGAGTTCCCGCATCAGGTAGTACACGATCCGGTCATACAGATGGCTCCAGTAATCACACTCCAGCATCTCCTGCTTCACAGCAAAATCCCACGGAAATTCATTTGCTGTCTGGGTCAGAAGCTGCTCCAGATCCGTGATCACAAGAAGACTTCCGATAAAATCTTTCACAGCCTTCGGATTCGCGTTTCCGAATTCCTCTAATTTTTCCTTAACGATCCGGCTCATGGCTTCCTTCACAGTGTCGGTAAGCTGTTCTTCCTGCATCGGCGCTTCCTCGACCTCAGCTTCCAGATACGGTCCCTCCTCAAACAGAGTGAGAAGCGCCGCTCTCTTTTCGCCTTCCACCATCACACGGATGATACCGCCCGGCATTTTCACGAGCTGTTTGATCTGGGAGATCGTTCCCATCTGGTACAGATCCGCGACCGCAGGTGTTTCCTGCTCCGGATGACGCTGGGTCACGAGATATACCTTCTGGTTTCCCATCATGGCTGTCTCAATGGCGCGGATCGATTTTTCCCGGCTGATGTCGAAATGCTGTACCATTCCCGGAAGGATCGTGAGTCCGCGGAGTGCCACCGCCGGCATCGTAATTTTCTTATCTTCCATTATTTCTCCTATGAACGCAACTGCCCGGCCTCTTTCCGATGCCTGTCAACAGTTACGGGCAAATTTCTGTTGTGTAAAAAGGCTGCCGTGACATTTCTGTGCGCAGCAGCCCCTCTTATCTGCGGGATACGGGTCCTGCAGGTACAATTTTTCTCATACGGGAATGCCGTCCGTTACGCGATCTCCCCGTTACTCTCTTTTCTGGATCTTCCGGCCAATGCTTTTTTCGGCACCGTCACGTCGCGGTAAACGACTTCCGGCTTTTCCTTTCCGTCCACCGCGTCCTTCGTCACGGTGCAGATTCCCACGTTGGAATCAGACGGAACCTCGTACATCGTATCCATCATGACGGATTCCATGATCGCGCGGAGTCCTCTGGCGCCTGTCTTTCTCTCAACCGCCATATGGGCGATCTCATGGACGGCATCCGGAGTGAACTCCAGCTTCACATCATCCAGCTCGAATAACTTCTGGTACTGCTTTACGAGGGCATTCTTCGGCTCTGTGAGGATCCGCACAAGGGCATCCTCATCCAGAAGGTCTAAGGATACCATAACCGGAACTCTTCCCACAAACTCCGGGATCAGGCCGAATTTCGTAAGATCCTGCGGCATCGCCTGCTTTAACAGCTTGCTGATATCCGTATTTTTCTTATCCACGATCTTCGCGCCGAAACCGATGGAACTTGTCTCCAGTCTGGACTCGATAATTCTCTCAAGGCCATCGAAAGCACCGCCGCAGATGAACAGGATGTTCGTCGTATCGATCTGGATCAGCTCCTGCTGCGGATGCTTTCTGCCGCCCTGAGGCGGAACGCTTGCAACAGTACCTTCCAGGATCTTTAACAGCGCCTGCTGGACGCCCTCGCCGGAAACATCACGGGTAATGGACACATTCTCGGATTTTTTTGTGATCTTATCGATCTCATCGATGTAAATAATACCGTACTCCGCACGGCTCACATCATTATCTGCTGCCTGGATCAATTTTAAGAGGATGTTCTCCACGTCCTCGCCGACATAACCGGCCTCAGTCAGCGTCGTTGCATCTGCGATTGCAAACGGAACACCTAAAAGCTTCGCAAGTGTCTGCGCAAGATAAGTCTTGCCGGAGCCGGTCGGACCGAGCATCAGGATGTTGCTCTTCTGAAGATCAACATCACTTTCCTTCTTCGATGTGATTCTCTTATAATGATTATAAACAGCCACGGAAAGAACTTTCTTCGCCTCATCCTGTCCGATCACATAGTCGTCCAGAAATTCTTTGATCTCCTTCGGTTTTAAGAGGTTGATTCCGGAGAAATCCGGTCTCTCCTCCTCCTCGTTTCCGAGTTCTTCCTCAAGGATCTCACTGCAGAGTTCGATACACTCATCACAGATATAGACGCCGTTGGAGCCGGCTATCATTTTTCTTACCTGATCCTGATTCTTTCCGCAGAAGGAACATCTGATCTTTTCCTCAGGTCTTACTGGCATGTTCGCACCTCAATTCATTCTTTCTTTATGTCTCAAAGCGCTCCGGCATCAGGTTCTGCCTTCGCGCCTCCCGGTCTTTAATCTTAGTGGCCGGAGATCACGCGGTCGATCAGACCGTATGCGGCAGCCTCTTCCGCTGTCATATAGTTATCTCTCTCTGTGTCGCGGGCAATCACGTCGAGCGGCTGTCCAGTGTTTGCAGCCAGGATCTTGTTGAGCTTCTCTTTTGTCTTTAAGATCTGCTCTGCAACGATCTTGATCTCTGTCGCCTGCCCCTGGGCTCCGCCGGACGGCTGATGGATCATGACCTCAGCGTTCGGAAGTGCGAAACGTTTGCCCTTCGCACCGCTGGAGAGCAGGAATGCGCCCATGCTTGCAGCCATGCCGATGCAGGTGGTGCATACGTCGCATTTGATGTAGTTCATCGTATCATAGATCGCCATGCCGGCCGTTACGGAACCACCCGGGCTGTTGATGTAAAGGTTGATGTCCTTATTCGGATCCTCGGACTCCAGGAACAGGAGCTGAGCCACAACAAGGCTCGCGCTCACATCGTTTACTTCCTCTCCGAGGAAAATGATACGGTCTTTTAATAATCTGGAATAGATATCGTAGGAACGCTCTCCTCTGCTTGTAGATTCAAGCACGTAAGGTACTAAGCTCATATTTTTTCCTCCATCTTTTCTTTTATATCTGTTACCAGAGTATTCCTTTTTATGCATTTTCCGGTGAACCTGTCACCTGTGTCTGGGACCGGCCCGGCAGAAATCCACCTTTTTCCACATATTTTGGAACTATCCCTGTATAACCGATTAGGGATTGCCGCAGAAAAACTCTCCGCAGCAACCCCCTCTGTATGTGGTTTCTGGTCCTCTGTCGGACCATTCCCCACCATGTTTTCCGTGCAGATTAGTCGTAAAGTATGTTGCTTTACTTAGTCAACGAACTTAGCCTCAGCTACAAGGAAGTCGATTGCTTTCTGAACTGCAAGGTCTTCCTTTAACTGTGCCATCTGCTCTTCGCCGAACATACCCTTGATCTGTTCTTTATCCATCTTGAAGTCCTCAGCCATCTTGTCGAACTGCTCTTCAACCGCTGCGTCGTCAGCCTGGATGTTCTCAGCCTTTACAACTGCCTCAAGAACGAGTCTTGTCTGGATTCTCTTGATCGCCTGCGGCTTCATCTGCTCGCCGATCTTCTCAGCTGTCATGCCTGTGATCTCAACGTACTGCTTGAAGGAAATTCCCTGGCTCTCAAGTCTGCGCGCATAGTCGTTAACCATACCGTTTACCTGCTCCTCAACCATCTGATCCGGAATCTCCATCGTTGCGTTCTCGATCACCTTAGCAACAACCTTGTCCTCGTCTGCTGTCTTAGCTGCTTCAATCTTCTCAGCCTGTAACTTCTCTGTAAGATCTTTCTTGTACTCTTCCATTGTATCGAAATCAGATACCTCGCTTGCGAAATCATCGTTAGCTTCCGGAAGCTCTTTTCTCTGGATCTCTTTTACTTTTACTTTGAATACAGCCGGTTTGTTCTTTAACTCTTCTACATGGTACTCAGCCGGGAATGTTACGTTTACTTCGCACTCTTCGCCAGTTGTCTTACCGATTAACTGCTCCTCGAAGTTATCGATAAATGTGTGGGAACCGATCGTAAGCGGATAGTCCTCAGCCTTGCCACCCTCAAATCTCTTTCCGTCTACGGAACCGTCGAAATCGATCGTTACCTGATCTCCATCCTCGATACCTCTGTCCTCAACAGTGATAAGGCGGGAGTTTTTCTCTCTTGCGCGCTTGATCTCTGTCTCGATATCTTCCTCTGTAACCTCAGATTTTGTCTTCTGGACTTCTACGCCCTTGTACTCGCCAAGAGTAACTTCCGGCTTAACAGCTACAACTGCTGTGTAAACGAAAGCTTTGCCTTCCTCGATCTCCTCAATGGAAATAGACGGACGGGAAACGATCTCAAGACCGCTCTCTTTTGCAGCGTCCGGATAGCTTGCGTCGATCACTTCATCAACAGCATCCTCGTAGAATACGCCAACGCCGTACATTTTCTTGATCATGTTGAACGGAGCTTTTCCTTTTCTGAAGCCCGGGATATTGAATTTACCCTTATTCTTATTATAGGAGTGCTGTACAGCCTCCTCAAACTTTTCTGCCGGCACTTCGATTGTAAGTTTTGCCGTATTCTTCTCTAAATTCTCCACCTGTACGCTCATTTTATGAGTTCCTCCTTAAATATATCGATAGCGGGGAATAGAAATTTCCCGCCCGTATAATCTCGTAACTGCCGCTTTTTGGCGTTACACGTTTCGGCATTATGACCGCCGCTCAGCGAAAAATCCGCCCTCAGGCATCACTTCTCCGTCACGCGCACATAGCACCGCTTGAAATTATAACATAAGACGTTTGAAAAGACCAGACCTAAATTGTAAAAAATCCAGAAAAACACAGGGGTTTTACTTCATGTACTGAATCGCTGCCTTGATTCTTTCAGACTCTTCTTCGCTGACCAAGAGTTTAATAAGCTCTAAACCAAGGTCGATCGACCAGCCCATTCCACGACCGGTACTTACCAGACGGTCTGTTATGACACCGTCACCTCTGCAGTCTGCGCCTTCCATTTTACCCTCAAAGCCCGGATAGCAGGTAGCTCTATGACCCTTTACGAGACCAAGCTTTCCCAGCACACTCGGTGCTGCACAGATCGCAGCCAGACGTTTTCCCGCTGCCGCATGGGCTTTCAGCATCTCTCCCAGTCCCCTGTGCGCTTTCAGGTTGTTCGTTCCAACGAGTCCTCCCGGAAGGAACAATACATCTGCATCGTCCTCGATCTCCTCAAACAGGCAGTCCGCCTCGATCTTAAATCCATGGGAACCTGTCACCATCTTTCTTCCCATGATGGAGACGAGTTTCACATCCACTTTTGCTCTTCTCAAGCAATCACACACAGCCAGGCATTCTACCTCTTCCATTCCGTCTGCAACAAACGCATATACTTTTGCCATTTTTGTTTCCTGCCTCTCTGTTTTGTATTCCTGGGTTAGGAGCTCTTCCGATATCTACTGACCGTTCGTTTCATCATCCGAATACGGATAAAATTTTCCGTTCAGATAATAGCCGCGCCCCGGTCCGCCCTCAGATCGTTTTACCTCTGTTCCGCGATCCCCGGCTGCTGTCTGATCCGGATCCTGAGACTGTGCCGCCTGCTCCGGACCATTGTATTGGTATGTCTCCTGCGGCACATCCTTCCAGTTGTCCGGTGCGCAGTTCGGTCCCGGTCCGTAGAAGGCTCCGCCTCCATTGTTCTGACCATATCCGCTGCCATAGCTTCCACCGACATCTCTCACGCTGTCCGGCTCCACATACTGACCGCCATAACTCGCATAATTCTGTACAAACGGTTCTCCGCCGAATCCATTCAGACGCCCGGAATACGGTCCACGGAGAACTGCGTAAAGTTCCGCGAAGGTCGCGTCAACATACGGCTGGACGAAGAAGGTGCCAATACCGCAGAGCAACGTGCCGAGGAGCTGCCATCCTATAAAGGAAAGGCCGAGAACGAACGCGTTCCACTTCTGTCCGTCCATCATCTCTTTAGAGAGTCTTAAAGCCTCTCTCGCCTTCATATCCGGATTCTCGGCAAGAATATACGGCACCATCAGATAACAGTACTGGAAGTAGATGGAAAAGCAGGATCCCACTGCGGCACCGCATGCCATCAGAACAGCGCTCCCCATCCAGTCAGACAGGAATCTGTTAAAGGCAAGTGTCAGTAATCCCGGTGCCATGCACAGCAACACGATCCCCTCTGTAATCAAAGAGCGAAGGAACTGGGTTCCCACGAGCTTTAAATATCCGTTGGAAAATCCCCATAAGAGTTTTCCAATGCCCGCTGACTGTCCCGTCACGCGGCTCTCCATATAGAATCTGTTTCGTCCGATCTCAAACAATGGCTGTACAAAAATCCCGATCACTGTGGAAATGATCACAATAACGATCACAGCCCCCGCGAAAAGCCGGTAAAACAGGTTGCTCGCAACCATAGATCCGGCATTTCCGGCTCCCGGTCCGTAGGCATCACCAAGTCCCGGTACAAGCTCGATCCCGCTGGCAAGACCGCTCCCGGTATTTCCGCTAAGGCTTCCATCTCCTCCCAGCTCGCCAAGGATGAGACTGCTCTGATCGGTCTGACCATTTTCTGATTCATTCTGTTCCAGATAACTTGTAATCCTCTGGGTATACGCGTTCGATCCGCCGAAGCCGCTGAGGATCGCAAAGATCAGGCTCACAAGAAACGCCGCCCAGTAATAACGGCTCAGACACATTTTCGCTCTGTCTTTTAATTCTGCCCTTGTCCACATACGCTGTTCCTCCTTCTATTTTTATCATCAAGGTATGATCAGTTGCCAGATATTTTCTCTTCCCCTATTGCTGTTCAGGGACTTTTTATTCATAAACAGCAACTTTTCCTACAATGATTGTACCATATTTGTGAATAAAAGACCTTACTTTTTCCTTGCAATATGGTATGATTTATTACAATATGTTACTGTTCCCGCCTTGCGCAGGCAGCAACCGATTTTGCTGATGCTTCGTATTCCAAATCGGCAAAATTCACTATCACCACTGTATTGTGCGGAATTTTCAGTTCAGAAAGTTCCGCCATATACAGAATCCAGAAAGGACATAATTATGGAAATCGAACGCAAATTTCTTGTCACGACCCCGCCTGAAAACTATGAGTTTTTCCCCTGTCATGAAATTGAACAGGCCTACCTCTGTACGGAGCCGGTAGTACGGATCCGGAAGGAAGACAATGCATACTATCTCACCTACAAATCCAAGGGGCTTCTCGCCAGAGAGGAATATAATCTCCCGCTGACAAAAGAAGCCTACGCCCATCTTCTCACAAAAGCTGACGGAAATATTCTCACAAAAAAACGCTATCTGCTCCCGGTCCCGGGCCGTGAAGATCTCACTGTGGAATTCGATGTCTTCGAGGGAAAATTCTCCGGTCTCATGCTTGCGGAGATTGAGTTTTCCAGTGAGGAGGATGCCAGAGCATTCCCGCCTCTCTCCTGGTTTGGCCGGGATGTGACCTGGTCCGGGGAATACCAGAACAGCAGGCTTTCAAAAATGCCCTGAACTGTTCGTACCTTTTCATGTGACAGAAAATTTTTAGAATTTCCTGTCATATGAAATAAAGCCACCGACGGCTCACAGAACCGCCGATGGCTTTATTAATTTTCTTGAAATTTTGCAGTTTCGGAGACGGATTACATCATTCCGCCCATTCCGCCTGCACCTGCCGGCATTGCCGGAGTCTCTTCTTTAATGTTCGCAACAACAGACTCTGTTGTAAGAAGTGTGGAAGCAACGCTTGTCGCGTTCTGTAATGCACTTCTTGTAACCTTAGCCGGATCAAGGATACCTGCTTTAATCATATCAACGAATGTCTCATTGTAAGCATCGAAGCCCTGACCAACCGGGAGCTCTTTAACTTTGTTAACGATCACAGCGCCCTCAAGGCCTGCGTTGGATACGATATGGAATAACGGAGCTTCAAGAGCCTTTAAGATGATCTTTCCGCCTGTCTTCTCGTCGCCTTCCATCTCATTTACAACAGCTGCAACCTTCTCTGCTGCATGAACATAAGCAGATCCGCCGCCTGCGATGATGCCTTCCTCAACAGCTGCCTTCGTAGCCGCAAGAGCATCTTCCATACGGAGCTTCGCTTCCTTCATCTCTGTCTCAGTAGCAGCACCTACGCGGATCACTGCAACACCGCCGGCGAGTTTTGCAAGTCTCTCCTGAAGTTTCTCTCTGTCGAAGTCGGACTTTGTCTCCTCGATCTGGCCCTTGATCTGAGCGACTCTGTCAGCGATCTCTTTCTTGTCGCCGAGACCGTCAACGATGATGGTGTTCTCCTTCTGAACCTTAACGGATTTTGCACGGCCAAGCTGCTCCATTGTAGCATCCTTGAGATCAAGACCAAGCTCATCGGAGATCACGGTACCGCCTGTTAAAATCGCGATATCCTTTAACATCTCTTTTCTTCTGTCGCCATAGCCCGGAGCCTTAACACCTACAACACTGAATGTACCTCTTAACTTGTTGACGATAAGAGTTGTGAGAGCCTCACCCTCGATGTCCTCAGCGATGATAAGAAGCTTTGCACCTGTCTTTACGATCTGCTCAAGGAGCGGAAGGATATCGTTGATGTTGGCGATCTTCTTGTCTGTGATCAGGATATACGGATCGTCAAGAGTTGCCTCCATCTTCTCCATATCTGTGCACATATATGCGGAAATATATCCGCGGTCGAACTGCATACCTTCTACAAGGTCAAGCTCTGTCTTCATTGTCTTGGACTCTTCGATGGTGATAACGCCGTCGTTTGTAACCTTCTCCATTGCGTCTGCAACCATCTCACCGACCTCATCGCTCGCTGCGGAGATTGCAGCTACTCTTGCGATCTGGTCTTTGCTGCTGATCGGCTCGCTCATCTCAGCGATCGCCTTGACAGCTTCGTCTGTGGCTTTCTTCATACCCTTTCTTAATACGATCGGGTTAGCGCCTGCAGCCAGGTTCTTCATACCTTCGTTTACCATCGCCTGTGCAAGAACGGTAGCTGTTGTTGTACCATCACCGGCAACATCGTTTGTCTTTGTGGCAACTTCCTTTAAAAGCTGTGCGCCCATATTCTCAAACGGATCTTCTAACTCGATCTCTTTCGCGATCGTTACGCCATCGTTTGTGATAAGCGGAGCGCCGAAGGATTTGTCAAGAACTACGTTTCTTCCTTTCGGTCCGATCGTTACGCGGACAGTATCAGCAAGTTTATTTACACCAGCTTCAAGAGCTTTTCTGGCTTCAACGCCATATTTAATTTCCTTAGCCATGTTAAGATTCCTCCAATCAAGATTTCCTGTAACCATGTTCCGGTTACTTCATTCTGAATTCTGAATTTCAGACCGCCCTGAGCGCTTCACCCACGCGGTCCCGGATATGATTTCTCCGCTTATTCGATCACTGCAAGAATATCATTCTGCTTTACGATGATGTAATCTTCTTCCTCAACCTTTACTTCTGTTCCGGAGTACTTGGAGTAGATTACCTTATCGCCCGGTTTTACCTGCATCTTGATCTCTTTGCCGTCAACAACTCCGCCAGGACCAACAGCGATTACCTCTGCCTGCTGCGGTTTTTCCTTTGCCTGACCCGGAAGAACGATACCGGATTTTG
>ERZ1026901.863-NODE-863-length-20855-cov-53.922019_pt1 | contig 20855 bp, 14 predicted proteins | sample MGYA00380179_ERZ1026901 | MGnify/ENA primary metagenome ERZ1026901 (study PRJEB33269, sample SAMEA4719815) | human gut metagenome | biome: human-associated habitat; feature: organic feature; material: feces | place: Cameroon | collected 2013-10 ... | reverse complement strand
TCTGTCTTATGTAAATCTTTTCAAAGAACTCTTTCTTAATGCTTTACGCTGAACGTTTTCATATCTCGTTTTGCTTGAGGTTTCGTTCGTTCTCGAAAGCGGATGCAAAGGTATAGCTTTTTTGCAAACCTCCAAAACTTTTGCAGGAAAAAGTTGGGTTTTTAGCTTGATTTTAACAGATGTTTACAATTAAAGTGCATAATTGTGGGCGAACACATTATAATATTATACGCGAGTGAGAGAAAATAGTAGCGGACGGAATCTGATCGGACGGCGAACGCCACCAAAGGACAAAAGCTGCGATTTTAAGGTGTAAAGGGAGGCATAAATGAGAGCTGATAAACAAAAAAGGGTGTGTTAGCTGCAATTACTGCGTGCTAACACACCCTTCTAAGCATTCTATCGAGAAGCAGACTCGCTCCACGTAGAATGTGTTTTATGGTTTAGCGGACAAAAAGGAGCTCGCGATACTTCGGGAGCGTCCAGAGTTCGTCAGCCACGATAAGCTCGAGCTTGTCGATGTGGTAGCGAATCTCGTCCATCTTCGGAGCCACAGTGTCGTGGTAAGCGATAGCCTTAAGGTGCTCATCCTCAATGCGGTTAGCCACCTTGCGAGCCTCAACCAGCTCCTCTACTCCATTCTCGATGATCTGAGTGCGCTCGGCAATCTCCTCGATAATCTTCTTGTTGCGCGAAGTGAGATTGTCGGCAGTCTCCTTCGGGAAGATGTCGTACATGCTCTGCACGTTCTTAGCCAAACGGCTCTGATAGTGAGTGCAGACGGGGATGATATGGTTCATAGAGAGGTCGCCAAAGACGCGTGCCTCAATCTGAATCTTCTTGGTGTAGGTCTCCCACTTCACCTCGTTGCGAGCCTCAAGCTCCTTGCGTGACATCACGTTCTGGCTCTCGAACATGCGGATAGAATCCTCGTCGAGGTAGCGCTCGAACACCTTCGGGCACGAAGTCTCGCAGTCGAGACCGCGACGCTTAGCCTCCTCTACCCATTCTTCAGAGTAGCCGTTGCCCTCGAAGTGAACCGGTGCGCAGGTGTGGATATCCTCGCGAACGATGTCGAGAATGGCGCTCACCTTGTCGGAGCCGTTCTCGATGAGAGCGTCTACGCGCTGCTTGAACGACTGCAGAGCCTCAGCAACGGCAGTGTTGAGCACGATCATTGCCGACGCGCAGTTTGCCTCGGAACCTACGGCGCGGAACTCGAAGCGGTTGCCGGTGAAGGCGAAAGGCGATGTGCGGTTGCGGTCGGTGTTGTCGATGAGAAGTTCCGGAATCTCAGGGATATCGAGCTTCAAGCCCAGCTTGCCTGCCACGTCGAAGAGTTCGTCCTTGTCAGAAGCGGCGATATGGCTGAGAATCTCTGTAAGCTGGCGTCCGAGGAACGACGAAACGATAGCTGGAGGAGCCTCGTGAGCGCCGAGACGGTGAGCGTTTGTAGCGCTCATGATAGACGCCTTGAGGAGTCCGTTGTGCTTGTATACAGCCATCAATGTCTCTACGATAAAGACGATGAAGCGAAGGTTGTCCTCCGGAGTCTTACCAGGTCCGTGGAGCAGCACACCGGTGTCTGTAGCGAGACTCCAGTTCTCGTGCTTGCCCGAACCATTGATGCCTGCGAACGGCTTCTCGTGGAGCAGAACGCGGAATCCGTGGCGGCGAGCCACCTTCTTCATGAGCGACATGAGAAGCATGTTATGGTCGATGGCGATGTTGGTCTCCTCGAAGATCGGTGCCAACTCGAACTGGTTGGGCGCCACCTCATTGTGACGAGTTTTGCAAGGGATGCCAAGCTCAAGCGCCTGAATCTCAAGATCCTTCATGAACGCCTGCACACGCTCGGGGATAGCACCGAAGTAGTGGTCGTCCATCTGCTGGTTCTTAGCCGAGTCGTGGCCCATGAGCGTACGACCGGTGAGCATAAGGTCGGGGCGTGCCGAGTAGAGTCCCTCGTCAACGAGGAAGTACTCCTGCTCCCAACCGAGGTTAGAGATGACCTTCTTCACCTCCGGGTAGAAGTAGTGGCAGACAGCCGTAGCCGCCTCATTCACGGCGTGGAGCGAACGCAGGAGCGGAGCCTTATAGTCGAGCGCCTCGCCGGTGTAAGAGATGAAGATGGTAGGGATACAGAGCGTGTCGTCGATGATGAACACCGGCGATGTGGGGTCCCAAGCCGAATAGCCGCGTGCCTCGAAGGTGTTGCGTATGCCGCCGTTCGGGAACGAGCTTGCGTCAGGCTCCTGCTGTACGAGCAGCTTGCCAGAGAACTCCTCTATCATTCCTCCCTTGCCGTCGTGCTCGATGAAGGCGTCGTGCTTCTCGGCTGTGCCCTCGGTGAGCGGCTGGAACCAGTGTGTGTAGTGAGTGACGCCGTTCTCGTCTGCCCACTGCTTCATGCCTTTAGCCACAGCGTCGGCTATGGAGCGGTCGAGACGCGCACCGTTGTCGATGACATCGACGAGCTTTTCGTACACTTCGCGCGGCAGATACTTATACATCTTCGCACGGTTGAACACGTTTTTGCCGAAGAACTCCGACGGACGTTCTATCGGCGTAATCACTTCAACTGGTTTCTTGTTGAAAGCCTCGGCTACAACCTCAAATCTTAAATTTGCCATTGTCTAATTGGGTATTTAGTCGTTATATTGTTTTTTATTGTTTCTCGTTGTATGTGTCTGTCACTCGCTTCGCAAGTGTTTAGTGGGTGGAGCGCACCCACTCGCCTATTCTTTGCATCGCCTCCTCGCAGTCTTCGCGTTTTCCGAAGGCAGTGAGGCGCACATAGCCCTCGCCGCTCGGTCCGAAGCCAACGCCCGGTGTGCAAACCACGCCCACGGCATAGAGCATCTGCTCGAAGAATCGCCACGAGTCGATGCCGTGCGGCGTCTTCACCCAGAGATAGGGAGCGTTTCTGCCGCCGAACACCTCGAAGCCCATCTGCGTGAGCGACTCGCACATCAGTTCGGCGTTGCGCATGTAGTAGGCTATCGTGTCGCGCACCTGGCGCTTGCCTTCCGGCGTATAGATTGCAGCGGCGGCGCGCTGCGATATGTAGCTCGTTCCGTTGAACTTTGTCGACTGGCGGCGCTCCCAAAGATGATTGAGCTGTATGCGCTGCTTGCCGTCGAGCGTCACGGCTGTCACCTCCTTCGGCACCACTGTGTAGCCACAGCGCACGCCGGTGAAGCCTGCCGTCTTCGAATAGCTGCGGAACTCGATGGCGCATTGCTTTGCGCCGCGTATCTCGTAGATGGAGTGCGGTATGTCGTCGTCCTGGATGTAAGCCTCGTAGGCTGCATCGTAGAAGATGAGCGTGTCGTTAGCCAGCGCATACTTCACCCACTTCTTCAGTTCGGCCTTCGGGAGCACCGTTCCCGTTGGGTTGTTCGGGTAGCAGAGGTAAATCATGTCTACGCGATGGTCGGGTATCTGCGGCACGAAGCCATTCTCAGCCGTGCATGGCAGGTAGTTGACGTTGCTCCAGCGACCGTTCTCGAGCACTCCGGCGCGTCCGCACATCACGTTCGAGTCGATATATACGGGATAAATCGGGTCGGTAACGCCGATTGAGTTGTCCCAGCGCACAATCTCGCCGATGTTGCCCGTGTCGCTCTTTGCGCCGTCGTTGACGAACACTTCACTCGGGTCGAGATGTATGCCGCGCGGTGCGAAATCGTTCTTGATTATCGCCTCGCGCAGAAAGTCGTAGCCGTGCTCCGGCCCGTAACCGTGGAACGTGTCTGCCGACGCCATCTCGTCTACTGCCTTGTGCATTGCCTCCACCACGGCGGGGCACAGCGGCTGCGTCACGTCGCCGATGCCCAGACTGATGACGCGCATCTGCGGATGCGACACCTTGAAGGCGTTCACCTTCTTGGCTATGTCTGCGAACAGATAGCTGTTCGAGAGTTTCAAGAAATGTTCGTTAACCAATGCCATACTCTCTAAATTTTTATCTTGAAATCCTAAATCGTGATTTTTAAATTTCTATTTCTCCATCAAAGACGAAAGCCGCCGGCCCTGTCATATAGACATGCCCGTCGGCTTCATTCCATTCGATATGTAAGGTGCCACCATCCATAATGATGGCGCTGCGGCGCGATGACTTGCCCGCAATCGCTGCCGCCACGGCTGTAGCGCAGGCGCCTGTGCCGCATGCCATAGTGATGCCGCTGCCGCGCTCCCACACTCGTGTGCGTATGGCGCCGTCGGCCTTAATCTCGGCGAACTCAATGTTGCAGCGTTCGGGGAAAGCCGAAGCTGTCTCCATCGCGGAGCCGTATCGTGCCACGTCGAGCGTGTCGATATCGTCGACGAAGCATACAAAGTGGGGGTTGCCCATCGACACGAACGTGCCGTGGAACGTGCGCGAACCGACGGTAAGCGCATCGCCTGACGTCTCGTCGTACTGCTCGGGCACGTGGAATGTGGGCGCAAGCATGTCTACGGTTACGCTCTCCACCTTATTATTATGTATATTGTCCGAACCGCCGCCAGCGTTTTCGCCATCGGCGAGATGCAACGTCAGAATCTTTACGCCCGAGAGTGTCTGCAGGCGTATAGCTGTCTTGTCGGTGAGTCGGCGCTCGTAGAGATACTTCGCAATGCAGCGCGAAGCATTGCCGCACATCTTAGCCTCCGATCCGTCGGCGTTGAAGATGCGCATAGAGAAATCGGCGTCAACGCCGCCGTACGGTTTGCCGATAAGCACGAGTCCGTCGCTGCCGATGCCTGTATGGCGGTTGCTCCATGCGATGGCAGCCGCAGACGGGTCGGGCACATCGTACTTCTGCGTGTCAACGTAGATGTAGTCGTTGCCTGCACCGTGCATCTTTGTGAATCTTACCGACTTTCTCATTTTCTTATCCTTTTACCTTAAAGCGGAGCCCTGAAACAGCTCCTATTATTATTACGACTGCAAAATTACAACTATTTGCGCAAATACAAATGAATTGACGGAGCATTTTCGTAATAATTAGCACAAAGTTTCAAATTGAAAGCACTTTCATTAAAAATGCTTTCAATTTGAGAATTACCAACGCCTTTCGGGCGTTTCTGGTTACAATCTATTACAGCAGCGCCTTAATTTCTGCGTCGAGATCCTTTATCTGTGCGTCGCGCTTCACGACGTTGCAGTTGCGGTCGAGCAGGAAGAACGTTGGCACCTGCTGCACGTTGTAGAGACGGAGCACCTGCTGCGAGTCTTCGTCCATGCGTGTGCACACCCAAGGCAGGGCTGCGGTCTGCGTCTTCCAGAAGTGTTCGTCCTCGTCGAGGCTCACCTGATAGATCTCGAAGCCCTGAGCGTGATACTTGTTGTAGAGTTCGCGGAGCATCATGATGCGCTTCATCGACTCGCCGGTGGCGAAGACATGGAAGTCGAGCATCACCACCTTGCCCTTCAGCGACGAGAGGCTGCGCTGTGCGCCGCGGTTGTCGGTGAGCGCGAAGTCGAGCACGCCGGTTGTGTTGAGTTTCGAGGCGTCGAGCGTCGCCTCAGCCTTGCTGCGCAGCATGCGCACCTCCTTCATGCCTTCGATGGCGATGTTGTGGAGGTTGGCACCGCGCTCGGCGTTGGGATAGAACGCATCCCAGCTGGTAGCCACTGCGGCAAAGACGCGAACGTCCTGCTCGGATGTGCGCGGATTGAAGATGAGCATGGGCTGACCGCCGGCGTAGAGCGTCTGGAAGAGGGCGAAGTATGACGAAGCCTTCATCGGTGCCTTGAAGATGTAGCGGGTCTTCACGTCGGTCTTGTAAGCCTCAACCACCTTCTGCACACTGTCTGCCACGGCGTCGGCGCCGAGCTGCGGGTTGAGAGCGATGTTGTTGACGTTCTGCTGAAGCTGCATCTGCATAAGAGCAAGCTCCTTGATGCGCGAGCAGTCTTCCGATCCGCTCACCTCATAGTCGGATGCCATTGCTGGATACTTAGCCTTCACGGTTACGGTCTCCGTAGAGTCGATGGCTACGTTTATGATTTGTCCGGCGATGCGCAGTCGGTAGAACTCGGGGGCTGTGACTGCCTTGCCGTCGAAGGCGAACGCGCCGTCGGCAGAGAGCTTCACGGAGTCGACTGTCTGAACGCCGTTCAGACCCATATTCTCGAAGTAGAGCACGGAGTCGGCAGCGTTCTCGATGGCGCCTTCTACGTGGAACTTGCGCTCGTTGCACGAAGCGAAACCGAGCGCTGTAAGTGCTGCGAAGGTGAATGCAGCAATCTTTTTAGTCATTATATTCATCGTCGTTTTTCTTGTTTGCTTGTTTTAACATGCAAACTTACGCATTATTTTCGGAAAACAAGCAGAAAGAAGTGAATTATTAGCAATCGAGCGGGTGCTGCGGAGGCCAGAGACCTCCGCTACTTATGCGTTTTAGAAACTTTGCAGCCACGCCTTCAGGTCGAGCAGCATCTCGATATGGAAGCGGAAGTTGGTGCGCAAGCCGTAGCCGTGACCGCCGCTGGGATATACGTGGAGCGATGCGGGCACGTCGTGGCGGTAGAGTTCGGCGTAGTAGTTGACGCCGTTCATGGGCTGCACCACGTGGTCGTCGTCGGAGAGGGCGATGAAGGCGCGCGGCGTGACGCGTGTCACCTGCATGTCGGTGCAGTACTTCTGCTCGTCCTTCTTGCGTGCATGCTCGCCGAGCAGGTTCTTGCGCGATCCTTGATGGCAGTAGCCGTCGAGCATCGTTATGACGGGATAGAAGAGTATCTGGAAGTTGGGCTTGGCGTCGTCCTTTGAGAGTGTGGCGACGGTAGAAGCGAGGTGTCCGCCGGCAGAGAATCCCATGATACCTACGTTGTCGGCGTCGATATGCCATGCCTGTGCGTTGCGGCGCACAAGGCGCAGGGCTTCCTCAGCGTCGCTCACGGGCACCTTAGGGTTGCCGGCTGGCATGCGATAGTGGAGCACGATGGCGGCAATGCCCTGGTCGTTGAAGAACGGCGCCCAGTCGGTGCCTTCGTGTCCCATAGCCAGATGCTCGTAGCCTCCGCCGGGGCATATCACTACGGCGCGACCCGTGGCATGCTTCTTCTCGGGCAGGTACACCTTCACGTATGCGGTGTCGCCCAAACTATTGTTGTTGGGGGCTTTCTTCTGCCAGAGCTGCACGTCGAACGTGCGCTGAGCGAGCGCCGGAGCGGCGAGAACGAGGCAGAACACTGAGAGTATTACGGACTTGAGCACGACCATAGAGCCGCGCATAGGGTATGCGAAGTATTTCATTTCTGTTACAAAGATTGGTTTTTAGAATATTTATTTGCAAAGGTAACACTTTTTTTGTAATATTGCAGTGCAAAAAAGCGCTTTGTAATAATTAATTAACATTATAGGAATGCATCCATTAGAGAAGTTCGAGTACTGCCCGCGCTGCGGCAGTCATCATTTTGTAGAGAACGGTGCGAGAAGCAGGAAATGCGAGAACTGCGGTTTCGAGTATTTCATGAATCCGAGTGCAGCCAACGTGGCTATCATACGCAACAGCAAGGGCGAGATTCTCGTCACGCTGCGCAAGCAGGAGCCGGCGAAGGGCACGCTCGACCTGCCTGGCGGCTTCACCGAGATTGGCGAGACGTCGGAGGAGGGTGTTGTGCGCGAGGTGATGGAGGAGACGAACCTCAAGGTGACGGCAGCTAGCTACCTTTTCTCGCTGCCTAACGTATATCGCTATAGCGGCATCGAACTGCCTACGCTCGACATGTTCTACGAGTGCGACGTGGAGGACGAGTCGGTGCTCGCCGCCAACGACGACGCTGCGGAGTGCATGTGGATAAAACCCGAGGATATACACACCGAGCAGTTCGGCCTGCGCTCTGTGCGCTGGGGACTGGTGAAGTATCTTGAACGTCTGAAGTAACGTGGGGTTCTCTCTTAGTTGAGAGTTGAAAATTGAGAATTGAGAGTTATGATATGCCTTGGCAATCCTACGGATTTTATTTCTGCCAAGGAATATTCCCACGGAATTCACGGAACACACAGAACTTTCTGCTGAGATCTGTGGATTCTGTGGGAGGTCAACGCACCCTAACAATCTGTGTTGATCTGCGAAATCTGTGGGAGGTTCTTTCCAAGCAGAAGGTTCTGTGAATTCTGTGGATTCTGTGGGAGGTCAACGCACCCTAACAATCTGTGTTGATCTGCGAAATCTGTGGGAGGTTCTTCCCAAGCAGAAGGTTCTGTGAATTCTGTGGATTCTGTGGGAGATCTGCGCAGCCTAACAATCCGTTAAACTAACGCAAGCAACGAATCCGCAAGCAATAGCCAGCAGCCTATTACCAATCCTTATACGGATGTACGAGCAGCTGCGAGTTGTAGTAGCGGCGGTCGCCCGTCACTTCCTCGCCGATGAAGCTGGGCTTTGCGAACGGCTCGTCCTCGGAGCCAAGCTCCACCTCGGCAACTACGAGTCCGGCGTTGTCGCCGAAGAACTCGTCGACCTCGAACGTGTGGCGCCCGTCGGGCGACTTCACGAGCCAGCGGCACTTGTCTATCACTCCGCCGCGGCAAAGCTCGAAGAGGTGCTCCGCCTCGTCGTTCGTTATCTCCTTTTCGAACTCGTAGCGCGAGAGTCCGGCGCGGTCGCTGTGACTCTTGATGGTGAGCCAGGAACGGTCGTCGCGGGTGCGGACACGCACGGTAGCCGTCTGGCAGGGCATGTATCCCTGCTTGATACGGCTATGAGAAAAGGCAGCCGACTTGTAGTCGCTGCCTTCACGTATAAGGAACTTACGTTCTATTTCTAATCCACTCATATCTTGTTTCTTATTAAGACTGTGTAAAGGTCCAAATCATGTACGCTATCGTAAGTCCGACGAGCGTCCAGATGATTCCTTTCACTACTTTCTTTGCTTTCTTCTCTTGTTCTGCCGCGTACTTTGCGCGGCGCACATTACTTTTCTGGCTCATAGTTATTTGATTTTTTTGATTGTTTATTCTGTCTTATCCCTAGTTTCCCTAGAAAACCTAGCCCCCTAGAAAGCCTAGCAATCTTAGAAAACTTACTCCTCCTCGCTCACGGGGAACTCCATGAGATACGCTTTGATGAACCCGTCTATCTTGCCGTCCATCACGCCGTCGACGTCGGTGGTCTGATAGTTGGTGCGGTGGTCCTTCACGCGGCGGTCGTCGAAGACGTAGCTGCGTATCTGGCTACCCCACTCTATCTTCTTCTTGCCCGCTTCAATCTTCGCCTGCGCTTCGAGACGCTTCTTCATGGCGCGGTCGTAGAGCTGCGACTTGAGGAGTCGCATGGCGTTGTTGCGGTTCTCGAGCTGCTTGCGGCTCTCGGTATTCTCGATGAGGATTTCCTCCTCCTCGCCCGTGTCGGGGTCGGTATACTGATAGCGGAGGCGTACGCCCGTCTCCACCTTGTTCACGTTCTGACCGCCTGCTCCGCCCGAGCGGAAGAGGTCCCAGCTAATCTTCGACGGGTCGACATACACCTCGATAGTATCGTCGACGAGCGGCGACACGAACACCGAAGCGAACGACGTCATGCGCTTGCCCTGCGCGTTGAACGGCGACACACGCACAAGACGGTGCACTCCGTTCTCGCTCTTGAGGAAGCCGTAGGCGTACTCTCCGCCCTCTATCTCCATCGTGACGCTCTTGATGCCTGCCTCGTCGCCCTCCTGAAGGTTGCTTATCGTCACCTTGTGGCCGTGAGCCTCTGCCCAGCGCATATACATACGCATGAGCATCTGCGCCCAGTCCTGGCTCTCGGTGCCTCCGGCGCCGGAGTTTATCTTCATCACGCAGTCCATAGGGTCTTCCTTCTGGCGCAGCATGTTCATCAGTTCGAGGTCTTCGATGGCGGTGATTGCCTTCGAGTAGTCGTCGTCCACCTCCTCTTCGGTTACGAGTTCGTCCTTATGGAAGTCGAAGGCGAGCTGCAGCTCGTCGGCAAGCTGGCGCACGTGGGCGTAGCCCTTTATCCAGCGCTCCAGCGTCTTCACCTTCTTCATCTGCTCCTCGGCGCGCTTAGGGTCTTCCCAGAAATCGGGCGCCTGCGTGCGGAGCTGTTCTTCTTCAAATTCTACTTTCTTCTGGTCGATATTAAGATAGCGCTTGAGGGCATCTGCGCGCTCAAGCACATCCTTCAGTTGGTCGGAAGTGATCATCTATATTTCTATAATTAGAAAGGTTGATGTGTTGTGATGTTGAGGTGTTGACATTTGTCACCATATCAACATCACAACACATCAACTTTATTCTTCGTACATCTTATCAATTTCGTTCTTGTAGTTCTTGTACACCACCGGTCGGCGTATCTTCAGCGTATTGGTGAGTTCGCCCGACTCCATCGAGAAGTGGTGCGGGATGAGTGTGATGCGCTTCACCTGCTCGTAGTGGGCGAGCTGCTGCTGCAGAGTCTTGACACGGTCAAGAATCATCTTGTTCACCTTCGGGTTGGCGCAGAGGTCTTCGCGCGAGCAGAACTCGATGCCGTGCTCCTTAGCCCAGTCTTCTACGAGGCGGAACTCGGGCACGATGAGCGCCGAGACGAACTTGCGCTCGTTGGCGATGACTGCCACCTGGTCGATATACTTGTCGACGAGGATGAGCGACTCTACAAGCTGCGGCGCGATATACTTACCGTTGGAGGTCTTGAAGAGGTCTTTGATGCGGTCGGTGAGGAAGAGTTCGCCGTCCTTTATGTAGCCTGCGTCGCCGGTGCGGAAGAAGCCGTCCTCGGTGAACGCATCCTTGTTGGCTGCGTCGCGGTGATAATAGCCCTTTGTGATGGTCGGACCCTTGAGCAGCACTTCGTCGTCGTCGCCGATCTTCACCTCAATGCCACCTATAGGACGTCCTACGGAGCCTATAGTGCAAGGCTTGTTGTCGCGGTCGCAAGATACTGTAGCGAGACTCTCGGTGAGTCCGTAGCCTACAACCATATTGATGCCTACAGAGTGAACAAAGCGCTCCACCTCTGGCGACACGCGGGCGCCCGCTGTCGGGAACAGATTGCTGTTCTCCAAGCCTATCTGCTTGCGCACGAGGCTGAGTATCATCTTGTCGAGGAGCTTGTACTCCATAGCGAGCCACGGCGAAGGACACTTGCAGCGCATCTTACATTCTACATTGTAGCGGCGTCCCACTTCGAGCGCATGACGGAACAGCTTCTGCTGAATAGAGCTCGAGCGTTCTATCTTCTCCTTCACCGCCTGATATACCTTCTCCCAGAAACGGGGCACGGAAGACATACACGTTGGATGGGTCTCGCGCATCGACTGCTGTATCTCGTGCGGGTCGGTATTAATAATAATATGTGATCCCTCTGAGAAGCCCAGGTATGAGAAGCCACGCTCAAAGATGTGCGTGACGGGGAGGAACTGTATAATGCGGTCGTTCTCGCCGACTTTCACCACGGCATCGTTGGCTGCGAGCGCAGCGTCGTACTGTCCGTAGGTGAGCATTACGCCCTTCGAGTCGCCGGTGGTGCCTGATGTGTAGAGTATGTTGCAGAGGTCGTCCATCGACGCCTCCTTATAGAGCTGCTCCACCTCCGACTGGCGCGGCAGTCCTTCGCCGTGCTTCAGGAAGTCGTCAAAGTATAGCGCTGCGGGGTCGTGCGTAGAGATGCGCACCGAGCGGTCGAACACGATGATGCGCTCGAGCGTGTTGCAGAGCGCAAAGATGCGGTGAGCCTTGTCGTACTGCTCCTGCTCGCCTACAAAGATGAAGCGCACCTGAGCGTCGTTAATCATATATTGTATCTGCTGCTCGGATGCTGTAGCATAGAACGGGATAGATACAAGCTTCACGCCATAGGCACCGAAGTCGGTAACGAGATACTGAAGACAGTTCTGCGAGAACACAGCTATCTTGTCGTGGGGCTTCGCACCGAGATTGAGAAGGGCGTTGCTCGCCTGCTTCACCAACTGCGAGAAGCGGTTGTAACTGATCTTCTTCCATACTGAAGAGCCAAAGTCTTTATAGGTGAATGCAGCGCGTTCGCCATACTTTGCCGCCAACTTATGGGCGATTACCGAGAGATGACATCTTGTTTGCATAAGCTTTGTTTTAGCAAGACTGCAGCGTGCAGCCTATATGATTATGCAAAAATACGCTAAAAATAGGAAAGAACAAAAAAAACGATAATATATTTTTCGCAAAACAAGAAACGCCGTAAGGTAATACGGGAGAATGTAGCGGAAATATCGAATAATAAATAAAAAAAGCGAATGCTTCGTCAGCCGCCAGCTGACCAAACATTCGCTTTATATTATAATGTACTGTCCATAACGAATTAGACAGTTGCTGTGTATAGAACCTGCTTACTTAACGATCTTCTTGCCGTTAACGATGTAGAGACCCTTGCCGAGCTTCGATACATCGTTGCCGAGATAACGTCCGTCGATAGAGTAAACGCCCTTAACAGCCGGCTGGTTGTTCATCTCAACGTTCTCTATGCCAGTAGTAGCAGGATCGGTTACAAATACCTGATCGAGGAAGTAGCGCAACTCGCCCTGGAAGGTGAGCTTCACCTTGCCGTTACCCTTAACAGTAGTAGTGAAGTCGCCCCATGCGCCAGCAGGCATAGTGAACTCGCTATTAGCGAGCGAGCCGTTGCTTGCAGACACCTTGAGTGTTGTGCCACTACCGTCGCTCCATGCTGCAGCACGGAAGGTGAGTTTCGACTCGCCGTTGAGTGTGAACTCAGGAGTTGTAACCTTTGAGTCGCTGCCACCGTTCTTTCCGACACGCAGACACTGGCTGCCACCACGAAGATACTCGCCTGACCATCCTGGTACGTCTGTTGTCAAAGTGCCAGTTGCAAAGTTTGCATCCAACTTGCTGCTCGGCTTGAACTTGCCGTCGTTTCCACCCGTACCAAGCGACTGATCGAATGTCTCGTACAGTGCGTAGCCATCAACTACGCCAGTACCGAGATTATGGTTGGTAAAGGTGAATGATGCCAATCCGCCTGTTACGTTCATCTTAGTGAGCGAGATATTCATAACCTTCGAACCAGAAGCATTCTCTGTGTTTGCTACGTCTGCAGGTTGTGTGGCGTTGGTGAGCTGACGATAGTTATCTCTTGTACCGAACACGTCGCCAGCCTCCGTCGTAGAAGTCTTCTTGTTGTCGGCAGGGATGATAGTGATGCGCTCAATGTCGTTGATACCCTTGTGGAAGGTGTTAGGCATGTTGTAGTCCCAAACGGTCTTGTCGTAAGTGATGTGGTTTACGAGGATGCCGCCTGCAGCGATATACTTGTCCCAACCCTTACGCTGACGGTTCTCAATAAGGTAGTACTCGTCTTTGTTCTCCGGGTGGTAGAAGATATAAGCGTCGCCGCCGTCTGCTGTGGTCTTGATGTCTGAGTAAGAAGCATTCTCTGTCAGCTCTACCGGATTGATCCAGCCTGCAACCATCTTCTCGTATGCTGTGTAGCCAGCCGGGCAGTAGGTGTCGCCGTTGTAGCTACCAGAGCACATGAGGTCCCATGTACCCATACCGTAGTTGCCGCCGTATTCGATGTCGTAAACATCGGGGTAGCCCATACAGTGAGAGAACTCGTGGCAGATTGTGCCGATACCTGCGAGCTTGTTGCCGCCGTTCACCTCGTTAGAGCAAGCGTAGATAGAAACGCGCTTGTTGCCGTAGCGTGGATTCGTAGGCAGCTGCGACTTGTGCGGCCAGATTGTCTCCGCGCCGCCGCCGGTAGCTTCGCCTTCGCCAGCGTATACGACGTAAACCATCTCTACGAAGCCGTCGTCATCCCAGTCGTATGGTGAGAAGTCGAGACCGTCTGCGTGAGCCTGGCCACAGGCTCCGGTGATCATACCCTCGGCGTTCTTGTCGTAAAGACGGTTGCCCTGAGCGTCGGTGACGTTCTCGCCGTAGCTCTTCACCGAACCGAGTGTGTACGGACCTACAACGTCGAATGTGATATTGAACTGGCCACCGCTCTGTGCGCTGAAGTAGTCGGAAACGCTACCCATGAAACCGTTCTCGCTGAAACCCTTTTCATTTGCAACGCGTGTGTAGAACGCTTTTGGGTCTGCCATAGAGAACTTCTTGTCTGAGAACTGGGCGAGGATGATAAGGCAACGCTTGTCGCCCTTGTACTCCATCTTCTTGGCGTTTGACTTAACGCGGCGCATATCGCCAGCCACGTTGCCCGCCTTTGTGCGCAGCTCCTTGTTGATCTGACGCAGCTGATCCATGTCAGCTACACGAAGTCTGTTCTGTGCATCCACTGTATAGCGGTTGCCTGAAGCGTCCTGCCAGAAGCTCATGAACTCATCGCCACGCAACTCCACCTTCACCTCAGTGCCGTTCGGGAGCTGCATAGTGCGCCAAATGCCGCGCTTCGCAGGGATGGCGTTAGCAACGAGTGTTGTTGCGAGAGCCAAAGCCAGTGTAAAGATTTTTCTTTTCATTCTTGTATTTGTAGATTTTCTGTTTTAGATGAAACTGATGATGCAGAAGCTGTTCTTTATCATCAAACTTAAAAAAGTGCAGAAAAGGAGAGCGGTGCTTCAATGGTTGAAGCACCCTACCCTCCTTTGATTTAATATGAATTTGGATGTAACGTTGTTACTCCTTTGTCAATACGATATCAGACATTGCTTCTAACAGCGAAAGTTGACCATTGTCAGGATTTGTGAAGAGAGCTGCAATAGTTGCACCTTCCTCAAACTTGATAGTCTTGAAATCTGCCTGCACCTCACCTTCAACCGGTGACTGTGAAATATTATTACCTTCAAGGCGACCCAGCTGAATATCAACAGGCTTAGAAAGACTTGAATGTTCAAAACCTGTAACCCAGTTGTACTTCATAAAGTTAGTGAATGATACATAGCAAGTATTAGTAGCACTATCGAAGTTGAACGAGAGCTGAGCCTTAGACTTTTCGAGAAGCATACCCTCAACATAGAGAAGCTTGTTGTAGATGTATTCTGAAGGATCGTCAGCACCGGTGATAGTCACCTTCTGGGTTTGCACAGCGCCATTATAATTTTTGTATGTCATCGTCCATGTTCCCTGAAGACGATCATACGGCTCACTGTCGTTGTCGCGAATTTCAACAGTAGTGGTCTTCTTAGCTTCGTTAAGCTTGGCGTGTTCTACCTTTACGATAGTCACCTCGAATGTACGCGGATCGTTGATTTCTTCATTGTCAACCATCTCGAGCTCTACATAGCCTTCCGAACCAGTGATGTTGATTTTCTTGGTTGTTACGTAATAGTGAGTATTCTCTACAGCAGGATTGCTGCCTACCTCTCTTGTCTCTACGGTAACGCTAACCATACCGTTTGTTGGGCCCTCCACCTTGATAGGCAGAGAAACGACGCCAGCACTCTCTCTCGGAGAGAAAGTTGCTTCGCCCATGCTTACTGTTACATCAGCTGCCGAGTTCTTCTTTACATCGTCGTCAGAGCAGGCACCCAAGAAGAGTACTGCTACTAAAAGCGATAATAATTTAATGTATTTCATATTGAAACTATTCTATATTGTTTATAAATGCAAATTAATAGCCTGGGTTCTGCTGACCCTTCAACTGCGGGTTAGAGTCCAACTCGTCCTTCGGGATAGGCCATGTGAAGCGGTAATCGCCAGCCTCGTACTTCAGGTTCTTGCCGACATTGAAGATAACACCGTTGATCTTATCGAGTTCGGGGTCGCCAATATCGAAGTTAGAGATGCGCTGGAAGCCCTGGTTAGTACGACGGAGGTCTGACCAAAGCATACCTTCACCGATGAACTCACGCTTACGCTCTGCCAGAGTCTGCTTGATGAGCTCATTTGCAGAGTAGGTCTTGTCCTTGTAACCTGAGTAGCGCTTCTTGCAGAAGTCGTTGAGATACTTGTTAGCCTGCGAGAGTTTGTCGCCACCAAGACGAGCACCTGCCTCAGCAGCTATGAGGTACATCTCTGAAGTGCGGAACACCTTTGTCTTGTTTACGAACTCGTTCTTCGTAGTATTGATTGAGGCGTTGCCTGGATACTTGCTGAAAATATAAGCCTTGTATGACTGGCCCTCAATCAGGAAGTCGTTGTACGTAGTGAACCAAGCATCATAACGAATGTCACCCTCGTTCTCAACGAACATCAGAAGAGTGCCATAGTTAGGGATGTAGTAAGGAGCAGACTCGTCTTCCTTCTGGAAAATGCCACCGTTTGAACCACCCTTCTCTGTGTCTGACATGAACGGCTGGAAGATAATCTCCGAGCCAGTATCGTTCTTCCACATCTTTGTGTACGCAGAGCGCAGAACGAGCTTGTACTTGTTGCTTGTGATGATAGATGTAGCCTTGTCCCATGCAGTCTGGTAGTCGCCCTTCACGAGTGCTACACGTGCCTGCATCGCAGCTACAGCGTAAGAGGTGAGATAAGCTGTCTTATCTGTCTCATACTGCTCTGTGTACTTATCCGTATAGCCCGACTCCTCATACGCCTTGAGTGCGTCGTAAGCAGCCTGGAGGTCAGATTCGATGAGAGCGTAGGTCTCAGCGAGTGTCGCACGTCCAGGATACTTTTTTACATCACCCGTAGGGCTATATGTCGTAACGAGAGGCACACCTGAAGCTGCAGCGTTCGGGTCGGTCTGGGTGTACGGCTTGCTGTAGTGCTCAACGAGGTTGAAGTAGCCGAAGGCACGTGTGAACAGAGCCTCGCCCTCGTAGCGTGCGAAAGCCATCTTCTGCTCGTCTGTGTAGGCAGACGATGCCATAAATCCTTCAGCCTTGCCGATGAGCGCGTTAGCGTTAGCAATCATAACGTAGTTGTTCGTCCAGTAGCCAGTTACACTTTGGTTGGTAGGATAAATCTGGCCGTAAGAGAAATCGCTAAGGTTGTTACCGTTGCTGATAAGACCATTGAAACCGTCGAGCTGGATATCTGTGAGGTAAATGTATGAGCCAGAGGTTACAGCGCGCAAATTGGTGTAAAGCGTATTGCGGAACTGGCGCAGGTCCTGAGCGTTCTGGATGGCAGTCTCCTCGTCAAGAGTGCCAACCGGCTTCAGATCCATATCGCAGGAAGAGAAAGCCATGGCTCCCAGCAGCATCATTGAAATATATAACTTTTTCATTTTATTTCCTGATTAAGTGTTAATATTAGAAAGAGATCTCAGCACCGATTACGAACTGGCGTGTGTTCGGGTAGTTGAACTGCACGAGGTTCATATCCGGCTCCGGGTCGTAACCCTCGAACGGAGTAATGGTGAAGAGGTTGCGTGCGATACCGAATACCTTCACGCCCTTGATGTAGCGAGTAGCCTGCATCCATTTCTTCGGGAACTCGTACTGGATCGAAAGTGTCTTCATACGGAGGAACGAAGCGTTCTGAACCATATGGTCGGTGATCTGAACGTCGTACTTAGCACCCGGGATATCTGTGATCTGACCAGGAGTTGTCCAGATGTTGAGCATCTCTACACGCTGGTTCCAACCGGTAGCGAGCTGCGGGTTAGCGATGAAGTAGTCGTCGTTGATCATCATATACTTGCCTGCTACCCAAGCGAAGTCGGCGATGAGCGAAACGTTCTTGTAACGGAAGTTGGTACCGAAACCGCCTGTCCAAGGAGCATAGCGATTCTTGCCAAGGAACACAGCGTCGCGTTCCTCGTTGTACTTCTTTGTCTTGTTGCCGTCCTTGTCGTAGTAGAGCGGAGCACCTGTCTGTGGGTCAACGCCTGCGGAACGTACATAATAGAACTCACCATAAGCGTGGCCTACAGCCATCTTCAGACCAGTGTTAGCGATAACGTACTCGTCGCGGCCCTGGAAGAGTTCAGTGATTTCGTTCTTGTTGTAGCCTACGTTAGCCTTGAAGCTCCAGTAGAAGTCCTTTGTCTTGAGAATGTCTACGTCTACGTTTGCCTCGATACCGGTATTGGTCATTGATGCCACGTTACCGATACCTGATGAGAAACCAGTAGTCCTTGAGTAAGGAATCGACATGAGCATGTCGGTCGACTTGTTGCGATAGAAGTCTACCGTGAAGTGAGCGCGGTCGAAGATAGAGAAGTTAAGACCTACGTTCCACTTTGCTGTTGTCTCCCATGAAAGATCCAGTTTGCTCATCGATGCGATGCCGATAGAACTCTCACCATGGTAGAGACCGCCATCACCGAAGAGACCGTAGAAGTCGTATGAACCTGCGCCTGAGTCGTTACCGGTTGTACCGTAGTTAACGCTGAGCGAGAGGTCGTTCAACCACTTAACATCCTTCAGGAAGTTTTCCTTCTTGAGATCCCACTTAGCACCTGCTGACCAGAATGTACCCCAACGGTGGCCGGGAGCGAACTTAGAGCTACCGTCGCGACGGATAGAACCAGTCACGTAGTACTTCTCCTTGTAGTTGTACTCTGCGTTAGCGAAGAGTGAGTTAGCTACTTTCTCGCCGAATGAGTCGCCAAGGTCGGCCGGTGTAACGGTTGTACCATGAGGGAGGAGGAGACGGCGTGGGTCGGTTTGACCCTCCGAGTAAGCGCTGAGACCGCGTGAACGCTCGATACGTGTCTCCTCACCGAGGAGGATGCCTACGTAGTGGTCGCCGAACTGCTTGCGCCACTCTGCTGTGTGCGAGAGTGTGAACTGATAGTAGCGGCTTGAAGAAGCCGAAGCGCTACCCTTCATCGCATCAATCTTGTTGCCCATGCCGTCAACGAATGCGTCGTACGGGCTGAACGAACCGTGGTTCATGCCCTCAAGACCGTTCAACGACTGCAAAGCCTGGAATGTGAGACCCTCAAGCGGAGTGAATGTCTCGGTGAGGCTGGTATTGAGAGTGAGCTTGTTGCGATAGTAGTTGCGGTGAGAGTTGTACCACCAAGGCATCACAATGCCTGTGTACTTAAGACCGATTGCACGATCGCCCTTGATCATCTTGCCGTTCTCATCGATGGTGTACTGATAAGGAGTATCGAAAGGCAATGCCTGACGAGCGAACACGAGCGGGTTGGCAGAGTAGATATTACCACTTGCGCCCCATTCTGCATTCTGCGAGTAGCGCTGCACACCGAGGTTTGTTGTGAAACCGATCTTGAAGAAGCGGTTCAGTCGAGCGTTGATGCGTGCGTTAAGAGTGTTACGGTGCATCTTAGACATCTCGATAAGACCGTCCTGCTTGTGGTGGTTGAACGAAACGTAGTAGTTTACGGTCTGGCCACCGCCCTGCATTGTAGCGTTAACGTCGAATGTAGGAGCAGCGTCGTCGATCATCTCGTCGCGCCAGTTGGTGTTGATGTTATACTTGTCAACGAGGTTGCGGATATCGTCTGATACAGGCTGGCCGATGAGGTCGCGGAACTTGATGTACTGCTTAGAGTTCATCATCTCTACGCCATCGCTTGTAGGACCAGCGATACCGTACTGTGCTCTAACGCTAAGGCTTACCTGCTCGCTGTACTTACCCTGCTTGCTGGTGAGCACGATAACACCGTTGGCAGCACGCGCACCGTAGATAGCTGTAGAAGCAGCGTCCTTGAGCACTGTGATGCTCTCGATGTCAGCCGGGTTGAGTGTTGCGTAGAACGAAGCGTCGATCGGAGCGCCGTCGAGGATAAAGAGCGGCTGGCTTGATGACTGGATAGAGTTAATACCGCGCAGACGGATAGTTGCTGATGCAGAAGGGTCACCGGCAGCAGAAAGTACCGAAAGACCTGATACCTGACCTGCAAGAGCGTCGGTGAAGTTCGGAGTAACGATGCTCTCGAGCTTCTTCTTATCGACAGAAGCAATAGAACCTACCACTGAACCCAACTTCTTTGCAGAACCGTAGCCAGTGATGACTACCTGCTCAAGTGTGTGGCTGTCTACCTGGAGCACTACGGTCATGTTCTCGCTTGCTTTAACGCGCTTAGAAACCAAGCCGATTGACGAGAACTCGAGCTCAACGCCAGGCTTGCTGACTGAGAGCGAGAAGCGTCCTTCAATGTCGGTAACTGTACCGGCTGTCTGCGAACCTACCACCTTGACTGTAGCGCCGATAACGGGCTCACCGTCTTCAGAGGAGGTGACAATTCCGGAAACGTGAGTTTGTGCCATTGCCATTCCTATACTTAGGAAGAGACAGGCGAAAAACATCATGATTCTTTTTTCCATATTAATTCTCTCTCTTTAAATTAATTAATTATTATAATTTGATTTTTGTTTTCACATTGTATGTGTCGGGAGCGGTCCCCGTTTTTTACCTGTATTACATTATTCTAATTTGAAAAAAAACACACACGTCGTCACGATACCTTTTATATAAAAAGCAGCCCTCGCGCTTCGAGGTGAAGAAACAACATAATGCGTCTCAATCGCCTTAGTATCCTGCAACGTCTGGTAAATTAAATTTTAAAATTCATTTGCAAATTTAATTAATAATTGTTTCCCAACCAAATATTTTAACTCAAAAAGCGAGGTTTTATTACGTTTTTTCTGCAATTCATACCAAAACATGATAATTTTATTAATATTTATAAGTTTTTGCGAACTTAAAAGAACAAAATGACGCTAAATTTCCGTTTGCCCAAACAATATTATTATGTCAAAAGGTTTGCGTACACAATATGAAAATGGCAACGGACAGATTGCCAAGTTATGATTTTTCAGGCGGCTTTTTATGATATTTTGTCAACTAAATATTAAGGAGCATTAATGCAATTGCTAAGCTTTAGATTCGTAAGTTATAAAGATGTTATATCGGACGGCGGTTACATCTTATTATATATACCTTTCAGGGGGTGCTTTCAGGGGGTGCACTTGTCTCAAGTGCACCAACAAAGCTGTCAAGTGCACCAATATCCCTTCTGTAGTTAATATCTCTTGCTTGGATGAGGGCGTGTCAAAACTCCCAATATAAATAACAAAAAACTCGTTGTACGTTCTT
>ERZ1026901.862-NODE-862-length-20877-cov-6.597397_pt1 | contig 20877 bp, 18 predicted proteins | sample MGYA00380179_ERZ1026901 | MGnify/ENA primary metagenome ERZ1026901 (study PRJEB33269, sample SAMEA4719815) | human gut metagenome | biome: human-associated habitat; feature: organic feature; material: feces | place: Cameroon | collected 2013-10 ... | reverse complement strand
CCTGCGCCGGAAGAAGCGTAGCCCAGAGATGATCCATCAGCATAAATGTCATGGCGATGATATGAAGCATTGCCGCACTGATGTCAAAGGTTCCTGACCGAGATGAATGTACTTGATTTTTTACCATATTGTCACTCCTGTTGTTTTCTCTCAGTCCAATTATACTTCCATTTACCGTCTCTGGTCAAATCCTTATCCGTGACGTAACTATTCAGTACCTTCATAGCTACAAGCAAAAATCCCATCTTATGTTTTCTTATGGCAATTCTCTGATATGGTCAATCATGAAATTGATAAAATACTTGCTGGCAAGAGGCAGCTCATTTTTGCTCTTTGCAATGAATCCCAATTTTCGTGTGACGGCAGGCTTCAATGGTCGGATGGCGATTTGATAGCTCGTTTTCCGCAGCACCAGCTCCGGCAAAACACTGACGCCGAGGCCCTGTTCCACCATAGACATAATGGAATAATCATCGTGGACACGCAGCCGCACATTTGGTGCAAGTCCGGCTTCCCGGAACGCTTCCAACGGGCGGCTGAAACTCCCCTCCTCGATCACCAGAAACGGCTCGGAGGCAAGCTGCTCCAAAGTAACCGTGTCCTGTGAGGCCAGCGGATGTGCCTGCGGCAGAACTGCACGATATTCACCCTCTTTCAGGAAGGTCGCCTTTCCATTGTAAACGCTCATGTTGACAAAGCCGAAATCAACTTCACCGGTGCGTACCCATTCGGGAATCGAGTTGTTATCGCCCTGATGCAGGATAAACTCTACATTGGGATATTGCTTTTGAAAGGCAGAGATCAACGGCGGCAGCCAATGACAGGAAATGCTGGACATCGTTCCAATGCGGATGACACCGGTTTCCAAACCGCGTATCTCTTTGGCAATCTCCTGCATCGCAAGATACTGCGATACCGATTTTTGAATGGCAGGGAAAATACGCTCTCCCTCCAGCGTCAGGCAGACCCGGTGGCTGGTACGGTACAGCAGTTTTATATTCAGTTCCCGTTCCAGTGAGGCAATCATCTGACTGAGGGCAGGCTGCGTATATCCCAGCAGCTCCGCCGCTTTGGTGAAGCTCCCAACTTCTACTACCTTTTGCAAAGCAATGTAACGGTTCATACTTAGAATAATCTTTCTGCATACTTCTATCACAAACATCAATTTCATTTATTGTACCAGAGACTGTATACTGGAGTCAAGAAACGCGTCGAGGAGGATTATGAATTGATACGAAAAACAGAAAAGAAGATATTGCAGCGGTATCCGCAAGCCATCAGGAGCTGTTTGCTTATGAGGCAGAACACGGCAGCACTACAAATTGGGCGGAGGACGTCTATCCAACAGCAGATATTTTTTGAACGGGAGGTCGAAACAGTATGAAAAAATTAGGTTTAATCGGCGGCGTAGGACCGGAATCCACCATTCCCTATTACAGAAGCATCGTAAACGGCGTGAAAGACAGGGTGGGAAGACCCTATCTGCCGCCTATGACCATCGAAAGTCTGAGCTGCTTCGAGGTCATCCGCATGAGCAGTGAAGGCAATACAGAGGGGCTGACTGCCTATCTGCTGGCGGGCATCCGCAACCTGGCTGCGGCGGGGGCAGAGGTGGGCGCGCTGGCCTGCAATACGGGGCATCTGGTGTTTGACGAGCTGCAAAAAGCATCTCCCATTCCACTTGTCAGCATCGTGGAGGCTACCTGCGCCGAGGCGGTACGGCGAGGATACAAAAAAGTCGGATTGATGGGAACATCCGCCACCATGGAAGCAGACTTTTTCAAAGTGCCGTTTTGCAAAGCCGGAATCGAAGTGATCATACCTGATGCAGAGGAACGTGCCTATATTGCCGACCGCATCTTAAACGAACTGGAAATGAACATTGTCAGTGAGCAGACCGCCGCTCACATTCTGAAAATTATGGATCGCATGGCAAAAGAGCAGCAGATTGAGGCGGTCGTGCTGGGCTGTACCGAGCTGCCGCTGCTGTTTGAGGGGCGCACAACGCCCGTTCCGCTGCTGGACACCATGCAAATACACATCAACGCATTGATTGATACGATTATGGAAGAATAAAGCATGACCATCACACAGGCGACTTTACAGGATATACCGGGCATGCTGGCGCTGCTCATAAATTGATTTTTTCATTTGCGTATCCGGCTGTTTCACCTGTGCCGCTTCTCGATACGGCTATAACTGTTTCAAAACGCTTCCAATATCTGCGTTAATGCAAATTGATTTTGCTTCGATTTCTCGCGGAGCATAGGCTTCGCCCAGATTGATACAGGCATAAGTAGCATCTGACCACTCATTTGCCATGCGCCAGAAAGAAAATTTTACGATTGTCGGCGTATTCATGCCAGTGCCTAAATCCAGAAATAGCATTTTCAGCTCACGATGCCGCCGCAGAAACTCCGAATACCGCTCTGCCGCCCGATGCCACCCCTCGTCCTCGACAAAGGTATCATCGCAGCGCAAATTCATCGTCATCGGTCTGCCGCAGACCGGACAGTGCGGCACAAGTTCGGTCGGGATTCGCATATCCTTCTGCTGCTCCACCATCTGACGGACGACTTGCTCATTGTCGTATGTTTTCTGGCAGCACGGCTCACTGCACTGGAACAGGCCATAATCGCCCTGCGTGTAAAACAGCCACTTCTTGTCGAATCCAGCCTTCTGAAAGCAGTGGTCAACGTTTGTGGTGATAACGAAATAGTCCTTGTCCTGCACCAGCTTCAAAAGGTCATCGTAGACCGGTTTGGGGGCATCCATATAGCGGTTGATGTTGATGTATCGGCTCCAATACGCCCAATGCTCCTCCGGCGTGGCAAAGGGATAAAAGCCGCCAGAATACATATCCTTGATGCCGTACTTTGCCGCAAAGTCGGAAAAGTATTTTTCAAACCGTTCGCCGGTGTAAACAAATCCGGCTGAGGTGGAAAGACCGGCTCCGGCACCGATCACCACGGCATCACAGTCCTGCAATACAGCTTTCCATCCGGTTTCTGATTATTACTATCAGTCTGCTTTTTTTGGCTAATTTCCACATCACTCATATGCAGATTCCTCATCCCAAAAGCCAGTCGATGACATTCACAACTTTTATACCATCGTAATTTCCGAGTGAAAATCGATCCAATGTCAGGACAATTTTTTCATAATTATCCTGAATGCTCCGCAACGGTCTCATCTCTCTCTCGAAGGTTTCTTCCGCCGTCATATCAGCAGTTACCTGATAATAGGTAAGCACACCTTCCTTCTGTGTCACAAAGTCAACCTCAGTAGAACCATATTTTCCGATGTTGACTTTGCCTCCCCTTCGTGAAAGTTCAAGATACACAATGTTCTCAATGGTAAATCCAAGATCATATCGCTTTCTCGGAAGAATGTGGTTTCTGATTCCCATATCTACCATGTAAAACTTATTGTTGACCTTTAAGAGCTGCTTTCCCACAATATCAAATCGCTCCACAGGATAAAAAATGAAAGACTCTGTCAGGGCTTCAACATAATCACTGACTGTGTTTAGGGATACTTTTCTGCCCGCTGAGGTCAGATAGTCGGTTATACTTTTCATTGATACCAGGCTGCCGATAACGCTTGCCAGATACCTGGCAATTGTCTTTAGTAACGCAATATCTGTGATTCTTCGTTTTCCGCTCTCTTTTTCCCTTCTTGCCTGACGTTGCTCAATATCTTTTACAATAACGGTATTGTAGATTCCCTCTAAATACTGATCTATTTTTTCATCCGTGTGGTTCATTACTGCCACATACGGAATTCCACCAGTTTTCATAAACTCTGCAAAAGCTTCCTCTTTTGCCATACCTGTCACCGCCATATACTCACGGAAAGAAAGCGGCAGCATCTTGATCTCTGTGTACCTCCCTGACAAAAGCGTTGCAAGCTCACTTGACAGCATATATGCATTGGAGCCTGTGATATAAACATCCACATGGTCTCTGATATAAAGGCTGTCAACCACTTTCTCGAATGATGGAACTTCCTGAACCTCATCCAAAAAGATGTACGTCATCTTATCAGCACACAAACGTTCTTTGAGGTAGTTGTACAGCTTCATATAATCTTTTAAAGGTTCGTAATCCAGATTTTCAAAATTGATAGAGATAATCTGTTCCGGTGTGACTCCATTCGCTAAGAGTCTCTGCTGATACTGTTCCAGAAGTACAGATTTTCCACAGCGACGGATTCCGGTCACGACTTTGATCTGCTGCTCGTCTTTCCATGCCCAAAGCTGGTCAAGATATTCTTTTCGTTCAACCATATCTGCATTTCTCCTTTTTCTCAGTATAGCATATTATACGCAAAACATCAAATTATTTTCCCATTTCGGAAATATTTATTTTATTCAGTGTAATGTTTTCCAAATTCAGAAACATATTAGATGTGAGGCACCGGATGAGGGAGATTATTGAGTGGATGGATACATATCTGAGATAATTATTTAACCGGATTACCAGCATCCCCTGGGACATAAAAAGCCTGGAATTTTCATTGCTGTTTTTGTGTTTTGTGCAATCGCAGCAGTGAACTCTTCACAAAAAATGCGCACCTGACTCGCCGCTCAAGCGGCGGGAATATGGTGCGCATTTCTTTCATCATATCAAATTGATTTTTCCTGTCCTGCCTATCTTTCTTCCCTGAAGTATGGCTGTCCGAGTCCTGCCGGCGGCTGGTTCTCTCTCTTTCTCCGGAAGCTTGTAAAGATCAGGACAATGATCGTTACCAGGTACGGAAGCATCTTGAAGATCTCCTGTGCACTTCTTCCAACACCCGGAAGATAGAGATACAGGATGTAGAGTCCTCCAAAAAGGATGGATCCACAGATCGCATTTAACGGTTTCCATAAGGAGAAGATGACAAGGGCAACCGCAAGCCATCCACGGTCACCGAAACCATTGTTGGTCCAGGTTCCGCCGGAATACTCCATGACAAAGTACAGTCCGCCGAGACCGCTGATCCCGCAGCCGATGCATGTCGCGAGATACTTATACAATGTAACATTGATGCCCGCCGCATCCGCAGTCGCCGGATTCTCACCGACTGCGCGGAGATTCAGGCCTTTTCTCGTCTTTGCGAGGAAAAACGCGAGCACACATGCCAGAATAATGCAGAGGTATGTCATAAATCCGTAGGAAAACAGCACCGGTCCGATCACCGGGATCTGGCTCAGCACCGGGATCGACTTTGTATAAGCTGCACCAGTTGAGGCGACGGAGATCTGACCGACACCGCCCGCAAGAGCGGAAAGGGAACCGCCAAAGAAATTTCCGAAGCCTGTTCCGAAGGTGGTCAGTGCAAGCCCCGTCACGTTCTGGTTTGCGCGCAGAGTGATCGTCAGGATACTGTAGATCAGTCCGCCGATGATGCCCGCAAGAAACGCGCAGAGGAAGGAAATGATAAGTCCCACAAGTCCGTTCGGAGCCGGATTTCCGTTCTCATAGAAGAACGCGCCCATGAGGCCTGCAATGCCGCCCATGTACATGACACCCGGAACACCGAGGTTTAAGTTACCGGATTTCTCCGTCACGATCTCGCCGAGTGCACCATAGAGCATTCCAATCCCCTGTGCGATCGCTTTCTGAATGAAAATGATGATCACGCTCATTTTGTATGTCCTCCTTCCTCTTTCTTCTTGAACTGGATCTTATAGTTTACAAAGAATTCGCTGCCGAGGATGAAGAACAGGATGATCCCCGTGATGACCTCGGAGGCGTTCTCATTTAAGTTGAACTGGGAGGCGATCTGACCTGCGCCCTGCTCCATGAAGACCAGGAAGAAGGAGATCACGACCATTGTAAACGTGTTGAATTTTGAGAGCCATGCGACGATGATCGCAGTAAATCCGCGTCCGCCCGCCGTGCTCGTGGAGATCGTATGGCTGGAACCGCTGACGATGATAAAGCCTGCGAGACCACAGATCGCACCGGAGATCGCCATCGTGCGCATGATGACCTTCTTTACGTTGATTCCGACGTACTTCGCCGTATTCTCGCTCTCGCCGACAACCGAGATCTCGTAGCCCTGTTTGCTGTACTTTAAGTAGCCGAACATGGCAACGGTAAGCACGAGAACGATCACGACGATCCAGCCGTAAGTCAGTCCGGAGAGTGCCGGGAGCCAGCCGAGCTTTGTCTTGGAGTTGATGATGCCGACGGTGTTGGAACCTGACGGATTCTCCCAGAAAACGATACAGAACGTGATGATCTGCATCGCAACGTAGTTCATCATCAGGGTAAACAGCGTTTCGTTCGTGTTCCAGTGCGCTTTAAAGAATGCCGGGATCAGTCCCCAGATCATTCCTGCAACGATACTGCCGACCACCATCATCGGGATCAGCTGCGCCGTTCCGAAATGGTCAGCCCCGTAGATCATGATCGCCGCGGAGACGCAGCCGCCCATGAGGACCTGTCCCTCCGCACCGATGTTCCAGAACCGCATCTTGAACGCCGGTGTCAGACCGATCGCCACGCAGAGCAGGATCAGCGCGTCACGGATCGTCACCCAGGCACGTCTCGATGTTCCGACAGCTCCGGAAAAGATCGCCTTATAGACTTCCACCGGATTTAATTTTGTAAGTGCAACGATCACCACCGCGCACACGACCAGGGATAACAGGACGCCGATCAGCCGGATCATGAGCGCTTTCGCGAAAGGCATTCCGTCCCTTTTGGAAATATGGATACTACTCATCTTTCTTCTCCTTTCCGGTCTTTGTCATAAGAAGTCCGATCTCCTCTTTCGTTGTAGTTCTCGCATCCACGATCCCCGAGATGGAACCGCCGCAGAGAACGAGAATCCGGTCACAGAGTTCCAGGAGAACGTCCAGGTCCTCTCCGACACAGATGACTGCAACTCCTTTCTCCTTCTGTTCATTGAGCAGGTTGTAGATCGTGTAGGAGGAGTTGATATCAAGTCCGCGGACCGGATATGCAACCATGAGGACAGTCGGATTTGAGGAGATTTCACGTCCGACAAGGACTTTCTGGACATTTCCTCCGGAAAGTCGTCTTACCGGTGTCGTCGTTCCCGGCGTCACGATCTCCAGACGGCGGATCAGATCTTCCGCCAGCTTTTTCGGTGTATTCCGGTCAACAAAGAAGTTATGTCCGTTATTGTATCCGCGGAGCATCATGTTGTCAGTGATGTCCATGGAGCCGACAAGTCCCATTCCGAGACGGTCCTCCGGAACGAAGGACAGGTGGATCCCGAGATTCCGGATCTCTGTCGCATCCTTTGTCGCAAGGTCGATCCCGATGCCGTCCGGCGGGTAGTACATAACGGAACCTTCAGATGTCTTTTCAAGTCCTGCGATCGCCTCTAAAAGTTCCTTCTGTCCGCTTCCCGCAACACCGGCGATTCCAAGGATCTCGCCGCCGTATGCACTGAAGGTCGCATGATTTAAGGTCATGACGTTCTCCGGATTTACACATGTCAGATCCTGCACGAGAAGACGTCTCGTGAGATCTTTCGGTGCGGAGCGTTTGATGTCAAGGTCTACTTTCTGGCCTACCATCATTTCGGTAAGAGATTCGGAAGTCGCATCCTTTGTCTCGACGGTTCCGATATATTTTCCTTTTCGCAGGATCGCCACGCGGTCGGATAAGGACAACACTTCATGAAGTTTGTGCGTGATAATGATGATGGAACGTCCATCCACTCTCATATTTCTGAGGACTGCAAAGAGTTTCTCTGTCTCCTGCGGGGTCAGAACGGCTGTCGGCTCATCAAGGATCAGGATGTTTGCTCCGCGGTATAAGACTTTGATGATCTCGACCGTCTGTTTCTGGGAAACGGACATCTCGTAGATCTTCTGATCCGGATCCAGGTCAAATCCGTACTTGTCCACAAGACCTTTGATCTTTTTCCGCACCTCATCCATCTTTAAGACTTCTTTTCCCGGAAGTCCAAGGATAATATTCTCCGCTGCTGTGAGAACGTCAACCAGCTTGAAATGCTGATGGATCATGCCGATGCCCAGGGCAAACGAGTCTTTCGGAGATGCGATCGTCACTTCTTTTCCATCGACATAGATCTCCCCTTCATCCGGAAAATAGATTCCGGACAGCATGTTCATCAGTGTCGTCTTTCCGCTTCCGTTCTCACCGAGAATGGAAAGGATCTCTCCTTTTTTGACGGTCAGACATACCTTGTCGTTCGCCACGACGCTGCCAAATCGCTTCGTGATGTTTTTTAATTCAATTGCGTTATCCTGTGCTGCCACGAACAGACCTCCCACGTAATTTTTTCTGGTCCTTTCCGCCCGGACCATTAGGCGAAAAATAGCGAAACTGTCGTATTCCAGCAGTTTCGCCTGTATCTCTTTTTGAGATTGGAACCGGCACCCGGGTTCTGTATTTTACAGTCCTCCGGATGCCGCTCCTCTCACACAGACAGGAATTTCCATCAACTTCCTGCCGTTTCATTCATATTACGCCTGGCTCTCGATGCCGTCGATGATGATATCGAAGGACGGAGCGGAAGCTTTCTCGGACTCGTGGAAGTAACCGTCATAGATGTAATCTTTGTACTTGTCCATGAGCTCTGCGTCATCCTCGGCTTTCTTGCCGTTTACAGTCCAGGTGTCAGTAGCGAATACCTTGAGGTCGCCGCTTGCGATGGAGTCCTCAACCTCTTTGACCTTCTCTGCTGTTCCTGCTGCAACTGCGTTCTCATTTAACTCTGTGAGCTTGTCTGCGCCGTCTGCGAATCCACGGCACCAGTCAGCCGGGATCTCTGTTCCGTCAACTACGCTCTGTGCTGCGAATGTGTAGTAGATGCCCCAGTCCATGGATGCAGATGTAAGAGCCTGAGTCGGAGCGGTTGCGATCATGGAGATGTTGTAGCCGACACACGGAACGCCTGCTGCCTCACATGCAGTCGGAGCACCTGTTGTATCTGCGTGCTGGGAGATCAGGACACAGCCATCTGCGATCAGGGCCTCAGCAGCCTCTTTCTCAAGATCGAAACTTCCCCAGCTGTTTGTGTAAGTTACTTCCATATGAGCTTCCGGGCAAACGGAACGTGCGCCGAGGAAGAAGGAAGTGAATCCGCTGATTACCTCTGCGTACGGGTAAGCGCCGACATAACCGATCTTGAGATCCATAGACGGGTCTTTTTCTTTCATCTCGTTTAATTTCATTCCTGCAACAACGCCGGAAACATAACGGGACTCATAAATATTTGTAAAGAAGTTGTGGAAGTTGGAGAGTCCGCTGGATGCAGCCTGGTAACCGGTTGCATGGCAGAACTGGACGTCCGGGAATTCCTCTGCTGCCTGTTTTACATAGTCTTCCTGACCGAAGCTGTTTGCAAATACAAGCTGGCATCCCTGATCCGCAAGATCGACAGCTGCGTCATAAGCAGTCTCGTCCTCCGGTGTGTTCCATTTTACAATTAACTGGTCATCCTTGAGACCTAATGCTTCCTGCATCTTCTTGGCACCTGCGTAATGAGCTGCGGTGTAGCCCTCGTTCTCATCGCCGATAAAGATGAAGCCGACTTTCAGATCCGCCGGATCCACGCCCTCGCCGGTCGTCTCGGCTGCCGCCGCTGTCTGATCAGCTGCTGCCGCTGCGGTCGTATCTGCCGCTGCTGCTGTTGTCTCTGATGTCTGGCTGCTGCCTCCGCAGGCTGTCATGGAAAGAACCATGGATGCTGCAAGAATGACACTTAACTGTTTCTTCATAATGATCCTCCTCGTTATAAGGTTGTTTAATAAACAAGCATAGGAACATTATCGCACCTTATAATGTTTTTTTCAACTGTTTTTGACAAAATTTTTAGATTATCCTTTTTATGATCCCTGAGTATGACAAAGAAGACTTTTTCAGCAGCTGACATGTGAGCTGAACAACAACTGAAAAGAGCCGGAACTTACATCCCGGCCCTTCAACTTTTTTATCTTATTCTTCGAACACTCTATTCGTCCGCACTTTTCTGCTTTTCCAATAAGCACACGGTCTCGATCCCGGTTGTTGCAGGGAACATGTCCACACAGCAGATCCGTTTTGCCGTGTATCCGCCCGCCTGGAGAACAACAAGATCTCTCGCAAGACTCGTCGGTTTGCAGGAAATGTAGACCATGTGATCAACGCCGTATTTGATAATCTTCGGCAGCGCCTTCGGATGGATCCCGTCTCTCGGTGGATCCAGGACGATGAGGTCCGGGCGCTCTTCCAGCGTATCCAGCACCTTCAGGACATCTCCGGCGATAAAGTCGCAGTTTGTAAGTCCGTTCCTCTGTGCATTGATCTTTGCAGCCTCGACTGCCTCCTCAACGATCTCCACGCCCGTCACATGTTCTGCCGCCGGGGCCAGGATCTGTGCGATCGTACCAGTACCGCTGTAAAGGTCGAATACCTTTCTTCCTTTCGTGTCACCGATATACTCGCGGGCTGTCTCGTAGAGAACTTCCGCACCCAGGGAATTCGTCTGGAAGAAGGAAAACGGTGTGATCTTGAATTTCAGCCCAAGAAGCTCTTCCATAAAGAAATCCTGTCCGTAAAGGATCACCGTGCGGTCACTCTGTACCACATCCGCAAGACTGTCATTCTCCGTATGGAGAATTCCGGCAAAGGTTCCTTCCAGATCAAGCGCAAGGAGTTCCTCTTTCCAGCCTTCAAGTAATTCTTCCTCGTTCGCTTCACTCTTCCAGGTTCCTTCCGTCTGTGTGGAAGTCACAAGGTCCACAAGGATCTCCCCTGTCTTCACACCGCGGCGGACCAGGAGATGTCTCAGATATCCCACATGCGCCATTTTTTTATAAAATGTCGCACCCTGCTCCGTAAAATAGTCCAAAGTTGCCTTTAAGATCTTACAGCAGTCCGGATGCACCAGAACACACTGATCTACCGTCACGATATCATAAAAGCTGCCGCGTTTGTGCATGCCGAGTGTCATCGGACCATCCTTAAATTCATCTCCGAAGGAAAATTCCATCTTGTTCCGGTACGCTCTCGTCAGCGGACTTCCCTTGATCCCCTCAAAGTTGTAGCCTTCCGGGAGAACCGGATCCAGAAGTGCACGGACCTGTCTCTCCTTGATCTTTAACTGCTCTTCATACGGCACGGTCTGGTATGTACATCCGCCGCAGTCTGCGCGATGCGGACATGCACCCTCGGCCTTTTCGTAATCTGCCGGTGTTACGACTTTCAGAAGCCGTCCCTCACATTTTCCCTTTCTCTGCTTCGAGATCGCGATCTCCACAGTCTGACCCGGAAGCGCGTTCTTTACAACCACTTTCTCCTCACCGATGTGGAGAACTCCCTTGTTCGGGAAATCCATCTTTTCCACCACTCCGGTGTAAATCTCACCTTTTTTCATCTCTTCTCCTTCTGTCTATATAAAAAAGAATTTTCTGTTAAAAAAAGAATGTGCCTCGGCACATTCTCGCGCCGAGCGCGGTCGCTTGCGACAACCTTCATCTTCGCGCGAGTGTGCATCTTAGGCGCGTAGTGCCTTTTTGTTTAACAGGAAGTTCCTGTTAAACAAAAGAGGCCGGGCAAGCGTACTCCCTGCCACAGCCTCTTTTCTGTCATGAGCACAAGACTTTTCGCACTGCCATCCCGGCAGTCCGCGAACTTTTAAGCCTCTGTCTCCTCGTCCTCATCTTTTTTCTCTGCTGCTTTTTCCGCTTTCTTCGGAGCTTCCTCCTCATCCTCGAAAAAGTCGTCATCGAAATCATCGTCGAAATCGTCCTCAAAGTCTTCCAGATAATCCGGAGTGAAGAAACGATAAACCGCATACGCGATCGCTGCTACTGCAGCCACTGCACCGATGATCGCAAGGATCCAGAGAATACAGGTCTTTTTCTTATCTTCTTCTTCTTTTTTATGAAGCAGTTCGTTCAGTTTGGACGCGTTCATAAGTTCTTCCATTTTGCTGAGTGCGTCTTTACTCATCATATCGAATTTGTTCATTCTCGCACATCCTTTCTGTTTTTGCAGCTGTTTCGCTCTCCCGGAGCTTTCACGGCTGCCGCTCTCCTGGTCGAACATTTCCATTCAAAGCGATATTTTTTAATAGTATACCATGCTTTTCTGATTTTTACTATCCTAAATTTTATTGTTTCGACAGCCTGAACAGTTCAGCTCGCTGTAAAGAGCGAGAAAACCCCCGGAGCTAGCACCTCCGGGGGTTTTCGGGTAGTTGTGGAAATATAACTGGATTCCTTAGCTGTTATCTAGTATATGCGATTTCTCCGAAAAAATCAATCGCTAACTCAAATTTTTTTCAGCTTCGCAAACGACGCAAACATCTTTCTCGTTCCGACTGTCTCCCGGTCAAATTCGACCGTCACCTCGAAGTCTTTTCCGCCGTCCGTGATCGCTTTTACGGTTCCGTCCCCGAACCGCATGTGATGAACCCGGTCGCCTTCGGAATAGTCAAGATTCTTTGGTTTTTCCACCGTAAACGCCTTTCCAAAGGCCGGCGTTGATGACGGTGTTCCCGATGTCTTTGACGCATACGGACTCTTGTATGCATCTGACTTCTGTCCGAACAGGCTCACACCGGACGGACGGTCCTTAAATCTTCCGCCGTGTCCTTCTGTGGCAGTTTTCGCAGTTTCCGCAGATTTCTCCCACAGAAGTCCGGCCTTCGCAATCGCCTCATCAAAGTCGGCCGCGGTCTTCCTCCACCCGCTCTTTGAATCATCCTGATCCGGCCGCTCCAGGCAGACATCCGGGATCTCATTGATAAACCGGCTCGTTCTCGCATACTGCATTTCGCCCTTCACCATCCGGCTCTTTGCCGCCGTCAGGGTCAGCCGCTTCTCCGCTCTCGTGATACCGACATAGCAGAGACGGCGCTCTTCCTCTAACGCCTCCGGTCCCTCCATGAGCGACATCATGCTCGGGAAAAGTCCGTCTTCCATTCCGACAAGGTATACATACGGAAACTCCAGGCCTTTCGCAGAATGAAGCGTCATAAGGATGATCCGGTCCTCCGACTCATCCATACTGTCGATATCCGCAACCAGGGCAACCTCTTCCAGGAACTCGGAGAGACTCGGCTCATCCGCGCTCTCCCAGTAGGAGACCGCCTTATTGATCAATTCCTCGATGTTTTCCAGTCTGGACTCGGCTTCCACCTCGCCCTCTTCCTTCAGCTCTTCCCGGTATCCGGTCTTTTCAAGGACCGCCTCGATCACATCTTTGATCGTTTTCTCTTCCCGCAGCATCTTTCGGAATTCACCGATCTGATCTGTAAACACGCCGATCTTTAACGCCGCTTTTCCGATCCCCGGAACCGCCTGAACCCGCTCCAGCGCCTCGTAGAAGCTCATGTCGTTCTCCATCGCGAACATGTTCACGCGGGCAACACTCATCGCACCGATCCCGCGTTTCGGGACATTGATGATCCTCTGGACAGCCAGATCATCCCGGCCGTTTGCGATCGTCTTTAAGTAGCAGAGGATATCCTTGATCTCTTTTCTCTGATAGAAGTTCACGCCGCCCACAAGACGGTACGGCAGGTTATATGCGATACATTTCTCCTCGAACAGACGGGACTGGGCATTTGTACGGTAGAGGATTGCGTAGTCCTTCCACGGACCGCCTTTTTTTACAATATCCCGTACCACCCATTCTGCCTCATCAAAGGAGGAGCCAAACTCCCGGAATACCGGTCTCTCGCCCACCTTGTTTTCCGTCCAGAGTGTCTTATCTTTACGCCCGGAGTTGTTCTTGATCACCTCGTTCGCGGAATCCAGGATCATCTTCGTGGAACGGTAATTCTGCTCCAGCTTGATCACCTTTGCGCCTGGGAATGTCTCCTCAAAACTCAGAATATTTTTGATATTGGCGCCGCGGAACCGGTAGATCGACTGGTCATCATCTCCCACGACACAGATATTGCGGTATTTCGCCGCAAGCAGGCTGACCAGCTTAAACTGCACCGTATTTGTATCCTGGTACTCGTCCACCATGATATAGCGGAAGCGGTCCTGATAATACTCCAGGACCTCCTGCTTTGCCTGGAAGAGCTCGACCGTCTTTACGAGGAGATCATCGAAATCCAGGGCATTATTCTTTTTCAGGCGTTTCTGGTATTCCATGTAGAGTTCCCCGATCCGCTGGAGTCTCGAATCGCCGTCCGCCTTTGCGCTTAGCAAAAACTCTTCCGGTGAGATCATCTCATTCTTTGCGGAGGAGATCACACCGAGAACGCCCCGCTCCTTTAGAACCTTCTGGTTCACTTCCAGATCCTTGAAGATCTGCTTCATGAGCGTCTTTGTGTCATCGGAATCGTAGATCGAGAAATCTGTCGTATATCCGAGATTTTCGATAAATCTTCTTAAGATCCGCACACAGAGGGAGTGGAACGTGCTGACCCATACGCTGTCCGCACCGAAATCCACGAGTTGGTTCACGCGTTCCCGCATCTCGCCCGCCGCCTTGTTCGTGAAGGTGATCGCGAGAATATTCCACGGTTTTACTCCTTTTTCTTCTATTAAATAAGCAACCCGGTGCGTCAGGGCTCTCGTCTTTCCGGATCCGGCTCCCGCCAGAACTAAGAGCGGACCTTCCGTGGTAAAGACAGCTTCCCGCTGCATCGGATTTAATGTATCATAATTGTTCATCCTGTTCCCCTTTCATGTTCCCGGATCCGGTCAGATCCGGACGTAAGCTTTCGTTCCCGACCTCTCCCGCAACCGGAAGCATATATATGAGTATTTTACCACAGGAACACTCGTTCGTGCAATCCCCTATTCCAAAACCTGAAGCAAAAATCCGGGAACCGCGTTTTGCATGTCTCCATGCAGCCGCGTTCCCGGACTTTCCTGTTTCCCCTGCAGACACATTTTTCGGGCACTGCAGGGGATTTATGATCTTCTCTTCCAGAAAATATTTTTTAAAACTCCAGATAAGCGCCTTTCATCGGGCTTGCCGCATGCTCGCTGAACATGCGAAGCACGCCGCTCTTGTAACGGAGCTCTCTCGGTTTCCAGTTTTTCTTTCTCTCAGCAAGGACTGCATCGATCTCCTCCGGAGTCTTTCTCTCGCCCTTGATGCCGATGATATTTAACTTTCTCTCCATAACATCGATCTCGATCAGATCGCCTTCCTCAACGAGGGCGATCGGGCCGCCGTCTGCCGCCTCCGGACTGCAGTGTCCGATGACCGGACCTGTGGACGCACCGGAGAATCTTCCGTCTGTGATGAGGGCGATGGAACGTCCGAGTTCCTTGTCGCTGCTGATCGCCTCGGATGTGTAGAACATCTCCGGCATACCGCTTCCCTTCGGGCCCTCATAACGGATGAAGACTGCATCGCCTTTCTGTACTTTATGTTTCAGGACTGCGTCGAGGCACTCTTCCTCGCTGTCGAACGGTCTCGCCTTGAGGACTGCTTTGAACATTTCCTTCGGGCACGCGGTGTGCTTGATGACAGCGCCTTCCGGAGCAAGGTTTCCGCGGAGAACCGCGATACTTCCATCTGTTCCGATCGCCTTGTCAGCCGGACGGATGATGTCCTGGCGTGTCACGGATGTTCCATAGCGCTCGTTGAACTTCTGAAGCCACTTCTCACAGCGCTCATAGAAGCCGTTCTCTCTTAATTCCTCTAAATTCTCACCGAGTGTCTTTCCGGTCACGGTCATGACATCCAGGTGAAGCTGATCCTTGATCTCCTCCATGATCGCCGGAACACCGCCCGCATAGTAGAAGCACTCTGCCGGCCACTTTCCTGCCGGGCGGATATCGAGGAGATATTTCGCGCCGCGGTGGAGTCTGTCGAAGGTGTCGCCTGTGATCTCAATCCCGAGTTCATGGGCGATCGCCGGAAGATGGAGCAGGCAGTTCGTACTTCCGGAGATTGCCGCATGTACCAGGATCGCGTTCTCAAAGCTTTCCATGGTCACGATATCGCTCGGACGCATATTGTCCATCTTTGCGAGCTTTACGGCCTGTTTTCCGGCCTCTCTCGCATAGTTTAAGAGATCCGGGCTTGTCGCCGGCATCAGGGCACTTCCCGGAAGTGCAAGACCGAGAGCCTCTGCCATGATCTGCATCGTGGATGCAGTTCCGATGAAGGAACATGCACCGCAGCTCGGACATGCATTGTGTTTTGCCCAGTTTAAACGGTTCTCATCGATCTCTCCGCGCTCGAACTGTGCGCTGTACATTCCAAGCTGCTCAAGTGTCAGCATCTCCGGACCTGCGTTCATGGTTCCGCCCGGAACAACGACTGCCGGGATATTCACGCGAAATAATCCCATCAGGTTTGCCGGCATTCCCTTATCGCAGCTTGCGAGATAAACGCCCGCATCAAACGGAGTCGCGTTCGCGTGGATCTCGATCATGTTTGCGATCATCTCACGGCTTGCAAGGCTGTAGTTGATGCCGTCTGTTCCCTGGCTCTCGCCGTCACAGATATCGGTGCAGAAATACTTTGCGCCGCGGCCGCCTGCCTCTGCGATTCCTTTCTTTACTTCATCTACTAAAATATGGAGATGTCCGCTTCCCGGATGGCTGTCGCCTGCAGTACTCTCGATGATGACCTGCGGCATTGCAAGCTCTTCCGGTTTCCAGCCGGTACCGATCCTTAACGGATCAAGCTCCGGTGCAAGTTTTCTCATTTCCTGGCTTTTCAGACATTTCATGATTGTTCCTTCTTTCTTTGTGTGGTGGGTATTATTGTGTATCTCATCCGGGCTGTCAACGTAAAATCTTATGCAAAGAATGAGATGATCAAAGCTACGATAAATCCTGTTCCGCCGACTAATGTCTCCATGATGGTCCATGTCTTTAAAGTCGTCTTCTCATCGATTCCGACAAGGGATCTTACCAGCCAGAAACCGGAGTCATTAAAGTGGGAGCAGACAGTCGCACCGCCCGCTACCGCTGCTACGGTACATGCGAGGTATAACGGGGACAGCTCACTGATTCCCGGAAGTGCTGCAACGATACCGGCCGCCATGGTCATGGCAACGGTTGCAGAACCAACGCTGATGCGGACAAGGACTGCAATGATGAATGCCAGTACAACGATCGGGAGATTCATGGACGCAACTGCGTTTCCGATCACATCTCCAAGTCCGGAATACTGAAGCACATATCGGAGCACACCGCCGCACGCTGTCACAAGAAGGATCAGACCGGTCGGCTCCAGGGACTTTGTCATGACTTTCTCAAGCTCTTTCATCGTGTATCCATGTCTTAATCCAAGACCGAACATTGCAGCAAGTGTCGCGATCAGAAGCGCTACAAACGGCTCACCGAGGAACTCGAAGATCGGAGCAACACCTGCAAGAGCCGGTACAACACCGCAGATGGAGTCCAGGATGATCAGCACTAACGGGATCAGGATAATTCCGACGATCAGTCCGAAGCTCGGAAGTTTGGATTCGTCGATCTCTTCCTGGTTCGCTACGCTCTCCGGAACCGGAACAAAATATTTCTTTCCGCAGATGGATCCCCATACCGGACCGGCAACGATCATCGCGAAGATTCCGCAGAAGATTCCGACTAAGATGACCCAGCCGAGGTCTACATTCAGCATTGTCGCTACAAGGACCGGACCCGGTGTCGGCGGAATGAACGCATGTCCGACCGCAAGTCCTGCGAGAAGCGGAATAACATAATGAAGGGAGGAACGCTTTGTCTTCTTCGCGAGTGAGAACGCAAGCGGGATCAGAATGATCAGTCCTGCATCGAAGAATACCGGCATCGCGATCACGAGACCTGTGATACCGAGCGCCCAGGCGGCCTTCTCATCACCGAACTTCTTTACCATCGTGACAGCGATCGTCTGCGCGCCGCCCGATACCTCTAAGATCGCACCGAACATGGATCCCAGACCTACAAGCAGGGCAATTCCTTTTAACGTGTTTCCAATTCCATCATTTACTGCCGAAATAATGTCCTGTGTCGGCATTCCCGCGAGAAGTCCGATACAGATCGCACCGATCAGGATCGCGATCATCGCCTGAACATTAAACTTGATGATCAGGACAAGCAGGATCACCAGACCGATCAGAGCTGCCAGGACAAGGCGGGTCGGGTTGAGTACAACTCCTTCAGACATAGTGGATTTACCTCCCAATATATTTGTGTTTTTTGACGCGCGGCATCCGCATGATACCCCAGGACGGGACCGCGCTTGTGATACATACCGTGAAAACCAGATGAGTACTGGGGCTTTCCGGCATTTTCATCAGACATCTCCGGGAATTCCGGCGGTTGTTTTCTTGTATTTGTCTGATGTCTTATGTCTATGTGCATAATCTAACATTTTTCTGTACTTTTTGCAATACATGTCTGATGTATTTTGGTTTTTCTCTTTTTCGCACAAAAAAAGCAGGGGAAAATTGTGCATTATTTTCCCCTGCAATCCTGCTGTTTATTCCATTATCACCATGATCCGGTCATTTCCCTGACGGAATTTTCAGTTCTGAAAATTCCTACCCGTGAAAAGTCACGCCTCGTCTCCCATCTGCTCGTAGGCCGTCCGCCGTCTTAAAAGCTCCTGCCGGTTATACGTCAGATGCATCACCATCGCGCATCGCGCCCCCGTGGAATCGTGGGAAGCGATCGCCTCCGTGATCGCCCGGTGAGTCACGATTGTCTCCGTCCGCAGCGCACGTCTTGTCAGGTTCACGAATGTATTGATCCCCGAATTGATGATCGGGATCAGGGATTCCATGACCTGATTTTTGCTGCAGCGGGCGATCCAGGTGTGGAACTCGATGTCCTTCGGCATATGGTCCTTGTCCGCGAGATAGAGTTCCTCCGTCTCCTTACACAGCCGCTTCAAGGTCTCGATATCCTCATCCGTCGCATAGACAGCCGCCTTCGCCGCGATCTCCGGCTCCAGGATCAGGCGGACATCGAAGAGATCAAGCGCCAGCTTAAATTTATCGTGAAGTTTTGCGGTAAGTCCCAGCGGATCATCCTCGACCGGTGTCAGGCTTTGCACATAAGTTCCGGCGCCTCTTCTCACCTGAAGGACCCCTTTTGTCACCAGGCCCTTCACCGCCTCGCGGATCGTACTTCGCCCCACCTCGAACATTTCCGCAAGTTCAAACTCGTTTGGCAGACGGTCCCCCACCGCCAGCGGTTTCTTTTCTATATACTCCAGGATCCGGTCTTCGATCTGGCTTCCCAGGAGTTTCCGGTCTTCTTTTTTCTTTGTTTCCATATATTTTCCCCACATTTATTTCAAGTTGTCTGATGTCTTTATTATACGGGAGGTAAGAAAAACTGGCAAGATAAAAATCATAAAAAGAATGTACTTCGGCACATTCGGCGTCTCGCGCGGTCGCTTGCGACAATCTTCATCTTCGCGCGAGTGCGCATCTTAGGCACGCAGTGCCTTTTTATTTAACAGGAAGTTCTGTTAAATAAAAAAGATCCCGTATACAGCCGGTACGTTCACCGGGATCTGTATACAGGATCCTGATCTTATCAAAGTTATTCCACTCTTACAGCTCATCTTTCACATATCCGGCCACATTGTAAGCATGGTCAGAGATACGTTCCAGGTTGCTTAAGATATCCAGGAATACAACGCCTGCGGACGGGTTGCACTCGTTCTTGGAGAGACGTTCGATATGCTTGTCGCGCATCTCTTCTTCCAGAGTATCCACGCGGTCCTCGAGCTTGCTGACCTGTCGGATATCTTCCATATTGCCATCATTTCTGGCTGCGACTGCATGATCCACCGCACCGATGGCCGCTGCGGAGATTTCTTTAAGGTCCTCGATACCCGTCTCAGAAAAAGCAAGCTGATGTTCCTTCAGGTACTGAGCTGCCTCTGCGAGGTTTTCCGCATGGTCGCCAACGCGCTCTAAGTCGCTGATGCTGTAAAACAGATTGCTGACCTGCACCTTCTGCTTCTCGTTTAAAGAGAGATTGTTGACCTTTATGAGATATTCGGTCAGCTTCTTATTTAAAATATCGATCTCTGTCTCATTCTTAAAGACCTCATCCAGATGTTCATACTTTCCCTCGACAAGAACACTCGTTGCAAGTTTTAAATTTGCAAGCGCCATCTTACCCATATGAACAACTTCCATCACGCCGACTTCCAGTGCAAATGTCGGAGACTTGAAGATACGTTCGTCGAGAACCGGAAGCTCGTCTTCCTTTTTCTCCTCTTTCTTCTCGTCCTCCTCTGTCTCACGCACGATCAGACCGGAGAACGCAACGAGCTGTTTTGCAAACGGGAACAGCAGCAGGGTGTTCGTCAGGTTGAAAAACGTGTGGAAGATCGAGATTTGCAGCGCATTGATACTTCCCTGAGCAATATCCGGGCGCATCATGGAGATCACATACATTCCGATCCCGAAGACGATCGCACCGAAACTGTTGAACGTCAGGTGGATCACCGAAGCGCGCTTCGCATTCCGGCTCGCACCGGCACTCGATAAGATCGCAGTCAGACAGGAACCGATATTCTGTCCGAGTGTGATATAGATCGCAGCGTTCGTTGTCACGACTCCGCTTGCCGCCAGCGTCTGAAGAATTCCGACAGAGGCGGTGGAGCTCTGGATGATCGCAGTTACAAGCGCTCCGACCATGATTCCCAGGATCGGATTTCTTCCGAGAACCGCAAATGCCTTCGCAAAGATCGGAGCATCCGTGTACGGAGCAACGGAACTTGACATAAACGTCAATCCCACAAACAGGAGTCCGACACCGATACAGACCTCACCGACCAGGCTTTCTTTCTTCTTCTTTGAAAACATCAGGCAGAAAGAACCGATTGCAACAACAAGCGGTGCAAAGAAGGACGGCTGCAGCACTTTCATTGCATCACCGAGAGAGTTTAAGGAAACCATCCATGCGGTGATCGTCGTACCGATGTTCGCGCCCATGATGACGCCGACCGCCTGGGTCAGATTCAGGAT
>ERZ1026901.857-NODE-857-length-20952-cov-9.607216_pt1 | contig 20952 bp, 22 predicted proteins | sample MGYA00380179_ERZ1026901 | MGnify/ENA primary metagenome ERZ1026901 (study PRJEB33269, sample SAMEA4719815) | human gut metagenome | biome: human-associated habitat; feature: organic feature; material: feces | place: Cameroon | collected 2013-10 ... | reverse complement strand
GTCTCGTGGGCTCGGAGATGTGTATAAGAGACAGTTATAGTGCAATATGTGATATAATTCAATCATCAAATTTGGTGTTGTGATATATCTATGTTGTGTAATTGTGACATTCTGCGCTGAAAGCTTCCGGAATGGAGTTTTTATCTTACAGTGCAGAGACTTTATTCATTTCAGGAGAATCATTATGATCATTACAAAGTTCGAGACATGGTGGGTAACCCGTGATAAATGTCTCTTCGACGAAAAACGCCAGGGCGGCGCCAAAATGGGTTGGGATGTTTTCGCGATCCGGCTGACCGCAGATGACGGAACCGAAGGGATCGCAACCTGTATGGCTGCCCGCAGCGGCGGTGTAACCGAAAGTTATCTCCACGACAGTATCGCTCCGATCCTGCTCGGACGTGATCCGCACGATCATGAGGCGATCTTTTATGAGTTGTGGAATGTTGACCGTCACGAAGCATTCTTCCCTGTATTTCTTCCGGGTCCGGTGGATGTCGCACTTTGGGATATGTGTGCAAAGGCAGCCGGTCTTCCGCTTTATAAATATATCGGCGCTTACCGCACAAAGCTTCCGGTATATGCCAGCGGAAATTTCCACGCCACTGTGCAGGAATATGTCGACGAAGCACTTTATTATAAGAGCAAAGGGATTTTAGGATACAAGGCACATCCGGGCGGACCGGTCGAATTTGACATGAAAGTCCACGAAGCTGTCCGGGAAGCCGTTGGTCCGGATTATACGCTCATGAGTGACCCGGTCGGCGAGTATACGCTGGACGATGCCATCCGTGTCGCAAGACAGCTGGAGCGGCTTGGATATGAATGGTTTGAGGAGCCGTTCCGCGATTTCGAACTTTACAAATACACCGAACTCTGCAAGACCGTAGACATCCCGATCGCCGCTACAGAGACGACCAGAGGCTGTCATTGGGGCGTTGCGCAGAGTGTGGCACAGCATGCAGCTGATATCGTCCGCGCAGATGTAAGTTGGAAGGACGGCGTCACAGGGACTTTAAAGATTGCCCACATGGCAGACAGCTTCGGATTAAACTGTGAGATCCACACAACGACCATGAATTACATGGATCTTGCAAACGTGCATGTAAGCTGCAGCATCCGGAACTGTAAATATTTCGAGTACTTTGTTCCGGAAGATAACTACAGACTTCCCATGAAAGGTGATCTGCCGATCCGCGACGGATATATCTATGTACCTGACAAACCTGGTGTCGGGGCCGAGCTCGACTGGGATCTGATCAACGAAAACTGTCACAGCTATCGCTGCCAGAGCTTATAACTACAGATCTTCGATCTGTTTTCTGATTTTGAGGAGGCATATATCATCATGAAAGAATTTGAGGGACGCACCGGTATCGTTACCGGCGGAAGCAGCGGGATCGGATACGCGATCGCAAATGTACTGGCCGAAAACGGGGCAACCGTATATGTGATCAGCCGTACCGGAAAGGAAAAAGAAGGTCTTGCGCCGTCTGCTCCCGGCGTGATCCATGTAAAGGGAGATGTCACGGATTATGATGCAATGAAAAAGCTGATCGGAGAGATCGCAGGAAAATCCGGTCTCGATTTTCTCGTAAACAATGCCGGGATCACCAAAAAGGCACGCGCGGAAGTTTTCCCGATGGATGACTTTAAAAAGATCCTGGATGTGGACGTGACAAGTCTGTTCGCATTGAGTCAGATCTGCTACCCGTATTTAAAAGAGAGTAAACATAAAGGACGCATCATCAATATCAGCAGCATGGCCGCGCATCTCGGCTTCACCGAAGTCGTTCCGTACTGCGTCAGCAAATCTGCGGTCTGCGGTCTGACACGCGGGCTCGCCATCGAGTGGGCAAACGACAACATCTGTGTCAACAGCATCGCGCCGGGCTGGTTCCCGAGTGAGATGAACAAGCAGGTCATGACTCCAGAAAGAAAAGCCGCGATCCTCGCAAGAATGCCGGTTCATGCGTTCGGCGATACCAGGGATCTCGGTGCAATGGCTAAGTTCCTGATCAGCGACAGTGCCACCTACATCACCGGGCAGGATTTCGCGGTTGATGGAGGCGCACTGGCTTACGGATATTGATCCGGTTTTGTCCGGATCGGAGATTCCGCAAATTTCCCCGGTCATCAAAAAGTCCGCAGCATAAAAATTGCTGCGGACTTTTTTAGATGTATATGAGTTTTATGAAATACCTACATGAATCTGGATACTGCCTTGCGGATCTGCGGTCCTGCGATGATCGCGATGATGATCTTTGCGGTATCGCCCGGAAGATACGGGATCACGCCGACTCCGAGTCCTGCGACAAAGCTCATTCCAAGCTGGCCTGCAAGCCATGCCGTACCAAACGCGTAGCAGACTGCCATACCGAGGATCATGCCGATCACATGCATATAGATCTTTGCCGGGAACTTCTCAACGAAGAAACCGGAGATCGCTGCAAGGAAGATGAAACCGATGAGATATCCGCCGGTCGGTCCGAGAAGCTTGCCGACACCGCCGGAAAATCCGGAGAATACCGGAAGTCCTACGGTTCCCAGGAGCAGATATAAGACATAGCTCGCTACGGAAAGCTTTGTTCCAAGAATATATGCCATAAAGAAGATCACCAGGTTTGTCAGACTGATCGGTACCGGGCTTACCGGGATCGGAAGTGCCATCGGGGCAAGAATACAGGTGATCGCTGTCATCAGCGCTGTCACCGTCATCTGGGCAGTTGACATGTGGTGTTTTGCTGCTGTGTTTTCCATTTTTATTTTCCTCCCAACATCCATCGTTTCCGCTGCCGTGATCTGAACTGTGGATCTTCTGGATTCCGCATTCCGGCATATGTATCTCAAGATGGAATTGTTATGATTGACTCTTCCCATATCATACGCATGTTTCGTCCATTTGTCAACTTGTTTTTGTTTTATAGTTTACATTTCTTTGTCCCATTGTTGACAAATGCCGCCGCATCCAGATCCTTCTTCCCGGAAAAAAGTAATTTACAATCTTCTTTCATTCCATTTACCACTTCCGGAAATCGTGCTATACTCTATAGGCTGTGATCCTGAAAAAGATCATGTTCCGACACATTCAGAGGTCTTTTACAGCCACATGCAGCTGATCTCAGCCTGCACTGATCAGGATTACACACATCCTGTTTTCGACCTGGAGTAAATCATCAGGAGGTAATTATGGCAGCAGAAAATGATCTCGGCCATGACAATATAAAAAAACTTGTGATCCGCATCGCGGTCCCCAGTATGCTGGCGCAGTTTGTCAGCGTTCTTTACAGCATCGTTGACCGCATGTATATCGGAAACATCCCTGTTTCCGGCGATATGGCGCTCGCCGGGGCCGGTGTCTGCGGTCCCGTTGTGACGATGATCGGCTCCGTCGCATTTCTCGTCGGGATCGGCGGTGCCCCGCTTATGAGCATGAAGATGGGACAAGGCGATAACAAGGCCGCCGAACGGATCCTCGCCAACTGTTTTTTAATGCTCGCGCTGTGTTCTGTCCTCATGGTCGCCTGTATCTACCCGATCCGGATCCCGATGCTGCGGTATTTTGGTGCAAGCGACACCACACTGCCCTACGCAAACGCGTACTTTACGATCTATCTGACAGGGACCGTATTCGCGCTCATGTCAACCGGCATGAATCAGTTTATCATCTGTCAGGGATTTGCGAAAATCGGTATGTACTCCGTCATCATCGGTGCGGTGTTAAATATTGTCCTGGATCCTGTATTTATCTTCGGTTTTCACATGGGTGTCTCCGGCGCCGCGACGGCAACAGTCCTCTCCCAGATGGCAAGCTGCGCCTTCGTGCTGAAAACGCTCTTCGGAAAGACTGTACCGGTACGCATCACTTTCGGCGGTTATGACTGGCGGCTGATACGCAGGATCCTGACGATCGGCTTCACCCCATTCATCATCATCGCGATGGACAATGTCATGATCATCACGATGAACGCGATCCTTCAGAAATACGGCGGTGCGGCACGCGGCGATCTTCTCATCACCTGCGCGACGATCGCGCAGAGCTTCATGCTGGTCGTCACTATGCCTCTCGGGGGCATCACGAGCGGAACCCAGGCGGTCCTCGCTTACAATTTCGGAGCAGGAAACACCGACCGCGTAAAAGGTGCCCAGAAATATATCTTTATCCTGGCAGCGGCGTACACCACCTTGCTGTTTATCCTCGCACGCACCGTCGGCGGCCTGTTCGTCCGTCTCTTTACATCCGATCCGACGGTTGCCGCTGAGGCGCTCCGGGCGATCCGGATCTTCACGCTCGCGATCATCCCACTGGCGTTCCAGTATGAGATCGTCGACGGTTTCACCGGGCTCGGTCAGGTACAGGTCGCTCTGCCGCTCTCATTCTTCCGAAAGGGCTTATATTTCGTCTCCCTGTTCCTGCTGCCTGCAATGTTCGGCGCGGAAGCGGCATTCTTTGCAGAACCGGTCTCCGATATCGCCGGACCGGTCGTATCGGCCATCGTATATATCGTTTCAATGAAGGGGATTCTGGCAAAAGCCGGAAAAAACTGATTTGATCAAAAAAGCACAGGCTCTATAGATTCCTTAGTTTAATCCATGGAATCCACAGAACCTGTGCTCTTTTTTTATTTTTACACGCTGCTGATTTTTATAGCAGATCAGTCAGGCTACAAGATCAGTCATCATTCTCTTCGCTCTCAGTAAGAGTATATGTGAATCTCTTTCTCGCCATCTCATCGCTCTCAAGGTACTCGTCGTAGGTTGTGATCTTATCGATCAGCTGTCCGTTGACGATCTCCATGATACGGTTTGCAGTTGTCTCTACAACCTGGTGGTCACGGGAGGAGAAGATGATCACACCCGGGAACTTCTTCATTCCGTTGTTCAGGGCTGTGATGGACTCCATGTCCAGATGGTCAGTCGGCTCATCGAACATCAGCACGTTCGCGCCGGAGATCATCATCTTGGAGAGCATGCAGCGCACCTTCTCACCACCGGAGAGAACCTTTACCTTCTTTACGCCATCTTCACCGGCAAACAGCATTCTTCCGAGGAATCCGCGGACATAAGTAACATCCTTTTCCGGGGAATACTGGGTCAGCCAGTCTACGATCGTATCATCGTTGTTGAACTCGGCGCTGTTGTCCTTCGGGAAGTACGCCTGAGTCGTTGTGAGACCCCATTTGTAGCTTCCGGAATCCGGCTCCATCTCGCCTGCAAGGATCTTGAAGAGTGTTGTCTTCGCGATCTCGTTCGGGCCTACAAGTGCAACTTTATCTTCTCTTCCGAGTGTAAAGGAGATGTTGTCGAGAACCTTTACACCGTCGATCGTCTTTGTAAGTCCTTCAACAGAAAGCACTTCATTACCGATCTCACGCGCCGGGCGGAAGTCGATATACGGGTATTTTCTGCTGGACGGACGGATCTCATCGAGCTCGATCTTCTCTAAGGCACGTTTTCTGGATGTCGCCTGTTTGGACTTGGAAGCGTTCGCAGAGAATCTCTGGATGAACTCCTGTAACTCTTTGATCTTCTCCTCTTTCTTTCTGTTTGCTTCCTTCATCTGCTTGATCATTAACTGGCTGGACTCGAACCAGAAGTCGTAGTTTCCGGCATAGAGCTGAATCTTGCCGTAGTCGATATCAGCGATCTGTGTGCAGACCTTGTTTAAGAAGTAACGGTCATGGGATACAACGATGACCGTGTTCTCGAAGTTGATCAGGAACTCCTCGAGCCATGCGATCGCATCGAGATCCAGGTGGTTGGTCGGCTCGTCGAGGAGCAGGATATCCGGGTTGCCGAATAACGCCTGTGCGAGGAGAACCTTGACCTTCTGCGCGCCGAGGAGGTCTTTCATCATTTTGTAGTGGAGCTCTGTCTCGATTCCGAGACCGTTTAAGAGGTTCTCAGCGTCAGACTCTGCTTCCCACCCGTTCATTGTTGCGAACTCGCCCTCAAGTTCTGCTGCCTTGATCCCGTCCTCATCAGTGAACTCTTCTTTTGCGTAGATCGCGTCTTTTTCCTTCATGATATCGTAGAGGCGCTTGTTGCCCATGATAACGGTATCAAGAACTGTATATTCGTCGTATTTAAAGTGGTCCTGCTGTAAGAAAGAAAGACGCTGGCCCGGAGTGATCACAACCTCACCGTTTGTCGGTTCGAGCTGACCGGATAAGATCTTTAAGAACGTGGACTTTCCGGCACCGTTGGCACCGATGAGACCGTAGCAGTTTCCTTCTGTAAATTTAATGTTTACGTCTTCAAATAAAGCTTTTTTGCCGACACGGAGTGTCACATTATTTGCACTAATCATTTTCTAAATCTCCTTTTGACTGACAAGGGGTACCTGTGAAATACTTACGGATCCACGTACAATGTGGATCATAACACAAAATGCGCCTTAGCGCATCCCGCGCCGGGCACAAACACTCTGCCGCAGATCGATATATCCGGGCATAATCAAAATGGCAACTGTCCACAAATCATAAAATCAAGCCGAGCAGTTACCAAAGTCCTTCTTATTCTATTAGGAAATGCCGCATTTTGCAAGGCTTTTCTTGAAAAAAGCCTGTTTTAGGGGGAAATTTTATAGAGGTGCAGAAATTTCTATCATAAAAAGAATATGCCCTGGCACATTCTCGCGCCGAGCGCGGTCGCCTGCGACATCCTTCATCTTCACGCGAGCGCGCATCTTAGGCATGCAATGCCTTTTTATTTAACAGGAAGTTCCATCGGAATTTCCTGTCAAACAAACAAAAAACCGCCGCTCCGGATATTCCCGGAACGGCAGCTCTTTGTTTTCTCTTTTATTCGAATTAGAGTTTAACTACGTTAACAGCGCGAAGCTTCTTGCTGTTCTTCGGATCCTGCTCTGTGTCGAAAGTAACCTTCTGGCCCTCTTCAAGAGTCTTGAAGCCGTCGCCTACGATTGCGGAAAAGTGTACGAATACGTCGTCGCCGCCGTTATCGTTGGAGATGAATCCGTAGCCTTTCTCAGAATTGAACCACTTAACTGTACCGTTGTTCATTTTGGTACCTCCATAAAAAATTGAATTTTTCCGTACTCAGCCCTACTGGAAATCCCCATACATCACTGTTGGTCTATCATTTCAAAAAACTCACATGCTTTTGTAATTCATCGTATCGCGCAAATGACTTACAAAAACATGTGAGTTCAATAGTGCATCGGAATTAACTTAACAATATCACAATTCCGGTCCGGTGTCAATCGAATTTCCAAGAAACGGGCGGTCTGTTTTCCCCTTACAAACCGCCCGTTTTTCCTTATTTTCCGGCACTGTACCGCGTACGGCACACATCTGTTGTTATCGACAAAAGCCGACTCTGTCACTCGGTATTTTTGTCCTGTGACCGCACCGTCAGAACCGTCCAAATGTATCCACAAGCCATGAAAGATGGTTGATGTGATCCTGGTTCAGTTCGCCCGGTTTCATTCTCCATCTCCAGTTGTTTCCGACCGTACCCGGCGTGTTCATTCTCGCCCAGTTGTCCAGTTTCAGGATATCCTGAGTCTGGAAGATGACAACACTCGCGACAGACGCATAGGCGGTCTTCAGGACCTTGTCTACGACCTCATGCTGATGGGAGACGCCCATGTAATCCGCAATGTACTGTAATTCCCACCACTGGCGCTCTTCCGGCTTAAAATAGCCCACCAGAGTCTCATTGTCGTGGGTTCCGCCGTAAACGACAGAATTCGGAGAGTACATATGCGGGAGATGCTCATTGAAGCGGTCACCGCTGAATGCAAACTCGATGATCTTCATTCCCGGATAGCCGGTCTCCTCGAGAAGTTCCTTGACTTCCGGAACAAAGATCCCGAGGTCCTCCGCGATGATCTTCGTGTCCCCGATGACCATGTTGATCGCATCCGTGAGTTTCTTTCCCGGTCCCTTTAACCATTCTCCGGTCTTTCCGTCCTCGGAACCGGCCGGGATCGCGTAATACTGGGTCACACCGATAAAGTGGTCGATGCGGACTACATCATACAGGCGGGCGGACGCTTTCATACGCTCCTTCCACCATGCAAAATCCGTCTTTTCCTGGACATCCCAGCGGTACAGCGGGTTGCCCCAGAGCTGTCCCGTCTCACTGAAGGCATCCGGCGGAACTCCGGCAACCTTGAGCGGAGTCAGGTTTTCCTCGTCCAGAAGGAATAATTCCGGATGTGTCCAGACGTCCGCACTGTCAAGCGCCACATAGATCGGAATATCACCGATGATGGAGATTCCCTGTTCATTCGCGTATGTGCGGAGTTTTCCCCACTGCTGATAGAATTTATACTGTAAAAATTTCCAGAAGTCGATCTCGTCCTTTAACTCCTCACGGTAAGACTCCACCGCCTCCTTTTTCCGGAATCGGATATCTTCCGGCCATGCAAGCCATTCTTTATTATCAAAATGGAACTTTAGTGCCATGTAGAACGCGTAATCGTTCAGCCAGTACCAGCTGTCCATGCAGAACTTCTCATAGCCCTGCTCCTCCCGGTACTCACTTCTCGCATACGCTTTTTTAAGCAGCGGGAAACGGTACCAGAACACTGCATCATATGCCACCTGGGTCGGATTATCGCCCCAGTAGCAGGCGTTGATCTCATCCTGTGTGAGAAGTCCCTCTTTCACCAGTGTGTCCAGATCGATAAAATACGGATTCCCCGCAAACGCGGAAAACGACTGATACGGGCTGTCCCCATAGCTTGTCGGCCCCACCGGCAGGACCTGCCAGTATTTCTGTCTCGCTCTCTTTAAAAAGTCTACGAACTCATAAGCGGCGGCGCCGAACGTACCGATCCCATACGGAGACGGCAGACTCGACACCGGCATCAGAATTCCGGCTCCTCTCTCCAGCATTGTTTTCATATGTGCATCCCCCTTTTCCTGTGGAAGATCGTTTCTGTCCGTTCACGCTGCGTTCTATAACAAGTAAAAACACACTTCGCGAGTTTTCCCTTGTTATCGCGACAGTCGCCAAGGTCTCGCGCAAGCGCGGACTTTGGCCCGTTGTTCGCATAAATAAGATTACAGCCCGGCACAGGATATGCGCAGGGCTGTGAATTGCGCGAACAGGAAACATGTCTCCACGGTTTCTTTTTGTAACTCTAACGGTTTCTCTTGATCTTCTCGTCGTTCTCAAGAACCTTCTTCGCGATCATAATGAAATGAAGCTTGAAGTTATCCTCCGTATCGTTTACATCAAGACCGGTATTGATGCGCACCATATTTAAACTTGTCTTTACATCATCCTCGGACATTCCGAGCTGTCTTGCTGTCTCGGCAATATCCTCTTTGCATTTATAGTATTTCGCGAGAACGCGTTTCTCTGTCTCACCGAGCTGTTTTAATACGGTTCTGGTCAGGCGGTCACCGAAGTTTACAACCATCTGATTGATGCTGCTGTAGATCTCCATTCCCATGTATTCAAGGATCACACGATCTTTCTTGAAGATCTCGCCGGCTTTTACCGCATCCTGGGCATTGCTGTATGTATGCTTGATGCCTTTGATGCCGCTCTCGATCGTACCGATGCCGACACGGATCTTCCTGTCGGACTCGATCTTTTCTACCTGCTCAAGCGCCGTCTCCTTGATCTGCGGGATCAGGTCACGCATTGCGGATTTGTCGTTCATGATCAGGATCACGCATACGCCGCTGTCGCAGGTGATGATCTGCTTTCCACCGATCTTCTTGTTGATATCGGAGAGTGCGATAATCGCGTTTGCCGCATCTGTGAGCTTCTCACGGTCTTCCGTTTTTACATTCATATCAGACGGATACTGGAAAGATACCGCCATAAAGGTGTCCATATCCACGTCGAAACCAAGCTGTCTTCCAAACTGTTTTACCAGATCCTCGTCCTCGTAGTATCCGATTACGATGTCATTAAAATAAGCCGATAATGTGATATCTGTCGTGTTCTTGTTCATGAAATACACCCCTCATTTCTATATATTCGCCGCCGCTCTTTCTGTCCCTTCACCGGATCCGTATGCGGCGGACAATGCTCTCCGGGAAAGCTTAATTATAAGAAAAATTCTCGTATTTGTCAAGATGTCTGACAATATTTCTCAGTATTGCTATGACTTTTTGCAATTTTGAAAGATACCGGCATTAAAACCAGCCTTCAAATGGATTTTATCTCGTTCCAGGCGCTTTTAGTTTACATAACTTTTCAGAAAAATTGCCTGCTGCTGTCTTTCCGATATTAACTCAGCATCTCACCTATCTTTTCCAACGTATCCGCCTCGTAATCTACATGCACCCCGGCTGTATTCTCCTGATGGTGCGGGTTGTACCACAGGGTATCGATCCCCACGTTATTTCCGCCACGGATATCAGAAGTCAGGGAGTCGCCGATGATCAGCATGTTCTCCACATCGTTTCTGCCCATCTTTTCAAAGCAGTAATCGAAGTACTCCTGCTGCGGTTTCTGGTATCCGGATTCCTCGGAAACGTAGATTCCCTGAAACAGCTTGTCCAGGCCTGCTGCCGCGAGGCGTTTATACTGGGTCTCAGCGACACCGTTTGTGACGATATGAAGCTCATAGCGATCCTTTAAGCCGTTGAGAAGGTCCATAACACCATCCAGAAGGAACGCGCTTTCATTTAATGTCTGGCGGTACAGACTGTCGACCTCCGCGCCGTTTACCCTGATTCCAAAGTCACCGAAGAAGTCCTCAAATCGCAGACTTAACACCTGCTCTCTCGTGATCTCACCGCGCTCCAACTTCTGCCAGTAGCTTTTGTTCAGATGGTGGTACTTCTGCATGTTCTCCTCTGTAGCCGGTACGCCAAAGTGGGTAAGTACCCGCTCGATGCCGATCCTCTCTGCCTTGTCGAAATCCAGAAGTGTTCCATCCACATCAAAAAGAAGCACCTGGTATTTTTTCATGACTTGTTTTCTCCTGTTCTTTATTTCTCACAATTCTCAGCTTTATCCTCTCCTGCATTGCTGAAAACAGCTGCCTCCCGGCTCCCAACCCCAACCGGATTCTCTGAGTCTTATCAGCCCGATGCCAGGGAGCTCTGCTGTATGTTCTTAATCCTTGTATACAATATTTCCGCCGCAGATCGTGTATTTCACGCGTCCGAAAAGCTTTGTTCCGATAAACGGCGTGTTGTGGGATTTTGATGCGATCTCGTCATCTGTAACAGTCCATTCCTCGTTCTCATTGAAGATCACGATATCCGCATCTTTGCCCTCCGCGAGATATCCCTTATCAAAATGGTATAATTTCGCCGGATTCACACACATCTTTTCAACGAGCTGCATCGTGGTCAGATGGCCTTTCTTCACAAGCTCTGTCACTGCAAGGCCGAGAGCCGTCTCAAGACCAATGATTCCACTCGGTGCTTTCCATACCGGAAGAACTGCCTTTTCCTCCGCGCTGTGCGGAGCGTGGTCGGTGGCAATCATATCGATGGAGCCGTCCTTGATTCCTTCGATAATGCCCTCGCGGTCCTTCGCGGTTCTTAACGGCGGGTTCATCTTCGCCATGGCGCCATGTTCTAAAACAGCAGTCTCATCTAATGTGAAATGGTGAGGTGTGACCTCCGCTGTCACGTTTGCTCCAAGCTCTTTCGCAAGCTTCACAGCCTTTACAGATGTGGCGGAGCTGATATGCTGGATATTGACTGACGCGCCTGTGTGCAGGGCGATCATGCAGTCACGGGCCACGAGAGAATCCTCAGCAAGTGCCGGGGAACCTGTGATTCCAAGCTCTTTTGCGACTGCACCTGCGTTGATTCCGTTCTCTGAGATGAATGCCGGGTCTTCCTCATGGAAACTCAGCGGTACATTTAACTCTTTCGCCTTCTTCATGGCCTCGTAGACGAGTTTCTCGTTCATCAGCGGGATTCCATCGTCCGTAAATCCAACGGCTCCTGCTGCCTTTAAGGCGTCCATATCCGTGAGCTCCTGCCCCTTCATTCCAACAGAAACGCATGCGGCAGGAAGAACATTGATTCCTGTCTTCTTTCCTTCTTCGATGATATATTTTACGGTCTCCACATTGTCTACCGGCGGTTTTGTATTTGCCATGGTGACAACCGTTGTGTATCCGCCTTTTTTCGCTGCGGCGGAACCTGTCTGGATATCCTCTTTGTATGTAAGTCCCGGATCACGGAAGTGAACATGGACGTCAATGAGGCCCGGCGCTACGACACAGCCGTCTGCGTCGATCACCTGCTCATAGCTTCCGTCATCTTCCACTTTTCCGATGGTCTTTATCTTTCCGCCATCAATGACAACATCCAGAACCTCGTCTGTATTGCTCTTTGCGTCTACTACACGCCCGTTTTTAATCAGAATCATCTTAGCTCCTCCTGTTTTATCTGTTTCTATGTTTCCTATCCCTGACCGGCTGCTATTTTCTTTTCAGCGAGAACGTTTTCCTTCATCTCTACCTGATGTGTAAATTTTCATATATCTGGCTGTCGGACCTTTTCATTATTTTCTTGTCGGCACGATCTCCAGCCAGTAATTATCCGGATCTGTGATAAAGTAGATCCCCATCTTCTCATTTTCAAAGCAGATGCATCCCATCTCTTTGTGCTTTGCGTGAGCCGCCTCGAAATCATCTACCCGGAATGCAAGATGGAACTCGTTGTCTCCAAGATCATAGTGATCTTTCTCCCAGTCCCTGAGCCATGTGAGCTCTAACTGGTGCGGTGTCACGCCGTCTCCGAGGTATACCAGGATAAAGCTCCCGTCCGCCGCTTCTTTTCTTCTTACTTCCTTTAATCCAAGAGCTTCCTCATAGAATTTTAAGGACTTGTCAAGATCTGTGACGTTAAAATTGTTGTGCGCAAATGTGAATTTCATGGTATTCTCCTCTCAATTTATACTTGTTTCAAAGATTTCTCTATCATTTCTTCTTACTCCGGACTTTCAGGTAATGTAACATACCAGGAAGTAAACCGTTCTCTTTTTACTTCTTCATCCTTCATTTTTCCGATATTCATCGAGGGCGCAGGCTGCATTTTATTCTCCCTCTCAGATTTCCCAGCCTTCTCCCTCTTCATGGATCTCAACGATCCTGTCACGGTATCCCACTGAACACGGCATTTTTTTCAGACGGTCCGCCACATCGTATTCCCCCCAGAAGTGCATCGGGAAAATACGCTTCACATCGACTTCCTTTATAAAATCATCGATCCCCAGATAAAAATATTCACCGAGCCTCGGATCCAGCGGCAAAAACGCAATATCCGCTTTCCTGCCATGCATCTTCGCGATCTCCTCCCGGTAAGCGTTCGTCATATTCTTATTCCACTGCGGATCTTCCCCGTCCCAGTACCAGTGGTTTAAATCACCCGCATGGTAGATCTCCAGACCATCCACACTGCACCAGAATGCGACGCCCTCATCCGTAGACTTAAATCCCTCGACCTTCAGCGTCCCATCATCCAGCACCTGTCCCGGATTTAAAAATTCTGTCTTTCCTTTACAAGATTCCGGAACCCGCTTACTCCAGATATCAAATGCCAGAATATAATGGATCTTCGGATGTTTCTCCTCCAGTTCAAAAATCACCTTTGAAAAGTGATCCGGATGTCTGTGACTGGCGAACACATAGAGCGGCTTTTCCTCAGAAAACTCCGGCAGTTTTCCCTGAAAATAGTCAAACAGCAGATACGCCGATTCCGTCTCCACAAGAAATGCGCTGTGATGAATGTATGTGATCTTCATGTCTTAAAACCTCTTTCCGCACTTCGGGCAATATTCAAAATTTTCCTTCGTCTCGTAGCCACAGTTTGAACACCGCTTCACAGGCACATCCCAGGCCGGGGCATCATGCCCTTCAGAAACAAGCGTAAGGTCTTCCTCCCGGATCGGCACATCCTCTCCCGCAGCGATCCGCTTTCCGACTTCCTCAGCCAGCTGGTAAACGGTCCCGCAGCAGTTTGTCTTCACATAATATTTCCGTCCCCATTTAAAGATCGGAATAAAGAAAAAGGACAGGCACATATAGGTCATAAACACCTGATACCGTCCATATCTCCCGCAGCGCCCACAGATCATCGCCGCCGCGTTATAAACAAGCTCTTTTGTCCCCTGAGTAATTCCTCCAATAAAAAACATTGGGTTCCTCCCGTCGTTGTCTCTTACATGTAACACACTGCAGTCATGGTCTTTCCGTCCCGCGCACTGCACATGTTTATATATTACCATATCATTCCGCTGTCTTGCAATTCCTGAGCAAATATTTTATACTGGAATCCAGCAGCATGTTACTCGGCGTCCAGCCGCCCCGCTGCGTGACTACCCGAAACACAATTTTAGGAAAGAGGAAAATATTTTGAGTATAAACCCAATGATGTTTCTGCAATTCAAAAGCTCCTGGCAGACCTTTACCAGAAACCACCCGAAATTCCCGGCTTTCTGGCGTGCGGTCTACAAACATGGCATTCAGGAAAACATGATCATCGAATTTAAGGTTATCGAACCGGACGGCAAAGAACTCGCCTCCAACATCCGTGTGACAAAATCCGATCTGGAGCTTTTTGAGAATCTGAAAAAAATGATCACAAACCAGTAAGTCTTTTTCTTGCAATTCGTGTACGAGTATTCTATACTTTATATGTCAGTGTCAGGCAGGAAAACGCCGCGCTGACCGTAAGAAAACTTAGACTAAAAGGCAAAAATCCTATCGGCACAGCCGATTTGGAATGGATTTTTGCGCGTAACTGTGAGGATACTGAACAGTTACGGTATTCATTTAATCATGGAGGACAAACTTATGCTGGAAGCTGGAATAAAAGGAAGACAGGAAGTTGTTGTCTCTGACGCAAACTCCGCAAAAACAATGGGAAGCGGCACACTCGACGTGTTCGCGACACCGGCTATGACCGCGTTAATGGAAAAGACCGCATGGATGAGTGTTGCAGATCATCTCGATGATGGCTGCGGTACCGTAGGTACACTCTTAAACGTAACACACGACGCACCGACACCGCTTGGAATGACCGTATGGTGCGAGACAGAACTTGTCGAGGTAGACGGACGCCGCCTCGTATTCGACGTTGCCGCTTATGACGCAAAAGGAAAGATCGGCGGCGGTCGCCACGAGCGCTTCATCATCCAGAACGAGAAGTTCCAGGCGAAAGCGAATAAGAAAGCTGAGCAGTAACTTTCTTCCTGCGCCAGAATATGGAATTGAGATTTTACCACCCATTATCAGTGTATTCTAATGGGTGGTATTTTTGATATCTGAATTTCTGTTCCCTCATATCAGCATCAATTTTTCATCATATTTGTATGTTTCTCTTTAGTTTGGGAACATTTAGACATACATTCGGGAGTGTTGTTTATGACCATAAAACACCTTAAAAATTTCAACATCCGCCAGATTGCCGACTCCGGCCAGTGTTTCCGCATGATTCCGTGTGATCCGAATCGTTCACAGACAGCTTACCGGGGCATCAGCGGCGGACATTTTCTTATTGTGGAGCAGCGTGGAGAAGAAGTAACTTTCCACTGTCCCGATGATGAATTTACTTACTGGGAGCATTATTTCGACATCGGAACAGATTATGACGCTTATATCCGCGCTGTTGATCCTGCAGATGAGTATCTCGCGAAAGCTGCTGCTTTCGGAAACGGAATACGAATCTTAAATCAGAACCTCTGGGAGATGATCATCACATTTATTATCTCACAGCAGAAAACGATCCCTGCGATCCGGGCGCTGGTGGAAGCGCTGAGCGAAAAATATGGGACACGACATCAAATTCCGCCGGAGTGCACTTTCCATACCCGCGAATCAATTCTGCCCGACGTGCAGTTTTCTGATGGATGCGCAGGGCAGCATACTTCTATGACTTTTCAGAAACAGTTATCTGCATCTGCTGCACCAGCAGTCACAGATCCTACACCCGAATACTACTACGCGTTCCCAACCCCTGAAGAGTTAAACCGTGCCTCTCTGGATGACCTTCTCGCCTTAAAGCTTGGCTACCGCGCAAAATATATCAAGCGGATCTGCGAGGATGTCTGCTCCGGTAAGCTGGATCTTGACCGCCTGAGGAAACTGAATTACGCTGACTCCATGGAAGTTCTCCTCTCCTGCTACGGAATCGGCGTCAAGGTCGCCAACTGCATCTGTCTCTTCGGTCTTCACCATATCGGCGCTTTCCCGGTGGACACCTGGATCAAAAAGATCCTGCTGCGGGAGTATGCCCCGAAAAGCTACTGCACCGGACATGTTCCCGAAACGCGGCTCTGCGAAGCGCTGATCGAAGAGAACTTCTCAAAATATCCGGGATTTGCGGGTGTGCTGCAGCAGTATATCTTTTTTTACGAGAGAGACTTTTCACAGAAAGCTCTGCAGGATACGAGCAGAATCAAATAATCTTATGCAAAAGGATGTGCCTTGGCACGTGCGGGCGTCTCGCGCGGTCGCTTGTGACAATCTATATCCTCGCGCGAGTGCACATCATTCCTCATAATTTCCTAATTACATAAAAAGCCACCGGAATGGTAACCTTCATTCTTCATTCCGATGGCTTTCATTGTTCTGTTTTCTGTTCTCTCGGACTCTCTCTGTGCGCTGATACCGATAATTTCTATCTCTTATTTGATCTCATCCGCAATGTCATAGATCAGCTTCTCCGTATCATCCCATCCAAGACATGGATCCGTGATGGATTTTCCGTAAATATGCTCGCCGATCTTCTGGCTGCCCGGCTCTAAGTAACTCTCGACCATAACACCCTTGATGAAGTTGTGGATCTCCTCCGAGTGACGACGGCTGTGAAGAACTTCCTTTACGATACGGATCTGCTCCATGTAGCGCTTGTTGGAGTTGGAGTGGTTTGCGTCAACGATGCAGGCCGGATTCAACAGCTCCCGCTCCTGATACAGGCTGTAAAGAAGCTCCAGATCCTCGTAGTGATAGTTCGGCAGACACTGGCCATGTTTGCTGACTGCACCTCTTAAGATCGTGTGCGCAAGCGGGTTGCCCTTTGTCTCAACTTCCCATGTACGGTAAATAAAATCGTGACCATGTTGGGCAGCATAGACCGCATTTAACATAACCCCGAGATCACCGCTGGTCGGGTTCTTCATTCCCACCGGGACATCCATGCCGCTGGATACAAGGCGGTGCTGCTGGTTCTCAACGGAGCGCGCGCCAATCGCAACGTAAGAAAGTACGTCGGAAAGATAGCTGTAATTTTCCGGGTACAGCATTTCGTCAGCAGTTGTAAATCCATAATCCTTGATTACGCGCATATGGAGCTTACGGATTGCAACAAGTCCTTCGTACATATTCGGCTTCTTCTCCGGATCCGGCTGATGAAGCATTCCCTTGTAGCCGCCGCCGGTGGTACGCGGTTTGTTCGTGTATACACGCGGTACGATCACAAGTTTATCCTTTACCTGCTCATTAACCTTCGCAAGGCGGCTCATATACTCGCATACAGCGTCCTCGCGGTCCGCGGAACATGGTCCGATAATTACAAGGAACTTTTTGCTCTTTCCTGTGATAACATCCGCAACTTCTTTATCTCTTGCTGCTTTTAATTCCACGCACTCCGGTGTCAGCGGGAATTCCGCTTTGATCTGTGCCGGTGTCGGAAGTAAACTTTTGTAATTGAATGACATGATCTTCTCCCCCAAAATGTGATTTTCCTGCGGATACCCGTTCCAATTGCCTGCTCGTAACTGTTCAGTATCCTCACAGTTACGGGGTCCGCTTTTATGAGCGCGTCCGTTTTATCGAGAAGCACTTTATCGCTTTTAACTGCTGACGTGTCCGTTTCTAAAAATGTCCCGCGCTGCACACATGTCAGTGCGGGACATCTGTTATTATAGTACACTTTTTTTGGGACTTCAAGTACTTATGTCTTTATATTTTACATTCATTGTGTTACAGTACACGGGCACTCCTTGCCCGCGTACTGTAACAGGATGTTGCCGATGCTTCGCATTCCGAATCTCGTCTTCTGAAAAATCTTCAAACCACAGTTCGTTGATCTCTTCATAAAATTTATGGACCTGAACCAGCTTGTCTTTCCCTTGTTCTGTCAGATAGAGCAGTGTTTCACGTCTGGATCTCGGATTCTGCCTTCGCTCGATCAATCCCTGTTTTTCCAATGTATTCAGAACACCTGAAACAGAAGCCGCCCTCAGAAAAAACGATCCGCAATATCTTTCTGACGGCATCCATCATTTTCGCCAAGAAATCTCAGCATTTTAGGCTGTCCCCTGTGGAGTCCGATCTTTGCGAGACGATCATAGAAAAATTCCGTGGATGTTGCCTCGATCAGATTCCACATGTCCACAAAGTCGATGTATTTACTAGTTTCCATTTATATCTCCTTATTTTCGTTGCTGCATTCCATATTCCAGACCGGAACTCCCCAAACTCAGAGTACTTGTCTCTGCCAGAGAGTATGATCATTCGCTTTCCTTTCTCTGGAACGCTCCACCGATCCCCAGTTCCATCCGGTATTTGGCAACCGTACGCCGTGACACCGGCATACCGGCATCCTGCAGGAGACCGGCCAGTTGTTCATCGCTCCACGGCTTCTTTTTGTCTTCTGATGTCACAAGCTCTTTCAATTTCGCTTTTACAGCATTTCTGCTCACATCACCGTTTCCATCCCCGGACGGGATTCCTGTAGTAAACAGGCTGCGAAACAAAAAGCAGCCCGACGGCGCCCTCAGATACTTATCCCGGATTGCACGGCTGACCGTCGATTTATGGATTTCCAAAGTATCTGCGATCTCCTCCAGAGTCATTGGTTTTAACTGCCCCTTTCCAAGGAGATATGGTTCCTGCCTCTTTAGGATCTCTCTTGTGATTCCCGTCAGAGTTTCTCTTCTCTGCTCTATCGCGTTCATGATAAAGCGGGCTCTGCGCAGCTTATTTTCAAAATAGGACTTTAATTCCTGATCCTGAGCTGTCTCCATCATGTGAATATAGTAATCATTGATCCCGAGACTTCCGGTCCACTTATCATTCAGTTCAATATTCCACTGTCCGTCCTGATTACTCAGGAGCACGTCAGGAAGAATATACTGGGCTTTTTCTCCACCAACTCCATTCAGCGGCCGTGGGTTCAGCTCTTTGATGATATGGATCAGTTTCCGGACCTCAGCAGACGGCAGCTTCAAAGCTCTTGATATCGTGCTGATCTTTCCCTCAGCAATGTCCTGAAGATGATCATTTATCATCCGTGATAACTTTTCTTCCTCGTCCATCCCCCGGACCTGCAGCATAAGACATTCCTCGAGTCCGGAGGCGAAGATTCCCTGCGGTTCCAGCTCTTTCAGCATCACAAGAACGTTTTCGACCTGCTCTTTCGAAACATTCAACCGCTCCGCAATTTCCTGCGGCGGCACCAGGAGATATCCACTCTGTTCAAGCGACTGCACGCAGAAATCCACAATCTTCCTCTCTGTATCCCCGATCTGCTTCCAATGAAGCTGCATGTTCACCAGATCTTCAATGGACTTCTCACTGTCCTCTATCTCATATAGCTCATTTTCCCGGCTGTCTTCCCGTTCTGTACCATTATAAAACCGTTCCGTCTCTTTATAAGTAACAGGAGCTGCTTCCTCACCCCGGCCGGCTGTAAACTCAACCAGTGGATTTTCAATCTCCTCATTCTGCATAAAATCCTTCAGTTCCGTCATAGACATTGCAAGAATGTTTAGGGACTCCACCTGAAGCTGCGAAAGCACCTGCTTTGTCTGTAAGGAAATTCCTGCTTTTATCTCCATTGTATCCCCTGCCTTCCAGAATTGTATCTCAGTCAGACAAACGCTCCTCGCGTATACACAGCAATTCCGGGAAGAATCGGTCTGCTTACACTGATCGGAATTAAGCGTCATATCTCACATGCGTTCGATTTGAACCCTGCCGTATAGGATATATCAGCTCGAATGATTTCTCTTATCCCGTCAGGTCATCATCCTCAGTATATCATGATAAATCAGATTCCCGCAAGACTGCCAGCAAAAATCATGACTTCTCTTTTTTCCCCATTTTGTTTGTATTTTCCGCGTATTCTTTCATCTGCATACATTTCAGGGTAAAGAAAAAACCCCAGAGTCCTTATAAATAAAGGATTCTGAGGCTCTCATAAGAGAGGCGACAACCAGATTTGAACCTCATGTCATCTCTCGAAACCCAGATAAAGAAAGGAGTTTACATGCCGATTGATGCTTGTGTTTGCGGGCGCAAACAGTGCGCAAACACATGGATCTCATATTTTCTGGCTCTAAACATATTACTGTTCTTCTTCAAACACTACCGTATAATAGGTATTATCTGGCTACTGTCTATAAAAGTTTAATATTTCGTCTGGAATCACACTCTTCGCTACAAACCTCCCGTACTATCGCCTCAATTTTTGTTTTCTATACACCAATCATAAAATGATTGCCTTGGCATTCGCTATCACTGTCTCATAACCTACCGATTACTCTACAACCTATTCGACTTGCTACCGTTGCATTTTGAACATAAAACCTGAAGATTGGACTCAACTGACTTACCGCCTTTTGAAACCAGAATAATATGATCAATGTGCAGACCTACACCATCTGGCATATATTTACCGCAAATCTGACAAGTATAATTATCTCGAATCATAATTTTCTGACGAAGCTCCTTTGTTAATAGCTTTCGCTGATCTTTACTATGGTACTCTCGAAGCGTGCATTCATAGTTGATGGCTTTAAGCTGTTCATTCCGACTCTTGAGAGATTCGTAACTAAAACTGATCTGGCTTGAAACCTGCGTAACCTTATACGGTGTCTTTACATAGTTTTGTTGGCGATACCTCGTCTGCTGTCTGAGGGATGTAGCTTGCGCTACATCCCTTTTTTAAGAGAGCGTTGTTTTTAAATCGGTGCTATGAAAATAAGCGTGAGCTTTATCGAATAATTTGTTGCACAGGACCGTATAAACAGAACCAAACAGGTTGG
>ERZ1026901.855-NODE-855-length-21050-cov-33.552989_pt1 | contig 21050 bp, 20 predicted proteins | sample MGYA00380179_ERZ1026901 | MGnify/ENA primary metagenome ERZ1026901 (study PRJEB33269, sample SAMEA4719815) | human gut metagenome | biome: human-associated habitat; feature: organic feature; material: feces | place: Cameroon | collected 2013-10 ... | reverse complement strand
TGTAGATGTTAGAGTTAATTACTCTCTAACAACTACACTTTTATGGTACTAAATGACAAATGCGTAACCGTAGTGGCCTCCACCGGGTTACACTTCCGGGCATTTCATTTATTAACATCCGCTGTCAGTCACGACTTGAAGGAAACAATAGATAAGGATTATTGTGAATGTGGAATGCCGTTAGAAACAATTAGAGAGTCAGAAGCACCGTTAAAGGAACGAAGCGAACGTGTTTGAGGCGAACGCCGAGTTTGAGCGTAGTTCCTTTGCTTTTAGGTGATTCTGACTCTCTTAGTGTTTCTTATGGTATGGAACCTGAACAAGAAGCCTTATCTATTGTTTCCTTCAAGGACCGAGAGGCCGCTTCCCAGTTAATAAATTAAATCTCAATTACGCATTCATCTTCAATATCGGACTGATTTTTTTATAAACCAGGAACACGATCAAAGATACCAGTATACCTTTCAGCAGATTGAATGGTCCGACTGCCAGTATCACGAAAGTCTTAAGGTCTGTGATATGTTTGTTTACGGCAGTTCCCATTCCAACCAGGCCGTCGATCGGCATACCGAATGCTTTGGCATATGCCGGTAGTAATACGAAGGCATTCAGGAAACATCCGACTACTGTCATGAATACGGTTCCCGCTGCCATTCCGGCTACTGCTCCGGTTCTGGTATGTTTCTTATGGTAGATCAATGCGGCCGGCACAACCAGTGAACAGCCGATCAGGAAGTTTGCGATTTCTCCGACTCCCGCTGTCATAGTTCCGTTGATTGCAAAGTTCAGTAAGATCTTGATAAGTTCTATTGCCGCTCCGGCGAGTGGCCCCATCGCAAAGCTTCCGATCAGGATCGGTACTTCGCTGAAATCTATCTCATAGAAGGACGGGGCGAACGGAAGCGGAATTTCGAACAACATCAATACTGTTGCGATTGCCGACAACATACCAATCTGTGCCATTGTCCTGATTTTATTTCTGTTTTTTTCATTTTGTCTTGTCATTACTTTTGTACTCATCTTTCTTTCTCCTTTAAATTGAATTATATTCTAAAGGAAGAAACTTCTTATTTTGAACCATACGATATTCACATTGCAGACAAAAACCCCGTCACCCAAAAGGGCAACGGGGCAATCATATCATTCTGATAATTCTGTAAATATCATATCATCCTTCTCTCATCCAGACTTTACTGTCGGTTCCGGAATCTCACCAGATCGGCTGATCATCATATATATAACATCTGTCCAGATATCTCTGACCAGAAATTCTCCAAATGACCAGTTCGCGGACTTTACCGCCGGTTGGGAATCACACCCTGCCCCGAAGAATCTTCTTTCGTCCTATATTATAGTACGGCATATCCGTCCATGCAACCATTATTTTGTGCTCATCTCACGGATCAGTTTTCTGATTGGAAGAACAAATGTCGGAGATACAGACAATTCATCGATTCCCATCTTAAGGAATGTCTCTGTCAGAGTCATATCTGCTCCAAGTTCTCCGCAGATACCAACCCAGCATCCTGCTTTGTGTCCGTTTTCGATCGTCTTCTGGATCATGCGGAGCACTGCCGGATGATGTGAATCATAAATGTTGTCAAGTTTGCTGTTCTGTCTGTCAATTGCCAGTGTATACTGAGTCAGGTCGTTTGTTCCGATACTGAAGAAGTCAACTTCCTCTGCCAGAAGATCGCTGATCATCACTGCTGCCGGTGTCTCGATCATAATACCCTGTTCAACTTCACCGTACTCGATTCCTTTTTCTGTCAGTTCTGCTTTGATAGACTCTACGATCTTCTTGATCTCTTTCACTTCATCTACAGAAATGATCATTGGATACATAATTCCAATGTTACCATATGCGCTTGCACGAAGAAGTGCCCGTAGCTGTGTACGGAAGATATCTCTTCTGTCCAGACAGATACGGATCGCACGGTATCCCATGGCCGGATTTTCTTCATGATCAAGGTTGAAATAATCCACCTGCTTGTCCGCACCGATATCCAGTGTACGTACAATTACCTTCTTACCTGCCATGTTCTCGGCTACTGTCTTGTATGCCTGGAACTGTGCTTCTTCATCCGGATAATTATCCGCTTCCAGATATAAGAATTCACTTCTGAACAGACCGATTCCGGCCGCATCATTGGCCAGTACACTTGTAACATCTTTTACACCGCCGATATTTGCATATAATTTGATATGTTTTCCGTCTACCGTTATATCTTCTTTTCCTTTTAATTCCTGAAGAAGTTCTCTTGCTTTGATGTCTTCTTCTTTCTTTTCCTGCATTTTCTTTAAAGTTTCTTCATCCGGATCAATGTAGAATGTTCCTGTGTAACCGTCTACAACCGCCATTTTTCCGTTCCACTCTTCTTTAATATCAACTTCGATCAGTGCCGGGATGTTCATCGTTCTTGCAAGGATTGCTGTATGTGAATTTGCAGATCCAAGTCTGGTTACGAATGCAAGGAGCTTCTCCTTGTCCATCTGGACTGTCTCACTTGGTGCAAGATCTTCTGCCACAACGATCACAGGTTCATCACCGAGGGCTCCACCGCTTTCGTTCCCACTTAAGATATTTACCATACGTTCCGAGATATCTTTTACATCTGCTGCTCTTGCTTTGAAATAATCATCTTCCATCTCTGCAAACATCTTCGCAAAGTTATCTCCTGTTGTAGCAACGGCAAATTCAGCATTTACCTGCTGTGTCTCGATGATATTTACAACAGAATCGATATAATCATCATCCTCCAGCATCATCTGGTGTACTTCAAATACAGCTGCGTTTGCTTCGCCGACTTCTTTTAACGCTTTTTCATACAGTCCCTGTAACTGCTCTGCTGCCTTTGCACGTGCATCCTCATATCGTTTGATCTGCTCTGCAGTATCTTCTATTTTCATACGTTTTACAGGTTGTTCTCCCTTCTGGTAGAACAATATTTTTCCAATTGCAATTCCTTTAAATATTGATTTGCCAGTATATTTCTCCATAAATGATACCTCGTCCTTCCTTCAATCTTTGTTAACATTCTAACTCACAATACCTGTAAAGTCTAGTTTTTCGTAATATTCAATTCGTCGTAACGCAGCTTTTCCATTGTAAATCCGCGTCCTCTTACCTCATTGATCTGCGTGATCGTGATAAATGCTTTCGGATCGATCTCCTGAATCGCCTCTTTTACCGAATACAGCTTTCTGCTGTGGATAACACATAATACGCCCTGCTGCTTCTGCTCTCCATAACCGGTCTCGATGTCTACCATCGTCACTCCGGCATCAATATCCGTTAAGACTTTCTGACGGATTTCTCTGTATTTGTCCGAAATTACAAATAACTGGATCTGTGACTTCCCAAGAAGCATCACCCGGTTCAGCACAACCGTACTTAAAAACAAATTCAAAATACCATACAGTATCTGTTCCGAATCTGAAAACAGCATCTGAAATCCCAGCACCGAAAAATCTACGATATACAAGAATACCGCTACCGGGACATGAAACCATTTGTGTAACACAAGTGCCAGTATATCGGTTCCACCGGTAGAAGCACCTACTCTTACCACCAGTCCGATACCGATTCCAAGGAGAACCCCTCCATATAATGCCGCAAGCATAGCATTATTCTCCGTCACTTTGTCTATTCCCGGAATGGACTGTGCCATCGACAGGAATATTGGATAAATAAAGGAACTGATGATCGTTGTCAGTGCGAACTTCTTTCCAAGAAATATTGCCCCAAGGACAAACAGTACCGCATTAATTGCGAGAATGATCATCGACAGATTTACCGGGAGATAGTGACTGATCGTAAGACCGATACCGGTTGCACCTCCCATGATGATCCCATTTGGCACGATAAACGCAGCCACAGCAAATGACAGTACAAGATTACCGACCAGCACACCCAGAATAATTTTGATTGTTTTTCCCCAACTTTTTTTCATATGTCCCATCCTCTCTCCGTATTTTATTTTGCGATTATACATATAATCCGTTACAGACAGTTATCCCCATATAACTGCCTGTAAACTCATGTTTTCCACATTTTTATATTAATAATGTGGATTTTCTTTCTTCATTTTCCAGATTATGAAATTCCTTTCATCGTAAGCTGGATCCTCTTCTTCTTAAGATCCACGCTCATCACTTTTACATCCACGATATCGCCAACGCTTACCACTTCCAGCGGATGCTTGATGAATTTCTTATCCGTGATCTCGGAAATGTGTACCAGTCCATCCTGGTGCACTCCGATATCTACAAACACACCAAAGTCAATGACATTTCTTACGGTTCCTTTCAGGATCATGCCTTCCTTTAAGTCTTTCATATCTAAGACATCTGTTCTTAAGATCGGTTTCGGCATTTCGTCACGCGGGTCACGTCCCGGTTTTTCCAGTTCTTTCACAATATCCCGGAGGGTGATCTCTCCAATCTCCAGTTCCCCGGCAAGTCTTGCATAGTCTTTGATCGTGAGGGAAAGTCCGGTTAGCTTTCCTCCGCTGATGTCTTCCAATGAAAATCCCTGTTTCTTCAGCAGTTTTTCTGCAGCTTCATAGGACTCCGGATGTACACTGGTTCCGTCTAACGGATTCGTACCATTCTGGATTCTCATGAATCCGGCGCACTGCTCAAAGGCTTTTGGTCCGAGTTTTGCAACTTTCAAAAGCTGCTTTCTGTCTGTGAATCTTCCGTTCTCTTCTCTGTATGCCACAATATTCTTAGCAATTGCTCCGGATATTCCGGAAATATAAGAAAGGAGCGGTGCCGATGCCGTATTCAGATCAACTCCGACTTTATTTACACAGTCTTCCACAACACCGGATAAAGCTTCACTTAACTTTTTCTGGTTCATATCATGCTGATACTGTCCGACACCGATGGATTTCGGATCAATCTTCACAAGTTCTGCCAACGGATCCTGCAGTCTTCTTGCAATGGATGTCGCACTTCTCTGTCCAACGTCAAACTTCGGGAATTCTTCCGATGCAAGCTTACTTGCCGAATATACGGAAGCTCCTGCTTCATTTACAATTACGTACTGCACTTTCTGCGGAATCTCTTTTAATAATTCTACAATGAACTGCTCAGATTCTCTGGATGCGGTACCATTTCCAACAGAGATCAATGTAATGTTATATTTTTCAATAATCTTTTTCAGCAAATCTTTGGATGCCTGGATTTTCTTCGGTGTCGTCGGAGCAGTCGGATAGATAACCGTTGTTCCGATGACTTTACCGGTCGGATCTACAACTGCAAGTTTACAACCGGTACGGAATGCAGGATCCCATCCAAGTACAGTCTGTCCTACAATTGGCGGCTGCATCAGAAGCTGATGCAGATTCTTCTTGAATACGCTGATTGCCCCGTCTTCTGCCTTCTCTGTCAGGTCACTTCGTATCTCACGCTCAATCGCAGGTGCAATGAGACGCTTATAGCTGTCCTCTGCCGCTTCCTTTAAGATCGGTGTGGTATACGGATTATCACTGTGAATCATCTTCTTTTCCAGATATCTTAAGATATCGTCCTGCGGTGCCTCAATCTTCACCGTAAGGAACTTTTCTTTTTCTCCACGGTTCAATGCAAGCACTCTGTGTCCGGCAAGTCTGTTTACCGGTTCTTCGAAATCATAATACATCTCGTATACAGACTCCGCATTTTCGTCTTTTGCCTGTGAGATTACTTTCCCGTGCTGTACGGTTGCTTTACGGATCCAGCTTCTGTAATCTGCTTCATCCGATACTGACTCGGCAATGATATCCTTTGCTCCATCAATTGCTTCTTTTACAGAATTCACTTCTTTTTCCGGATTCACATATTCTTCTGCATACACTTCTACCGGTTTATCTGCTTTTTGAAGCGTGATGACTGCTGCAAGCGGCTCCAGTCCTTTTTCCTTTGCGATCATGGCACGTGTCCGGCGTTTTGGACGATACGGACGGTAGAGATCTTCTACCACAACCATCGTCTCTGCTGCCAGAATCTGCTTTTTTAATTCTCCGGTGAGTTTTCCCTGTTCCTCTATACTTGACAGAACCTGTTCTTTCTTTTCTTCCAGATTGCGCAGATATACCAGTCTCTCATACAATGTTCGCAGCTGAGCATCGTCCAATGTTCCCGTGACTTCTTTTCTATATCTTGCGATAAACGGGATCGTATTGCCTTCATCGATTAATTTTACCGCCGCATCGACCTGCCATCTTTTGACTCCAAGTTCCCCGGTAATCACCTGATTAATATCCATATGTTTTGTCTTTCCCTTTCTTGCCGTATTCAAAGAATTTGTACTTCTTTATTACGCGGATAATTATAACTGAATTCCCCACTGTATGCAATGGCGTCTATAATACAGAGTTCACTCTGTTTTCTTGAAAATGTATTTTCTCTATGTTATACTGAAACTACTTGAACTTATCAGAAAAACAGAAATACTTAAAGGGGTTTTTACTTATGAATCAGGAAATACAAGGACTCTCAAAACAACAACTCAAATCCAGGGAAACACGTGCCAAGATCTTTCAGGCAGCCAAACGGATCCTGCAAAAGCAGGGTTATGAGCAGCTGTCGATCAAGAATATCTGCGAAGAAGCCGGTGTCTCCAATGGAAGTTTTTATCATCATTTCAAGACAAAAGATGATCTTCTTTCTTATTATATTGAAGAACAGCCGAGTATGGATCCTAATCTTCTTGATCTTCCATCCAGTGCTGCCGGGACAAAAAAGGCAATCATCTCGGTTTACTTGAATTATGTTCACTACTGCGAAGAGCTCGGAGTTGAATTTATGGCCAATTACTATACACCTAAGAATCAATCCCTGAACCCTTTGATCCGTACGGAAAGACCATATCCGATCATCACCGTTCACGATTATCTGAAACGCGTAATTGATGCCGGAATCATTTCCCCTCCTGCTGATCTGGAGGATATCACAACCGACATCCGTATGATCGTAATCGGAAATGTATTTGAGTGGTGTTTAAAGAGCGGCGATGCTGATTTTGAGGGTAATATGCGCCGATCCCTTACTACTTATCTGAACGGATTGTTCTGATCATTTTGAAATCTATGAATTTGCAAAGGATGAATACGGTATGTACACGTTTATTGCCAATCCCAACGCCAGATCCGGCAGAGGGATTCTTCTCTGGAAACAGATTGAAAAAATTTTGCTGGAAAAAGAAATCGCATATAATGTTTTATTTACGAAATATCAGCATCATGCTACCCGCCTGGTGCATGATCTGACTTCCGACGGTGCTCCTCATACGATTGTTGTCCTCGGAGGAGATGGAACTTTAAACGAAGTAATCGATGGGATCAGATATCTGGACAAAGTAACACTGGGATATATCCCGCTTGGTTCAGGAAATGACTTTGCCAGAGGTCTGGGACTTCCGACGGACATCCACAGTGCTCTGGAACAGATTCTTTCTCCTTCGCACTACACCGCCATGAATGTCGGAGTACTGGATTACGAAAATAAACACCGGCGTTTTGCCGTAAGTACCGGTATCGGCTTTGATGCCGCAGTCTGCCATCAGGTAATGGTCACGCCGCTCAAAGCTTTTCTGAACCGTCTGAAACTTGGGAAACTTACCTATCTCGGTGTTGCACTTCATAAACTGCTTACATTAAAGCCGGTCACAATGACTGTCACAACCGAAACCGGTGAAACAAAAACCTATCACAAAGTCTATTTTACAGCAGTTATGAATCTGAAATATGAAGGCGGCGGATTCAACTTCTGTCCTGCCGCCAGCGGGACCGATGACAGACTGGATATCATTACTGTCTCAGAACTGACACGGCTTAAGGTTCTCTGCCTGCTTCCGACAGCATTCAAAGGATGGCATACCCGTTTCCGTGGAATCACTCTGGACACCTGCACAGAAGTCACGATCACCAGTGACCGCGCACTGCCTGTACATACCGACGGCGAGCCGGTCTTTCTGCAGTCTGACATCCATGTACATCTGGAAAAAGAGAAGTTACGTATTATTACGCCTTGTAAATAATTCTGTACACAGGGAGGTTATTTTATGCGTTTACTAATTGCTGGAATTATTATATTTTTCACATCGTTCTACTTTTATCTGATCTGGCCGAGGCTGTCCCACAAACAGCAGATCCGCCCATTTCTCCATACTATGTTCGCACACCGCGGATATCACTGTATTGAAAAGGGAATTCCGGAAAATTCCCTTTCTTCTTTCCGGGCTGCAATCTCACACGGATACGGAATTGAACTGGATGTACATCTGTCAACCGACGGAAAACTTGTCGTATTTCACGATGATGATCTGTCACGTATCTGCGGACGCCCGGAAGCAGTTGAGGTACTTCCGTCAAAAGAACTGCAGCGCTGCCGGTTACAGGATACCACTGAAACCATCCCTCTTTTTTCTGAGGTACTTTCTCTGGTAGACGGGCAGGTGCCGCTTCTGATCGAACTTAAGATTCCGAAATCTTCTCTCAGTATCTGCGAAAAGACATGGGAAGCCCTGAAAAACTATAACGGTCCTTATATGGTGCAGTCCTTTAACACACTTGGCATCTGGTGGTTCCGCCGCCATGCGCCACATGTCCTGAGAGGTCAGCTTTCTTCCAATCTGACTGCAGACAATCTTCCGGAACCATGGATACTGACTTTTATTGTAAAACATCTGCTCGGCAATGTACTCGGACGTCCTGATTTTATCTCGTATAAACTCGCAGACCTTCCGAGATTTGAAGTATGGTTTTTAAAGCACATTCTGCATCTTCCGGTTGCTGTATGGACACTTCGTACACCAGATGCGTTAAAGAAAGGAAGACTTTCTTATGACATGCAGATATTTGAGAAAAAGAAAATGTATTATTAATTTTGTTAATATTCCATGAACATTATTGTTGATTCATTTTTTTCATGTTATAATGCGCTTTGAAACGAGATAAGATAATAACAAAGGCTTAAAAAGGGGTAGTTCATATGAAAGCCATTGATAAAGCAAAGAGTTTTTTGAAGAAGTACCGTCATGCATGGGTATTATCATACTTTCTGATCTATATGCCATGGTTTGTTTACCTTGAAAAGCGCACAGATGTACGACATTATATGATACACTCTCCAATTGATAACCATATTCCGTTTATTGAATATTTTATTATCCCTTATTTGTTGTGGTTCATATTCATTGCTGTGACTGTGGCTTATTTCCTGATTAAGGATAAATGGGGATTTTACAGACTATGTGCTTTTTTATTTTCCGGTATGACAATCTTCCTGATCATATGCACGGTCTTTCCAAATGCATTAAATTTAAGACCAACTGTATTTCCACGAGACAATGTGTTTACCGATATGGTAAAAGTCCTGTATAAAACAGATACACCGACGAACGTGCTTCCAAGCATCCATGTATTCAACTCTATCGGTGCAGGCATTGCCATCTCACATAGTAATGATCTGAAAAAGCACAGATGGATCCAGATCAGTGCCTATATTCTGGCAACGCTCATTATCCTGTCCACAATGTTCTTAAAACAGCATTCCGTGACGGACGTGATCGCAGCGGTTACGATGGCATGCATTATCTATCCATTCGTATATGTTGCAGCAGACAAGAAAGCTCCTAAGTTTTCCCAACAGCCGACGTAATATGTATAATTATGAATCATATAGAAAGATGCAGGTAACTGTTATATAACTGACAGTTATCTGCATCTTTTTAATTTCCATTGTTTTTCCGATCACTACCGTTCAATCCCCGCATACCCTGTATACTTTTCAAACGCCGACGGAATCGAATACTCCTTCCTGATCTCCTCCGGATGAATAAACAGGAATCCTTTCTCATTCGTCTTCTCCAGCTCATCTACGATCACCTCATATCCTGTCATATGCCATTCGATATGACTGAAGATATGCTTTGCTTCCGGAAGTTCCTGCACACGGACCGGCATCAGACCGATCGTCTTGCTGTACTCCGTAACTTCGTCCATCGAAAGCTTACCTTCCACATTCGGAAATTCATACAGTCCTGCCAGCAGACCTTTTGCCGGGCGCTTCCGGATTGCAATCCGCTTACCGTCTTTGAATATCAGAATAGTTCTTTCTTCGATCTTTCTGGTTTTTGCCTTTTTCTTTACCGGTATCTCTGTCGTTAGATTCTCCTTGCACGCAATACAATATTCTTTTACCGGACATTCCTCACATTTCGGTTCTCCGTTCGGCACACACACGATTGCTCCCAGCTCGATCAGTCCCTGATTGAAATCACTGGCAGCATCGGATGGTATCACCTGTTCCAGTGTGTTTTCAATCTTCTTACGAACACTCTGCTTCATGATATCTTCATAACTTCCGGTGATCCTGGAAATCACCCGGAGTACGTTACCATCCACTGCCGGCTTCGGGATTCCGTATGCAAATGCGCTGATAGCCCCCGCCGTGTAATTGCCGATTCCTTTCAATTGCAGAATTTCTTCATAAGTATCCGGAAATATGCCTTCATGATCAACCATGATCTGCTGTGCTGCCTTCTGCATATTCCTGACACGGTTATAATATCCAAGACCTTCCCATAGCTTCAGGAGTTTATCCTCTTCTGCTTCTGCGAGATCCTTCACTGTCGGAAGTGCTTTTAAAAAGCGGTCGTAATATCCTTTTACAGCTTCCACCCTTGTCTGCTGCAGCATAATCTCGGATATCCACACCCGGTATGCGTCCGGGTTATGGCGCCACGGGAGATCTCTTTTATTCTCGCGGTACCAGTCCACCAGCGGTTGTACGATTTTAACAAGGTCTTCATCTTTTTTTTCTCTATTTTTCATTTTCTGTTGCTTCCCCATTTATTTTACTTTCTCGAACATATGATTCATTATAACTTATCATTCTATACAACGTCAAAGCCCTTTTCCTGGAAATGTCGTCCCGATATCGACATCCTCAGGAAAAGGGCTTTAAGAGAAGGGAATGTGGCTGATCCCTGCCACTAACAATATTATCGTTTGATATTATTATATTCCTGTTTCCTCTATATTTCCAATTGGTTATTCTCATATACTTATAGAAAGATTCTATATATTTTTTAAGCTGATTCTTATTTCTTTGTTCTATAGAGATTATCTATTCCAGTTGTCTTTCATCGGAAAAAGCAATTGGAAAATTTAATTAGAAAAGTCTATACTATTCATAGAAAATAAATATGAATATTTAGGAGGTATTCGGTATGTCAATTACAGCTGAAACAGCGAAAGCGCATGCAAATGATCCTGCCGTATTATGCTGTAGAGCAGAAGGCGGAATTACAATTGAACCGGCAAACTTAGAGGATCCTGCAATCTTCGATGAATTAGTAGATTCAGGTCTTTTAAATCTTGACGGATGTCTGAAGATCGGACAGGTTCTTGGAGCAAAATTAACAAAAACAAGTGATTCCCTCTGTCCACTGACAGCAGATAACGTAGAAGGATTCAAATCAGATGACGATTTAGCAGCAGAAGAAGCTCCTGCTGAAGAGGAAGCTCCTGCCGAAGCCGCACCTGTTGCAAGTGTTCAAGGTGCTGTTACTACAATTAAACATGGTAAAGTAGTCATCTCTATCAAAGAAGGAAAAGATATTTATCTTGAACTTCCTATCTAATTTGAAGAGAACCTATGAAAGTATACGAATAGCAAAGGGCAGATATCATTATACAGATATCTGCCCTTTTTATTTCCGCTCCCAGACAGGATACTCTCTATTCTTCTCTGTCCGCTGCCTCTTCAACTTCTTCCATCCAGTTCATTCTTCCGTAACGCAATGTCACTGCATAGATCTCTTTCTGTAATTTCACAGATAACTGGTTCTTGCGGATTCTCCATTTCCAGTTGGTTCCGACCGTTGACGGTGTATTCATACGGCACTTGTTATCAAGACCCAGGTAATCCTGCATCGGGATCACGCACCATTTTGCGGCACTTCTCATGATCAGGCTGATCAACGGCTTATTCAGTTCTGCTTCCGGTGTGTACGTATCACAGAGATACTCGCGGGTCAGCTTCTGCTCATCCTTACTGATGCTTCCCCACCAGCCTGCAAGCGTCTCATTGTCATGTGTTCCTGTATAAGCAACACTGTTCACCGGATAGTTGTGTGGCAGATAGTCATTCGCACATCCCGAATCTCTCGAGTCAAATGCAAATTCCAGAACCTTCATACCCGGAAATCCACTGTCACTTACCAGCTCACGTACACTGTCCGTAACGTATCCTAGATCTTCTGCGATAACTGGTTTTTCACCCAGTGCTTCTCTTACTTTCCAGAACAGATCCATGCCCGGTCCTTTTTCCCAGTGTCCGTCTACCGCCGTCTCTGCCCCGTATGGAATAGAGAAATACTCATCAAATCCACGGAAATGATCGATTCTTACCACATCGTACAGGCGGAACACATATGCCAGACGAGATATCCACCACTGATATCCTGTTTCTTTATGATATCCCCAGCGGTAGAGTGGATTTCCCCATAATTGTCCGGTTGCGGAGAATCCGTCCGGCGGACATCCTGCAACAGCAACCGGTACATTTTCCTCATCTAACTGGAACAATTCCGGATGTGCCCAGGTATCTGCGCTGTCCATTGCAACATAGATCGGGATATCACCGATGATCTGAATGCCTTTTTTGTTCGCATAGGTTTTTAACTGCATCCACTGTTCATAGAACTTGAACTGCATATACTGATGGAATTCGATATCAAAATACAGTTCTTCACGGTAATAATCCATCGCAGGTCCCCAGCGCAGCTTGATATCATCTGCCCACAATTTCCATTCCACGCCGTCAAATCTGTCTTTTACTGCCATGAATAATGCATAATCCGACAGCCACCAGCTGTTCTCTTTTACGAACTGCTGATACGCTTCATTCTCATGTACATTACTTCTTTCGTAAGCTTTTCGAAGAAGCGGATAACGTCCTTCGTAAATCTTTTTATAATCAATACTCCCTTTTACTTTTCCCCAGTCTACAGCTTCACATTCTGCTTTTGTCAGAACGCCTTCTTCCACCAGTGCCTCCAGACTGATGAAATATGGATTGCCCGCAAATGTTGAAAACGACTGATACGGAGAATCTCCGTAGCTTGTAGGACCAAGCGGCAGAATCTGCCAGTAACTCTGACCTGCTTTCTTCAGCCAGTCCACAAATTCATATGCACTCTTTGAGAAACAGCCGATTCCATATTCCGATGGAAGGCTGCTGATCGGCATGAGTATGCCTGCTGCTCTTTCGCTCATCTTTTTCCCTCTTCTTTTCTGTTTATTTTGATTTTCATACCGTCATCTTTTTCTTCTGCCAGCAGATAGGTATCTTTCCGTCTACCGGGCTTACAATCTTACCATCTGCCGGAATAATTGCGGCTCCGTCACCTAAGACTTTCTCAGAAAATACCGAATCCGGGACTTCACTTAACGGTACTGCCTTTCCGGTTAACGATGCAAGAATTACTTATGGTATATTTTTACTCTTATCCTTGTTCCCAACGAAACCTCCTCATGTTTTCTTATTACATTATTTATGCAACCGTTTGCGTTAATTATAGTCAGATTTTGCATGATTTTCAATGTATTTTCGTTTATAAAATGTAATTCTACCTTTTCAACAATTTGATCTTACCTTTTTTGTGCAATTCTTCTATATACCAATGCACACGTTTGCATTGTATTTCCGCAATTCAATTGCATTATTGATTTATTTGCTGTAAAATATAAGAAAAATACAAAAGCTACGAAAATATAACTCTAACGGAGGTTACTTACATGACCGTAACAATTAAAGATGTGGCTGCGCTGGCAGGTGTTTCCCCTTCCACCGTATCCAGAACCTGCAAAAATAATCCCTCTATCAGTGAAGAGACAAAAGAACGTGTCAGAAAAGCTATGATAGAACTTGGATATGAACCGAATTTTCAGGCAAGCAATCTCGCTTCACAGAATTCACGTACGATCGGCATCATTCTCCCTGCTTCTGCCAAAGAAGTCTACGAGAACTCCTTCTATCTGGAGGCAGTCCAGGGAATCAGCCATTACTGTAACGGCAGACAGTATATGACGACAATTGTAACCGGCCAGGATGAAGCTGAGATCCTTGAAGCAGTCCGCTCTATGTCCCGAAGCGGCAAAGTAGACGGTTTCATCGTACTGTATTCCAAGAAAGAAGACCCTGTTATCGATTACCTCTTTAACGAAGGTCTTTTATATATTCTTATCGGAAAAGCAACACAGTACACCAATCAGACGATCTATATTGACAATGACAATCTGCTTGCCGGCCGGGAAGCAACCGAATATCTGTACCAGCTCGGGCACCGCCGGATCGCCTATCTCGGTTCCGACAGTTCCCTGATCTTCTCCGCCGACCGTAAGGCCGGTTACCAGCTTGCACTCGCAAGCCATCAGCTTCCTGTCCGTCCGGAATACTGTGCGGAAGTAAAAAATGCATCAGAGAATAATGAAGAAGCCATACGCGGACTTCTGCTCCAGGAAGACCGACCGACAGCAATTCTGGTCAGTGATGATATCCTCGCCGTCTCTTTAGAACGAGTCTGCCTGGAAACTCATCTATCCATCCCGGAAGATCTGTCCATCATATCTTTCAACAACTCTCTGTTTGCAAGACTGACCTCCCCGCAATTAACTTCAATTGACATCGGAGCCGGTCAGCTTGGAAGTGAAGCTGCCTCCCAGATCATCAACCACATAGAAAATCCAGATCTCCCCGCAACCAAGATCATCGTTCCCCACCATCTGATCGAACGGGACAGTTGTTGCAAAGTATAGTTTGAAATAAAAAAGGAAACATATCATGTAATATCTTTCTTACCGCACAGCGGGAGAAAGTATTTACATGATATATTTCCTTTTTTTCCATTCTGTATTATAAAATCTTTGATAAAAATTCCTGCAACCGCGGATCCTTTGGATGGTCGAAGAATTCATCTGGTTTTGCCTGCTCTTTGATCTGTCCGGAATCTATAAAGATAACCCTGGAACCAACCTCCTTGGCAAATCCCATCTCGTGTGTTACCACAACCATCGTCATACCTTCTCTTGCGAGCTGTTTCATCAACTCCAGAACTTCTCCTACCATCTCCGGGTCGAGAGCCGATGTCGGTTCATCGAACAGGATCACATCTGGATCCATTGCCAGGGAACGCACGATCGCGATTCTCTGCTTCTGACCTCCGGATAACTGGGATGGGTAAGAATCCGCCTTCTCGGCAAGTCCTACTCTTTCCAGAAGTTCCATTGCTCTTTTATCTGCCTCTTCCTTGCTCTTTCCGAGAAGCTTGATCGGAGCAAGCGTGATATTTTCCTTGATCGTCTTGTGCGGGAATAAATTAAAATGCTGGAACACCATTCCCATCTTCTGACGGTGCTTATTGATATCCACATGTTTATCTGTAATATCCACGCCTTCAAAATAGATATGTCCCTGATCCGGAACCTCAAGAAGATTCAGAGAACGCAGGAACGTTGACTTACCAGAACCGGATGGTCCTACGACAACGACCACTTCTCCCTTGTGAATCTCTTCATTAATTCCATTCAGCGCATGAAAATCTCCGTATATCTTGTGCAGACCTTCTACTTTGATCAGCACATCATCATTCTTAGTGGTCACTGTTTCTCAACCTCCTCTCCAGTAAGCTGACAAGCTTGGTAAAGATCATTACCATTGCCAGATAGATCAGCGCAACGGCGATTAGCGGCATGAATGCATCATATGTACGGCTCCGGATAATGTCCCCGCCCTTCGTCAGATCCTGTAACGCAATATAACCGGATACAGAAGTCTCTTTCAATAAAGAAATGAATTCATTACAAAGTGTCGGAAGTACATTCTTGAATGCCTGTGGCATAATGATGTACATCATTGTCTGAGCATAATTGAATCCCAGGCTTCGTCCCGCTTCAAACTGTCCGTTATCGATTGACATGATACCGGAACGGAAAATCTCCGCAACATATGCACCTGAGTTAATACCAAATGCAATGATCGCGACCAGTACTTTGCTGATGTCCACACTTCCGAATATGATAAAGTAAATGATCATCAGCTGTACAACAACCGGAGTTCCACGGATCACAGTCAGATATACTTTACAGATTGCATTCAGTATCTTTAATTTGCCGGTCTTATCATGTGTTGTACGGACAATTGCGATCAAGAATCCAAGTACTACACCAATCAATACTGCAAATACTGTAACCAACAAAGTAATCTTCAGACCATCTGTAATATATCTCCAGCGGTTATCATCTATAAAATTCGAAATAAAACTACTTTTCAATTCCTGCATGTTCTCATCCTACTCTTCTGGATTATTTCTTAACGATGATCATCTGTTTTCCTGTGTAATAGGAATCAGAAAAATCTACCTGTTTCTCTCTTTCCTTTGTAACAGTCATACCAGCCGCACCAAAATCTGCTTTTCCGCTGTCAACTGCTGCAATGATTGAGTCAAATTCCATATCATTTACAGTAAGTTCCATACCAAGTTTATCTGCGATTGCCTGTGCAAAGTCTATATCAACACCAACAATCTTGTTATCTTCATAATATTCATATGGCTCAAATGCAGCATTTGTTGCCATTACAAGTTTACCATTGGAACGGTCAGCATCTGCCGGAGACTCATATCCTTTATCTTCTGTTCCATCGATATAATATCCGATGATTTTGTCAAATGTTCCGTCTTCTTTCAGTTCTTTGATCGCTGCGTTGAATTTATCTTCCAGCTCTGTGCTGCCTTTTTTGAAGCACATTGCATAATCTTCTTCTACATAAGGTGTCTCGAGGATCTTCAGTCCGTCATTTGCATCTACAAATGCTTTTGCAGGCTCGTTATCAATAACAACTGCGTCAATCTTACCTTTTACAAGTGCCTGAACTGCATCTGCACCTTTATTAAAACGTTCCACATGATCATCACCGAAATCATCAGAGCAGTAGATATCACCTGTTGTACCTGTCTGCACACCGATCTTTGCATCTTTCAGATCATCTGCGCTTTCGATTTTTTTTGCTTCTTCTTTTTTAGAACCACATGCTGCCATAGAGAATACGCATGCACCAACCAGCATGACACTGATAACTTTTTTTAACTTCATAATCTTTTCCTCCATTCTTTTCAATATGTGTATAAAAATACATATATATTTAATATTTTATCATGTTTTAATCAAAAAACAAGTGGATAATTCCACATAATCGTGAAACATCCACTCGTTTTCTTATACATTTCTATGCAATTACAGTCTGAATGATCGTCCAGAGAATGATCAGTGCCCCCAATACGATACGGTAATATCCGAACACTTTGAAATCATGCTGCTTGATATACCCCATCAGGAACTTGATTGCAATAACCGACAGACCAAATGATACGATACATCCAAGCATCAGAAGACCGAACTCTGCACCTGTAAAATGGAAACCAAACTTGATCAGTTTCAGAAGACTTGCACCAAACATTGCAGGAATCGCCAGGAAAAATGTAAATTCTGCTGCCACTTCCCTTGATACACCTATCAGCAGTGCTCCGACAATCGTAGCTCCTGATCTGGATGTTCCCGGAATCAGTGCAAGCATCTGGAAGAATCCAATCCACAACAGCATCTGGACGCTGAGCTGTGAAATCTTTGTAACAGAAGGTTTCTTCCCTGCGTTATGCTTCTCAACGACGATGAATAATACACCATAAACGATCAGCATGATCGCTACCGGTAATGGTTTGTAAAAGATCTCATCCAGAATATCGTTAAACAATATTCCAACTATTCCTGCAGGTACTGAGCCGATCAGTACTTTGATCCACATCTGCCATGTCAGCATCTTCTGTTTATGACTTTTTCTCGGTGAAAAGGGATTCAATTTATGGAAGTACAATACGACAACCGCCATGATCGCACCCAGCTGGATCACTACATCGAACATTTCCATAAATGCATCACTCATACTCGGCTTTAATACATTTCCTACCAGAATAAGATGTCCCGTACTGCTGACCGGAAGCCATTCCGTGATTCCCTCCACAATTCCCAAAATAATTACCTTAATAACATCTAACATGTTGCGCTCCTTTCCTTAATCCAGCACATATTTTTCTATAAATTTCGCAACGCCTTCTTCATCATTGGACAGTGTCGCATAATCTGCTGCTTCTTTCAGCGATGGAATGGCATTCTCCATTGCTACACCTGTTCCGACTTCTTTTAACATCTTCAGATCATTATTTCCATCTCCGAATGCCATGATCTCTTCTCTTGAAATACCAAGAACTTTCCCAAGTTCGATCATTGCCTTTCCTTTATTGACGCCTGCAGCATTAATCTCCAGATTCATCGGAAGCGCACCGGTAATCTCGATTCCCGGAACCTCTTCTATATCTTTTCTGGCTGCATCACGGTCTTCTACCGATGTAAATAATGCCTGGATCTTATCTACCGGCTGATTCATCTCTTCAAACTTTGCCCTCACATCATCCACGGGTACACGCGTAGACGTAATATAATCTGCCATCGCCGGTATATTCAGATACTTATCAATTCTGGCCAGTGCCTCTTTTGATGCATATCCAATGCCATGATAGTAAATTTCCCTGAACGTATCATAGCGTTCAAATACAGTCAGCATTGCTTCTGCAATATCATACGCAAGAAGTTCTTCCACGATCACCTCATTTTTCTTCATATCTATGACTCTTGCTCCATTTGCAGTAACTGCATAACGGATTTCCTGCAGCCTGATCAGCTCTTTCGGAATGCCGGAAAAAGGTCTTCCTGTCGCCGGCATGACAATGATTCCCTGTTCTGCCGCTCTTTTCAGTACATCTTTCGTGTATGCGGTCAGTTCTTTATTCGTCTTCAGTAAAGTCCCATCTAAATCCATACCGATCATTCTGATCTTATTCTTCATATGTAACTAATTCCTTTCTTTCTCTTGAGAACCGGTACAGATTCTTACTGATCTTATTCTCGCCCTGTTCATAAGCCTGTTCCCCGTGATCGATCATCTTCTGAACAGTCTCTTTATTGCCTGCAGGTGCAAAAAGAACCGCATCCTTTCTCGGAATCATAATGATCAGATCATCCTCTAATTTGTCTGCACACACCTGCCAGATATGTTTAAAACATACAGAACTTGCTTCATGATGTCCGTCTGCCACAATTCCAAATCCTCCGTACCAGGTATTCGCAACTACAAATTCTACATCTCTGTTCAGATTTTCACAAGACTTATGATACAATTCTATGATATCACATTCCGGCGGAAGCATATTGTCTTTTAATATCTCATATGCATCTTCGGCCCTTTTGATTGCAAATACAACATTCAAATCCCCAAGAAAACTAATTACCGGAGCATCTTTTTTGGAAAAATTTTTTCCGTTCAATGCATGTGAATCTGTAAGCTCTGTTTTTACCCACGGATAGATCTTATCGCAGATATTTTCATATTTATAATTTTCTTCTTCATATTTTTTCATATTAAATATTCCTCTCTCACTTAGACATTCTCATTATTTATTTTATACACAAATCTCCTCTGTGTAAACCTTTTCCGGATTTGTTTATATAAAGTTTTAAATACCTTTAATCTGTCGAAAGAAACAAAAAACTTCTGTCTCTTCTTATGTTTCCGGTCAAAAATTTGCTTTATCTTATGTTTTGTAGTATAATAGATACGCATTCGCGAAAAGGGAAAGGATATGTTTATGATAAGTATGAAAAAGAAACGAGCATTACGATCGGCTTTGGCAATTACCATCTGTACCGTAACAATTGCTTCTGTTAATACTCCAGTATATTCGGCACCTTCCACAGATGAATTGGAAAGTACCACCTCTGGTTTAAAAGGTGAGTTAAATGATTTGAACAGCCAGTTATCTTCCTTAAGTAAGGAACTGGACAATACTTCAAGCCAGATTGAGGATTTATCTGCTAAGGTTGAAAAATCCAAGCTGGATCTCGCTTCTGCGCAGCTTGATGAAGAAGCGCAGTATGATTCGATGAAAGACCGAATCAAATTCATGTATGAAGGTGGCGGCGCATCTCTGGTTCAGATTCTTCTTACTTCAGAAAGTATGGGAGATTTCCTGAACAAGGCTGAATATGTTGCCACTATTAGTCAGTATGATCGAAAGATGCTGGAAGAATTACAGCAGGTTCGCAGTAATGTAGAACAGAAACAGAATGACCTGGAACAGCAGCAAAGCAAGCTTTCCGGCCTTCAGGAGACATTAACCAGCAAGCGTGATGAATTAAATTCAAAAATTTCATCTACTTCCGGGGAACTGGCAGATTATCAGGCACAATTAGATCGTGCCAAAGCTGCTGAGGAAGCATTAAAGCTTGCACAGAACGATGAAGTCTCAGGATCTGTAAAGGCAGATGACACAAAAAATACTGAGACAAGCAACACTAATACCAATACGAATAACGCGAATAAAAATAATCAGACAGCATCAACAAATACAAATAAGAACAACACTACCAACACCAATACCAGTACCAACACTAATTCTCCAACTGTTAATAATGGTAATTCAACTCCGGCTTCAACCACAGATGTTGCCCTGTTAGCGGCAATTCTCCAGTGTGAAGCAGGCGGTTATGATGGAATGTTAGCCGTTGCAACTGTTATAATGAACCGTGTGGCAAGTCCGGCATATCCGAACAATCTGCGCGCAGTCATTTACCAGTCCGGTCAGTTTGCCCCAACCTGGAACGGTTCATTGAACCGTGTTCTCAGCAAAGGTGCTTCCTCAACTGCTTATTCTGTTGCCCAGGCAGCACTTGGCGGCGCAAGACATTCTGCAGTTATAAATTGTTTACAGTTCCGCTCAGCATCTACCGGCGTATCTGGTATAAATGTTGGTGGAAATGTATTTTTCTGATTTTTAGCAGTTGATTTTGTCTCTTATGTATATTATGAAATAAAAAAATAAGCCTCGTTCTGTACCGACCCCCAAAAGTTAGACCTAAAAATCTAACGATTGGAGGTCGGTATTT
>ERZ1026901.849-NODE-849-length-21194-cov-112.920904_pt1 | contig 21194 bp, 15 predicted proteins | sample MGYA00380179_ERZ1026901 | MGnify/ENA primary metagenome ERZ1026901 (study PRJEB33269, sample SAMEA4719815) | human gut metagenome | biome: human-associated habitat; feature: organic feature; material: feces | place: Cameroon | collected 2013-10 ... | reverse complement strand
ATGTGCTTATAAACTTCATACTCGCGTCCTTTCTTAGAGCCAAACGTATTTGCCAGGAACTGCAAATAGCTTATGGGGTCGGTATTCACACTCTTCACAGAATCACGCAGATGCAGAAACTGCTCAAACCGTTGGCTATAAAACCGAGACGAATGACTGCCTATATCCAACAGATTTATATCATCATACGCTTCCTTTTGCTCATGTGTGTGTTTATATAATGCACGATACTGCACACGCACACTTACCGTGTCCACCACCTCTTGGGAATGGACGCATGCGGCAAACAAAAAAGCCAATAAACTGAAAAGCATTTTCATAAGCAATATTTTATTATTCACTCCAACTCAAAGGTTGTCATAAGCAGCACCTTATTGCCATCTATGTTATCTTCGTAGAAGAATCGATAGACGCCAGGCTTGTTTGGCAGAATATCGGGAAAAAGATGAGCAGTTATGGTGCCGCTTTGACCGTCGCTTAATATATGCCCAACAGCCTTGAACAGGCAGTCAGTTGGTAAAATAAACCAATTACCATCCGCACCTTGGGCTGTGATGCTATATGCTTCGCCATACATGAATTCTTTGCCACTATGGTTGGTAATAGTGATTTTGATTTCTGTACTATCCAAAGGATAGGAGGGAGTCTCTGCCTTGAGGGAGATACCTTGGTAGGTGCTCACGCCTTCCCTGTTGTCGATGATAGGGTCCAACTTGCCCTCAAACCTGATGGCGGGCGAGTTGTAAATCTGCCTACGAAACTCCTGCTGCTTCTCCTTCGTGTTCCAACGGAGCGCAACATCAATGGAGTTGGATCCCATTCCAAATCCAACAACATTTCGCAAGGCCGGGGTCTTGTCTTCCGACAGGAACTTCCGCTCAAGTATCCGCATAATGGAGTTCAGTTCCCTATGCGAATATTTACGCGCCGAAGCCTTGCGATAGGTTCTCTTCTTGCTCTTGACAACTCTCTTTTTGCTAATGGTCGCTACCTTCTTTTGTTGAGCGGCAAATGACTGTTTGCAAGCAGCAAAAGCTGTTTGCATTGAAAGGAACATTGTCAATCCTAATATTATTGCATTGAGTAGTTTTGGCTTCAGTCTCATAGTTATCAGCAATTAACAATTTAATATGTAGAGAGATATGAACTCTTATAGTATATTTCTTTTCTTATGAGAAAGAAAAGTTCAATTTATTTTGCAAATATATTGTATTTTAGTTTATCTACAAAATGACACAGCCAGAAATAATCCATCTTTTTCTTTGCCCATCCCATTTTTCTTTATACTTTTGCCCCCGAAACATCAAGAGCAGCTTTGATCTGCACCAACCGAGCACGACAGCCACGGTGGTCAAGATACGATGTGGAAATAAGTTTAATTTCAAAAATAAGTCTTTATGAACAATTCATTTTACAACGATTTCGCTGCGTGTTTCGCAGCCAGTACACTCACTTCACTTGTTGAATCATTCAATGGTCAGGTAGGCAACCGTGGCTTCAACTCCATGCGTGCAGCCCACGACAAGGCTCTTATCGACGAGCTTGTGCGCCGTGGCGTCGACGTGTCGGCAGTATTCGACGGCACCGCCATTTCTTTTGCCCATCATGTTGAGTTGGACAATAACAGTCTGGTAATCAGAAAATAAAATCTTTTCGCAATATCTAAAACCGTCGATGATGCCGTCTGCTCTTGGCATCATCGACTTTCCTTCTTGTATTGTGATGGCAGACAGCCGTATTCTTCCTTGAATAACTTGGCGAATTGTTTTGGCGACAAGCCTATGTTGTAGGCTATCTCTGAGATGGAGAGGTCGCTGTCCTGAAGATAGGCAAGGCCGTGTTTTAGGCGTATGGCTCGCATAAACTCCAGTGGCGACTTGCCGGTCGTAGCCATCAGTTTCTTGTAGAGTGCACTTCTGCTCAGGTTCATCTCTTCGCTGAAGTTCTCAACGCTGAACTCTGATTCCGTCAGGTGTTGCTCAATGATGGCTGTGGCTCTGGCTATCCATGCTTCTTCCTGTTTTCTTTGAACATCAGGCTCTTTCTCTTCCCCGTTGTCCTGCGCCTCAGAAGTTTTTGGGGCAGATGGTGAAGGGTCTGCCTTTTTTCTGATGTTCGTTCTTTTCCTTACTTGCCAGAAGATAAGCAGAAGGATAAGGGCATAGAGCGTGAATGCTTTTCCTGACAGCCATGATGGGGGCAGGACGCAGAATGTGAGAGCTGTTGCCGTGTCGTCATTGCCGTCAAGGGCTTTCACATGCAGAGTGTGTTTCCCGAAGGATGGCTTTCCGAGCATAATGCAGTTGCCGTCAGAAACCTTCCATTCTTCCTCGTCGTCCATACGGTAAGCGAACTTGAAAGGGGCTGCATGTGTATAATCCAGTGTCGATACGAACAGCTTTACTTCGTCGTTATGCTTTAATTCCAGATTCTCAGACTTGTCGGAAGGGAAGGCCATCACTTCGTTGTTGATGCGCAATTCGGTGAACACCACATGCTTGGTCTTGACACTCTCTCCCAGAAGCGAAGGGGTAAGGCGTACGTATTTGCCGCTTCCTCCCGCCAGAATGTCTCCATTGTCGGCGCAGTAAATGGCTTTCTTGCAGAAGGTGATGTCGCCCAGACCGTCCCCGTCCACCAGCTTTCTGAAATGGAAAGCAAAATCGCCTTTCTCGTTCTTGACCACCCTTACATTAAAGAGAGCTTTGCTCGTGGTTATCCAAATACCGCATTGCTGGTCGCTCGTAATGCCAAGCACATTGTTAAGTTCTTCGTTCTTGTCAAAGGTCTTGAGCAGGCGGAAATGGGCATCGTACACTCTCACTTCTTCGTTGGTGCAAACCCATCTCAGCTTTCTGCTGTCAGCGTATACGGCATTGATGCATGCGGTATGCAACTCCTTTGCCGGCACGTCTTTCGGCTGTCTCTTGGCGTCGAGCTGATACAGTCCTGTACTGGTGGCTACGAGCATCATGTCTTCTTCCTTGCTGTATGTCAGGTCTGTGATGGCATTGGTGCGCAAGCAGGAGTTGTGGAAGGTGTAGTTCTTGTATGTGCCTTGAGGTGTGATGCAGCACAATCCGTTAATCATTCCTCCTATCCAGAACCATCCTTCCTTATCCTTTATCACGCGTCGGGCATATTTCATTGGCGTATGTTCTTGCCAAAGAGGATGTATCCGGGCATCGGGTGTAAGCTGATAGACGCCTCCTCCGTACGTACCCAGATAGATGTTCTTGTCGTTTGCCAGTATGCCACCTATCACCTGATTGCTCTTGAGCGTACTGTTGCCGGCTTGGTAAAGTTTGCCCGTGGCTTCGCAGTAAAGTCCGTTGCCGTCATAGCCTATCCATAGCTTGCCCGTACCGTCTTGGCACATGAAGCCGATGTCCTCATTCAATGGGGTATGGATGACGGAGATGCATGTGTTGTTGAGGTTGGTAAAGGCTACGCCCACCTTCGACGTGCCTATCCAAGCCATGTTCTCATCGTCGATAAGTATGGTGTAGATATGGTTGCTGGTAAGCGGATAGAGACTGTTCTCGTTTCTGGTTATTCGTGTGATGTTGCCATTGGTATGTCTGATGATGATGCCGGAGCTGTTGGTGCCAATCCATAGGTTGCCTTGTCTGTCTTCTGCCAGAGTACAGACGTTTTCGTCACAAACCTTTTCCAGAGTTGTCTGTGACGTTACTTTCTCCCGTGATGTATTGCCGAGAGGCAGACGGTAAAGACCGTGTACGTATTGGTCGTATGTCCATACATTGCCTTGTATGTCCTGATAAATCTTCAGGTTCTTCGCTTTGGCTTGCGCGGGGTAGGAAGCCAGAAGGAAGGCGTTCTTCTGTCTCATATTAAGACGATAGATGCGTCCCTTTCCGGTCAGAGCGTATGCGATGCCGTCACGACAAGATACAGACGTAGGTGGTTCGGCGAGGCTCATCTGTAGCAGACGGTGCTCGTCGTACATATAATAATATAAGGTGTTGCCGGAGAGATACCATAGGTTCTTGTCATGGTCGACTATCACTTTGCCGTCTGCTGTCTTGGAGGATTTGTGTGAGGCAGGCTTGATGCCCAGTCTGGCGAGCAGGTCGTAGGCATTGTCCGTCATACAGTCTTTCTCTGGATTGTAGCAGAAGGTATGACCGTCGTAAGTGGTGACCCATATCTGCGCAGCCTTGTCCTGCGCCACCCGTAGGATGTTGGCGTTCTTCTTTCCGTCCTTCTGGGTGAGCGTATAGGTGCGGTTGCAGAATCCGTCGTATCTGGAAAGGCCGTTCAGGGTGCCGAACCACATATAGCCTTGCTGGTCTTTCAGAATGGAGCGCACGTAATTGTCGCTCAATCCGGACTGGATGTCGATGGAGCGAAAACAGTATTGCGCCTTTGAAAGGGTGGCTGACAACAATAAAACTATGATGGCGATAAGGCATTTTGTCTTGTTCATATTGCAAAGAAAGTGAGATTATTTGGATTTGCCAAATCCTAAAGGTGGAAATTCTTAAAGAAATGGCTTCCCGTTTGTGTATTTTATGTTCCCAAATGTGTATTTCCTCATTTGGGAAAGCCTCAAAATCATTTGAGACCAGCGGTTTATGCGAATTGTCCTATCTTTGCGTCCGTGAACAATTAACAACTAAAAACCAAAACAACGTAAAACACATGAGAAGGTTTTTCTTATTATTCATCTCCCTATTTATATTTATAGGGATGAGAGCGGGGACCGTTGAGGTGAAGACAAACGTCTGGAGCGGAACCCAAGAGATGGATGCCAACTGGAGCAATTGGCTCAACATCCCGTCTTCTGATTTCAATGATGCCGAAGTGGGCAATATCCTCTCGGTATACGTATCGCAGATCTCAGCCTCTTATGGCCAGGTGATGCTTAACACTGGCAGCTGGGCAGCGATGCCGGGAGCAGAGAGCGCTAAGGTCGTTGAAAGCGCTCCTTGCGAGCTCAAGTGGGTGATAACCGAGGATATGCTCGCCGAACTGAAGAGTGGGGGCGTAATCGTGAAGGGTGTCAGCTATACCACCACCAGCGTGGACTTGATAAAGCAAGTGGAGACCAGTGATTCTGACAAGGGCAATCCGGTCTCAACCGTATGGACCGGCAGTAAGGCTATTGACTGGTCGTCGGGCGTACAGAATGGTTGGCAGACTTTAGACAAATCGCTCTTTGCCAATGTGAAGGTAGGCGATAAGTTACGCTTCAACTATTCTAATCTTGCCATCGGTGCACAGAGCCATATCTCTACCGGCGACTGGAAGGATATGCCAGACGGAACTGTTTTCAATCAGCTTACATCAAGTTATTTTGAGTATACCGTTACGACGGATATGCTGGCAAAATTACAGGACAACGGCTGTATCGTGACTGGTGTCGGCTTCGTGTTGACCAGCGTGGACGTCATCGACCCCACACAGATTCCTTCACTCAACTGTCAGGTGGAGAAAGCCGACATCAAGTGTTGGGAGAAGGGCGAGACACCCGTCATCCGTGTCAACGTTCAGAGCGTCGAGAGCAAGGAGCAGGAGATAACCGTTAAGGCGGTGGTCCGTACGGATGATTATCAGGACTTCAAGACTTACGAGCAGAAGGCTGTTGTGGCATCTGGCGAAACACAGACCGTAACCATACCGTTGACAGACCTCAAGCCCGGATTCTATCATGCCGTGGTAATAGCCAACTATGGTGAACTGAGCGACTTCAATATCGGCTATGACCCTACCAGTATCGTTTCTGCGCCTGACGCTCAGAGCGACTTCATGGAGTTCTGGGACAAGGCTAAGGCTGACTTGGCTAAGGTGGCTCCGGAATATAAACTTACGAAAATCGACTCGAAGTCGACCAGTAAGCGTAACGTTTATCTCGTGGAGATGAAGTCTGTAGACGATGGCGACGGCTCTCCCGTGACCATACGTGGATATTATGCGGAACCGGTGGCTGCGGGCACTTATCCCGTCATCATCACACAGAACGGTTATGACAGCGACGCAACGATTCCTGCCCTCAACTTCTGTCCTAACGGCGACCAGAACAGCGACTGGATAGAACTGAATCTCTCTGTTCGCGGACAGGTAATCAACAATCGTGACGACAACGAGAACAAGTATGGCGACTGGTTCGCTTACAACTTTGGCGACAAGGACACCTATTATTATAGAGGTGCCTATATGGACGTAATACGTGGCATCGACTTTATTGCCTCTCGCGAGAAGGCTCAGCAAGACAACATCTTTATGATGGGTGGCAGCCAGGGCGGTGCACTCACCATCGCAGGTGCAGCTCTCGACACTCGTGTCAAGGCCATCGCACCGTCCATACAGTTCATGGGCGACTTCCCTGACTACTTCAAGGTGGGAGCTTGGCCGGTGTCTGTAGCCAAGAAGCAGCAGGCAGAAAAGAACATCAGCGATGAGGATATGTATAAGTTCCTCTCTTACTTCGACACCAAGAACCTGGCACCTTACATCACCTGTCCGGTCACCACAGCGATGGGACTGCAGGATCCGGTTTGCCCTCCTCATACCAACTTCGCACCTTACAACAATCTGAAGGTCAGCGACAAGCAGTATGTGGTGAATGCGGACTGCAAGCATCAGACGCCGAACACATGGTATAACGACTGCCTGACGTTCTTCAAGAAGCACATCACCGACAACAAGGAATATGTCACTGTCAATCTGAATGTATGGAATGGTTTTGTTTCGGTGAATAGCTGGAGCGTATATCAGAAAATAGAGGCTGCCAAGTTTGCCAATGCAGCTGTTGGCGACGAACTGGAAATCACAATCCCAAGTCTTAATGGCGACAACCATCAGTTGTTCTTGCAGAACGGCAACTGGAAGACATTGGCTGGAGTAGACGAAAAGTATGTTATCACAGAGGCTCCTTACACCTTCAAGGCCACTATCACCGAGGGTATGCTTGCCGAACTGCAGGACAAGGGTCTCATCATCAAGGGAATAGGTTATGATCTCTCAAGCGTAGACATCAAGCACAAGGTGGTGAAGGGCGATTCTGCCAACAAGGGCAATGCCTTTACCAATATCTGGACTGGCTCAGAGGTGATCAGCTGGACGCAAGGAAGCAACAACTCTGTTTTCGTGAATGCTGCTGACCTCGCCGAAAAGTTGGCTGATGCCAAGGCAGGCGATAAGCTCCGCATGAGCTATTCAGGTCTCGGATTCGGTACGGCTCAGGGTAAGATACTTGCCAACTGGACATCTCTTACCGACTTGCAGACTGCCAAGTTTACGGGCGGTAGCTACTTTGAGTACACCTTGACAGACGAATGGCTGACTGCCATCAAGGAGAAAGGACTTCGTGTGAGCGGCATCGGATATACTCTTAACAGCATTGATCTGGTGGCACCGGAGAAGGAATACAGCATCATTGCCCAGAATGATGATGCTGACATCAAGGCTTGGGAAGGCGATGAGACACCAAAGCTCGGCATGACCATTACCAACATCGAGAGCATGGAAGTGACCGTGCCTTACAAAGTGACGCTGATGAGGGATATGGTGGATGACGATACGCAGACACACAGCATCTATCAGACCTATTCGCAGGATGTGACGCTGGCTGCCGGCGAGACGAAGCACGTTGACTTGGTGTTCGACGGCCTTAAAGAGCCGGGATTCTACAATCTTACAGCCAACGTTGACCATAACGACGTCTGCTCATACAATATCGGTTATGATCCTAAGAACGTGCCTATTAAGGCCACCACTCCGAACGACTTCTGGAGCTATTGGCAGGAAGGACTCGACGAGCTGGCTGCTACTGACGCTGACATCCAGATGGAGGAACTTACCGACAAGAGTTCGGACAAGCGCAAGATTTATCTTGTGACGATGAAGTCTGTAGCTGACAGCAAGGGCGGAAGTCCCGTAACCATCCGTGGTTATTATGCAGAGCCGACGGCTGAGGGCAAGTATCCGACAATCATCCATTATCAGGGCACGGATGGCGGTAGCGGCACACCATGGTGTGTTGGAGCAGATGACAATCCTGAATATTGCGAGTTCATACTCTCCACACGCGGACAGATGCTCAACAATCGTGAACCGAACCTTGAGGACAACGTATATGGCCGTGATGAGAACGGCAAGACCGACTATTACTCATACGGTTGGGGCGACAAGGAGAAGCATTATTATCGCGGAGCTTATCTTGACTGTGTGAGAGCCATCGACTTCGTGAAGAGTCGTGAGAAGGTGGATGCCAATAATCTTTATGCTGCCGGTGGCAGCCAGGGTGGTTGCTTCACTTATGTGGCAGAGGGCTTGTCTGGAGCTTTCAGAGCCATCGCTCCTTCCATCACAGGTCATGCAGACTTTGAGGAAGGCATGAAGATAGTGAACTGGCCTCGTGCCAACTTCTTGGCAGCAGCCGAAAAACTCGGTATGACAACGGAGCAGATGAACGAGTTCAATTCGTACTTCGATGTTATGAACTTCTCTGAGCACGTGACGTGCCCCGTCATCTCTTGCTTCAGCTTGCAGGACACTACGGACCCGACACGTACCAATCTTGCTCCGTTCAACTTGCTCGACAAGGTGAATGCAGAGGACAAGGTGTATATCATCAATCCGTTCTTGGGTCATGCCACACCAGCCGATTGGGGCAGCAAGTATATGGCGTTCTTCAAGAAGTATTACGTGGATACGACGACAGCCATCAACCAGATAAAGGATGTTGAGACCATACCTTCTTTCAATGTCTATTCCATTGATGGGAGGCAGGTGAAGGCAGGTGTCGCTAATGTGGAAGGTATTGACAAAGGCATCTATATCGCCAATGGCAAAAAGCTGTTGGTAAGGTAAGTGTAGATATTATTAACAAAAACAGCCGCTTTAGCATTACTAAAGCGGCTGTTTTTGCATTGCTAAGGTGCCCTTTAGCAACTTCAGAACTCCATCATGTATTGTGTCATGCAGTCACGGTATAGTCAAGTTACTTGTTCCTATACGCCAGCGGCGACATTCCTGACCGTTGCTTGAAGAAGTTGGTCATGGCGCTTTGGTCGCTGAAGTTGAGGTGTGCGGCTATTTCGCCCATTGACATGTCGGTCTGGGTGAGGAGGTTGCATATTTCCTTGTATACCAAGGATGTGGCGTGTTCGTTGATGGTGGATCCGCTTATTTCCTTCACCAGACGTGAGAGATAGGCTGGCGATACGTTCAGCTTGTCGGCATAGAAGCGAATCTGACGTTCCTTGCGGAAGTTGCGGTAGAGGTGGTGTAGGAAAATCTCGTACACCTGCTTCTTGTGTCCGAGGTCGTGCGACACGGAGCAGTCTTCGTAAGGCAGTTCTTCGATGATGAGTTTCAGGACGTTAAACATACTTCTGATCATCTCCACCTTGTTGATGTGCTGACGGCGTACGATGTCGCGGCAGCCTGTCCCATTGCGCTTGCTATCTCGTCGTTGATAACGCCGAGAGAGTGGTTGGTCTGAGCGGCAGCCAACTTCACGTATGCGTTAGCGATGATGAAGTCGGGATAGTCGCGCATTGTCTTGTTTTAGATGTTAGTTCTGTTTTCTGGTGCAAAGGTACGCTTAATGTCGTACATGTCTTTTATAAAAAGCGAACCTTAATTTGTAAAAAGCGAACCGTTTTGCATCTCTTTTACAGGAATTGTATGATAAGGTAGCCCACACCTATGGACACGAAGGTGGTGATGAAGCCGGCCAGCTGGAACGAATGGTTGACGACGAAGCGTCCTATACCCGTCGAACCGGTTCGGTCAAAGTTGATGGCAGCCACCGTAGTGGGGTAGTTGGGCAGGAAGAAGTAGCCGTTGACAGCCGGGAACATGGCTATGAGAGCCAGTGGCGAGATGCCAAGACCGATGCCGAGCGGATAAAGGGTGCGCACGGTGGCAGCCTGCGAGAACAGCATGATGGACATGATGAAGAGGGCGATGGCGAAGAGGAAGGGATATTGCGTCACGATGGTGGCGATGTGTCCCTTGAAGAATTCCAGGTTGCCGTTAAAGAATGTGTCGCCCATCCATGCTATGCCGAATATCGCCACCATGGCGTTCATGCCCGCACCGAACACGTTGCCCTTTACGGCGTCCTGCACGTTGGCTTTGCTGACAAGGAGGATGAGCGCCGCCGTAGCCATCATTATTATCTCGATGATCTCCGGCATGCTGACGTGGTGAATCTCGCCGTCCACCATGAAGGAAGGACGGAGCGACGGTACGCTGCCGAAGACCACCACCAGCAGTACGCCTAAGAGGAAAGCCAAGACGGCATACTTGGCGTGCGGGTCCGGATTCTTTATCATTTCGTCTATGAGGCGGCTGTCCTTCTCGGGGCAGATGATGCCCTGACGCACACGCTCATTATACACCTCGTCGTCCGTAAGCTCCTTTCCGATGTGGTTCTGCACGAAGGCAGCCACGAGTATGGCTATGAGCGATGCCGGTACGCAGACTATGAGGATATGCTTCAGCTCGATGCCAGCGCCTCCAAGGAGGTCGGTGCTGATGATGGCTGCCGTGGCTGCCGAAACCGGACTGCCCGTAATGCCGAGCGAGGCGGCTATGGTGGCTACGCTGAGAGGACGTTCGGGGCGAATCTTCGAGTTGGTGGCTATCTCGGAGATGATGGGAAGGAGCGAGTAACAGGTGTGCGCCGTGCCAGCCACAAGGCAGAACAGCCATGTGGTAAGCGGACCGAAGTAAGTGATGTGAGTGGGATGTTTGCGTAGGAACTTGGCAGCCAGACCCACGAGATAGTCCAGTCCGCCCGCCGCTTGCAGCGTTGCCGCCGCCGTTATCACCGATACGATGATGAGCATTACGTCGATGGGAAGGTTGCCGGGCTTCATTCCGAAGATGAAGACGAGGATGAACACGCCCACCATTCCGTAGATACCGAGACCTATGCCGCCTACACGGGCGCCTTTGAAAATAACAGCCAATACGATGGCGAATTGTAATAGTATGATAGCTGTTGCCATGATTAGGTTTGTAATTTCGTTGTTATTATTCTGCAAAATTACTGATATTTCCTAACTCATACCACCTTGTTTCGTTTTTTTTGTCTAAATTTGTAACTTCAATAAGAGAAACAATTAATTATTGTATCTTCAGCAAAGATACGGTCACATAAGATATATCCAAGAATGAACAAAGTCTGCATATTAGTTATATGTATGGTGTCGCTTCTTCTCCTGCCACTCAAAGGTGTGGCGCAGGAGAGTCAGACCGCCTATAATTTTCTTCGTCTCCCGGTTTCGGCACGTGCAGCTGCGGTTGGCGGCGACGGCATTGCCCTCATCGAAGACGATGCCTCGCTCATATTCCACAATCCTGCGCTGCTCTCGTCAGTCAGCGACAAGCAGTTGGCTCTCAACTTTATGACGTACATGGCAGGGTCGACCACAGCCAGTGCGTCGTTCAACCGTGCTGTCGGCGAGCGTGCAACGTGGGCTGTGTCAGGACAGTTTATGAATTATGGCACCATGAAGCAGACCGACGCTTCCGGACAGCAGACCGGCGACTTCTCAGCCAAGGACATTGCCATGGCTGGCTATTTCTCTTACATGCTCTCTGACCGCATTGCCGGTGGCGTGACAGCAAAGGTGGTGTCTTCGTTCATCGGCGACTACTCGTCATGGGGCGTGGCATTCGACCTCGGCGTCAACTATTATGATCCCGAATCCGAATTCTCCGCTTCCATCGTTGCCAAGAACCTCGGTGGACAGACCAAGGCTTATGAGGAGGATTATGACGCGCTGCCTTTCGACCTCCAGGTGGGCTTGTCGAAGAAAATCAGCCACACACCGTTCCGCATATCCCTCACAATGGGCGACCTCACGCATTGGGACTATCGCTTTGCTGACCACTTCACGGTGGGCGTGGACGCCACGCTGTCACAGTCGATGTGGATAGCTGCGGGATATAACCTCCGCCGTTCTCACGAGATGAACATCAACGATGCCGAAGGCGGAAGCAGCCACATGGCAGGACTCTCGCTTGGTGCCGGTGTCAGCCTTAACCGCTTCAAGCTGAGCTTAGCTTACGGCAAGTATCACGTCTCAAGCTCTTCCATAATGGGCAATGTGGCGTTTAGCTTATAACATAATCAAAATACACATACTTTATACTATGAAGAAAATAACGATAGCTATCGACGGCCACTCTTCTTGTGGTAAAAGCACGATGGCGAAAGACCTTGCCAAGATGGTGGGCTACGTATACGTTGACACCGGCGCCATGTATCGCGCCGTCACTCTTGCTGCCATGCGTGGCGGAATGTTCGGCGAGGACGGCAGCCTGGACACGGAGCGCCTGAAGGCTGCTGTCAATGACATGGACATCAGCTTCCGCCGCGACGCTGCGACGGGCAAGGTGGAGACATATCTCAACGGCGAGAACGTGGAGCGCGAGATTCGCACCATCAACGTATCGCAGCACGTCAGCCAGGTGGCAGCCCTTCCCTTCGTAAGAGAGCGCCTCGTTGCAGCGCAGCAGGCTATGGGCAGAGAGAAAGGCGTGGTGATGGACGGACGCGACATCGGCACCGTGGTCTTCCCCGACGCCGAGCTGAAGATCTTCGTTACGGCTACAGCCGAGATTCGTGCACGCCGTCGCTTCAAGGAGCTTGAGGCAAAGGGAATGCCTGCCGACTTCGACACCATCCTCGAGAATGTGCAGCAGCGCGACTATGCCGACTCTCATCGTGAGGTGTCGCCGCTCCGTAAGGCAGACGACGCCATCCTTCTCGACAATTCTGATCTCACCATTGACGAGCAGAGAGAGTGGCTGCTTGAGAAGTTTAAGGAACGTACAGCATAAATAATCACTTTTTTATATGGAAACATTGCAAAACGAATTTCTGACCGTAGAAGTGTCAGACCTCGGAGCAGAATTGCAGAGCATCAAGGACGCAGACGAACATGAGTATCTCTGGCAGGGAGACGACAATTATTGGGGACGCCGTTCTCCGATTCTCTTCCCCATCGTTTGCGGACTCTATCAGGGAACGTATCGCACGGAGGGCGGCACATTCCAGCTGGGCAGACACGGCTTCGCCCGCGACATGAACTTCCGTCTCCTCCGTCATTCGGACGACAAGGTTACGTATGTGCTCAGCGAGACAGAGCATACGCTGCGCCAGTATCCTTACCGCTTCATGCTCTCTGTGACATATAAGCTTGTGGACAACGAGATACATGTTATCTGGCATGTATATAACACAGATACGAAGGAGATTCATTTCCAGATTGGCGCTCATCCCGCATTCCGCTTGCCGGGTGTGAAGGAGGGCGACGACGTGAAGGGCGTGTTGCGCTTCGACAATAACGGACATATCGAACGCATTTACGGCAATCATGAGGGTTGCATCACGTCAGACCGCTATGCTCTCGAAGGCGTGCAGGACGGACTGTGGGCATTTACGGAGGAAGACTTCAAGGACGACGCCGTCATCCTTGACCAGAGCCAGATACATGCCATCGACATCCTTTCTCCTGTTACGGGTGAGGCTGAGGTAAGCGTTGAGTTCAGCGCTCCATGCGTAGGCGTGTGGACTCCCTACGGCAAGAAGGCTCCCTTTATCTGCCTTGAGCCGTGGTACGGTGTGCACGACCATCTTGGCTATAAGGGTCAGCTGCGCGACAAATATCTGATGAACCACCTCCAGCCGGGTGCTTCCTTCATGAGCGAATACGTCATTCGCATCGGCGAGAAGCTGGCTGAATAAGTGTTACGTTTCGCTATTGTTATGGCAGAAAAGAAAAGCCGTGCCGAGGTATGGCAGGGCAATTATGATGCTTTACGCGCTTACGTGGAAGTGCACCGCCAGTTTCCTAATAAGAAGAAGGAGGAGTCGAGAGGTTTGCTCAACTGGTGGAAGTATAACAAGAAGCGCATCAAGCAGAACAAGATGGACCAGCGCAGAGTAGAAATGCTGCAAGAACTAAGCGATATGCGCGACGAAGCACATATAAAGTTTTGAATTGTTCAGTTTAGAATTTATAACAGTAGGAGGTACGGCTTCAAGCCGTACCTCCTACTGTTTTTATTATTCCTTTTTATTTTTTCTCCCCAGTTATTTCCTTTGCACGTTCTAGGGCAAGATTGATGTGTGAGCAGATGTTCTCGTTGCCGAGAATGTCATAGAAGCGTGCTTTCTCCAGCTGCTTGTGCACCTTTTCGCACACGCCAGAGAGCACCACCTCGATGCCTTCATTGTGGCTCATCTCACAGAGGTTGGTGAGGTTGTGGATGCCGGTGGAATCTACGAACGGCACCTTACGCATTCTTATTATTCGTACCTTGGGACGGTCGCCGAAGGCAGCCATCACCTCCTCAAACTTATTGCCGGCACCGAAGAAGTAAGGACCGTTAATCTCATAAACCTCCACTCCCTCAGGGATGGCGAGGTGTTCGGCGTTGTCCTTTATCATGTCGCTCTCCTCATTAATCTCGTCCGTCACAGCCTTCACGTCCGTAATCTCAGACACACGCTTCATGAAGAGCAGGCAGGCGATGATGAGTCCCACCTCAATGGCAACGGTAAGGTCGAAGATGATGGTGAGGAAGAAGGTGATGAGCAGCACCGTTACGTCGCTCTTCGGGTTCTTCATCAGCGCCAGGAATGAACGCCATCCTGACATACCGTAACTTACTATCACGAGCACACCGGCAAGACAAGCCATAGGGATGTACTTGGCGAGAGGCATGAAGAAGAGGAAGATCAGCAGGAGCACTATGGCATGCACGATGCCGCTGACCGGAGTCTTGCCGCCGTTGTTGATGTTGGTCATCGTACGGGCGATGGCACCAGTGGCAGGGATGCCGCCGAAGATGGGCGAAGCGATGTTGGCAAGACCCTGAGCCACAAGCTCCGTGTTTGAGTTGTGGTGCGCACCGATCACACCGTCAGCCACCGTAGCAGAGAGGAGTGACTCTATGGCGCCGAGCACGGCGATGGTCAGCGCAGGAGCCACAAGGCTCTTGATGGTGTCCCATGTCATGGCTGGCATGTGAGCGTCGGGAATGTCGCTGCTTACAGAGAAGCGGTCGCCGATGGTCTCGATGGTGGTCACGCCGAAATAGTTCTTCAGGATAAGGGCAGCTATGGTCATCACGATGATGGCAACGAGCGATCCCGGAATCTTCTTGCTCACCTTCGGAGTGAGGGCGATGATGACGACGCTGAGGATGCCGACGATGGAGCACCAGAGGTCTGCAGTGGAGAAGTGAGAGATGTAGCATCCCCATTTCTCGATGAAGTCAGACGGCACGCTCTCTATGGTAAGTCCGAAGAGGTCCTTTATCTGTGTGGTGAAGATGGTCACGGCAATACCGCTCGTAAATCCCACCACGATGGGGTAGGGTATATACTTGATGATGGTGCCCAGCTTCAGAAGGCCGAACAGCAGCAGGAACACGCCAGCCATGACAGTGGCTATCGTCAGTCCCTCTATGCCATACTTCTGAATGATGCCATAGATGATGACGATGAAGGCACCGGTGGGTCCGCCTATCTGCACCTTGCTGCCGCCGAGCAGCGAAACGATGAATCCGGCGATGATGGCAGTGATGATGCCTTTCTCAGGAGTTACGCCGGAGGCGATGCCGAATGCGATGGCAAGCGGCAGGGCGACAATACCTACGATGATACCAGCCATGATATCGGCTGTCAGGGTTTGTCGGTTGTACGTCTTGAGGGACGTAAGAAGCTGTGGTTTCAGACTGAATGTTTTCATCCTCTTATATACTTAATTATATACTTAGTGTGAAATGATTGTGTGAAAAATAATAATATTGTTATCCTTACGGAATGCAAAATTAACACTTTTTTAGCAGATAACAAGCCTTTTCCGCCTCAATCGTTATCTCTACTTGCAATATTCGTGGATAATGTGTAATTTTGATTGGATTTTATTAATAAACGCACTTAAACGTATATATGAAAATGAGAAAATCATTACTGTTATTGGCAGCCGCCTTTGTCTCCATGGGAGCACAGGCAAAGGTAAGGCTTCATCATCTTGTGTCGGACAACATGGTACTGCAGTGCTCCTCAGAAGCCCGTCTTTGGGGATGGGACACGCCGGGAAAGACTGTCCGCGTCAGCACGTCATGGAGCAAGGACGTCGTCACGGCACGTGCCGCAAAGGACGGATCGTGGGAGGTTCGTGTCCGTACGCCGAAGCCCGGCTTCACGCCACTCACCATAACCTTCGACGATGGCGAGCAGACCACCATAAAGGGTGTGCTCTCGGGAGAAGTATGGGTCTGCGCAGGACAGTCCAACATGGAGATGCCCGTCCACGGCTTTGACGGATGTCCCGTGGAGGGATATAACGATGCTGTCATAGATGCCGCCAACTTCAGCGGCGTACGTTATGCCAAGATACCGTCGCGTATGTCAATGAGTCCGGAGCAGGACGCAGACACCCGCTGGACTGTCGTGTCGCCGTCCACCGTGCAGGGAGCTTCCGCCACGGGCTATTTCTTCGGTCGTCTGCTCAGCAAGAGTCTTGGTGTGCCGGTCGGACTGATTGAAGCCAACAAGGGAGGATCGCGCGTGGAGTCGTGGCTCAGTCAGGAGAATCTCAAGGCCAATACCGACGAAAAGCTGGACAAGCAGTCCATCGACGCCATAAAGACCGACTATTACAGACCCTTGGTATGGGGCAACGGCACGTTCTCGCCTATAGAGAAATACACCGTCAAGGGTATCATCTATTATCAGGGATGCTCCAATGTGGGCTATCACATGGACGATTATGCACGCCGTCTCGGACTGCTCGTCACCCAATGGAGAAAGGCTTTCGCATGCGGCGACATTCCCTTCTACTTCGTCGAGATAGCTCCTTACTGGTATGACGATGCTGACGGCACTAACGCTGCTGTCCTGCGTGAGCAGCAGTATAAAGCCTCAAAGCTGATAAAGAACTGTGGATTTATCGGCAACAACGACGGTGCCTACGCATGGGAGATGAAGCAGATTCATCCCTCGCAGAAACGTAAGGTGGGCGAGCGCCTTGCTTATCGTGCCCTCACCGACACGTACGGCGTAAAGGGGCTTATCTCGAAGAATCCAACATTTGAGAGTCTGACGGTCAACGGCAATGAGGTGATCGTGAAACTCTCGAATACCGACGGCGGCATCTATCCGCTCTACGGCATACAGGGCTTTGAGGTGGCAGGAGCCGACGGCAAGTTCCATCGTGCCGCTGCCCGCTACGACTGGCACGACGGCATCATCGTCAGCTCAGAAAAGGTGGCTGTCCCACGCGCCGTACGCTACTGCTTCCGCAACTTCATGCTTGGCAACGCCCGAAACCAAGGAGGCTTGCCTCTCATACCGTTCCGCGCAACGGTCAAGTGATAACCATAATATCATTGGCACATGCCTTCTTGCCATGCAAATATCGTACAAAGAGTAAAAAACTGTTACAAAATAAAAATTGATTCTAGAGTTCCGGATTGCTGTTTTTACGGTGTTTTGCTGTGCAAACAGCACCCGAGCTTAACGATAGCGCCACTTTTACACTACAATAGTGCCACTATTAGAGTGTAAAAGTGGCGCTATTGCATGATAAAAGTGGCACTATTGTAGTGTAAAAGTGGCGCTATTGCAGCCCAATGATGCTTTTTTGCTCCGTCATTCATTGCACACTTCTCTTCTCAGCAGCATAATCAGCTGTATGTCAGCATACTATCGCTGCACGCTCAAAACTCAAGAATTTCGCACCAAAGATTTTGTTGTGCGCTCAGCTCATAGTATTGAGCATTAGAAATGCAAATATTGTGTCGGACGGCAAGGCGTCCGAATTAGGAGTTTTGAATTTTGAATTAGGATTTATTCTCGGCTTCGCCTGCGATTTTGAATTATTCAGTTGTGAATTACAGCAGACGAGGCAAACTTAGGAGGCTATGGCCGCCGTAGCCACGCAGCCTACCATATCAGAAGCTGCGCCATTGAGATATTCTAACACCTTAAATTAGCAGACAAACTCTTTCTGTAAAATTATAAGTCTGCTAATTTAAGGCTTCCGAACAAAGACTTGTATCGGTGTCTTAGTTTTGCAACAGCCAGTCGATTACGTACATTTGCTTTATTCCGTTATGCAGAACTACAGGGTCGTTGTCGAGAGTTAACAAGTATTTGGGATAATAATCCTGAATGGCTTGCAGAGGCGCAAGTTCGCGCTGCATGGTGTTTTCGTCTCTTACACTCAATGAGATCTGATAGTATTCTCTCGCTTCTCCTTTAATCACAATAAAGTCGATCTCTGCATTGTCCACCTTTCCTACATATATTTCTCCGCCACGACGAGCCAATTCCAGAAAAACAATGTTCTCGAGAATATGTCCTAAGTCGCCACCATTAGTGCCGTTGATTATGTTTCGAAGTCCGGTGTCTACAAGGTAGTATTTTTGTCCTGTCTTCAAGAGTTGTTTTCCTTTGGCATCGTATCTGTATACGGGATAAAATATGTAGCTGTCGGAAAGGGCTGAAATGTAATTCTCCACAGTATGCACAGACACCTTGCGGCCTTGCGATGTCATGGCGTCGCTGATGCGCTTTATAACGGACAGATTGCCTATATTGTCTGCAAGGAATCTGACTATGCTCTCAAGCATCATTACGTCTGTGATTTTTCTACGTGCCACCACGTCTTTCAGTACGATCGTGTTATACAATCCTGTGAGATACTCCCTTAGCATCTCATCGTCATTGGCTATCTGTACTGTATATGGGAACCCGCCTTTCTCTGAAAAATGACGATATGCCGTATCGTGTGGCGTACCCTCAGGCAATGCTTCGATGTATTCTGCGAAGGAGAATGGGAAAAGCTTGATTTCGACATATCTGCCGGTGAGCAATGTCGCAATTTCTCCAGACAATAGATAAGCATTTGACCCCGTAACGTAAAGGTCGACGTTATCAAGCAGAAACAGACTGTCGACAACTTTCTGAAAGTTCTCGACCATCTGTATCTCGTCAAAAAAAATGTAATTCATACGGTCACCGCACAGATTCTTGCGGATATGTGAGTAGAGCACGTGATAATCAAGAAATGGTTCGTTAGACAAGTCCTCAAAGTTGAACCCAAGAATCTGTCTTTCTTCCACTCCGTTATCAGACAATTTCTCACGGAACATCCGCAATAGAGATGACTTGCCACAACGTCTAACGCCGGTGACAACCTTTATAACCTTCTTGTCGCGCCATTTTTCAAGGAGCGACATATATTTCTTACGCTCTATCATATATATAACAAAAAAATGAAGTCCACTGCAAATATACTAATAAAATAGCATAGATTTGCAGTAGACTTCATTTTTATGTTGTTTTTAAGTCGTTTTTGCAGTAGACTTCATTTTTGTGTGCCCTTTACTTGCACATTATCTTGAATGTCTTGCCGTTCTGCTTCACTAAGGCAATGCCCTTGTGGTTGTTGAGGCTTGTGATGCGGTGTCCGGCGATGTCGTAGGCGGTGTAAGGCATGGTAGGGTTGAAGGCGACGGTGGTGGCTGTTACGGAGCCGATACCACTTGTGGCTTTCGTTCCTGTTACGGCGATGTCCATTATCTCCCATGTGGCGTTCACGCTTTCGTTGCTGGTGTAATGGAATGAGATGGTGATGCGCTTGCCGGCGAATGCTGTCAGGTCTACGTCGCCCGACTCATTGAATGTCCATGAGTTGCCCTTGGGCCATGTGATGCCGTCAAGCTTGGTGGTGGTCTTTGTCTCCTCGTCCGTTACCTCCACGCTGAGCATTGACGACGGATTGGAGAGGAAGTTGACGGCGTGCTTGAAGAGCAGCTTGGCTGAGGTGTAGTCGGTAAGGTCTATCACAGGTGTGAAGAGTCGGCTGTCTGCGGCGTGACGCGTGCCGTTGATATATGCCGTGCCAACCCATCCGTACTTGTTGTTGCGCTTCCATGCCGAATCGTCCTGAGTGGGAGCCACGTCGTCCTTCACGGTGCATGATCCGTCCGTCGACTTAAAGTTGGCTGTATAGATGGTCTCCTCTGTGGGGTCAGTCGGGTCTGTGGTTCCGCTGCCGCCCGTATAGCTCTCGCTTGTCACGGTCTTCGCAGGGTCGAAGGCATAGTTGACGCTGTCGCCCCAGATATAGTCAGGGAGGTTAGGGAAGTCGATGAACGGGTTGCGGTTGCCCTGAATCTTATAAACGGCGTTGTTTCGCTTCACCTCCAGCTGGCTCACGGGGTCGAGCTTTCCCCACTTTATGTAAAGCTGCGAAGCCCATTCCTTCAGAGTGGGGTAGTCGCCCTGCTGCAGAGAGATGAGAGCCTGCTCGCCCGACCACTTATAGTCCTGGTATGCCGTAGCCATATACATGTAGGCACGTGAGAAGTCGCCCCTCCATTCGTCGCTGGGCTGCCAGTACTTCTTGTTCTGTGCGCCGGTTCCCACCTTGATGCATCCGTTGTCGTAATATCCCTTTCCTGAGGTCTGTGTTACGACACCCATGCCGTAGTTGCTCTTCGAAGAGTTGGCTTTGCTGTCACTCGGCATAAGATTGAAGAGGTCTTTGTAAGCCTGTGTCTTCGTGCCGCCCCACCAGCTCTTGGGGAATGAATGCTCGATGTTCATGCCGCCGGGCACTTCGCCTTGCGCTCCGAACTTCACCTTATTATTACTATATCTGTCTATTACGTATCCGTTGTCGTTGTCCGTGGTGTAGAATCCCCACCACGTAGCACCCTTTCCCGAACCGTAATCGAGGACTTTCGCGTTCTTGATGATGTTGTGAACGGCAGTCTTAAGCTCCGCGCCCTTCTTGCCCTTCAGTCCGTCGTAATAGCCCGCCGGAATCTGCGCCAAGGCATTGATGTTGGCGATGGCGCCAAGAATCACAACAGTAAGCAATCTGAAATTTTTGAGTTTCATAATATGTATTTTGTTGGTTTGTATTTTCCCTTATACATATATATAATATGTAGGGAGTGCAAAGTTAGCCTTTATTTAGCATACGTATAATACGCAGCATGTTAAAAAGTGAAAAAATGGTTGGTATTTTTATCGAAACATTTGGTGGTTTCGAAATTATGTTCTACCTTTGCACTCGCTTTAAAATAAGACGGGCAAGTCTTATACGGCCAGCTCCCTTCGAATCCTCCAGGACGGGAACGTAGCAAAGGTAGTTGGTTGTAGCGGCGCGATGTAAGTA
>ERZ1026901.844-NODE-844-length-21214-cov-13.904485_pt1 | contig 21214 bp, 23 predicted proteins | sample MGYA00380179_ERZ1026901 | MGnify/ENA primary metagenome ERZ1026901 (study PRJEB33269, sample SAMEA4719815) | human gut metagenome | biome: human-associated habitat; feature: organic feature; material: feces | place: Cameroon | collected 2013-10 ... | reverse complement strand
GAACGGGCCATATAACCACCTGAAAGACAATGACATTGCCTGTTTTTATAACGGTAATTGCAGACCATGACAAGCCGCAGCCGTCAGGCTGCCTACCCGAAGGCTCTGCTGAACAATAGCGATCTTTTCCTGTGTAGTACGCCGTCTGCGTATCTCCGGTCCCAAGACATCAATCATCTGCTCTCCAATGACTGGTCTAAAAACCAGTATTAAGACTATCACTTATTTAAGTGATATTGGTTGTCTGGAGATTCAGGGAACCAGTTCATCTTCATCGATATGTCAATTACTGTTTTCTATTGATCAGCCTAAAAATCAGTATCACTGATTATCACTTAAGTCAATGGTATAGAAGTGGTTCTGTATTCAATATAAAAATAAACACATAAAAACAAGAAAAAGTTATGTTTTTTTATCTATTGCAACATTAAAAAGGAGTACCATTGGTAATGAGAAACACGATGTGCATTTTAATATCGTTTAATGTGATATAAGATTTTTATGAAAGAATATATTGGGTGTTGTTCTAACAATGGAATCATTCTCCACAAGACCTGATGGAACTGATACTGCATATCTTCCGTTGGTCCAGGACCGGGTATCTCGTTCGAACCGGGTTTTATTGTAAATGTTTAAGATGCTAATTGCTTGCAGATAATATTGCATATACATCTTCCGTTTGTAAAACTCTTGTTTTAGAGTATTGGTACGATAGAGTAATTCAACGTATTGTTCGATCACTCTCTGATTTTAGAGTCATTTGCTGGTTGTGTACAGCAGAACCGATGGAAGGCAAAGTACGTTATGGAGGCAGGACCATATAGTTTATGTATCATTTGTTTTTTCTGATATTAAAAGAATCGTTGCAAAACATTCAAGAAAACAAAAATATGATGTATCTGTATTTATTTGTCCTGATTCTTTCCTTTACAGGGGTGATTATTACAGATTCATTGATAAATAGTGTATCAAAAACAGCTCAGTCTGAGTTAAGAGATGAGGGGGATTCAATTATTACTATAAATTTTCATGTACCTAAATCACGATACCAGATGGCTGCTATCTTATCGCAAATGGAAATAAAAGACATGTATTTTAGTAAAAGAATTTTTTTCCAGGTGGGAGAGAATCCATTTGCAACGCAATTAAAGAAAATAACGGGGATTGAAAGTAAAGATGTGTTACTTAGTGGTGCGATCTCTGATTTCGGAATAAAGGATAAAAACTCGGTAGCCATACGTGATAATGAGTCTTTTAAGAAAAAGTTCATTTACATCAATGGCATTCCATTTAAAGTACATAATATTGCTGCTAAAAAGAAAACAAATTTTTTGGATAGCCTTGGTTTGAGTTCTTTACAGGAAGATGGAGGTTTTTTTATCCCACTGGAAACAGCACTCAGGTTGTCTCTCAGTAACGAAATAGATAGCGTAAAACTTCTCCTAAAAAAAGAAGCTGATGATTCTGTCTTGTTACAGCTAAGAGAATTATTAAAAAAAAATGGAGTTAATGATTATAGTGTTATTAGTTTTATCGACGCAAAAAAAATCGTTGATAATGTATTAAACAGGTTTTCATTGTTAACAAACATTATGTATTTTTTTCTCACGGTGACATCTGTTATTACAGCAAAATCAATGAGCAAAAAAATGTTCCAATACAGGAGTACCGAGTTTGCATTAAAAATACTTAATGGTATAAATGGGAAAATCGTTTGTTTCGTTATTCTTATGGAAAGCATTATTGTTGCTTTATTTTCATTGTTAATGTCATTGCTTGTGTCTTTTTTTACTTTAATAACCGTGTCAAATATAATTTCAGTAAAACTTATAATGCGGTATGATGTGTTGGGGATGTCTGTTTTTATAATAGTGTTTTTCTTATGCGTATACAACATTAGATTGAGTTATTCACTTTTTTCGAAAGATTTATCCATATTAATTAAAGAAAGATTTTCATGAAGACTATATTTGTATTGTTAGCTACGATTCTTCTTGGTAATTCATCTGCTGTTGCGTATGTTTGTCCTCTTGATTTGTACTTTAGAAAAACCTTCGATTACAGGACTTATCAGATAAAATCATTTCAAACTGAGATGGAGCGCCTGGATAATAACTATTCTTTCTTGCCTGAACTCTCTCTTTCTACAGGGCAATCGGCATATAATAAATCAGGGTTTAAATCTCCTGAATACAGCAATGCCGGCATTTATATTTCTATGCCTGTTTATTCTGGAGGTAGATATTTTTTGAATAATGAAAAGTTGTCATTATCAGATATTTCACAAGAAACTACCCTTGAAAGAAACAGAATCAATTACCTCCTGTCAATATATGAAATAATTATCAGAAGAAAGGAAATTGAATCCCTGTTAAAAGAGTATCAGCACAAACAAAAAGAAGCAGACATAGAAAACAAACGTTTGCAGTACTTCTTTGAACAGGGCGCGGTGTCTGAGTTCGAATTAAATCTCAAAAAAAACATAACAGAAAATCATCAGAAGAATATAAAGTTATTGAAAAATGAGTTGCAGTATCTGGAGTGGGGGCTCCAGAATGAATATAATATTCCTCAAAATATGTTTGAGATTATTGACTCAGACATAATAAAGTCATGTAAAAAAAATGACATCAGTTTTCTGATCAAAAAGGAAAATATGGTTGAGCTTGAGGAAGCCAATATCAATTTTGACTTAGAAAAAGCAGCTAACTATCCATCAGTTTCATTATCTTTGGGATTGACCCCAAAAAATGGAGGGACTATTAGGGATATATCAATAGAACATGGTAATTATATTGCTTCCGTTAGTTTAAATATTCCGTTAAGTGGATTACTTAAACTGGCAGTAAAAAAAGAAAAACATTCGCTAAACGTGGATTCAGTTAAATTAAGCATTGACAAAAGAAATATAGAGTTAGAGGATGCGAAGCAAGGGATTTTAAATAAGTTAAACAATGCTATTGATGAGTTATCCTATTTAAGGAAACAGTTTTCCATTAATAAAAAGAAAGTTAGCTATCTCAAGAAACGATTAAATGATGATAACAATATGTTGTCATACTACAATGAAATTAATACTTTGAATGAAATAGAGAAAAACTTAATAAGAAAGGAAAATGAAATTGAATTATATAAAATGCGTATGTTTTTTATTGGGTAGTTTATTACCAAATGTTTCTCATTCATATTTATTGTCATGGTATGGTATACTAAGAGGGGAGTCTTCTATAACTTATAAGAGTCCAGTTAACGGAATTATTGAATATTTAGATTGTATTCCTGGTTCAGATAAGAATGATGTAAAAATATTTAAAGTTGCAAGCATAGATAGCGCGTCTAAAAAAGATATATTAGAGCTAAAATTATATAGAGCCAGAGATGAGTATAAGAAATATAAAGATGATTATGAAAAAGCCAACAGTGCTTACAATGAGGGATTGATCGCGAAAAATGAACTCAGAGATATTGATAATAAAATGAAAGATGCCGTTATAAATCTAAAGGAGATCGAGAGTGAACTGATATCATTAAATTATATCAATGAACTTAGTAATCCGTATGTACAAGGGAGGTTTGTTTGCCAGGAGGTTTTTGTCTCTCCGGGGAGTTATATAGCCTCTGGCGATCTTATAATGAATATCGAGATGATAAACAAATATCGCATTGAAATAAAATTCGATCCTGTTACAACAAACCTAAAGAAGAAGTCTATCAGATATCGTTCGTTAGTGAATGGTTCAACAGGATGGGCAAAAGTTATATCAACAAAAAACATTACAAATAACAGCAGTATGGAAGGGTTGAAATCAGCGGTTCTTGAACTGGAAGATAATGGAAAGCTATCTCCTGAGCTTCTGGATACAGCATTTGAGATAACACTACATGATTAAATTAAGTATTGAAGAGAAGATGTTCCCTGATCGCGTTATAATTTCTGACTTTAACATTTCCATACAAAAAAATGAATTTGTTGTTATAACCGGAGCTTCTGGTGCGGGAAAAAGCACTTTGCTGAACATAATCGGGCTTATTGATACATCTTATCATGGTCGATATATTCTCGACGGAGTTGATGTGTCTGGTATAGACTATAAAAGGCAACTATATTTAAGAGGTAGTTATTTTGGTTATATTTTTCAAGATTCTCTTATAAATGAAAAACAAACCATTCTAAGAAATTTGCTATCAGTAATAGAGTTGAAAAAACAAAAGGAGTATCACTGTGTTATCTTAAACGAACTTGAGAAAACAGGATTGCATGGCATATCTCCGGAAACATCAGCGGCTCTATTATCTGGTGGCGAAAAACAACGTGTTGCACTTGCAAGAGCCTTACTAAGAAAACCTAAAATACTACTTGCAGATGAACCGACCGCAAGTTTAGATAATGATAATAAAATAAAAATTATGGACATACTTCTTGACTATCATAACCATGGTGGAACTGTTATTATGGTAACTCATGACACAAATTTAATTACAAATGATATGAGGATTATATCTTTTTGATGAGTTTTCTCTATATATTATACAGAGTTTTATTCTGTCAGAAGGAGTGTAATACTATATTATATAATGCTTCGCTGCTGTCTGACTGCAAGACGTTCAGACTCCGGTAAGCCCCGTATTTCATCCTCGATGGCGTACAGTTCACTGATACGCTTCTGGACTTCTTCTGCCGTCGTACTTTTGCTGCTGATGTATACATCGTGGATTTTTCGCCGGGCATGGACCCGGCACGCAACTTCTGTCAGTGCACCGCCTTCACGTCCGGCACTGAACAGCCGATCGTAACCGCTGAACGCATCCGCCTGCAGGATACCCCGGAAGGGACGAAGGTGTTGTACCGGATGTTTTCCCTGCCTGTCTGGTGAGTAGGCGAACCAGACCGTCGGTGGCTCTGATGAGCCCGCATTCCACTCATCCCGGACATACGTTCAGATGCGTCCTGTTTTTGCCTTTTTTCTGCCCTGTGCCAGCACTTTTACTGGTGTGTCGTCATCGGTGTTCATCACGTAACGGTACAGGGCATCATTCAGCGGAGTCATTAACTGACAGCATGCGTCAACCCAGTTGGAGAGTAATGCACGGCTCAGTTCGATGCCCTGGCAGGCAAAGATTTCACTCTGACGATACAGTGGCAGGTATTCGCAGTATTTTCCCGTTAACACGCGGGCAAGTAATCCGGAGCCCGCGATGCCGCGCTCTGTCGGCGGGATGACGCTGGCGCTTCAACTATACAGTCACATTTTGTACAGGCTTTTTTTACCCGAACAGTACGGATCACTTTCAGGGCGCTGCTCAGCACTGACTTCCCCCGGATAATCCAGCTCACTGCCACACTCCGCGCAACAACTTTCTTCAGGCTCCAGGCGGTGTATTTCACGCGGAAGATGTGCCGGTAACGGACGACGATGACGTGACTGTCGCAACTGGCGGGGAACCTGCGGATCATCCTCACGCCCACTGTAACGATCGCTTTCCACAACATCCGGCGCAGTTTTTCTATCTGGGCCCTCAGATATTCTATTTCCCGCTCCTCATCTTTTGAGCGTTGGAAATACTTTTCAGGAGAAATGACCTCAGCCATACACTTACCATTCTTACTAATATCAATTAGTTCCGCAAAACTTTTACAAGCAGATCACCAAGCTGATTTTTAATAAGTTGAGCAGGAATTACTTTCACTCTTTATCTTCTGTATAAGGTAGTTAGAATAATCCATAATCAAAAAGATTAACAAACACTAATATCAGATAAAACTAGAGAAATCCTGTATAATTGTTTAAAGTGAGGGAAAACACAATATGAGCTTTTAGTTATTTTTATCTTCAGTCATCACACATCGGAATTCTTTAACTTTTACTTTGTCACCAAAAGAACGACCTGGTTCTTTTGGTATGGAAAACATCTTCTCACACTCAGCCTGGGTCATTTTTTTTTCGGAGTAACGTGTCCAGAACACAGGCAAATTGCCGGGCTTCATTATTATTGCCGTGATTTTATAACGAATAGTCATGCTTCATCTCTGTAGAAAGAATATCTTCAAGGAAGACCGCCACACAAATTTCGATACAGGCTCAGATCTGTATTAATACATAATAGCATAATTTATTATTATAGATTGACCATCTCCATTCATTGCATCATAAGCAAACTCACACTGCTGAGATGCTTCTGAAGGGGTGAGATAATAAGGTTTTTCCAGACTATTATCGAAACCTGGTTTGTCTATATTCTGACCATTATGTGTAACCCTTGTTTTACTGGCCATCAACGTGCCGAGATTTAATATTGCATATGACATGCAAGACGATATACTTCTTGCGTGAGTGCTCAGAAGAGCAACTCTTCTCTTCTGAGAGTTAGTCATCCATTTTAATTGCGTATGATTACCTGTGGCACTAACAAATACTTTTTGATTACCCTCCTTAACAGTCTTAAGGCCGCTAACACTTGCAATAGCGTCAATAGTGGCATCATTTGCATTACCATCGACTGGAGGAGTCACACTGTTAGAATACAGCTTATTAATCGTTGCTGCGATTGTTTGTATTTGCTTTATACCTTCTTCAAGTTCGCGATTTTCTTTTGCATGATTGTAGTAATACAAAATACCTGAAGTAATAGTGGCACTTATAGCTAAAACCATTGCTGATTCAATCAGACTTAAACCTTTGTGCAATGCAACTAATTTCTTTGTATATTTCATCTTTATGCTCTATGTGGTTTATCCTTGCAAGGAAAGGATAAAAAACATGGCAAATTTTCCATAAGGACGTGAAAAGCTAATTCGAGTTTGTGATTCTCAAAGCTAGTTACATTGCTATATGGTATTAATAGTTAAGATCTCAAAGTTATCAAAGCATGATTCAGAGGCGATTATATTGTAATCATGAGTAAGTTTAAGTATTTCATTATTGATAGAAATAATTTGTTCAAATGTACGCATCATATTCTCGATATCAAGAATATTTACGACATTACCAGAAAATGTATCTGGTGGACAATGTTTAACAAAAAGCCCTCCCAAAAGATGGGCTCGCTTAATATAAGCTTTTTCGATAGATTTGATAGTTAACTCACATTGTTCTTTTTTAGCACTTTTCGACGCCAAAATAACCTCTACTTAGCTGTTTTTATGATCCTGTTTTTAAAGAATGTTTATTATAAACTTTCTTTACTTTTTCTATATATCTGTACTTATATTTTGGCGTTGCAGAATGATATCTACCGACACCTTCCCAGACATCCCCTTTCTCTTTTCGTATAGAATGCGCGAGTATCCATGAACCTATATATATATTGAAACACCCATTATCTTTTAGGGCATTATACGCTTTATCATGTTGGTTATTAAAAAAAGTTTTACTGATGAGTGGTAACCATGCACCAGTATTGATCTGCATGATTCCTAAATCATGAGTTCCATTTTTATTTACGGAGACAGAGCCCGGCCTGCCTCCTTCAACTGAAATAACTGCCGCAAGTAACTCTGGTTTCAGACTATTTGCAATAGTAGCGTTAACAAAACAGGTATGTAAGTTATTTATATCACTCGCAATAAGCATATGAAAAATCCAGCGGATAAAGCAGGCCCCATTGGAACAAAAACTGTCCCCTTAAATCTATAGGGAATAGAATATAATAAAAATATAACTGATGAGATTAGCAAGAAAATCATTACCTCATCAATTCCCAACCATGCACCTGCAGCGCAGGATAGAGCAATATCACCACCGGCCACTACGTCATCTTTTTTCATATGACTTACAATTTTCATTGACAAATACATGATAAAAAATCCTGTACAGGCACCAAGAATCTTTGATTCTGGTTCAGCAAAATAAGAAAAGACAAGCCCTGACCAGAACAGTGGAATGGTTACACAAGCTGGCAACCATTGCTCACGAATATCGATAAAACTAAGAAAAAACAAGCATAGGAAGATACTGCATAAAATAAGTGATGTCTGAAAATCTTGTATTTTCCAGAAAATAATCACACAAGTTAATGAACAACATAGCTCTGATAGTGGATAGACTATCGGTATCTTTACATTACAGTTTAAACATTTTCCCTTGCAAAGAAGATATCCGATAATGGGAATCAGTCCCCACCATCTGATCTTTGTCTTACATTCATTGCAATGAGAAGGAGGACTGTAAATCGTTAGATTTTCATCTGGCTCTTCCCTCCACTTAAGTTGATGTGGTAGTCGATCTACAGCAAGACAAAGAAAGCTTGTAATAACTGATGCATAGAAAAAGACAAACAACAGCATCATCCATTGTGGAATATGTTCAATCATATCTATTTAACTAAGCTGTTTCCTCTGGACAGAAGAATTTTCTGCGTTTCAATTTCGTTGTTTAACAATTCGAGCTTACCACTTCTTATCTTAGAAGGTATTGATGGTGTCCCATCATTGCACAAAATATTGCATGTAAGTTTTCTCTTACCATTATCGATAAAGTGCAACTCCTGATGTATAACACACAATAAACCATCAGCAATAATGCTACGTACCAGGTCCATCTCTCCTTCAGCTGATGCAATTTGCTGTAGAGCATAGAGAGAGCCCTGTACAGAACTACCATGAATAGTCGATACAACCAGGTGTCCATTCACAGCAGCACGAATTGCTTCTTTTGCTGTTTTTGGACTACGAATCTCACCCAAGAAAATGTATCTTGGATTATAACGCATCGCTGAAATCATCGCTTGCTCATAGCCACCGACATCTCTTGCATCCAGTTGATACCAGATACCTTTCGCGTCAGCGCCGTAACTTCCTTGTGCAGGTAGTTCTGGTGGGTCCTCAATAGAAATCAGAATATCACCATATTGTGTTAAAAATTCAGTTAATAAAGAGTATATCGTTGTTGATTTACCTGAGCCCGTTGCGCCACCGACCAGGATAAGCCCCTTCATTTTACCCAGTGATTTGAGTGTTGACAGAACGCCAGCAGAGAAACCAAGCTGATCAAGTGCTGGCACAGGTATCTTTAGTTTTCTTAAAAAATAACCAGTTCCACCAACTGTATTAATTACGGTAACACGATATGGAGTTCCAAAATGAGAGTAGAAAAACTCCTTTCCTTTAGATTGACTGAGTACTTTAATGTTGCTTTTTATTTGTTTTATTTCATCATCATAATAACTGTCGACATTAACAATAGGATTATTCTGCCCTTCAAGATAGCGAAATACTGATTTTTCTTCAGTTAACAGAAGGTCTGCGAAAGTTAACTTATTAATACTATCCATAATAATACCTTTTAAAATTGTGCTGCATCACTGATCTGCTGTTGCAATGCGAACATACCTGAGACAATCCACATGAATATGATCCCCATGACAACAATAGCAACATTTTTAAATATAGACATCTGCTTGTGTATAAACTCAACACTGTCATCCTGCCATTGTACTGATAATTTATGCAGTATGTCATCAAATCCACCGAGAGCAGCATAAGAGCGCAAGTCCATAATCATTTGCTTTGAAGGAAACATATATTGTGTTGAATAAAGAGCCTCACCCAGATTAATATCGCCATTTAACAATCTGAATCTAATCGCCGACAGGCGTTCCTTATACCATGGATTGGCTGTACGCATTATTATACGTATGGCTTCTGGTGCTGGTACGCCTGATTGCATTAATGCAGAAAGGGATAACAGAAAACCACACCCAAAAACTGTTTTATATATTGACCACGGAGGAAAAGAGTCAAAGTGTTTTCTTATCTTTCCTCTCCAGTATGGCATCGATATAATCACGGCCAGTATTATAAAGACAGATAATACCATAATTGCCAACAGATAATTTTGTACAAAAACAGCAAGGTAATACATCATCTTACCAGCGCCCTGCCATTCCTCAACAGGTAAAATACCTGCGAATGCAGGAACAACTTGTGTACCGAAAATATATAGGTAAAGGCAAGTTGTTAGAACCAGGACTACAGGATAAATGATGCCAGCCAGTGCACTTTTAACCTTTTTCTTTGTGTCATTTATATAAATGATGTCGTCAAAAGATTTGCTTAAATTACCTGATATTTCCCCCGCGGAAATAATCGAAAGTTCATCTGCAGGTACCCATCCTTTCATCGCATCGGCCAGGCTGGTACCATTTCTTATTGCATTTAACCATGTCAAAAGGACTATTGCCTCAGTAGTTTTTTTCTTTTTCCCATCATCAGTAGAAAACTTGTACAATTCACCCAGAGCAAAGGATACAGGAACACCATTACCTAAATAGCGAGACAATTTTGAAAAAATTCGCATCCTGGTTTTGGAATTAAATTGTATCTTTGTAAAAGATTGTTCTATCTGTGCCAATTTTCCCATTTCATATTACCTACCAAGAGAAAATAAAAATCTTTTCCTTTCCTGAGTTATATCAGTCATTCCTGCTATTCGGTCCATTGCGTCTGCAGCCGTGATATCACCATACAATACTTTTATCCAGGCATGTTCTTTCATGGATAAACCTTTCAGATCGTTAAGCCAGTATGAAATAGCCTCCTGACGTTTACCTTCCGCAATAAGTTTTAACAGATAGCTGTCCGGCTCAATCACTTCAGCAATAATTGTTCTTCCTTTATATCCTGATTTACATGAAGAACACCCGCGGGTGTTGGCAAACCTGACTTTATCTCCATATCCTTCAATAACTATTTTTTCATCCTCGGAAAGAATTCCGCCAGACTCAAGATAGTCGACAAGCGATAAACTACATTCTGAACATAGCTTTTTTACAAGGCGCTGGGCAATCAGACCTGTTATTAACTCAGGGTCAGTCAACTTAAAATCATCCACACCTTGATCTTTAAGACGATCAAAAATTGCAATCGCATTATTTGCATGCAATGAAGTCCACACCTGGTGTCCGGTCATCGCTGCAGTGAATAAAAGATTAATGACTTCTGCATCCCTCGCTTCACCAGGCATAATAATATCAGGATCAGATCGCAATGCTGCTGTTATAGCTTTACGGTATTCTTCACCCCTCTGTTGTTCAGTCTCAACGTTAGTAACCGGAAGTTGTGCAGTTCCTTCAATTTCATATTCTGGAGGATCTTCGATACTAATTATATTTACTTTTTGTCTTCTTTCAACATAAAGAAGTTCTAACAGATTTTTCAGTGTTGTGGATTTCCCAGAACCAGTCGGTCCTGAAACTATATTTATACCTATTGGTAATCGCCTCATCCGAGCAAAAGATTTTGCGTGTACAGAATGAAATCCTATATTAACAGGATCTATTGTTTTCTTATCGCTCATTTTCTCCGCATATAAGAATCGGGCGATCATATATCTTCCCCCTTGACCAAGGGGGTTAAATTGTAGACGTATAGCCTGTATTTTTTCAGGCATGTAAAATCTTGTTTTAGACGCAACAATCCTTGCAGCCTGATACATATTTATTTTATAAGTAGCATCAGCATCAGAGGCATTATTATATAAAGATGCCAGTATTGAATGAGCAAGTTCGGCTTCTATCTGCCGTAATAATTGCATATCTCCATCTTTGCGAATATAAATATCAGCTTCCAAATCATATACCTTTATATGTAGATCGCTGATATTCAGTTCACAACATTCAGAGATAAGATTAGACACAACTTGTTCAATTGGCATTAAATCTCGTTGTTGCTTTGTTTCTACCTTTGCTGATTGCTCATACAATAACCTGATATCTTTCAGACTGATTTCAAATATTCTTATATTTGAAATCCCTTTTCGCAACGAAACCTCATATAGCATATGTAATGTTCTCGTACGCGAAAACTCTGAGGAAACAAGAAAATCTCCATTTGAAAATATCAGGAAATGTTTCCTTTGCTCATCTGTGAGTTCAATATCACCACCTTTGGATGTAACAATCCTTGTTACATTACGTCTGAATCTCTCCAGATCTGATGGCGAAGCAGGTACAGGTAAATGCATTACTTATCCTTTTGATAAGAGGAAAACTGTATCTTCCTCCATGGAGGAAAGATCCTGTATTTTTATATTATCTTTATTGATTTTTATTACTTTATATTTTTCAGATAAAACATCACCTTCATTTACATTTTTGAGCCCATTCTCATAGATTTTTGCTCTTAAGCTACCTGCGCCAGAAGACATAATTGCAACTAATTTCACACCTTCTGGCATGAAAGAGTCTACTCCCAGAGACTTTTCTAACGTTCTGTTCTCAAGTCTTAGTTTCAACATGAGATTTTCACGTTGAAGTCTCTGGTATTCCATTAGTTCATCTTTATATTTTTCTATATTTATCTCATTGAGAATATCAATTTTTTTCTGTTCTTCTTTATTTACTTCTGTATGCAATGATGCTGTTGCTTCGTTTGCAAAAGAAACATTAGAGAAAATAAACAATGAGATGAAAAAATATTTTAGCATGGTATTACATACTCCCCCAGAATTTACCATCAATTTTCCACTCTCCAGATGTATGATCATATTCAATTTTTGAAATAATCAGACCACTGATTCGTTTTAGTAGGAATTATAAGTAATGGATTATTAGACAAACTGATCTTAAAGTTAACACTATAAATATCACCTCTGTCACCAGATATTACGGGTTGCCCAATATCCACAGGAAAGAAGCTTTCTTCAAATGAATCTTCAATGTATTTTTTTATATCATTAACATTCAACAACATACCATCTTTCATTTTTTCTACAGGATACTTTTCAGTATGTAACCTCCATGAGAATACAGCCTCATCTTTTGATATATTGCTGATGTCAGGATATTCATGTGCGGAAAAAAATTCATTAGCAAATGATAGCCACAAACTAAGACCATCGTTTCTCTTGACTGTATAGGAAATATTTCCCTCATTGCAGGTCGCAACTGATTCTGGCATCCATCCAGGTACAGAAGCAGCGACAACCCGTTTTTCCGTAACAGCATTCATACAACTTAACATCAGAGATAATGGTTTACTCACTCCAGACCATGGCGTATCCAGAGATTCCAGCTTTTTCTCCAGTACAGGCACCTCGTTAACAGTTATTTCACTTTCTTTATATTCCAGATACCATGAAATACCTGTGTAAAGCAGAAAGAATAAGATAGTAACACATAAACCGATCATTAACACAGGAATAAAACTACTTAATCCCGTTTCTTTTATTTTAATTCCCTTCTGATTTATCAGGCTGCCAAGTTCAACAGCCTCCCCTAAACCAGAATCTGCATCACTGTAGATCTGATCCCAGTCAGAATGATACGCAACAAAATTAACAAAGTAGTTTCTTGCTTCTTCCTTTACCTGAAAGGCCTTATCGAAAAGAACCAGTCCTGATTTATTAACACCTAAAACAACCCAGATATTGTCATCAGTGGGTAAGAATAAACAATATGACTGACCATCAAATCCAATAGCAGAGGCAAGAGAAATCATGCCTCTTTTATGTCCTAATGATTTATCTGCAAGAGCAAACTGTTTAACGCCGTTGTTTATTAACTCTACGTATAAATTAGTATTAACGAGAGCCATGTTTTTTTTCAGCTCAAGAGATGCTTCACTACCAGAGAAAGAATCCCCCCATAATAAATTTACAGCATAGACATTACCATCAATGTCTACTGTTCCCGGTATATTTGTCTTTCCCTCTGTCATTGCCCGGCCTTAACGTCAATAATTCTTGGGGTGATGGAAATAATTTTTATCTCTCGACTGTCTTTACCATTTCGTGAACCACCCAGTAATTTAAAGCCTGGTTTTCCTAATCCAGAATCCGAGACTTCATTGCGTTTCTGCTCATAGCCAGCCAGAATCAGGGTATTGCCATTCTTAAGAAGGCTTGACTGAACAAATGTCGTTGAATCCACGTTTGGTAGCTGAATTATTGTTCCATTAACTGTAGCCTGATCAAAACCATCATTACTTCCTACAAGAGAGGAAATAGTGATCCCATATTGCAACAGAATATTTCCATCTTCACCAACTGATGGTAACAGGTTCATCAGAAAACCCGTAGTTACAGATGACGTTGACGCACTGGAAGTCGTTGATGTTTGTCCCATTACTGTTCCAATCTGAGAAACATACGTTCTGTCATTACCAACTTTTAAAGGTACAGGTTGACCGGACATTGTTGTCACCGCAGCAGATGTAACAACGCTTACCTTACCTGACGTGGCCAACAGGTTTAGTAATACCTGATTGTTTGAATTACCATTTCCGTTCAGGAATCCAGTTATTGTCGGAGTTCCACTTGCAGCAGGGAAATTCGACGTAATAGAACCCAGAACTCCACCATTTCTGGTTAACAATGCCTGCAGAGACATTGACAGATTGCTTACATCAGATGTAGATACAGAGTATACAGCAACATCAATAGTAACCTGACGTTCTAATTGTTTATTCAGCTTTTGAATATACTCACTAACGCGCTTCATATTCTGCGCGGAAGTTCGAACGATTACAGATGATGTACTGGTAGAAAGTGTATATGTACCTTCATCACCAAGAATCAATTTGATTGATTCTTCAATATCTTTCCAGACATCAAGAGATACACTTACATCCAATTGTGAGTCGCTACTGGAGCTACTGCTTCCGGAACCGGAACCGGAACCGGAACTATCAGAACTGATCGTATTTTTTGTTGTGTATACACTGGGTAACACACTAATACTGAAACTTTTCGTTTCTTCTGTCGAAAAAACAAGACGACCATGTTCATAAGTCCAGAACAAATCATAGTTCAATGCAATTTTATCCAAAAATGCGGATAAAGGACCTGTATAATCAACATCCATCTGCATATTTCCTGTAGATGAATTCACGATCAAATTCAGAATATTTGTCCCTGAGCGCTCAGCTGTATCTCCTGTAGCTTTGTTAAGATTATCAGAGATAACATTTGCGTTCGTCGCGGTACCCACATTCGAACGTTTGAAATTCTTTTCTACAGGAATTTTCGTCGCATCCTGAATAAGAGCGATAATATTATCCAACCCCATAGGAATATTTGTTCTGAGAGTCACACCATTTGAAGATTCAAATCTTCCTGGTAAAGGGTCGCCATGAAAAGTTTGTACTTCTTTATGACCGAGATATATACCTTTATTTCTATTGACAAGATCTGTATTTTTAAAAAGAGAAACATTTCTGGATTTTTTCATCTGTAATCCAGAATCATCCAGAATCTGATTAACATCTTTCAAACTCTTATTATAGATGTCTGTACCTGAACACGCTGTTAGCGCCGGTAGCATGAGGTATAATCCGATACGCCGCATAAAAATTATATTCCAGAATCTGATTTAACTAAAATAACTCTATTACCATCAAAAATGCGAACAAAAACCTTAGGCTGAACATCTCCCATTGAAACCAAAAGGTTTTTAATAGCATCATCAATGTTCATGTTTTTGAATTCGGCAGAAGCATTAATTACATAATTACTTTTAGCTTCCCATACCACTTCCCAGCCATTAGATACCGCCCAGTCAGATAGTATACCATACAGAGTTTGGCCTTTTTTTACACTCCAGTTGTTCTTCAAACCGCTCTTAACCTGTTCTGACTTCAACATACTGTCTTGAGATGAATTATGAGGAGTCAATGTCTGATACGCCTGCACATTACAAGTTATAGCGAATAAAGAAAATATCAACAGACCATATTTTAGTTTATTATGCACTATATATCCTCTCATCCACCATCCATCTTGCAATAAGATGGATGGTGGATTCTTTTATTTCATAAAATAAGTTACACGGTTGTCATTGCCATCTCGACAGCCGCCACTAGTAGCATTTGCAGCTTCCGATGGAGTAATAGCGGTTTTTTTCGCCTTACCAGATGATAACGTAGCCTCAAACGCTGTATGGCTCTCAGGGGAAGAGATTCCAATACCGTATCCGGCAGCTGATGTACCTAAATTTAAAGTTGCAAGGCTAATACAAGCTGATTTTGGTAGCCCGGTAAGCGTAAGATGATACCCAAAACTCCCTTTATTATTGGCACCAGATGCTCCCACATTTAATTTACCACCAAATGGATTCATAATCTCTTCACCCTTCTTGTAATTATCAGGTATCGCAGAGGAATTTTTAAGAACGCTTTCAGACAAACTACTATAATCACTTTGCCCAATATATAGGCCATTAATTGCTGAAGTTGCACTCATTACTTCAGAAATAGCTGATTGTGTTTTATTTGAGTCTGATGCTGACTGATAGTAAAACATAACACCGGCAGTAACTGTGGCTGCCAGAGCCAAAACCATTGCTGATTCAATCAACGATAACCCTTTTTCTTCTTTTTTATTATTGATTTTCGGATGGTTAAAAATTAGGTGCATAACCCAGAACTCCTGATTATTTAGATTAAACGAAAGAAATAATAAACGCCTAGCGATGTAACTATGTTATCAAAAAAAAAAAAAAAACACACACAAGAGAGGAAAAATATTATTTTTATATCTATCACTCAAGTCTGCTCAACACATTTGTGCAGGATTTCTTATATACGTCATTCTTAATTGACTTGATAATTTATTAGTTTGCCACCATCTAATCAGTGCTGAACATGCAGTTAAAGCTATACGCCCTCTCATTCGAATTCTCTCTGTGGGCAATACTTACGGAAAGACTGTCAGAAATAATAATTAGCACAGAACGCAAGATAACTTACAGGTTATAAGCACAAATAAGTTATACAACTAACAGATGAACAAACTTAACATATTTTTATCTCATTCTTGTCATTAGATTGCCCTCCCCTACATTCATCAATGAACGAAGAAAAAAATGACGTCAAAAACAAAAAAATTACTACATGTGTGTCATGATTAATTACTTTTATATTCCTTTTGTATATAAACTCCTTCAGAAGAGAGCTTACAATCACGGGAAGTCGCATGATCTATAGTTTTCAAATCCCGCACTCCAAGTTTTTTATATAAACTAAGCACAGAATTGTAAAATTTATAATTTGATTTATAATTATAATAGGTTATAATTTTGTCATTATACTGGCAATGCATAACGTTATTATTAACTATGTAACCGTTATCCTCCAGCCGATTTCGCAATAATTCAGTGCACTTATTAAAGTCTGAACATTCGGCTTTGTTTTCAGTAATAATCTTCCCGATATATTCAGATGATGTTAAAACATCCTCCAGAATAGCTTGCTCATCTGCGATTTTCTTTTGTTTTTGCATATATAAAAACGCATCCATATGCACAGAGTAGTTAAGTATGGATATCATAAGTGTAAATAACCCAACCCAAAAATAAAGCATATAACTATATCCTGAACAAGAGAGCTGCGTTGACAGTTCCTGGGTGCGTCAACGAAATCCCGATATCCGCGAGAGACACACCAGCACGAAGAAAAGAAACATATTTCATTTTATTACCAATAACATACCCACATGAATCTTTTACCAACATGCATATCATAAAGATTTCATCAATTTTTTTTTCTCTTTCTCCCATTATTAAATAATAACCACTAGCACTAGTACTCTCATAGATCTTATACCCCTGCTTTGCCTCGATGTTATTGTATATTTCTATCTGCCCTCTCATTAAGCGCAGTTCATTTGCCACATCTCTTGCAGCATTAAATGTTTTGCTTAAATGTAATATATATGAAGATATATATATAAAAAATAATGATGAAATTAAAACTACACAAACCTCAATAATGCTAAGTCCGTTTTGTTTATTCATTCCATTCCTCCAGTATCAATTAAGCACCTCTTAACATAAGAGGTTTCTTTTGGTATTATCGCCATAACTTCAATTTGTTCTTTGCCCGAAAGAACAGGAAATTCATCTAATTTAATTTTTATACGACTATTATAGGAATACACATAATTGCCTTTTATTTGTGCTGTTCTGAAACCCAGAAAACTCACTTCTGCACCCGATTCTTTTGGTTTGTTATCCTTTGTCAAAAGAAGTAACCCATCACCTTTAGCCGTTGTATAAATCTTTATGTTTTTGGCTAACATTGAAGTTTCATATTCACCTGACAAATATTCCTTCAAAGCATCTAATTTAACTTCTTGTTTCGTGTTCGGCTTGTTTTTCGATAAATAAGAATCAAATGCATTCAGATACTGACAAATAATAGTAGAGCGCTCTCGTGATAAATATATTCCATTTTCTGTTTTTGATGTTTGCCACATAAAAAGCATTGCGCTGGATAACAGCGTACTCGCCAGAGACACTTCTATCAGAGAAAGGCCCAGTTCATTAATCTGAGAGTAATACTTTTTTATAGAAATGATATGTTGCTTTTCCATTCGATTCATCTTTTTTTAACAGATCATATTTGCTTAATGGCACCGTCCACTCACCCAGAACAGAGACTATATTTTTATTTTTATCATCAGGATATCCATAGATAGACGCTGTTCTCTTAATAAACGGTTCAATTGAACCGTTCTCATTCTCACTCCTCAGGTAAATTGCAAGTATTTCATATTTATTATTTTCACCAGAGATTTTATCTATTTTTATTTTAAACTTGTCATTTTTGTTGTATTTTTCAATATTAATTGCAGCTTCACATTCTCCTGTTGTTTTCCGTTCGCAATTATTCTGTATTTTCTGGGATGTTTCGTTAAGAAGACTGGTTATTGTTGCTGCTGTATAGTTTTGCACTGAACTACTAATGATATTACCTATGCTAACTTGTATCCCCATAACAATGACAGTTGAAAGCATTATTACTAACACACTTTCAATTAAAGAAAACCCTTTCTCATTCACTGACAACCTCGGTTGTTAAAATAAAAAGCCTTTCATTTCTTATATAAATAGCATTACAATTGCTCTATTGCCAATAGAGCACCAGAAATTAAACTGTTTTTGACTTTGTGGAAAAAGCCTCACAAAACATTGCCCTGTTAACACACCACTCAATATTATCCCTGTGACAGCAAAGAAGCGCTGCTTCCTTCCAGCATTCAGCAGCTGAGGTGTAGTTCATTACCCTCTCAAATTTCGATGCTTTCTTAGCAGCATGGTAAAACTTCATATTTCTTCTGTGTCTCATATTGTTGTATATGTATATGTCTTTTGATTTAGATAAACCAAGCCCTTACTAAAGCTCTTAGTGTAAGGCATACTGTACAATAATAAGTCGCAAAAAAAGATAAATAAATGAATTTATCAGCACAACTTAAAAATACTAAAAACATATCACTTGCTTGTGCTATAATGTTGCACCATATCTCTGTGATATAATTATCACTATTTGCTTATATTTATATAGAGTAGAGCAAGGTCGCTCTCAAAAAGCACTTTCTTGTAGGCTGCCCAATTTTTATAAAGAGCTGATTCATCGGCATGACTCAGGATATATATATGTTGATACCACATTTGGAATCCGATCAGATAAAGATAAATAACGTCAGAGTCCATAAGTACACAATCTTGTATACATCAAACTGCATTATGGATATTGACATCTCGGGAAAAACTTTTTTTTGCGATAGCAATAAATTTGTCTTTTTAGAAAGAGGGGTTAACTTGTCTGTCAGAATAAAGAAAATAGACATAGCAAAAAAACCATATTTTGTTCTTCGGCTACATGAAGATATTCTTTTCTGTCTAAAAAATGTAATGGTTAACATTTATGGCCTCTCGCCAGAAGCACATGAAAGAACCAGTGAAAGCAAAGTATTAATTTGTGATGAAGACAAATCTTCCAGAGAATTATTTGAAGAAATTCAAAAGAAAGATTTCAGTTTAAACATTGTTCCTGAATTGCTTTATTTTATTTCAAAACAGCAAAGCAGGAGGAAAATCGTCGAGTCGATTTATATTTCATCTGTTACTTTTTTTTCGGATAAAATCAGAAGCGCCATTGAAAAGGATTTGTCAAAAAAATGGAAGCTGAATATTATAGCCGATGAGTTCAATGTATCAGAAATAACCATTAGAAAAAGACTCGAAATTGAGAATATATCGTTCAATCAAATACTGGTTCAAGCACGGATGACCAGAGCTGCAATACTTATTCTTGAAAACTCATATCAAATAGCACAAATATCAAACATGGTGGGGATATCCAGTACTTCATATTTTATTAGATTGTTTAATAAACATTTTGGTGTTACTCCAAAACAATTCGTTTCTTACTTCAGAGGATAATACCGATTAGGTTTTTCTTATGTGCAAACCAAGCGTCCTTTCCAATCTGATAACAAAATAAAAATCGGAGTCCCCCTCCTGTAAACGGGAGGGATTAGGAGTTACCTTCATATTCATTCCGTCACAAGCGGAATAGCTAATAAAACTACTCACAATTACAGTGTGGTAGGGATATAACTTTCCTACGAAAGGAATTGCTGTAAAAGAGTTGACATCCGGGGGCAGTCAATGCTTTGACTTGCTCCAATCTTTCAAGGCTTCGGTTATCACTTAAGCCATTATTGATTCTGTCGCCTCAGTTACTCCTGCGACGACTGGCAATCCATAGCACTATGCAGGGGCCATTCGCTATGGTGTCCGAACGTTTCCGTAACGTTTTTGCTGCTGTAAAATCGTCTGGTTTGGTCATGATACTGATATAATCATCATCCCACGTCATCGTTTCCACGAAGCTTTCTGCTATTCAGTTACTCTCAGGGCTTCGCTCTGCCGTATTTTTCAAACTGACTGACGAAAAAATCGCTGAACTTACCCACGCTCTGCGACTTCAATGATAAGCTTGCAACAACTCAAGCCAGCAACCGTATTTCCAGTCTACGACAGGATCATCCCGCAGTATTTACTCTTTTCCTGCGATATCCCTCACCTGAAAAAAGTTCCGAAGAGTGGAAATAATCTGAACCGCCCGGTGTTTCCTGGAGAGGATCTTATCTGTGAACTCAGGCTGCCAGATCATTGTTTCCGATGGAGGCATAATAAGCTTTTTCTGCTTCTGCCGGAGAAATATGGCCCGGCCTTTCCAGCAATCGTCGATTGTTATACCAGTCCACCCACGTGAGTGTGACCAGCTCCACTTCTGTTCGGTTTTCCCCGCTCTTACGGTGTATTACCTCCGCTTTGTAAAGGCCATTGATGCTCTCCGCCACCGCGATGTCATACGGGTCGCCTGTACTCCCTGTTGATGTGTCAATGCCAAGATTATTGGCCGTTTTTTGGGGATGCGGACGATTTCCTGGACTGCTTTATCATTCCAGCCCACATTGTTGGCGGTACA
>ERZ1026901.841-NODE-841-length-21266-cov-16.447598_pt1 | contig 21266 bp, 22 predicted proteins | sample MGYA00380179_ERZ1026901 | MGnify/ENA primary metagenome ERZ1026901 (study PRJEB33269, sample SAMEA4719815) | human gut metagenome | biome: human-associated habitat; feature: organic feature; material: feces | place: Cameroon | collected 2013-10 ... | reverse complement strand
ACCTCACCACTTTTGATGCAGCCATCAACCGACTATGCAATGTGATAGGCTAATATGTGTTTTAAACGTGCGGAATGTGCTTAAAAAAGACACATTCCGCACGTTTAAAGCACATTTTCTTAGATATCGCTTCATATTTGGGCTATTCCGCATACTCTTTTCTTTACATTTTATAGCAACAAACGTTAAAAATATACTTTAAACGTGCGGAATGTATCTAAAAAAGATAGATTCCGCACGTTATCTCACTATTTTTTCGTATATTTGCCCCAGAAATATAACTATTTGAACTATGTTAATAGGTAGAAAAGAAGAACTGAAGACACTTCATCAAGCATTGATTGCAGATGAGTCGAAGTTTGTTGCCATATATGGGCGCAGACGAGTGGGAAAGACTTTCCTGGTAAGGGAGGCCTTCAACAATGACTTTGCCTTTTATCATACAGGATTGGCAAATGAGACTAATCGCGTACAATTGGCAGAGTTCAACCGTTCACTCGCAGCATATAGCAAACAGAAACTGTCGAAGTTAAAAGATTGGTATGAAGCTTTTGACAGATTGGGGCAACTGTTGGCGCAATCTACTATCCCCAAGAAAGTTGTGTTCATCGACGAGATGCCATGGATGGATTCTCCACGCTCCAATTTTCTTTCGGCTTTGGAACATTTCTGGAATGGATGGGCTTCCGCCCGCAAGGATGTTCTCCTCATCGTTTGCGGCAGTGCTACCTCATGGATTATCAATAAGGTGATTAAAAATCATGGGGGATTGCACAACCGAGTGTCTGTCCGTATTCATCTGAAACCGTTTTGCTTAAGGGAATGCGAACTCTATTCTGAAGAAATGGGACTGCGCTTTAATCGCCGACAGGTTTTGGAAGGCTATATGATCATGGGAGGTGTTCCGTTTTATTGGTCTCAACTGAAACCGGGAATGAGTCTGGCACAGAACATCAACCAGTTGTTTTTCTCAGAAGATGGCAATCTTCGTCACGAGTTTGATGACTTATACGACTCTTTGTTCAAACAGCCTAAGCCTTATCTCTCGATAGTAGATGCTTTGGCAACCAAGAAAGTCGGAATGACCCGAACAGAAATCTTACAAGCAACCAAGTTGACCGACAATGGCAAGTTGACGGAATACTTAGAGAACTTGGAATACTGCGGATTTATCCGAAAATATAATTGCATCGGAATGAAAGCTAAGAATGCCTTGTTCCAGTTAATGGACAATTACACCTTATTTTATTATAAGTTTATCAAGGACAGCTATATCAATGACGCACAATATTGGACCAAGATTACCGGCAAACCCGAGTACAACACGTGGTGCGGTTTGGCTTTTGAACGAGTATGCCTACAGCATGTGGAGCAAATCAAGACAAAGCTAGGCATTCAAGGAGTTATCACCACGGTTTATTCTTGGAGTGTAGCTGGGAGCAAGGATAAGCCGGGAGCACAGATTGACTTGCTGATAGACAGGAGCGATGATGTCATCAATCTCTGTGAAATCAAATACTCCAAGGCTCCATTTCAGATAACTAATACGATAGATGCGAGTTTACAAAACAAGCGAGAGCGTTTCATCCAAGAAACTGGCACCGAAAAAGCCGTACATCTTACAATGATTACGACCATGGGATTATCCGACAATCCTTATGCCTGGGATGTTCAGTCGGTAGTAACAATGGACGACTTGTTTGTTCTCTAAGCGTCCTAACTATATTAAGTTGGAGGAGATGGCAACAGAATCTGTTCTGAAAGCATTCTGCAAGGCATTAAAGATAAAACTCGTAAAAGAGCGTCGTCCTTTGCGTGATTTGAACGATGCTTGGGAATATCTCCACAACTATACGATGGATATGTAGATTCCCTAACTGCTTTAACAAGCCAGAGAATATGGTTGCTTAAGTAAGAGAATGTGGTTGCTTAAGCTTACGGACACTGAATCTCGGGTTAACGGAGATAGTTTCTTGAGTTAGCGGAGACAGTTTCTTGGGTAAGAGAATACTGCTTCTCGGAGTTTGCCACTAGGCTCAGCAGCTCTGCTGAGCCTAGTCAGCAGGTCTGCCGACTGCAGTCAGCACATCTGCTGACTATAGTGGCAACACCTTATTGTTGTACAACAACACACCTTATAGTCGTACAACCTTACACCCTATAGTCGTACAACCTTACACCCTATAGTCGTACAACCTTACACCTTATAATTGTACAACAATAAAATCTTAGTAGAACAACTATGCAGCAAACGCCTCAAATACATTAGCCATAGTCGTAGAATTCCAAATTAGAAGAATTCTACTTATAAATTCTGTGAGGTCCATCAGCTGATTGTAATTCCATAATCACATCATCAACAATATACAAATCACTCATTAGATAGAGCAAAGAACGTTCATCATGGAGTAGTTCGTTGGTCTTACTCATTTGAAAAATATCAAACGCTCTTTCTGGAGAAATATCCAACCGCTTTGCCAACAAAGTACATATTCTACCTATCTTCATCCAAAGCTGTGAATCTCTTAACATGACTTTACCTCCTTTCTTGCTAAATCATTTAACGGCTCCGCAGATATGAAATGTAAGCTATCATCAAGTATATTTTGAGAGATAATACATATTTGATTATTCGGTTGATGCTCAGACAATCGTTTCAAAGCATATTCCATAGAAATATCTCCATTTAAATAATCTTCTATCGTTGTAATGACTCGGTCATCGGCAATACCACCTTCAACGTAATCATATTCTCTCCAGGGCATCTCTCCAGCTCTACTTTTTACTATAAATTTGAGCCATTCATTATCGTAAGCCGTGAATATTTTACAACGAGCATTTTGCTTAATGTAATTTTCGTCTAGTTCATAAATATTTAGCCATTGCGGCAAACCCAAGTTCACAACTCTTTTTGCCCAACTGATAGCCTGATCACGAATGTCTGTAACATAAAATCCCTTACCGAAATCGAGATTATCTCGTCCGATATGACAAAGTGGATATTCCACTATTCGAGTTGCTCCATGAAAAACCGTACGCATTGTTATTAATTATTTGCTGTTTCCAGACGACGAAGTGCAGTTTGTAAAGCTGCTACAACATAATCTTTACTCTGTGTATGAAGGGCATCAAGTCTTGTGGTAAGACCATGTATCAGTCCAACCTTTTTCATCCGCAAATACATTTCTTGCCTACTGCATCCTTCTGCCTTTGCAGTAAGATCGACGCACATCGTTGCAAAAGCCAATGCCTGTTGAGTTTCTGCTGTACCCATAAATTTATGTTTTATATTAAACGATGATGCAAAGATACTACTTTCTTTTGGAAATACAATTATTATCTGCAACTTTTTATCGAAAAAAGTGAAGAGAAAGATTGCTTTTTCGATATAAAATCGTATCTTTCAAGAAGTTCTACCTGAAATTCAAAGAGTTAACAATTCCTCAGACACTGTCTGAGGAATTCAAAAAGCAAAAACAGCAGACACTGTCTGCTGAATCTTCTTTGCTACCCCAAAAAGGTCAGGCAGTGCCTGACCTTTTTTAATATCATTTTTCGTATAACTATACATTTTTCTATAAAATCATCACTTTTTCTTGCATAAAGTTTGCAATTTCCGATATTTATGCTTACCTTTGCCGTTGTTAAGAGGAAACTCGTAACACATTACAAAATATCTTATCATAAAAATAAGAAAGGAAATAGCGAATGGAACTGAAAGAGACTTTCCAAAAAGTGAAGGCAGCTAGCAAGACACTAGGCTTGCTCAGCGATGAACAACGTAATGAAATCCTGCAGGCGGTGGCTGATGCTATCATCGCAGAGACTCCTGCGCTCCTTGCAGCGAACGCAGAAGACTTGGCGAAAATGGACAAGGCGAACCCGCTCTACGACCGATTGCAACTCACAGAGCAACGACTCCAGGATATTGCTTCGGATATGAGACACGTAAGTACACTGCCCTCACCGCTCGGAAGAGTTCTCAAAGACAAGACGCTCGATAATGGTTTGCATCTGCAGCGAGTTGCCGTTCCATTCGGAGTTATCGGTATGATTTATGAAGCCCGTCCTAATGTGACTTACGATGTTTTCTCCCTCTGTTTCAAGAGTGGAAATGCGTGCGTACTGAAAGGTGGAAAGGATGCAAACGCCTCTAACTCAGCGGGTGTCGAACTTATCCACAGGGTGTTGATAACTTTTGGTATTGATCCGAATGTTGTCACTCTACTCCCTGCTACCCACGAGGCTACAGGCGAAATGCTGAATGCCGTGGGCTATATCGACCTCTGCATTCCTCGTGGAGGAAAGAAGCTTATCAACTTCGTCCGTGATACTGCCAAGGTACCGGTTATCGAAACCGGAGCCGGTGTGGTACACTGTTACTTCGACAAGGATGGCGACCTGGAGATGGGCAAGCGCATCATCACCAATGCCAAGTGCCGAAGAGTGAGCGTATGCAATGCACTCGACTGTCTGCTGATTCACGAAAGCAGATTAAGCGACCTCCCTGCCCTATGCGAAGGTCTCGCAGAAAAACAAACCAAGATTCACGCTGATGCCAAGGCTTACGAGGCCTTAAAGGGTCACTATCCTGACACCTTATTATATAAGGCGGAGGAAAGCGAAGCGAAGATGAAGGAAACAGATACTAACGTGAAGAGCATCTGGAACACCGAATGGCTCAGCATGCAGATGGGTTTCAAGACCGTAGCTTCGGAAGATGAGGCACTCGAACACATCGCTACCTACGGAAGCGGACATAGCGAGAGCATTGTTTCCAACAAAGAAGCTGCCCAGAAGAAATTCCAGGCGATGGTAGATGCAGCCTGCGTTTATGTAAACGCTCCTACCAGCTTTACCGATGGCGCACAGTTCGGATTGGGCGCAGAGATTGGCATCAGTACCCAGAAGCTTGGAGCCCGCGGACCAATGGCACTTGAAGAAATTACCACCTACAAGTGGCTAATTACAGGAAATGGACAAACAAGGAAGTAAAGAACGAAAAGTGAAGAGCAAGGAAGTGAAGAACGAAAAGTGAAGAGTGAAGAATTCTCTTGCAAACGAGAGCAGAGCCAAGCTCGCTTGAGCTATGCCGAGTGCAGTAGAGAATCTTCTTTGAAGAATTCAATAGCTTTATATCAGAAATAATAAACAAAAAAACGAAATAACAATGAAGACATTCTTTAATGTTGAAGACCTTGGCGACTTGAAAGCAGCGCTCGCCGAGGCACAGGAAGTAAAAGCAAACCGTTTCGGTTATCAAGAGTTGGGCAAGAACAAAACCTTGCTGATGATATTCTTCAATAACAGCCTCCGTACCCGTTTGAGTACACAGAAGGCTGCGATGAACCTGGGCATGAATGTTATCGTGCTCGATGTGAATGCCGGTGCATGGAAACTGGAGACAGAGCGTGGCGTTATCATGGATGGCGACAAGAGTGAACACCTGCTTGAGGCAATCCCAGTGATGGGTAGCTTCTGCGACCTTATCGGTGTGCGCAGCTTTGCCGGTCTGAAAGACCGTTACTACGATTATGCCGAGACCATCGTCAACCAGTTTGTGAAGTACAGCGGCCGCCCAGTCTTCGCTATGGAGACAGCTACCGTTCACCCACTCCAGGCATTCGCCGACCTCATCACCATCGAGGAGCATAAGAAGGTGGCTCGTCCTAAGGTAGTCCTGACCTGGGCTCCTCATTGCCGTGCCTTGCCTCAGGCTGTGCCAAACTCATTCGCTCAGTGGATGAACGCAGCCGATGTTGATTTCGTGGTTACCCATCCAGAGGGCTATGAACTCGACCCTAAGTTCGTTGGAAATGCCAAGGTGGAGTACGACCAGAAGAAGGCTTTGGAAGGTGCAGACTTCGTTTATGCCAAGAACTGGAGTTGTCCGGGCGTGAAAGACCCAGCCCAGTATGGTGAAATCCTGAGCAAGGATATGAGCTGGACCATCGATGAGGAGCACATGAGCTGGACCAATGATGGTTGCTTCATGCACTGCCTGCCTGTGCGTCGCGGTCTGATTGTTACCGATGATGTCATCGAAAGCAAGAACAGTCTGGTGATTCCAGAGGCTGCCAATCGTGAGATTTCAGCCGAGGTAGTGATCAAGCGTATGCTTGAATCTCTCTAAAGCAGGAAATAAGAAAGAGATTGAGGGTGTGCCACAAGTTCATGACACACCCTCTTTTTCGCTCTACACTGCACAATCATATCCCCATTTCTCGGTATTTTTTTCTTTTCATCCTTTTATATTCTTATATTTCAGATATTATCCGTACCTTTGCCGCCGAAAAAAGAAAAACAAGATGGACAAATACATAATACTATCACCAGAAGCCAAGGGGACGTTCAACGACCGCTTGAACTTTCTGTATCTGAAACTAGGTAACTATCTCGACACCGAGAAACTGGAAAATCGTACTTTACAATATTGTAAGGTATTCCTCAGCGACGCCCAGAATCAGACTCAGGATTTAGAAGAATCACTCCTTTATCAAGAGTATCTCAAAGATACCCATCTTACGATAGTGGAGCAACCTCCGCTCAACGGGAGTAAGATTTCACTCCTCATCAAGACCACAGACGATAAGACACCTATCCTGTTTCATAGTCTCCGTCTGACAGAGGAAGAAGCAAAGGGAAAGGATTCATACGAACAGACCCGAATGCTATTCGACAAATACCTGCAACTTATCGCCGGTACAGATATGACGATGGAGCGCAATCTGGTAAGAACATGGATATACGTAACCAACATCGATGTGAATTACCAGGGCGTAGTAGAAGCCCGCAATGATATTTTCGACCAGCAAGGTCTGACGGCAGAAACCCATTATATAGCCAGTACTGGCATTGGCGGAGCAACATCCGTCCGCCATGCATCCGTAGCCATCGACTTTCTGACCGTACCCGGCATCATGGAAGAAGACAAGAAATATCTCCAGGCACTCAACCATCTGAATCCTACTCACGAATACGGAGTAGCCTTTGAACGGGGAACCAGCCTTTCTCTGCCCCAGAAGAAACAATATTTCATATCAGGAACAGCCAGTATAGACAAACATGGAGCAGTTGTATACGAAGGTGATATTGTAAGACAGACCGGCAGATTGCTCGAGAACATCGGTGCATTATTGAAGGATGGCAATGCCACCATGAACGATATCCGATACTTTATCATCTATCTGCGCGACATCTCTGATTATCATACAGTAGAGCAACTGATGAATCAGTTTTACCCTCAGATACCGCATATCATTGTAGAAGCAAGAGTATGCAGACCAGGCTGGCTGATAGAAATGGAATGTATTGCCGAAAAGCAATAACAGTAACAAATGATACAGATAAATGCAGAAATTTACTTTCAAAGAGTAAGTTTCTGCATTTTTTATGATTCATTCCAATATATTTTTACTACCTTTGCAGATATAAAAACTTATAAACCGACAGAAAATGAGTAAACAGCAAACAAGCCAATCTAGTTTTGGCATATATTCATTATATGTATTGGGAGCCATCGCATGCTTTGTGTTCTTCCAATTCTTCTATCCCTACCATCTGTTTTATCAGGAACAGAACCAATTGTTTCTGTCATCATGGGATTATCTGAAAACCTATCTTGACAAGCCGGGATGGCTGGCTTGCCTGGCTGGCGATTTTCTGACCCAGTTTTATTATTTCCGCTTTGCCGGTCCAATCATCCTTACCCTCTGCATTCTTCTTACGGGATATAATGTAAAATGTGCGGTAAGAGATGCCGACATCCAAGGGAAAAAGACGGCACACATCGTAGCCTTTATCATGATGACCCTACTGGTATGTTTCAGTTTTCACTACGACTACCGGCTTTGCAGCATTCTGGCAGTAGCTGGTGGTGCCAGTGTGTTCCGTGTCAGCACCAAGCTGCTCACTTCCACCCGAATGTACCTCAAGAAGATAGAGAAGATGGACGACAATCCTTCTGCCGCAGCAGGTTTGGGAGCAGCTCATTGGGTTACAGCCTTCAGTATCATTATTTCCGTATTCGTATGTCACTGGTTCTTCGGAAATGGAGTATGGATTTACGGAGCGCTGGTATTTACAGGATGTCTTTCCCATATCATGAAAGTGGGAACCTACTATCGCCTGGCTGCCCTCGTGATTCCTTTCTTCCTGCTGATGCTGTTCAAGCGCCTCTACTTCTGCGATTTCCAGACCCTTTATACCTATCCGGGTATCGGAAAGCTGGTAAAACCGCAAATGGATCTGGAGAAGACTTTCGCGGTAGACTGCGAATATTACTTCGGTAATTATAATAAGGTTATCAACATCGTAGAAAAGACGGAAGAGCCAGACCAATACATGAAGTTCTACTATAACCTCGTGATGGCACAAAACGGAAATCTTCCAGACAACCTGCTGAGATTCCCGAGCAACAACCTGGGTACATTCGAGAAACTGGCTCCAGGCACCCCAACCCTTACCATCAAGACCCTGAACGAACTGTATTGGGTTCTGGGCGATATGACTTTCTGCGAACGTGCCACAATGCTCGCCAATGTCTGCTCTCCGAACAACCGGAATATCAGAATGGTGAAGCGACTTGCCGAAATCAATCTGGTAAAGGGCGATTACGCTGCTACACGCAAATATCTCCGTATCCTGCAAAAAACCTTCGTATGGAGCAGATGGGCAAACCGTGCCTTCTCCTCACTGGGTATAAAAGCAACAGCCGATGAAAAAGCTCTCTTGCAGCAATATATCGAAAAGCGGCCGTTCATCAACCGGAAAGATACACTCCGACTGAACCAGAATTGCCACACTATCATGTGCGAACTGGCAGAAAGTAATCCGAACAACAATATCGCCATCGACTACATGCTCTGTAGCGATCTTCTCCTGAAAGACATGGAAACCTTCAAGCGGGATTATGATACTTATTATCTCAAACAGAAAAACGTTTCCAACAAACGTCTGTATCAGGAGGCTCTCATGATTTATCTGGCGGGAACCAAGGCTAAGCCGGAAGAATGGGCTAAATATATCAAGCGTCAAGATATTCTGCAGCGTTTCTATCAGTATAATGAAGAGCGGGGCAACCAGGCATTCAGCGATACCTACTGGTATTACTTCGACAAGGCAGCGGTGCCTAAGCTGAACATCAACTGAGGAAATAATTGACGCAAACAGTTTATAAAAAAAGAAAGATGAAATACAAGAATATCCTATATAGTGCCATGGCGGGCATACTGCTGCTCGCATCATGTGCCCAGACTCATGAGAATGCTGAGCAGGTAGACCATCTGCCCAACATGTATCCCGACTATGCCGATGTAACGATTCCGGTCAATATCGCTCCTCTCAACTTCGAGATACGCGACAAGAACCTTACCAACATCGAAACCACACTCACGATTGAGGGAGCAGATGCCAACGATGCAGCCAACACTCTTACTGCCACCAGCAACAGCCAGAATCTGAAATTTGATATGGACGACTGGAAGGCTTTCCTGCAAAAGGCTGTGGGCAAGAATATCAAGGTTCAGATATATTCAAAGAGCAATGAGGGAGAATGGACGGCGTTCAGGCCCTTCACTTGGCAGGTAGTGGGCGACAGTCTGGATGCTTATCTCACCTACCGACTGATAGAACCCGATTACGAAGTATGGAACAAGATACAGATTAAGCAGCGCTGCATAGAGAATTGGCAGGAGAAGATTCTCGCCGACCACAATCTGCAGGAAAACCGCTGTATGAACTGTCATGCTTTTGGCAACCAGAATCCCAACCTCAGTATGGTATATATAAGAGGTGAAGGCGGAGGAGCCATTCTTAACCGCAACGGCAAGCTGCGCAAGCTGAACCTGAAGAACGCCAACATGATTTCTTCAAGTGTATATTATGGTTTCAATCCATCGGGCAAATACGTCACCTTCTCTACCAACATCATCATTCCAGCCTTTCATGCCAACGCCGAAAAGCGTCTGGAAGTATATGATTCGAAGAGCGATGTGTATGTTGCCGATTTAGACAACAACCGCATCATCTCATCGCCACTTACCTCTGACAGTACACATCTGGAGACATTTCCTACTTTCTCACCAGACGGGAAATACGTTTATTACTGCGTAGCCGACAGGAAGGCACTAGAAAGTACGAACCTGAAGGGATTGAAATATTCGCTGGTCCGCATCCCGTTCGATGAAAAGACGGGGAGTTTCGGAACCAAGGTTGATACTCTTTACAAGGAGCGTTCAGTCTGCCATCCTAAGATAAGTCCTGACGGCAGATATTGTCTCTTTACAGTAGCCGATTACGGCACTTTCCCTATCTGGCATCCCGAGGCAGACCTCTATATGATGGACTTACAGACTGGAAAAGTGGACAGCCTCAGCATGGTAAACAGCGAGAAGAGCGATACCTATCACAGTTGGTCGCATACCGGCAGATGGTTTGTCTTTGCCAGCAAACGCGATGACGGACTTTACGGCAAGCCATACTTCTGCTATGTAGACCGCCAGGGCAAGGCGCACAAGCCTTTCGTTCTTCCACAGAGAGAACCAACCTTCTACGATGATTGCCTCAAGAGTTTCAATATACCGGAGTTAAGCCGCGGCCCCGTTCCATTCGATGCCATCGACATCGAGAATGTGATGAAGCAAGAAGCAGAAAAGTTCAAATAAAGAAAAAACAAAAACGCTCCTGTTACCATATTGCAACAGGAGCGTTTTCTATAAATAAACAGAACTTTCGCATGTGGTTTAAGTACGGGCTGAAGGCCCAAAAGCTCCTAGCCCAGGGCATCGCCCTGGGTATAATAGCAGTCAGCAATACGCCCTGTAAGGGCAAAAGCCTTATATATTGCCTGGCTATTTAAAGCTTTTGCCCTTACAGGGCGACAAGTTTGCGCCCATGATAACCCAGGGCGATGCCCTGGGCTAGGAGCTTCTGTCCTTTCAGGGCGCGTGGGGCAAAACTTGCGAAAGCTTAGTTACTTAACCTTCGTCGGAATCCTCTTATCACTCATGATTTCATTTCCTGCCGCACGGGCATCAAGCTCTACTGGTTTCGATGTGAAATCAGGGGTATTATAGGAATCCAGCAGCTCATCGTAATACTTCTTCGGATTGCGCTGTGGCAGCAGGAATGGTTTGCTAACATTACCCTTATCATCGATGCTGGCGAGATAAAGACGGGTATAGAGACCGTCGCCACGGCGGGATGTAAATACAAACCAATGAGAATCCCTACTCCAGTTGTGCCAGCTATCCGTATTCTTACTGTTTGCTGCGGTCATCGGGCGAGCCTGCCCGGTCTTCAAATCCAGCAACCAGTTATCCGCTTCCTTATGCCAGATAGGGAAGCAGCCATAATCACTCATCGTAAACATGATGTACCTGCCATCATACGAAGGACGTGGATGGGTAGCACTCTTGCCCAGTTCACGTGCATTGAAGATAGTATCCACCTTGTTGCCAAACTTACCCGTAGCCGCATCAAAACCAATCTTGCAGATATTATACTTGATATCCTTATAACCGCTTGGGATAGGCTCTGCCGTAGAAGAACAGAAGTAGAGCGTCTTGCCATCAGGCGAGAATACCGGATAAGTTTCGTAATGGTCTTTCGTCATCAGGAGCGAATCCAATATCAGTTCATGGGTTGCAGGCTGATAAACGAATACATCCGATGCCTGGTCGAAAACTTCGATGCGTTCATCCTTTACGGCATGGAAACTCTGATGGGTGGTATTGGTACTATAGGCGCAATACTTGCCCGATGGATGCCAGTAAGGATAAACCATCGAACCCTTCAGTGAATCATTCTTCGCCTTCAGCCACTCCCGCTTGCCGTTCTGCGAAACCAAGGTAGCACCATGATCGCCACGCACATGGAAGGTAAACTGGTCGGGATTGGTTCTGTTTGCCGTATGACAGTTGAGACAGGCACCCGGTGCCGCCGTATTCTCAAGGATTGCCGTTTCCTCGAAATTACTCAGGTTGCGCTGATAGATGCCCAACTTGCCATACACCTCATAGCCAGGAGCGATGCGACGATAGGTCAAGCCCCAGTCGTTCAGCTCGTATGGGCTTACATAGATATTGAAGTCCTTGTACTTCAATTTTTCGCCATTCTTCTCTACAAACACAGAAACTATGAGTTTTTCACCCTTGTTCTTTTTCAAGAAATCATGCCATTCATCTACCTCAAACTCCGCATACTTCTTGTCGTAAGAATATAGTCCCTCTATGGTTTTCGGACCTTTCACACATACATACATATCCTCAATATCCTCGTCCGCCATGTTAAAATCGAGCGGTGCGATATTGGCAGGAACTGTAACCCCAACATAATCGGGGAATATCTTAGGGAATTGATTGATTTCCTTGGCATCTTTCCACGCCGGAGGGTAACAACATGCACTAAGCGAAGCCATCACCACTCCAACCAACAGAGAGCACAATAAAGATTTTATCGTTTTCATTTTCTAACCAAATATTATCAACGTGTATTATACACTAATTATCAGCAAGATTGCCAACTTAACATTTAACACTTAACATTCAACATTAATATATAGTTTTCTTCTCCTCCTTCTTCCCAGCAGCCTCATCAGCCCCCTGCACTACCATATAGTGCCAGGCATTCGATACATACGGCTGCTGATTGAGCTGAGGATCCTTCGGATTGCGAAGATAGATTTGGATGAAATTGAGCGTATTGTTCACGTTCTGCGCATCCACACTGTATGGTATGGTGCGAGGATCGTTGTGCGTCTTCATCCATTGCTCTATCAGTATTTCCTGGTAGGAACGAGGGATATGGTCATAGCCAACGAATCTACCCAACGGATAATACTGCATAAACTTGTTGAAATCACGCTGCAAAAGTACATAACACATCAGATATTCGTAAGCCATCTTATTGCTCTTATCATTCAGGAAGAGCAAGCCCAGCATCTGGTCCATCTCGCGGTCGCTGAAGAGGAAGTCCTGCTTCTTCTCACGATACTTGCGCAGCTTACCATAAACAGGATGCTGGTTGATAGCCTTCTCATTGCCCAGCAACGCCATCGTCTGGTTCGCCCAGTTGCTATAGAAGAGCGTCTTCTGCAATCGGCGGAGCAACTTGGCAGCCACCTCGTAATTACCATTGATGATTTCGCACTCAGCAATACGTCGGGTCAAACGGGCACTTTTTCGGAAATTAGGGATCGCCTCTTGCGCCTCGAACATATAACGTTCGGCATCATTCACCATGCCCAAACGATAAAAAACCTCAGAGGTAGATACCGGCGAAGTCATGTCTCGGGAAAAAGCAGGGAACAAACCCTCTGCTCCATTCTGATAGAATTCGAAGAGTCGGTCGGGAAGTTGTCCGGTCTGACTCAAGGCAAGATTCACACTAGAAACACCCAACGGACTTGTTGCAGGTTTCTTTTCTGCGTGCTCAATAATCTTATTCCACTGTTCTGTACGTATCCAGAAATCATAGTCTATCATCTCGTAAGTCAACTCATCAAATGAAGTTCTGATACCCCAAACAGAGGCAAACAGTACAATAACATACGATGCCACCATAACCCATTTAGACTTCTGCCACTTCTGCAATGCCGAACTATGCGGATGTACCATACCGATGAAAGGTATAAAAGCCGCCAATGCCATAACTATATAAATCAGCAGGAATGTTACGCCCGGATAACGGTAATAGTTGAGTCCCAAGAATAAACGGGATACCGGATATTGCAATGTCTGCGTAGAGAGCAAAATCCAGGCGATGGTAAGAATCAGGATGCAGGCAGAATAGCCCATTCCGGAAAGGATGTTGCCCTTCTGCTGCGCATTCTTCAGCGTATCACCTATCATCAGGGCGGCATAAAGGAATACCACCGGGCCCAGGAACCAATAAACCATTGTCGTGCTCACCAGTTCGAACACCACCTTCACCAACCGGTTGTGGAATCGGTTATGAATCCAGCCCATCACCAAAGCTCCGAAAAGTGCAACCACAAAAGAGAGCAGCACATTCTGGTCGCCCATAGCACACCACAAGACGATACTTGGAAGGAAGCTCAGGAGATAGCCTGGGAAATCGTGCCTTGTTCCATATTGTTTCATCAGTCCCCATACCACAGCCTGAATGCCCATCAGCAGCAAAGCGATAATGGCTCCGCCCAAGACAGGCATATAATAGAACTGTACCAGAAACTCACTGATATAGTCAGCCAATCCTCCCGGCAGCACAATGCGCTCCAGGAAATAGCCGGTATCAAAGAGAAACATCTGATACTGCTCCTGAAAGCAGAGTCCGCCAACGTATGGCACTGCCCAGAATATCACTACCGCCACACCGAAGAGCAGCGACAGCAACGGTTTCCAAGTTTTTATCATCAAATTCTTCATGATTCTCCAGTCTTATTTTTTATACGTTTATTCTCTCACAGTCACTTTCGGACGTTCATCCGAAAAGATCTGATTGCGGGTTTCCTTCATATCCAGCTCCACCTTGGTCTTGGTGAAATCCGGTACATTATAGGCATCAAACAGCCCATGATAATATTTCCACGGATTGCGCTGCGGAAGAAGGAAAGGTTTGGTTGCCTTACCCTGATCATCGATACTCGAGATGTAGAGACGGGTATAGTTTCCGTTCCCTCGCTTGCTGGCGAAGACAAACCAATGAGAGTTGCTGCTCCAGTTATGATAGCTCTCGCTCATCTTACTGTTCACCGCAGTCAGCGGATAAGTCTGCCGTGTCTTCAAGTTCATCATCCAGAGATCAGCATCGGGTTGCACGATAGGGAAATTGCTTCTGCTGCACCGTGTATACATCAGCCATTTGCCATCATACGACGGACGAGCCAAGACGTAACTCATATTCGTCTTCGGACCATTCAACAGTGTATCCACCTTTTCTCCAAACTTTCCCGTTTTGGCATCGAAAGGAATACTTACCAGCGAGCACTTCACTTTCAGATACTCTGCAGGCACACGGCAAGCCTTAGAAGTACTATAATATAAGGTATTGCCATCTGCACTGAAAGCTGGGAATATCTCCAGCCAATCGGGAGTCATCAGTTTTGGGTCTGTTACCAGCTGATTGTTACGTGTATCCAGTACCACGATGTTGCTGAAGTCGTGATAAACTTCTATCGGCTTGTAGGTTCCCACGAAGAAACACTGGTGAACGGCATTGGCAGCATAAGCCACATAGTTGCCTTCCGGATGCCAGTAGGCATAGCTTCCGGCAGCCTTGGTAGAATCGGTCTTGGTATCAATCCATTGCTGCTTGCCATCCTTCATGATTAAGGTACCTCCACTCTCACCACGTATCTGGCAGGTCAGCTGTCGGGCATCCGTACGATTGGCTGTATGGCAATTGAAACATCTGCCCGGCAAGGCGGTTTCTGTCATGATAGCCGTTTCATCAAAGGTATGGATATCGCGCTGGTAGATACCGATGTCGCCACCCACTTCATAACCGGGAGCAATACGGCGATAAGTCAAACCGTAATCATCCAACCGATAAGGGCTCACCATCATCTGGAAATCCTGATATTGCTTCCACTTGCCATCCTTACGGGTACTGACGGTAAAAGAAATGCTTCCACCGATGTTCTGCTCAGTAAGCTGATGCCAGTCTTCCACATCGAAGTCTGCCCATTCACCACTGACATGCAGTTCCCCGCCCTTGCTTCCTTTTGCCACGACATCCACCACATCTACGGTATCGCCTTTGATATTGAAGTTCATCGGAGCAATATCAGCCGGAATGGTCACCCCGATATAGTCGGGATAGATGCTAGGCTTACGATTCACCATGGTAGGATTCTCAACCGACGGAGTACAGGCGGTCATTCCCATCCATACGGCGATGAAAGCATAAATTATCTTTTTCATTCTTCGCCTCCTTTCTGTTTACTCATCATTCGTTTTACATATTCTGCGTATGGCGAACCCGGAACATTACCCTGATTCTGTATACATTTCACGGCATCCTGATAACCTACAGGCATCTGCATATAGCCACCATATTGCTGTACCCAACTGCCATAACGCATGAATCCCTGGATATCTCCCTTCAAGAGCATCTGCCCCATGAAGTAGTCGAGCGCCATTTTGTTATCCGGATTGTTGATGAAGAGCAGTCCCATCATCTTGTCAATCTCATCATAACTGTAAATCATTTCCGTCTTGAAGCGCATTCTTCTAGCTCTTCCCAAATCAGGATCATGACTGATAGCCGTATCATTGCCCAGCATCGCCTCCATCTTCACAGCCCAGTCATGATAGAAGAGCGACTGTTTCAAGAGATCGATATTCTTACGTGCAACGGCATACTTGCCATTCACAATCTGACATTCGGTAATGCGCTTCATCAATCTGCCACTCATCTTTCCATTCAGGATGGAAGCCTGCAAATCGCTGGCATAGCGAAGAGAAGAGTTCACGAGACCCAGATGCCAAAAGGCTTCCATCGTAGGATACATCGACATATTGTCACGGGAACGGGGAGCCAGCAAGGCATCTTCTCCACTCTGATAGAAAGAGAACATGCGGTCGGCAAGCTGACGGGTCTGAGCAAGAGCAAGATTCACGCAGTTGCTGGTATAGAACACCTGTACCTGATTTTCCTGCGCATCATTGATGATATCTTCCCATTTCCCATTACGCACCTGTTCGTTCAACTTAAGCAAAGCATAGAGGTCCTTGTCATATCCCCATTTCTGACCCGGATACCGCATCGGCACGCGATAATAGTTGATACCTGTCATCACAGACATCAATGGATATTGAACCAAAAGGGTACTATAGCAAATCAGCTGGATAGCCAGGAGATAAAGAATGAACAAAGGATAGGATATCGCAACGGAAGGAAGTTTGCCTTTCTTCACTTGTATCAGGAAAAAAGCCAGACGGAGGAAGACATAAAGCCAGGTAGCACCGCCTCCAATCAGCCAGAACAGAACGGGTATCAGAAGCACATCTGCCCAGGCTATCCTTACTCCCCATCTCCGGGTAGCAAGATTCATGAGCCATGTTGACAGCAGGGCAAAGGTCAGAGCTACCGGGAAAGACAGGAGCACTTCAATATCTCCCATCACTTCCAGCAACAGGATAGAAGGAAGAAGAGCCATGAGCATGCCATACCACTTCAATGGCTTGGCGGTATAACTTCTGATTACCTGATAGGTAAGCGACTGGAAAGCCATGAAGAGAAAAGCCAGGATGGCGGCACCCACAACAGGAACATAATAGAACTGTACCAGGAACTCGCTGATATAATCAGCCAAACCACCTGCCACACTCAGGTCATGCCAAAAGTAGTCGGCTGACCAAAGAAAGAGCTGGTTCTGCTCCTGGTAACATAAGGCTTGTGGATAACCACAATACCAAAAAAGGAAGATGCATAAGCCGAACAATGCGACCAGAGCCATTTTCCCATATCTAGAAATGAACTTTTTCATGTACTCAATAGATTAGTTCGGATATCCATTTATATCAACATCTTCTACAGCAGGCGACCTACTTGGCAGAAGGATACATATTCTGAAGAAAATCCTTAAACACTCCAGCAGGCTGACGCTTGAGGAAGGCGATGTTATATTCCTTCAACTGGTTCTGAATCTCCTTGCCCTTGGTCATCAGCAACTGGTCTGAACCTTCCTGACGGGCTTGCATACGAAGCTGGTTGTAGGCACTATTAAACTTCATCATCTGATCTTTCCATACCTGGAGAGAATCGTTCTGAGGAGTTCCCCCGGAAATACTGTTGGCACCGACCGTAACCTTGATATCACCCGGTTCGGAAACAACCAGCAAGTCCTGTACACCATCACGATAGTGATAATCTACGCGAATCACCTTCATCTCAGTAGTATCGGCAACAAATTCAAACTTGCCGTCCTTGATGACAACTGAGTCTACATGGGCAGCATCCTGCAGTCCAAACATAGGCACAAGGAAAATCTTCTTGCCATCCCATCGGTTCGATTCCATCGTACCATGGATACGGCAATTACCCTTTTCAGCAGACTTACAACCTGCCATTACTACCATACTCGTAACGGTCATCAGAGCGATAACCATCAATAACATCAATTTCTTCATTATACTCTTAGGTTTAATGTTTATCATCGTTGTTTACTTACAGTTCCATATTGTTTTATGGACATGTATCAGAAGTTTCTTTATACACATACAAAAGTACAATAAAAACTCGTAAACACCAAATTTTTTCTGCAATTATACAAGAAAGTACGGAAGAAAAGCAAAAAAGGTCAAATCCTGCTAACATAATGCTACGAAAAAACCCCATTCTCTATTTCGCCCCCAACTTGGGGGGTGAATTACTGAACTTTCGCATGTGGTTTAAGTACGGGCTGAAGGCCCAAAAGCTCTTCACTCTTCACCTTATGCCCTGAAACGCCCATAAAGAGGGCGTTTCAAGGGGTGAAGAGTTATCAGCAACTCTTCACCCACTCTTCACCACTCTTCACCATGGCACGAGGCTTTGAGGCGCAAGAAGAAACGCAAATCCGCCGAAACAGAAAGGTGAAGAGTGGTGAAGAGTAGGTGAAGAGTGCCCGAACACTCTTCACCCCTCGGAATGCCGATAAACACAGGGGATTCCAAGCGAAAGGTGAAGAGTGAAGAGTATTTCTACATAAGCCGTGCATTAAAACGAAACAAAGCCATTTGGGATGGCTGTTCTAGGCAAACAGCCCACTAGCGGCTAAAGCGCCAGTAGGCTGTCTGTGGTTTGCCAGTTAACTGTCTGTATTAAACAGCCTGCTTATTACCAATTCACAACAGGTTAAAACAGACAAATAAGAACAGCATTCAACATATCAAAAAAAGAAAAGCCCCGACTACAGGACGGCAGTCGGGGCTTAGCCTTATTTATTTTTTATTTCATCTACCAATTTTTCTACTTCCTCCAAAGGGAGCATAGTACCATCTGCGACTTGTTGTGGAGAAAGTCCCATAGCAAGGAAACGTTTGGCATTTTCTATTCTTTCTTCAGCACGACCTTCAGCACGACCTTCAGCCCGACCTTCCAGCTTTGCATTTCCCAAGACATCATTCTGAATCATGATGGCATTGACATGCTCATCATAAGCATGACGTTCTGCATCCGACATAGAATAATATCTCAACTTCTCACGCGCCTCCTGTAAACCAGGAGCAGTAGTATCTGGTTTGATAACACCATTTTTCAGATAATCCACCCATTCCTCAATTGGTGACACAGCAACCTTATTAAACTCATTCACTCTTACCAACATATAAGTTGGGAAGATTTCGGCTGGAGATTTTCTTACGATAGTATCCTTCTCCTTTGTGCTGATGATAAGGTTGTCTTTCGTATGCAAGCCCACAAAATTATTCTGTCCTACATAGATGTAGTCAGAACCCTTGCCAAAATCAAAGTACAGGATACTGATGGAATATACCTTCTTTACCTCTTTGCAAGTATCGTTCAAATTGACCAACCCTGAGATAGGCTTGGGCACTCCATAAAATAAACGTTCCAAATAATACAACCTGGTCATGTTTTGTATCTCAACAAGGATGTCTTCTCCGTTGCTATTTTTCGCTTTTATTTCCATACGATAGAACTTGTCGTCCGACAGGAGTTGATTATCTTCGTTTTCCAAAACCTCAACAATCTTAATCGGTTCACCCAAAAACACAGTCAAGAAACTCTCAAGTACTCCAAAGTTTGCCTTTTGGTGAAGTAAGCGAGAGACAGCCCAGTCAAATCGAATGCATTTATCTCTTAATTCTGTCATTTTCTATTTTTACTAAACAATTCAGTATGAGAACCGAGCCTTAACAGCTCTATCATATCAGCATCAATCCATATCAACAGATAATCATCTTCAATATGGCACTCCCAACAACCTTTAAAATTACCTTTAAGAATATGAGCTTTGTATTCTTTTGGAAGAGGCTGTTCCATCATAAGAAGGCGCAAGACTTTGTCTAAGGCAGTAACCTTATCAGGAAAAAGTCTATACTTTTTAAAGTCTTTCTTAAACTTACTTGAATAATGAATCTGTTTCATTCTTTCATTAAATCAGCCATTAAATCATCAACGTTATCAAATACGTCTTTCTTAGCCCATTCTTCACCTCGCTTATATGCTTCTATGTGAGCCTGGGCTTCACGAATAGCCGCTTTCGTCTCTTCATTCGGCTCATACTCCTCTCCTGCCTGACATTTCTTTGCCAAGCGGGCAACATAAGAATTAACCTTAGCCACAAATTCCTCCAGACTATAACCAGCAGGAACGTTATACTGTAAATTAACTGTCTGCATAAAACTAAATTTTAGAACCGCTGCAAATTTACGACTAATTATCGTAACCGCCAAACATTTACCCTACTATTTAACTATCAAGCAAGAAAAAGCTGACGGCAGTCGAGGCTTAGACTTATCGATATGATAATCATGACGATTATCAAACTTACTCATTTACTAAAGACTTTCAAGCCACTTTTGACCAGCTTTCGTCTTAGACCAAACAACTAGCCCTGCACCAATAGCACTAGCCAAGGCAAATATAATAGTTAACATTTCCATATCTCTATTATTTAAGTTTTACCTTAAGAATTTCGTTACCAAAACTAGTTATCACTCTATACTCTGCTCATCTAGCAAAAAGTCGAAGAGTCCAATCGTGACCATTGTATTCCGATTTTTTGTGCAGTTGCACAGATATTCGGAACAAAGGTAAGAAATACTGCTGAAAATCAACTAATAAAGCATTAATAATTAAGATTAATTATCATTTGAATGTATCTTTTCTGTAAGAACACTAAGATTACAATTATCTTCTAAGAATCCCATAATTACTTTATCATTTCTGCCCACATTTTACGAGCAGCTATTACACCTGGATTCTTATTCCAATCTATTGCAGGCTGAGCCTTGAACTTACGTTCCACCTCATCTGCACGTTTTTTGAAATTCACAGCCTCTTCACCAAACAAGGTTGGAATTGCTTTTATTGCTGTTGCCATAATCATATATTTAAAATCTTTACGCTTGCAAAGTTACGACTAATTATCGTAACCGCCAAAGGTTTGGGCAATTATTTCGTATGATGCCAAGAAAAAGCCCCGACTGTAATCACTACAGCCGAGGCCTAACCTTATTTATATGATAATCACAACGACTGATTCTATTTAAGCGTACTTGAGATTTTTCATACATTACATAAAAAAATCGAAAGAAGAGCGTGTATTTCAAGAAAAAAGCGTATCTTTGCACTCG
>ERZ1026901.840-NODE-840-length-21276-cov-6.605627_pt1 | contig 21276 bp, 21 predicted proteins | sample MGYA00380179_ERZ1026901 | MGnify/ENA primary metagenome ERZ1026901 (study PRJEB33269, sample SAMEA4719815) | human gut metagenome | biome: human-associated habitat; feature: organic feature; material: feces | place: Cameroon | collected 2013-10 ... | reverse complement strand
ATATTGAGCATGGGCAGTCCTGAGACAGCCACCCGTCGCTTGAACATAGCCCAAAGTTTCAATCCAGTAGGTTCCATTGTCGGTATAATGATGAGCAAGTATTTCATCCTTGACGACATCAGTCTTTATTCTATAAGCGGTACCTATGCAGCACTCGGACTAATTCTGCTTGGTATACTTGTTATAATGCTGTTTGCCAAGATGCCAATGGGACGTGACAATGGACAGCAGGACGGAGTGCGTGAAAGTTTCAGCCGTCTGTTTGCCAATCGCATCTATCGCAGAGGAGTGATAGCACAGTTCTTCTATGTTGGTGCTCAAATCGGAGTTTGGAGTTTCACCATACGTCTGGTGATGCAGGAAATGGGATGGACAGAATCTGAAGCGAGTACAATATATCTGATTTCTATCATCGGTCACTGTCTTTCACGTTTTGTATACACCTGGCTGATGAAGTGGATAGCGCCAGCCCGTCTTTTGATGATAGGTGGTCTGCTCTCTATGCTGATGGCGTTATGTGTAGCGTTTGGTAGAGGAACTGGCAATTTCCTGCTAATAGCCCTAATACTCGTTAGTACATTTATGAGCCTTATGTTCCCTACCATATACGGTCTTGCTCTTGGTGACATTGCCAAAGGCGAGCATCCCAATGATAGCAAGATAGGAGCCAGTGGTCTTATAATGGCAATACTTGGTGGAGCAATATTGACACCTATTCAAGGTTATATATCGGATACCAGCGGTGTTTATTGCTCTTATTTGTTGCCGACATTCTGTTTTATGGTTGTTACGGCATACGCTGTATATGCCACAAGACATTTTGCAAAAAGAAAAGTATAAAACAACACTATTATTATATAATGAATAAGAAAGTATTTGTCAGCGGTTGTTACGACTTGCTGCATTCAGGACACATAGAGTTTTTCAAGCAGGCATCGCAGTATGGCGACCTTTATGTAGGTATTGGCTCTGATGCTACTTATAAGGAGTATAAGCATCGCAAGCCGATGTTCCCGCAGGAAGAGAGATTGTTTATGGTGAAGAATGTCAAGGCAGTAAAGGATGCATATATCAATGAAGGCAGCGGTGTGCTTGACTTCATTCCTACACTCGATATTGTCAAGCCAGATATATTTGTGGTAAATGCCGAAGGTGGTTCTGATGCAAAGCGCCAGCTTTGTAAGGAGCGTGGCATTGAGTATGTGGAGCTTCAGCGCACTCCTCATGCAGGTCTTCAGGCACGTTCGTCGTCATCATTAAAGGCAGAACTCTCTAAGGCAAGTGAATCAAATGCTCAGACCGAGAGTTGTGGCATACCAACCCGTCTTGACTTGGCAGGAACATGGATTGACCAGCCGTACGTTTCACAGCATCATCCAGGTTGGGCTATCACCATATCCCTAGAGCCCACCTTTGAGGTGCGTGAGCGTTGTGGCTTATCAACCTCCACACGTAATATGATAAAGAAAATATGGCCCGTGAAGCTTCCCAAGATGGATCCAGAGATGCTTGCACGTCTTGTATTCTGTTTTGAGAACAATCCCGAACGTGAAGACGGTCATATCTCAGGAGCACAAGACTCCATAGGTATCTGTGTACCCGGACTTTGCCGTCATTATTACGATGCAAACTTCTGGCCAAAGAAGATTGAAAGCACCAACGACGAAATGACCCTCCGTTTTCTTGAGGAGCATCTTGTAATGGTTCCTCTTGAACCTCGTCGTCCCGGATGTTCAGTAGTTGAAGGCAAAGATATCACTCCCATCAAGGTTAAAGCTCTTGCCGATGCAGCCGACGCATGCTGGTCAGCTATCCTTGCACATGACTTGCAAGCATTTGCTTCTGCATATAAGGCTTCATTCAATGCACAAATATCTATGTTCCCTGCAATGGTAAATCCAGTGGCTTACGGCAAGCCATGTCCTGAGGCAAGCGTGGAACCATATATACAGAAATATAGTGCAATGCCTGATGTACTGGCATGGAAGATGCCAGGAGCTGGAGGCGGAGGCTATTTGGCATTGGTGGTAGATGATGCTAAGATGTTTGTTGGTGAGCATAGTGAGGCTTTTGAGTTAAATATAAGAAGAATATAGTTTGTGATGAATAATTTATTAGGGGGGGGAAATTTCTTCCAGAAAAATCAACAAAGCGAATAGGATATATTGATGCCATACGTGGCTTTACTATATTGTTGGTTGTGATGACGCATGTAACAGGATTTGGATTGGGTTTTGCTGGCTCAAATACAATTTCTTATCGTGTAATAGTAGAGTCTTTCTTTATGCCTTTGTTCTTTTTTATCAGTGGTTTTGTATTGTACAAAACTGATAGAATTTGGACAGTGACAAAAACATGGCAATTTCTTTTTGGAAAGATTTCATTTTTACTTGTTGCTCCTGTAAGCACTCAATTGCTTCCGAGGCATTTTGCATGAATCAAGTTACCTTTGCACTGCAAAACATAAAAATACGATTATGGCAAGCAGTGAAGATATGGAAAGGCAGGACTTTATAAATACAATAACTGAGCTTAAGACTATGATAAGCAGCCTTAGGCTTACGATTGATACGCTTCGCCAAACGATAAACTCGCAGAACGCTACGATAGCATTGCTGCAGGAGTCAATGAACAGACTTCATTGTGAGTATGATAAGGCCGTCAAGGAGCGTGATGACTTGAATAACCGATTGAACAGAAGTAAAAAATGAAATACCATACGCTCATTGAGACATGCAAGAATGTAGGTCTCAATGTGAAGGAGTATTTTACTTATGTATTCAGCAGACTTATAGAAGGTAAGAAGGACTACGAAAATCTTCTCCCCAGTGCTGTCGCACGATAAATTCAAACAAACAAAAGTTAAAACAAAAATAATCAATGGCTCTCCAACCCCTGTTTATAAGGGGTTGGAAGCAATTGAGTGCTTACTCTTCAATCGATAGAGTGCACTCAGACTTAATAAGAAACGCACACTCTTTCCTTTGGTCAGAGAGTGCTATGGAAAGAAAAAAAATATATATCAATGTCAAATAGTTCAACAAATAATAAACGATTAGCGAAGAATACTGTGTTTATGTACATTCGCATGGTGTTCTTGATGGCAATCGGTCTATACGCTTCAAGAGTTATCTTGCAGACTCTTGGCATATCTGACTATGGCCTTTACAATGTGGTAGGAGGAGTAGTTGCGATGTTCGGCTTCCTCAATTCTACGCTTTCTACAAGTACGCAAAGATTCTTGAATGTTGAGATAGGAAAGGGGAACTCTGATAGTGTGAAGAGAGTATTTTCAAATGCGCTATATCTTCACCTATTGTTAGTCATAATCGTGTTTTTTTTGGCTGAGACTGTTGGTCTTTGGTTTCTATTGAACAAACTGGTTATTCCAGAAGGAAGAGAAACTGCAGCATTGTGGGTTTATCAATTTTCTATTGTTGCTGTCTGCATCCAAATTTTCCAGCTTCCGTTTATGTCGTCTATTATAGCGCACGAACGCATGGGTGTTTATGCATACGTGAGCATATACGAAGGATTAGCAAAACTTGGTATTTTGTTCGTTCTTCAATTAGTAGACTATGACAAACTATTCTTGTATGGAGCGTTAATTCTAGCAGTTCAACTTTCTGTAGCAGTAATATACAATATCTATAGTCGTAAAAGTTTCGAAGAAGCTTCATTCCGCATTTCAAAGGATAAGGGGTTGTTTCGAGAGATGTTAGGATTCTCAGGATGGAATATTTTTGGTAATCTTGCATCTGTATGTAATAGTCAGGGACTAAACATTGTTTTGAATTTGTTCTTTGGAACTGCCATTAATGCAGCACGAGGTATTGCATTCCAAGTCCATGGACTGGTAACACAATTGGTTAATAATTTCCAGCTAGCAGTCAAACCACAAGTGGTTAAATACTACGCGGCCGGTCAACACGAGGAAATGACAACTCTTGTCTTTAATTCTGCAAAGTATTCTGCATATCTAATGATGGTAGTTAACATACCATTGATCCTCGAAATTCGTCCACTACTTCATCTATGGTTGGGAGAATATCCAGATTATACTCCTATTTTTATTGGTATTATCTTATTCCGTTCTGTTATAACATCCATGACTGGAAATATTGTTATGGTCGTTCATGCTTCGGGGTATCTGAAAAAAGTGGGACTTTATGCAGGAGGCGTACTTCTGTCTGTGCTCCCTATTAGTTACATACTTTTACGAATGGGATTTTCCCCAGTAATACCTTTCATTGTTAATATATTTGCCGCTCTTGGTGAAGCATTCTTTGAATTGTACTGGATGTGTCATTATATCAATTTCCCAATGACTCGTTTTTACAAGGAGGTCTACGGAAGGGTTTTCAGTCTCTTTGCGTTCCTTTTTGCATTCTCTTATTTATTCAAATTGTGTATTCAAGGTTGTAATGAGTACATAGAATTATTAATTGTAGGTTTCTTCAGTGTATGCATCTCATTGGTTACATTATACTTCTTTGGTATAAACAAAGATTTGAGAGGCAAAATAAAAAATATGATAATAGGAAAATTCAAGCGTAATAACTAAAATATGACATTTGATAATAACATAATTACAGAGAAGACATCATTTATTAAAAAATTTCTTTTCTTAATTCTTGTCTTGTTCATGGGAAAGGGCTGTAATTTTTTTATAGACCTTGATCCTCGCGTTAACATCGTTGGCACTCTGCTCGTTCTTGTCCCTATGCTATATGTAATGTTGACAGAAAAACCTCATAGTATGAAGAACTCCAAGTTCTATGTGTTTTTGTTGGCATATATAGCATGGTTGGTTTACCATATTTTTACAGATGAAGCATACCCTACATATCAGGGTATAAGAATTCTGTCTTTGTTTATTTTCGGTTTCATTACAGTCCGTTATTATGGGTATCACATAGCCGAATACTTTGAGTATTTTGTGGTTCGACTTACTATTTTGGCTTTGATTCTTTGGTCTGTCGAAGTAGCTATAGGACCTGCAACAATGGGTGGGTTTGCACCATTTGAAAATCGAATGCATATTTATTGTAAGTCTTTTGGTTTATTCTCAGTAGTTACAAGATTTGATCCATCTGAGTATTTCTTAGGTCTTCCGAGAAATAGTGGTTTCTGTTGGGAAGCTGGACAGTTTGCTTCAATGATAGTACTCGCCTTGACCTTTCATTTACTTCGAACCAAAGAAAAATTCTATAAGAATAAATCTTTTTGGATTTTATTAGCGGGTCTGATTACTACATTCTCTACCACGGGATTTGTAACATTTGGTGTTCTCCTGTTTTTTAAGACTGTATTTGGTAAGGTGTCTGTCGGTAAACGAATTGCATACATCGCTGTATTGGGAACATTATATATGTTTGCAATGGACTTGCCTTTTATGCGCGAAAAAATGGAAGCCCAATCAGACATAACAGAATTCTATACAAATTCAGATAATGTTTGGATTGACGAAACAGGCCAACGAACCGTACAACGATTTGAAGGAATGTATTTGTCTTGGATGAATTTTATGGATAGTCCATGGTTGGGGTTTGGACCTAACCGAGACAATTCACTTGTTTCAAAGCAATTCCCTATGTTTATAATCAGTAACGGTAATATTAATCCACTTGCAATGCTTGGTTTGTTACTTGGATTGCCGTTGTTTGTTTTGTTCTATCGGGGATCTTGTCGTCTAAACCAATACTTAGGCGATGATAAGAAATATATTATCTTTATGATTTTTATCTTCTTCTCTGTTAGTTATAATTACTTATTTGATATAATTCCGTTGGCGATAGCGTTCCTGTCGTTTTACAATCAATACAATAAAGAAATATGTTAGAGTACCCATACTTTTCAATAGCCACTCCATGTTGGAATAGTGCAGCAACTATTGAGCGCACTATTAAATCCGTGTTAGCACAGGGTTTTAAGGATTACGAATACATCATAGTTGATGGAGGTTCCACAGACGGAACACTTGATATTATCAAGAAATATGAGCCACTTTTTGAAGGTCGTATGCACTGGAAAAGTGAGAGAGACAAAGGTCTATATGATGCATTCAATAAAGGAGTAGAAAGATCAACTGGAGTATATTGCTGGAATGTTAATGCTGACGACTATATGGAGCCTGATGCTCTTGCGAAAGTATATAAATTTATCAAAGAAAATTGTCCTAATGAAACAGCTGTGATTTCTGGTGCGATGAATTTTCTCTCTTCAGAAGGCTCACTTATTAAGGTAATTAAGTGTGACCCAGATAAACTTCAATATGCTTATGAACATGATTTTATCGGTCTTAATCATCCTGCTACATTAGTGCCAAAGAATATATATGACCAATATGGAGCCTTTGATCCAAACTTTAAGATTATTGGTGATGCTGATTGGTATCATCGTGTTTACAAAGCAGGAGTACAGTTTGCTATTACGGATGAAGTCATAACAAATATGTCTGATGGTGGCGTGTCAAATCTATTCATTTATAAAAAAAGCTTAAGAGATAGATTGTATTTCCTTCGAAAGCATTATCCCAATCCACTTGAGCGTTTTTGGCGCTGGTTGAAGTGGACAAAGAGCTTTTATATGACTAAAATATCGCACAGCCTAAAAAGTAAGAAAAATGCGAAATAATATATCAACTATCCATAACTGCTATGGCTGTGGCGTATGTGCAGCAAGCTGTGGCAAGAAGATTATCAAGATAGAACTGAATGCGGACGGGTTCTATGAGCCGAGAATCATAGATGAGTCACAATGTACCAATTGTGGCATCTGTGTGGATGTGTGTGCCTTCTCGCACGAGGAGTTGGCGAATCAAGAGAATAAACCCGTTAAGAGCTGGGCTGCATGGAGCAATGATGAGCGAGTGCGCAGAAAGTGCTCTAGTGGAGGTGCCGGCTTTGAGATTGGCAAGCAGTTGATAGAGCAAGGCTATCATGCTGTAGGCTGTCGTTACGATATCCAGAAGCAAAGGGCTGAACACTATATCGCCACCACTGTTGAGGAGTTTGTGCAGTCCATTGGCAGTAAGTATATTCAGAGCTATACGGCAGAAGCATTCTCACAGATTAAGCGCAAAGGTCAGAAATATTTGGTGACTGGCACTCCTTGTCAGATAGATTCCTTTAGGAGAATGATACGCAAGTTCCGTTGTGAAGACAATTTCATCTTGCTTGATTTCTTCTGTCACTGTGTCCCTTCAATGTACGCATGGAAAGCTTACATCAAAATGCTTGAACCAAAGATTGGAGAGGTGACATACGCCAGCTGGCGCAACAAGTTTGAGTATGGTTGGCACGACTCCTGGTTGATGGGTATAGATGGTGTAAATACATCAAAACCTGTTGATTGGAATGAAAGTTATAATTTGTTAATAAGGGAAAAAAAGGGTTTTATACAGTCCCGATTGTCGCAAGGCGACCTGTTCTACAGGTTGTTCCTTGGCGACATAGCTCTTGGCCCACAGTGTCAGAAGCAGTGTAAGTACAAGTATGACCGCTCCAGTGCAGACATCCGCATTGGCGACCTTTGGGGAAAGACCTACCAGAAAGACCAGAAGGGCGTAAGTGCCTTGATTGCCTTTACCGAGAAGGGACGTGAAATAGTGGAGAGCCTGAAGGACATTACCCTTGTGGAACATCCTTTTGAGGTGGTGGCTGAGGGGCAGATGAAGAAGAACTCCAAAGCTAAGGAAATGCGATCTACAGTGATGATGTTGTTGAAGAAAGGTGCGCCATTGAATGGTATTATATTTAGAATTGCATTCTTTATGCAAAGAGTTATCAGCAAAATAAAATCAATGTTATGAAGATAGGAATAATAACTATGCATAGGGTTTTGAATATCGGCTCTGTTCTTCAGGCTTATGCTACTCAGAAAGCCTTTGAAAAATTAGGCTATGATTCAGAACTCATTGACTATATGTATATTTCTAAAACTAAGACATCCATCAAATCGAAGATTCTTAGTTTTGGATTGAACGTACTACTTGGCTTCCCGAAGCAAAAACGGAAAAAACGTTTGACAGCCTTCTATAACAGGTATTTCAAATGTTCAAAGAAGACGTATAATCGGCATTCGATTCAACAAGAACCGCCTATATACGATATCTATTGTACCGGCAGCGACCAAGTATGGAATCCTCGTTATGTGAAGAACGATGTAAGCTTTATGCTGAATTTTGTACCAGAAGGAAAGAAAAAAATATCCTATGGCTCAAGTTTCGCTGCTGATAGCGTCCCTTTTGAATACGAAAAATTATATTCCGATTATCTTTCAAAATACGACAGAATCACAGTACGAGAAAAAACAGGAGTTGAGCTCGTGAAACGTTTGACTAATAAGGAGGCTCAACTTGTATGTGATCCGACTCTTTTGCTTGAGGCAAAGGATTGGGATGTCATTTCCGAATCTTCGGCAACTCATATCGAGGAGCCTTATATACTTGTTTATTTTCTCGGGTACATGTTCGACCCGCGACCTCATCTGTTTGATATAATAAATGATGTACAGAAGAAATTAGGCTTTCATGTGTATTATCTTAATGGTGGGCATCAAGAGATGAAGCAACCGAACTCAACTGTCTACCGTGGGCAAGGACCTTCTGAGTTTATTGAGATGATTCGTAATGCTTCCTTTGTTATTACAGACTCATTCCATGGTACCGCTTTCGCTACCATCTATAATATTCCAATGATGGGAATCGTAAAGAGTAAAAAACATGGTGATGATCGAATAGGTTCACTCAGGTCAACAGTTGGGGGAGCAAAGTCTATCATAGAATATGATTCTTATGACAAATCTTTTGCGAAATCTGCCATTGATGAATATAAATGCGACGGATCTCTCGTAAACGCATTTAGAGAAAAATCCTTGAACATAATTAAAAACATGATTGAGCAATGAAACTATCCATAGTAATCCCGATGTATGGGGTTGAAAAATACATAGAGAAGTGCCTGCTGTCCTGTATAAATCAAGAATCGGCATGTCTGGGAGTTGATTACGAAATCATTTGTGTCAATGATGGCACAAAGGATAAGAGTGCCGTATTAGCAAGAAGTATTGCCGATAAACATGAAGGAATAATTGTAATCGACCAAGAAAATGGTGGCCTTTCTGCTGCACGCAACACAGGTACTGCTGCAGCCAAAGGCGAATACATTTGGTATGTAGATAGTGATGACTATATAGAACCAGGTTCTTTGGCAAGAATACTTCCAAAGTTGAAAGATGAAGTCGATATCCTGCAATTACACTATCGTTTGGTTTACGAAAACGGAAGCCCATCGAAAGATGTCATTGATTGTGCGCCAGCGGGAGCATTCACTGGAAGAGAAATAACTGAGCAGGGGGGGCTTGCTACCCCTGCTCCGTTCTCCGTTCTCCGTTCTAAATACCTAAAAGAAAATGGGTTCAAGTTCTTGAAGGGTATCTACCATGAGGACATGGAGTATAAGCCAAGGGTATTTTATTTGGCAGATAAGATTGTCTTTGACGATGGCATTTCGTATAACTATCTCCAGCGTGAAGGAACAATCATGAGTACATTCCGCCCAAAGCGTATTTATGACCTTATGATAGTAGTTAACAACCTCTTGGATTTTTCACATAAGCATGTAGATGATGCCTATCGGCCAAAGTGGACGAACTATGTTGCAGGCCCTCTGTCTCAAATGCTGTATCTCGCTCATCGCTCTAAGGATAAGAAAGTTTTGGAGGATACAAAGCAATTCGTAAAGGAGCATCCCGACTGCTGCTATGTATTCACTTGTTCAAGAAGCAAGTTTTTAAGGGCTTTGGGTTACATATCCAAAATCTTGGGTGGTAATCTGTTTGCAGTTTATGGCATTTTATACAAACTTAGATATTAATAATATAACGATATGAGCTTCAGAGTATTAACGGGGGGGAAATTAGTAGAAGACTATAAGAGATACAAGTCCATACATAAATGTGGATTTATGAAACTCTTCATTGCTTACCCTGAATTTAGATACCAACTATATTATCGCTTAAGGTGCAACTCCAAGATTTTGAAAATCTTGTTGCTACCCTTAAAATTAAGTAAAGGCTTAAATCTCTATATCCATTGCAAAGATATTGAAGGTGGCCTTTATATAGAACATGGTTTTGCAACTATTATTACATGTAGTCATATTGGAAAGAACTGCTGGATTAACCAACAAGTTACCATTGGTCATAGTGATGCCTCACATTGTCTATATATTGGTGATAATGTTTCCATCAAGGCTGGAGCAAAGATCATTGGAGACGTAACTATCGGTAATGATGTAATAGTAGGAGCGAATGCAGTTGTTGTAAAAGACGTGCCCGATCATTCAATTGTTGCTGGCGTTCCTGCGAGAGTAATAAAAACAAGAAACTCAGTAGATGAACCTTGGGTACGGGTGAAATAAAATAATAATTATGAAGATTGCATACATTTCATACTTGCCTATAGCGGATGTGGATTTCTCTTATCTACATGAGGCACAGATGATAATGGATATAACATGCTATATGTTTGTTAATCCTCACCATATAAAACGCTCGGTAGTCAATTTTCACACACTGCTTGACAAGAGTGGTGTGTATGACGCATCGGAGTTTCCAGAGCTGATGTGTTATAGAGATTACCTAGATCTTAGCAAGATTAAGGTAATCAATATTGCTGATACAAAGCATTGGCAGGTAGAAGCTTTCAAAATTCTGAAAACGCTATGCAAGCAGTTTGATAAGGAATATGACCTTATCCATCTAACTAGATTGCCTCAGTGGTTTGAAATTCCATTCTTCAGTTTGAGAAGGAAGGCTGTTCTGTCGGTGCATGATCCTATTCCACATTCCGGACAATCTTTAAAGTCGCGAATCTTTACGAATAGTGCAAGATGGGTGACGTATCGTTTGCTGAATAATTTCATTATCTTCAACAAAGCGCAAAAGGAGGAATTCGTCAAGACATTCAAACTTCAAAAGAAGAATGTAATTGTCAGCAAACTGAGTTGCTATACATGTCTGCAGCCTGTTGAAGATAAACTTAATAAACTACCTGATAGCAAGTTTATTTTATTCTCTGGTCGTATCACGCAATACAAAGGTCTTCAATATCTGTTGCCAGCGTTCCGCAGAGTACATGAACACCATCCTGATGTAAAACTTATAGTTGCAGGTAGTGGCAATTTCCCTTTCGATGTAGAAGAATATAAGCAGTTAGATTACATTGAGTTCAGACATCGTTTTATTCCTGATACGGAACTGATACAGCTGATGAAGAGTTGCATGTTTATGGTTTGTCCTTATACCGATGCAACTCAAAGTGGTGTCATTATGTCGGCATTTGCTTTCAACGTACCTGTACTTGCAACCAATGTAGGCGGACTTCCTGAAATGGTAAAGGATGGAGTTTTTGGCAGAATTATTAAAGAAAAGGATGAAGACGCAATTGCGGATGGCATTTGCGAATTGTTATCGGATAGCGAATTCCTGAAGCTATATTCTAATAATATAAAACAAGAATATAGTGATGGCGAATTAGCATGGAAGACTATAGCTGCAAGGTTGAAAAACGACTATAATTCGTGCGTTTGACACATATAAATATGACGAATGAAGAAGGATGGGAGCCTGATTAGGGTTATTGATTCTTTCTCCGCTATGCCATGAAATCGACAGTAAGCACTCAAATTAGGGCTTAAATTAGAAAGAATTAACTTCGCTGCTGAATAGTTACGGTTTTTTTCAGTATGCGACCTGACAAAATCGGATTGGCAATATGCCAATAGTTAATAAACAAGTGAAATTTTAACATCTCAAAATATAGGCACTTGCAAAAGTGCCTATACAAAGGGCTATGCCTTAAATTGAGCACTAACACATACAAGATTAGATTAATTTATGTTTGCCTATTTAGTAAGAAATTCTAAATGGAACTATATCAATTTGTGAAATGAATGATATAAACGAATTATTCTTTGAACTCATCCGCATGTCGATTGGCACACAAACTTGTCTCTCTCGGACGCCATCGGCGGCTGAGTTGGGAATACTATACGACATGGCCAAGAAACAGTCGCTGGTAGGTGTCTGCTTCGCTGGGGTGCAGAAGATGGTTGAGCAGCAACAGGCACCTAAAGAGATGCTATACTTCACTTGGTTGGGTATGACTGCTAAGATACAGCAACGCAACCAAATCGTAGATGAACAGTGTGTCGTTTTACAGCAGCGACTTTCGTCGGACGGCTTCCGCTCGTGCATCTTGAAAGGTCAAGGAGTTGCTATGGTGTATCCTGGGCATCTGCGAGGACTGCGTCAGAGTGGTGACATAGACATCTGGATTGAGGGCGATCGGGATCAGGCGCTGGGTTACTTTAGGAAGCAAGGAGCGAAGGTGTCGTACACCAGTATAAAACATGCTCAGGTGGAGGTGTTTGAGGATACTGAGTGTGAAGTGCATTCACGTCCTTCGTGGTTCTATAGTCCTATTCATGACCGTAGGTGGATGAAGTGGGTGAGGGAGCAGGAAGTTTGTCAGTTCGGTAATGCACCTATAAATGGAATCGTGGCACCAACAACTGAGTTTAATCTCGTGTTCTTGCTGATACACATTTATAGGCATTTGTTTGAGGAGGGAATTGGATTACGACAAATCATGGATTACTATATGGTGCTTAGCACAAGTGCTAATAAATTTCAAGTTTCAGAAGTTACAAATGAATTAAAGGCACTTGGACTTTTGAGATTTGCGGGTGTATTGATGTTCGTTCTGAAAAAGGTGTTTGGACTAGGTGAACAATACATGATATGCAATCAAAATGAAAAGGATGGCCGCTTCTTGCTGGATGAGATAATGCAAGGTGGCAACTTCGGTAAATATGATGAGCGCAATGGGGAGAGGAAGAAAATCCGCATTGCGAGAGGCTTTGCCACTATGAAAAGAAATATGCGTTATATCAGTTCCTATCCTTCAGAGATTCTGTGGGCTCCGATATGGAAGATGTGGCATTGGTGCTGGCGCAAGAAACATGGATATATTTGATAACTATTAAAGAAGAAATGATATATGACAAAATTCTCAGTTTTGATATCGATCTACAGGAAGGAGAATCCACTGTGGTTTAGAGAGGCTTTGGATAGTGTGTTTGCTCAGACTGTTCAGCCTGATGAGATAGTGTTGGTGGAAGATGGACCGCTGACACCAGAATTGTATGCTGTGATAGATGAGTACAAAGAGAAGTATCCTATCTTCAACATTGTGAAGAACGAGACAAACCTTGGTCTTGGTCTGGCTTTGGCGAATGGCGTAAAGGCTGCTAAGAATGAAATTTTGGCTCGTATGGATACTGATGATATCATACCTGTTGACCGTTTTGAAAAGCAGTTAAAGAAAATTGAAGAAGGATATGATGTTGTGAGTTGCTGGTCGTTAACATTTGAAGGAAGTGTTGATAACGTGTTTGCAATCAAGAAGAGGCCAGAGAATCATGATGATATAGTTAAACTAGCTCATAAACGTTCTCCTATGTGTCATGCTGGTGCATTTATAAGGAAATCTGCAATTTTGAACGCAGGTAACTATATACACCGCCAATATTATGAGGATTACAATCTCTGGATTCGAATGATTATGAATGGAAGTAAGTTTTATAATATTCCAGAGGTCCTCTATTATGTTCGAACAACTAAAGAACAGATGATAAGAAGAGGAGGTCTTGATTATTTGAAAACAGAATTGAAATATCTAAAGGAGTTTAAGGCAATGGGGTTCTACTCTCTAAAGGATTATTTATATGCTGCTACTATTAGAATCGTAGCTCGTCTCACTCCTCTGTCATTGCGTAAGCAAATGTTGAAGATTGTATGGAATTCAAAACAAAAATAACATGAAAAAACCGAGTCTGACATATAGGTTCCTTTGCTTATTGGGATTTAAATATCCGGTAGAGGATTATGGCGATATCTCTTTGTGGAAAGTAATCAAGCAGTTCTTTACAAATTGGTATCATCGTTTGTTGATTAATTCAATGAATTGGGCCATTTTGGAGCCTTTTAATCCTAGAAAATTAAGGCCTGCTACACTAAGGCGCTTGGGAGCAAAGGTGGGCAAGAATGTATTCATTGGTGATTATGTACGTGTCGATTTAAATCATTCCGATTTGTTAAATATTGAAGATGGTGTTCATGTTGCTGGTGATGTTCGCTTGTTGTGTCATAAGAAAGATCTCTCAAAATACGGACTAGGTATGGTGTACGGCATGCAGCCATATAAGTATGGTGAAATACACTTGTGTAAAAATTGCGCTATTGGGACAGGTACTATTGTAATGCCGGGAGTGACCGTCGGTGAAGGTGCAATAGTAGGAGCAGGTGCTATGGTAACAAAAGATATCCCAGCATGGAGCCTTGCACTAGGTTCTTCAGCCAAAGTGGTTAGGTTTTTTGACGAACAAAAGAAAGATGAGCAATATATGCTGGGGGTAAAATAACCTTCTGTGATTTTCATGATAGTTATACTTTAAAAGTTGGTTGATATAATGGAAAATAGAAAATTGAGTACCACTTATAAAATGCTCAGAGCATTGGGATTTAATTATTCTGAAGAAGAGTATGGTGACGTTAGTCTTTGGCGAGTTGTCAAACAATTCTTTGGCAATATATATAGAAAAAGATTAGAGAAAATGATGGATTGGCCGATATTGGCTCCTTTCTGCCCAAGAAAGCTAAGGCCTTGGCTACTACGCAGAATAGGTTGTCATGTTGGTAAAAATGTGTTTATTGGAGACTATGTGAGAGTAGACTTGAATCACGCTGATTTGATTTATATTGACGATTATGCTCATGTAACAGCAGGTTGCCGCTTGCTATGTCATCAACGTGACTTGAAAAATTATCGAGTAGGTGACAATGCGGCAAAAGTAGGTTACCGCTTGGGAGAAATACATATAGGTAAGGGTGTAATGGTAGGTATGGAAACAATGATAATGCCTGGTGTAACTATTGGTGATGGTGCAATAATTGGTGCTCGTTCAATGGTTATAAAGGATGTTCCTGCCTATGCGGTCGCATTGGGAAGCCCAGCTAAGGTTGTAAAATCTATCCCACAACGTGATCCAGAAAATACAATCGATCCTGAAACAGCATTTATGGAATAATTATTTAATATTATGTACAGATTCTGTAAAAGACTATTTGATATTGTATGTGCCACACTGGGTATCATAGGCACAAGCCCTATTTGGATTATCTCAATCATTCTGACTGAGTTGAGCGACCCAGGATCTTTGTTTTACTTCGCCAACCGTGTGGGCAAAGATAATAGAAAGTTTAAGATGTGGAAGTTCCGCTCTATGCGTGTGGCAAGAGGGGCTAATGAGGCTTCGCTGCGTCCTGACCAGGACCGTATATTTTGGTGGGGTAAGATTATGCGAAGACTGAAGATTGATGAGCTGCCTCAGTTGATGAACATATTGAACGGCACTATGTCGATTGTAGGTCCGCGTCCTGCTGCTGTTGACCAAGTGGACATCACACGTGGTGGAGCGAATGCTATTGCTGCCACCGTGCCTTGCGGACTGACATCGCAGTCAAGTCTGTGGGATTATATCTATGGTGACCAATTCCCTGATGAGGAAGAATATAATGAGAAGGTATTGCCCATCCGCTTGAAACTTGATGTGTATTATGTTAAGCATGCTTCGTTCTTCGGCGATATCAAACTTATTATTTGGACTGTTATTGCTATTCTATATACTGCTTGTGGTAAGTATCCGCAGTGGATGCATGATAAGTTGGTAGAGTATGCTCAAAAAGTTCAATAATATGAAAATAAACGACGCATTTTCAAAGATCAATCTCTGCTGTAACGAACTTCTAATCATCAAGGAAATCCTTAATACGAAGGAAGCAGATGATTTCTGTTCCCGTATACTAGCTGTTTATGCGATGGTCAGGGTTGACGACATTATGAAGATATGGGGAAATACGATACCTAAAAGCGACAAAATCCGTTCTGATTATGAGAACATATTACGTTCGTATAATGATGGTCTTCGCAATGTGAGAGATAACCTAGGGGCACATTTTCAATCTCCCACTACAGGCGTGGATTTATTTGGAAGTGTGAAAATATTTAAGAATATAGACTATGCTAACACATTGTGTCTAATAGATCAGATATTTGAATTCCAAGAGAAACGTGTAGGAACGGAAGTTAAACGTCCAAAGGTAAACAACGATGAAGACAGAGACAAAGTTATAAGGATACTGAGGAATTTATATTCTGATGACAAAGCATATATAACCAACGGTGTCTTAGACTTGTTCGGCATAAACAAAGGCGGACTCGTCTCGTGTTCAGTTCCTCAAGGAAAAGGGCAATATCTGAGAAGCATAGAGCTAATGGTAGAAGTCAGTTATGCACTTGCAAGTGGAGCATATAACAACAGGAAAGTTGCCAATCTATTCAAAAGACTATTCGTATGCACAGTGTATAATTACCACGACAACCTCATCACGCGAACAGACATTAAAACAGATGCCGTACAGTACGAGAATGGCTTTGACCAGTTGTTCCAAAGTTTAATAAGCGAAAGAGATAACAAGGCTGAATTAGAGAATGCATTCGATAGATTCGAGAAATTGAATCATGTGGATGAGTTTATAAAGAAGAATCGAGATGTTCGCAACCACGCTTGTGCCCATTTAGACGAAAAGAGTGATGTGGAAAAAATAGAGGCGGAGTTAGACGGCTTGGATATAAAAGCATTGTACTATGCGTATACAAAAATGCTAAATTTTTTCAACTATATCTGCAACAATGTGTTTCTATTAAATGCTATTGCCATTCCTAATAGGACAAGATTCTATGATGCGCAGCTTGAGTCGTTTCCGAACGTAGAGAACTATTATGGTGAGAAGTTTGTGTCGGAGCATAAGACAACTTTGGATGTAAAGGCTATGTTTCGTTCAATAAGGAGACATGACCAATGGTTTGATGAAGCGATAGACAAATTAAACCAATGTTTGATGTCATTAAATGAAGCAGAGTATAATGAAATCATAGATGCCATTACAGAAAGACTTAGTCAGGCACATATTTCAGATGTAGAATTATCAACCATAATAAACGCTTTACGCAATGCAAAACGAGGATATCCAGAAAGATTGCAGCATAGCATACTTGCTATGCTGGATAACAAAGGAATAGAAAAATCCAACAAAATTCATCTGTTATGGGTGCTTTCAAGCATCTGTGTTGAGGACAAACAATATGATATTGACCACTATCTATACTCACTTGTTATGCAGAGAATACCCGTTTTAACAGGATATGCTACATTGGCTTGCCTTCATAAGACAGTAGAAAAAACGAGGTCATGTTTTGTAAAACGAAACAGAGCACATGAAGTAAATGAACAATTCGTGAACTATTGTAAGTCACTAAACAACGTTACGGAAACGCTTGCTTTATTGCTTATGATGAATCAAAGATGGTTTCATGACCCAGAATATAGCAATTACAGAAGTTACGAAGCACATTATAACGAGTTTTTAGAACGTGAGATTTCCATTGCCCTAAGAGGGTATCTCTCTTACATTAAACTCACGGACGAGGGTGAGTACAAGATATATATAAGCTATCTTGAAACAAAACATTATCTGTTGTTGCTTTATAGGTTGGCGGTTAAGGAAAAAGAACGAAGACAAGACCATAATGTATTCCTTGAATTATGGAATAGCAACTGTTTCTATAGAACCAGATTTGATGTTTACGAAGCATTGGGAGTTGGTTTAATGACGGAATTATCTGGTCAAATAGATGTAGCGAGAGACATTTTTGAGTCTATTGTAAAAGACAATCCTATTAATGAAGACGCTATACAAACGCTTGATCAGTTTAACGAAAGACATAACAAATTGAATAAATCATAAAAATCAAATGAAATACTTATTAGTAGTAGCACACCCCGATGACGAGGTTCTCGGAGCTGGTGCATCAATGTGGAAATGGTCGCATGAAGGCGACGAAGTGGATGTAGCAATTATGTGTACGGAGGCGAAGGCAAGGGCATTCCGTCCTTCGGATGCTGAGTTGGAAGGTGATACGGATGCTGCTACCAATTATGTTGGCGTGAGCAAGAAGTATGAGGCGACTTTCCCAAACATCGAGATGAATACTGTGCCGCATTTGAAATTGGTGCAGTTTATTGAGAGCGCGATTCGTGAAAGTGAACCTGATATTGTTATTACCCATCATCCTGCTGACACCAACAACGACCACTTGCAGACATCAATGGCCTGTCAGGAGGCTATACGTTTGTTTCAGCGTCAGCCGACAGTGAAGCCTGTGAAGGAGTTTTGGTATATGGAGGTGCCTTCATGTTCGGAGTGGGCTATCAATGATGCCATGAATCTGTTCCGTCCTAACTGTTATGTTGAGGTAGGACAGAAAGGAGTGGAAGCAAAATGCAAGGCGTTGTCAATGTACCGTGGTGTGATGCGTCCTTATCCTCATCCTCGCAGTGTGGAGTATATCACGGGGTTGGCTACCATGCGTGGTAGTCAGTGGGGATGCAACTTTGCAGAGGCATTCCAAGTGGTACTCCGTAGATATTAATTAGAATGAATTTAATAAAAGCTATTTGGGCATTCTGCTTCTACCTCTTTATTCCAAGAAGGGCGAAGCGTTTGCCCAATAATTGAATATAACGGTATGGAAATAAGTAAAGAATTACTCGATAATTTGTTTGAACAAGCAAAAGAGAATCCTCGTTTACGTCAGAATTTGGATTTGCGAACATCTGCTAATGATAATTCGCAACGCATGCTGAATGCCCTGCTGCCAGGAACCGTAGTTCCTATCCACAGACATCCACAAAGTACGGAGAATGTTTTTCTCTTGTGCGGTAAGATTGTGGAGGTTATCTGTGATGAAAACGGAAACGAGATAGAGCGTATTCATCTTGATCCTACCGTAGGTAATTATGGCTGTGTTGTACCACAAGGTGCATGGCATACTGTAGAAGTACTGGAACCATCTGTTATATACGAAGCAAAGGATGGAAAATATGGTAAGGATGGAAGTGAGACATTTGATGCTTTCAAAGCAAAGGAAGCGGAAAACAAGGAACAAGCTTCAATTACATTCTCCAACAGTCTTGGAGATTTGAAAAAGAACATAGAGTATTTGATTGGCATGGAACGTCAGTCAGGAAGCATGGATGTCATTACTCCACTTTATGTGTCGCGTATGTTGAATGTGCCGTTGGAAGAGGTGGAGAAAGTGATGAAAGATATAGATGTTAGATAATTATAAACCAGTTTATGGATATATACTCTTTTAGCGACCTGTTGTATGCTTTGGCGAAGCAAGAAAACAAAGTTCTTAAATCTTACGGCATACAGCACCGCCCTACTATCGGAAATCAATATGAAGGTCTGACTGCTGAAATCTTGAACAAATCAATATTCAGAGATTTGCATCTAACAGTGGCAAAAAATAGTTTCATTGAAGGCTCGAATACGGAATATGATATAATTCTTGCTGATAGCACTGGCACACCTGTAAAATACTCAGAACGCCAATATATCTTCAAACCACAACAAGTGCTGGCCATAATACAAGTAAAGAAGAATCTGTATGGTGCAGAAGTAAAAGATAGTTATGAGAATCTTGCAACAATAGCACCGCTTTACTATGGGAAAACCACAGAAGAATATGTATGCAATTGGGCAACAACTTCGGTGCGTAACTCTTTGGGAAAACATGTTTCAGCATACAAAAAAGGAGAACTTTGTTTGGATGAGGAGTATTTGTATCATACACTTGTTACTGAGCCACAAATACCAGTACGAATTGTCTTGGGGTATAATGGTTACACATCTGAAAAGAACTTCAGAAAAGGAATAGTTGAATATCTTGAAACATGTAAAACAACAGCCAATGAACGCAAAAACGGATATGGGCCTAATGATATGCCGAATCTTATCATATGTGAGGGTTTCTCTTGTGTGAAAATTACAGGAACCCCATTTTGTCCGATATATGATTCATCAAATGGTGGTTGGTGGAATCTGTTAGGAACATCATCATACAATCCAATGTATTTTCTACTTGAAGTTATCTGGACGAAATTGTCATACAAATTTAAATTGCCCTCATTTTTATTTGGTAACGATTTGAAAACCCCTTGCCTTTCTCCATTTTTATATGCTAAAATACACATTGATAAAGATACTCCTATAGGCTGGGATTACGAATACCAAGTTATGACCGCTAAAGAACTTTCACAAAACAAGATTATTGAAGAATGGAGTCCTATAGAGATAGACGAAGCGCAATGGGTTATTCTTGGAGAACTTGAAAAAAATGGAATGGTTTGCATAAAAAATAACAAGGAATTGGAACACTTTGTTATTCATGAAGGGTATTCTGATTTGGATGATTTCATAGAGAAACTTCTTAAAACACGTTTAGTCACAATCGACGGAGACAACCTTAGACTTCTCACCAATCAATGTGACCGTGTTTGTATCAAAGGGAAATGGTATGCTGCTGAAAATGTCACAGGAAGGTTAAATGATTGGGCAATGAAGCAAATGAAAGGATAGTATTATTGGGTTGCTATGACAGAAACAGAAAAAATAGCGTACTTAGAAAGCCAATACAACCAACTCAAAGCGTATCAATACAAAAAGAACTATCAGATCCTTTTCAACTTGATACAGGCAAAGATGGTGTTAAATATGCATAGCTATAAACGTTCGTTATATATGGACGTTAAAAAGTTTATAGAGAATTATATTAAAGCATCAGACAAAGAGGATTATGGCTATGATGAAATATTACCCCATAAAATAATGGATGCAGTTGCTGGATTAGAAGTAAACCAAAAGTTATCAATACTTTATACGATGCGCAGAATGATGATCATGCGTGGCTATGATACAGACAGTTTGCAAGACGAAATAAGAAATTTACGCATTCAATCTGCTTGGTTAGGGAATGGTTTTCAGAAATGTTATGCAGCGACTCTATGGCTATCTTCACAATGGTGGATTTTACTTATTTCGTATGCTGTATATATAATGATGGTGATAACAGTTTTATTACCAGCCCCATTGGAATGTATGCAGTTCTTTGAAATTGACTATAATGATTACAGCGATAATGAAATTTCAAATTGTATCATGAATACTTTTGCTTTGCTGACTGGAAATGATGATATATCCCCAACAGTTAAGCCAATAGGTTTTGGTGGACTAGCTGTATAT
>ERZ1026901.831-NODE-831-length-21440-cov-6.689034_pt1 | contig 21440 bp, 11 predicted proteins | sample MGYA00380179_ERZ1026901 | MGnify/ENA primary metagenome ERZ1026901 (study PRJEB33269, sample SAMEA4719815) | human gut metagenome | biome: human-associated habitat; feature: organic feature; material: feces | place: Cameroon | collected 2013-10 ... | reverse complement strand
TTCTTCTCTTCCTTTAGCGATACCTTCTTCTCTTCCTTTAGCGATACCTTCTTCTCTTCCTTTAGCGATACCTTCTTCTTTTCCTTTAGCAAATCCTTCTTCTTTTCCTTTAGCAAACCCTTCTTCTTTTCCTTCAGCAAACCCTTCATCTCGGCTTGTTTCCAGAACGCTGCGTTGGTATCGTATAGACTCCATGTGGCGCACATAATCGTTTTTGTCGGCAGAGCTTAGAGTGTCTATTCTTAGACATTGGCGTGCCTGACTGAGACCTGGTGCTGTGGCATCGGGAGCAATAGATCCTGTTTTCAAGAACTCGATCCATTGGTCAAGCGGGGTTGTAGCCACTCGGTCAAAGTCGTTAACTCTTAGGATGTAATATTCAGGGAACAGGTCGCCTGCTTCCTTGCGTTCGAGCACGTTTTCGCCATCAGCCAATCCAAACCCGAAGAATTTCTGGTTTTGGCGTACCGATAGCTTCAGAATGTCTGACGTGTTGTGCAGACCACGGAAGAAGGTCTTTCCGTGATACACATAGTCGTTGCCCTGTCCAAGCTCGAAATAAACGATGTTGATGCTGTAAACCTTTCTCACCTTGTCGTAGTCGTTGCCGAGGTCAATATAATCGGTTATTGCTTTCGACACGCCATAGAGCATTCGGTGGAAATAAGTGAGCTCGCGGTTATTCTGAATCTCAATGATGGTCAGTTCTCCCTTGTCGCTTTCGGCAAGAATATCCACACGGTTAAACTTGTCTTCTTCTGTTTCTTGGTTCGATTCGCTTTCGAGAAATCTCTCAATGGTGTATTTTCTTCCGAGCAGCGATTCGAGCAGTCCCTCAATCACGGCATGGTTGGCCTTGTTGCGCAATAGGCGTTTCATGGCCCAGTCAAATCGTATGTAGTTGTCCATAATGAAATGTCCTTTCTTGATTTAATTGTTTGTATGTTACAAATTTACGCAAAAATGTTTGAACGCCAATCTTTTTATATTGTTTTTGTGTAGCAACAAGCAGATTTTCTTCATATTCTTTCCTCGTAGCCGATTAATCTGTTTGTTGCTCAATTCTTCTTTTCTTTTTGTTCTTATTCTTCTTAATCGGTAAACTATGAAAAGGCTGTTCCTTCATAATTGGTTTTCATTTTTTTTACTATAGACAAGGCAATGTCCTATTGTCTTTTTGTCACCCGTTCAACCTCAGCCAATCCCATGTTAATGAGAATCATCACCACAATCCACACGATGACGGTGAGGGCTATCGGAACGAGGTATATGCTGCTGCCGATGTTAGACATTGGTGAGTCCCATGCGGCATGAAGAATGACAGGTATGATGAACAGACGCAGGAACCTCTTGTCGGTTAAGAGCGACGTGTCGAAACGTCGCAAGGCCTTGCCTGCTATGACCAAGGCTGCTCCCGATATTGCTGCCCAGGTGACATGTCCGCCGGGCGCGAGGAAACCGCGAATGATGATGCTTTGGTTTATCGCATCCATCATCATTGAGGCATCGAGCTGTCTGCCATAGGCGGCATAATAGCCCGAGTTTTGGAAAAAGGCGAGCACAGGTTGCAAGGCATAGCCTGCCGACTCGAAAGCGGCGAAGCCCGCTCCCACGCTTGCGCCTATGAGCAGTCCGCCGAGAATGCTCAGACGTTTCATCTTGCTGAGGAACCAGAACACGATGACAGCCTTGCCTGCTTCCTCCACAATGCCCGTCACGATGGCACCTATGAGGTTTAGCTCGTGGCTGCCCACTATGGAGAAGAGCATCAGCGTTGCCACCAGCGAGGCACATCCTCCCACAAGGAAGGTCTGTATGACCTTATACAGGCTGATGTTGCGCCATGCGTTGACCTCCATGAACATGATCATCGTTGAGAGAGGCACGGTGAACGAGCCAACCACAATCATGCCGGGTAGGGCGTTAGGGTTGCCGAAGAGGTTGCAGCAGAGCCACAAGAGGGCAAAGGCTGCTGTGAACATGAGGAACACGCGGCTGTAGAGCCATGGTCTCGGCCACTCTTTCGACACCAGTTGCGGTGATGGCGTGGTGGCGTGTGTGCCGCATATAAAGATGTCTTCGGCCTCCTCCACGGTGTGGCTCTTAAACACATCGGTGAAGAGCATGCGCCAGTTGAGGTCGGCAGGCCTGTCGTTGCCCACATACTCGTTAAGATGGTCCACAAACGAGCTGGCGGCGCTCTGACCTCTGCCTTGGGCATGGTTGCCGTTGTTGTTGCTTCGTTGTGTGCGTTGGCCGCCTTGTAACGGCTGCAGGTCGCTTCCGCAACGTCCGCAGAAGCGTGCGTCATCGGGTATGGGGTTTCCGCAGTTTGGACAATATCTCATGATTATCTTGTTTTTTTTGTTAATTTGCTTTTACTTATTCAATTCGCTTTAGCATCTACAAAATTAAGAAAAAAACGTCTCCTACAGCATTGATTGTTTGGATATTGTATGAAATGGGCCATTTAAGTTATGTTTTGTCTCTTGCAACTGTTAAATGTCCTTCTTCTTCATGAACGCGAGTGTGCCGAGGGCACAGAAAGAAGCTTGTAAGAAGACGGCCCACATGATCGCAAATTCTTGATTTCGTGAAACAACCAATGATGCAATGGTGTTTATGCCGAGGCTGATGGCAACAATCCATATACGGTCGTGCCAAAGCGTTTCGCCAAACGTACGGTTCCACCGCTTGTTCATTACAAAGCCTGCAATAGACACTCCGATGGTGGACAAGATGAGACCTAACAGATATCCGAAAGAGTCGCACCGTCCTGTGATGACATTAACCATCCAGTCATAAGGATCATGTCCTTGAAACATAAAGTTGAAAAACGTTTCCATAAGTTCTTGTCCGCCGTGGCGTCCAAGATTGTTGCACAGGAAGTAATCGGGTATTGACGTAACTGTTATCAGCACGCCTAACCCTGCAAACCATTTCACGACGGTCATCCCTAATGATTCATTTCCATTATTTCCTTCGTCGTCTTGTGCAGATCTGTCCACAACGGTGCTGTCTTGCTTGATATCGGTCTCCTCGTTTGTGGCTACATCGAGGGCCTTGAGAAAGTCGTTAACCGTCTTATAGCGTTTATTTTGTTGCGGAGCCATCGCCTTTTCCACAACCATTGCAACGGATGAGGTCACGCCAACGGCAAGCAATTCCTTCTTCGGGAACCCGAAGTTCAGGATGTCAGAAGCCTCAGGTGGTCTTTGGCCTGTAAGCATTTTCAGCATCGTGGCACCGAGGGCGTAGACATCCATCTGCACAGGAAAATCTTTGCCTTCGCGGTGGTTGGCCTGTTCTATAGGCGCATAGCCAGGCGTGCCGGACCCAACGGTTGTGCTGCTCTCAGGCTGTCCGTTTTGGTCATACTGCTTCGACAGGCCGAAATCGATAAGAATGGCGGTCTTCTCGTCAGCCATCATCACGTTTGCCGGCTTCACATCGAGGTGAAGCATGCCTTTCGAGTGCATGCAGCCAAGGGCAGAGCCAACCTGTCTTATTATGCCCACCGTCTCGTCAGTAGACAGCCGTCCCTTGGCGGCGATGAGGCTGTCAAGGCTCTGTCCGTCGATATATTGCATGACATAATAGGATGTGCTGTTTTCGCGGAAGGCATCAACGACCATCACAATGTTCTTGTGGCGCAGCCTGCTGAGGTGGTCGCTCTCCTGTTCAAACTTACGCTTGTAATAGTCGAACATGCCCTCGCGGTTACTGCTTGTCACGGATGTGCTTTCGCGTCCATTGATGTCGCGCATAAAAAACTCCTTTATGCAGAACAGCTGCTCCACCTCGTCCTCGCCCACCATGTTCTTGGCAAGGTAGGTTATGCCGAACGACCCTTGTCCCAGAGTCTTCAGCAGCGTGTAGCTTGCGTTGCCTCCCTTCAGGACAGTGCCTGCTGGAAGAGCGCTTTGTGTGGTGTCTATGTTTGCCATTTGTTTTTTTGCTTTGTCTTAAAAGGGGTTATGTTTAGTTTTGTCACGTTTTATGATTAACGCAGCTTTAATGCTTCAAAATTACAAAAAATTTTTTTGTTGTGCAAACCTGTGCAAACGCCGTTTGTCCGCTTTTTGCGCTTTTTTGTGCTTAAACGTCGCTATTTCGTGCTTAAACGGTTGAAAAAAGTGCTTAAAAAACTTTTATTTTTTTTCGTGTGTGGCTCTTCTTCGGCAATCTATCAAAGAAACGAAGCCTATCTACGTCACTTGCGCCCCGTAACATAGGCACTTGCGCCCCGTAACATAGGCACTTACGCTCCGTAACATAGGCACTTACGCAATCTTTCTACGTCACTTATTATCTCAAGCGAGCGCGCCGACGCTTGCTTGAGATTAATATACGTTATATATATATGCGAAAGTTCGGTAAAGAAAAAAGAAGTTTCGTATACCTTTTAAATATACGAAACTTCTTTTACAGAGGCTTGTTATTCCTTTTTGTTGAAGATAAGGTTATTTTTTCCCCCCCCCCCCGATTCTTCTTGGGGGCAGAGATCTTTGTCCTTTCTGTCCTCGTCAGGGTCTTCTATGTTTTTGCTTTCATCGTTTTGTGTGCCTACATTATTAATATTGGCGGTTTCCGAGCCCTCCTTCCATTTCGGTCCATTGTCGTTATTGTCGCTGTCGCTTTTTTCCTCTTTGCTTGCTTTCCCGTCTTTCAGAGCTTTAATCAGCTGTTTTATCGCAGCTCGCGACACCACGATATTGGTAAAGTTGCCGTTCTGGTCCATTAAGGTGAAGCTTTCTTTCGTGATACACGCATACACGACCTTCTTCAGGTTGACGATGTGGCTACGTCCCACCTTCACAAAGCAGGTTCCGTTGTCAAGTTTCCATATTTCGTTGTCTAGCTGTGACAGTCCGTAAGGCAGAAGCATCTTACTGTCTCGTGTGAAAAACACGTTGGTGTAATGGCCTTCTGCCTTAAAATAAAGTACGTCCTCAAGCATAGCTCCGAACGATTCGTCACGTTTAAATAGTTTTAACATCATGAGTTTTGCGTTTTTTTTGGTTCATAACCTCTCCGTTTCAAGAGCCCCGTCGCTGTGACGCGCCGTTGATTGCGAAGAGAAAAAGTCTCGTTAATAATTTATAGAGTGGTTCTTTTTGCTTTTTCTATTCTTCTTTTTTTTGTTTTCTTTTGTTTTTGAATTCGGTTTTTTTATTGGTTTTTCTTACCCGTTGTAACCCTTGGCCTACCATAGAAAAGCCTTGAACCACCCCATGTAAGTCTTAACAAGGTGTAAATTTAATAACTTTTTTAGAAATTGCAAACATTATGACGATAAATTTTCACGAACATATAGGGTTTTTGCACGAATTACTGAGAAAACTGCTTAACAACATATAAAACCCCGCCATTTGTGTCTTTGTTAACTGATGTTTAAGGCGTTAAACCACTCAATGCAAACGTCGCAACAACTCGTGCAAAAACCCCGAGCGTTCGGGAAATAGGCATTTAACAAGTGTTTGCGGTTGTGAAAAAATATCGAAATTTGCAGGGTGAAGGATAGAAAGAGCGAATTGATGAGGATATATGACTGTAACGAAAACTACGAGCAGCTGTAATGAAAACAACGAGCTGTAGTGAAGAAGACTACGGGCTGTTAGTTGGCTCTTGAAATCTGAAAAAATAAAACATAACAATAACAAAAAACAAAAGATTATGAAGAAAATCTTGACTTTGATGGCCGCTATGTCGGCTGTAGCAGGTCCTGCAATGGCTGCTGACTATGTGTGGAATGTGGATGCCACAGGCAACATTACCGCCGAGGAGAAGGGTGACATTGCCTTCGCCAACAACAAGTTTACGTTTACGGTTAACAGTGGCGAGAAAGTTTGGGTAAAAGGCTCAAATGTTACTGTTTCGTTCGGTGGAGCAAATCTCACTGGCGTAGAGACCACGTTCGATATGGAAGGTACAGGTATGCTCTACACTCCTGGAGCAACAGGTCAGGTTACTGTGACTCTCGGCGCAAACTCTACCATTCAGAAAATTAAAGTGGTAGGTGAATATTCAATGCGCATAGAAGGTCTGTTCGAAGCTGTAAAGGCTGAGGTGCAGAAGGCCAATCAGGAGACCGCTGTTTGGGCTACAGAGGCTGAGTTGGAGCCGTTCTTTACAGCTGTGCGCGCTCAAATCAATAAACAGGGCGCAATCAATCAGGAAGTGCGCGCCTTGCTTGAGCAGTATCAGGCTGAAAATTCTGTTGATGAGCATGCTGCAGCGTTAATGGGCCGTCTTAATGCTGCCATTCTCAACATAAAGAAATATGTTATTTGTGCAAAAGCAGACAAAAAGACATATGATAGAATAATAGGAGATGATGCTCAAGCTTTGAAGAATCAGTTGGAGAAAGGTACAAGCACACCTTTGAATAGGGATGTTAACAACGACAGCGAGGTGTATATTAAGGACTGGAAGAAGTCAAGCTCCAATAATAACAAACCTGCAACATTCGTATCTTGGAAAACTTCTTGGGCTGAGGAGGCTTGGAACAGTTTCTATAAAGATATTGAGACAATAAAGAGCGAGGCTCTTGCCGAGCTTGGCAAGTTTGATAAAGCCGAGCTGCCCGCTGGATCAGGTAGTTTCCAGACTGGTTTTACTGAGGCTGATTTTAAGGCTAAGTACGCAACACTTCAGACAGAGGCTACGAATGTTGTTAACCGTGCCATCTTTGAGCGCGATTATGCTGATAAGATTAAGGCTGCCAAGGAGGATATCCAGGCAATTAACGAGGTTGTAAAGGCCGGCACTCCTTTCTCTGTTGAGACTCCTTCTTTCTCTCGACTCACAGATGAGGTAACACAGCTTAACCGCTTCCTCGCACAGCCTACTGACGCTCATCGCAGCTTGACAAAAGCAGACCTTTACGGCCTTAATCCTAACAGCCTTAATTTTAAGGGATCGTATGACGATTGTGCCAAGGAGATTGCCGATATCAAGGCAGCTCTCGTAAAGCAGGCTAAGGATGCTCTTGAGGCACGCATTGAACCGACACAGAAGTCGCTCAACGAGACAAGCTACAAGATTTCTGCAAAATATGTGAACGAGCCTGAGACACAGAAGAAGTATGAGCTTGAGTTCGCAAAGATACAGAAGCAGCTTGATGGCCTCAAGAAGAATGTTGCTGCTGTAGCCGATTTCAAGGATATCGTTAATACATACAACAAGTATAACGGCGATTTCGACACCATTAACAAGGACATCGACAGCAAGTGGCAGAACACTCTGTCTGCCCAGAAGAAAGAAGTCCTTGATAACAACCATAAAGAAGCAGTTACGTTGCTCGGCAATGTAGAGAAGGTTCGTGAGGCTTATAACACCAATGTTCTGCGCATAAAGAAATGGGTAGATGCAACTTGGACTGACAACGATACCAAAGTTAAGCTGAACGCCAACTTGAAGGAGTTGTTCAGCGTGGCAGGTGGTGTTGACAAGATGAAGGATGACATCGTTGCCGATACCTTGCGTTACACCAAGCTTATAAACGAGACTCCTGACGTTGAGTTCAATGCCAACGACAACCAGTATCGTCTGCTTAGCGGCGAGGTCGAGACATTTACAAATAACCTCAAAGCAGTTGAGACGGCTATCATGGCACAGATTAAAGATGCCGTGTTTACCGCCAACCTGCGTGCTGCCAACTACTTGAGCGGTTCTCCCATGTCAAACGCTTATTGGTATGTTGCAGATGCACAGGAGGCTGGCAATGAATATGCAAACCTTTGGCCTGGTACCAAGCATGAGTTTATGAGTGCAAAGGCTGTCCTTCTTTTCCAGAAGGAGTTTGAGAAGATAGCCCACAAGGATGCCAACAAACAGGGCGCTGGATATCTTGACGAGGCTCAAAAGATCATTGATGCCGGCCATGTTACAGAGAAAGATAAGGTTGACATTGACAAGCAGAAACTTGCCGATCAGGTGGCTGACGTTGAGGCAATCTTCGCAAAGGTTAAGCCTGCCGTTGATGCGCTCAACAAAGAGAAGGAAGCTTATAAGAAGCTTTACGATGCCATTTATGTGCAGAAGATTGATTGGAACGTGGTTAAGGCTGAGGCGGCTACATATCAGACGGCTATTGATGATGCTGCCAAGGAATACCACACAACAGGATTCGATGTTACAGCGCGCTTGAAGGAGCTTAACAAGCTGTTTGACGGTGTTAAGGACGTGGATGGTTGCACAGAGGATGGCGCATACACAACGCTTGAGAAGGGCACCAACCCCGTAAACGCTTCAAACGCTGAGCTGAACGCTTCTATCAACAAGAAGATTGAAGATTTCAAGGCTGGTCTTAATGAGATACGCCACTATCCTGAAATTCTGAAGAACAAGGCTGCTATGACTACAGCTGATGCCGATATCAAGGCTGTTGAGGCAGAACTTGTCAATGCTCGCGAGGCAATAAAGGCTTACAACGAGACTGTTCAGGCTGGTGCTACACAGCTGCTTAACGGTGCAGAGAGCGCTCTTAAGACAGCAAAGGCTGCCATTGAGGATGCTAGCAATAATCTTAAACTTGCCGACAATTACACCGAGGGTCAGAACCTTAAGCAGGGTCTTACCAACGCTTCACAGGAGATTAAGGACGCTCTTGCATGGGCTGCTCAGGCTGCCAAGGATGCCGATCTCGACTACAACGGTGATGGCAAGGTTAACGTTCAGGACCTCGTTGACGCTGATGCCGACTTCCAGAAGACTGGTGACGGCTTCACCTTCTACAAGTTCCTTGATGCTTATCTTGAGTATCTCTCAAAATAAAACAATCATACATCACATATTCTTTTGAAGGAATGGTTTCCCGTTGAGGGAAGCCTTCCTTTGAAAAGAAAAAATGATGAATGGTTAAAAAAAGTAACATGATAAACATTTACTATTCAACAATTATGAAACAAACAAAACTTTATAATTGCCTTTTTGTGTTGGCCATGCTTCTCATGGCAAGCGCAAGCGCCATGGCACAGGAGTTTACTCTCAAGACAGTAACCTTCCTCAAGCCCGGCGAAAAGGCCACCGTTGCCGTTGGTCTGAAAAACGACGCTGTGGTGAACGGTCTTCAGGCTCGCATCTCTCTGCCTGAGGGTCTTACCTTTGTAGAGAAGGCAAACAACGCTAAGCGTTTCAACATCAGCAAGACCGAGCGCACAGAGGGCATGAGCCTTATCTTGAGCAAGATTGACGAGAAGACCGCTGCCATGGTGGGCTTCGGTGCCGAGGTTGCTGCTGGCGAAGGCGATGTGTTCACTTTCGACGTTAACGTTGCTGCCGACTATTCTGGTTCTAAGGAGATCGTTATGAGCGAAACACAGCTCGCTGTTCCCGGCCAGGACGTTGTCTATGGCGAGAAGGACGTTGTGTCTAAGGTTGTCGACTCTGAGAACAAGGTTGTCTTTGCAGGCACAGCCCAGCCCGTCAAGGTTGGTGAGGAGCAGACCGTTACCCTCACCCTGAGCTTCCCCAAGGCCATCATGCGTGGTGTGGCTTTCAACGTAGAGCTTCCCGCTGGCGTCACAATCGTCGACAAGTCGGCTAAGGTAGGTGCTCTTGGCACAAACCACAAGATCAACCTTTACAACAACCTCTTCACCATCAACCTCCTCGACTATACTGAGGACGACGCTTTCAGCGCCAACGAGGGTGAGCTTTGCACCTTCAGCATCAAGGCCGACGAGACCTTCGTTGCAGGTTCAGAGATAAAGGTTAAGAACATCAAGACATGGGCACATGGTGGTCATGACGAGTATTATGCAGAAGATTTTGCCATCAAGCTGACCAAGGGCGGCGCTACAGGCATCAATGGTGTAACAGCCGACGAGCTTGGTGCTGACGCTGTATATCAGCTCAACGGTGTGCGCACAGACCAGATGAAGCAGGGCGTTAACATCGTCGTTAAGAATGGCAAGGCTATCAAGGTTCTTAAGAAGTAAAACAGCTTTAAAAGAGATATATCCTTTCAATTCGTAGTTTTGTGGCTATTAAAAAAATAGAGTAAAGTTTTTACACAAGACGTTTATAACAGACCACCCACGGCTATGTTTTCTCAGTTTTTGCATAGTCTGGGTGGTTTTTTACAATAAGAAATTTATTTAATTTATATATCCTACATATTTTAGGCAGTGTGTATACCATGAAGACACAAGCAAATTCGTTTCTTTATGCTTTAGTGCGTGATGCATTGAAGCATATTTTTTTTATATCTGAAATATACTAAAACAAGGGCGTTGAGCGTTATTTTAAAGGTATATTGCGGTTTCTTCAAAAACAGATGTCAAGAAACCGCATGTCTTCAGGCAAGAGGAAGGCCTGAAGAAAAAATTGCCGCTTAACATGTTGAACATTGATTACAGAACAAAAGCATGATTGATTATATCAAAGGCGAACTTGCCGAACTGACACCGGCACAGGCCGTTATCGAGGCAGCAGGCGTGGGTTACGCCCTCAACATATCGCTTAACACCTACACCGCCATACAAGGCAAGAAAGATGTGAAACTCTTTGTCCATGAGTCGCTTGTTACAGGTGGACGCGATGACAGCTACACCTTCTTTGGCTTTGCCTCCAAGCAGGAACGCGACCTCTACCGTCTGCTTATCAGCGTGTCGGGCGTGGGTGCCAACACAGCCCGCATGATCCTTTCGGCAGCATCGCCCGCTGACCTCAGCAACGCCATTGCCTCTGGCAACGAACGGCTGCTTAAGGGCGTTAAAGGCATCGGTCTGAAGACCGCCCAGCGCATTATTGTAGACCTTAAGGACAAGGTTGTGGCTCTCGGCATCGCTCAAGAGGTTACCATGGGCGAGGGTGGCAGCACCGTGGCTGTGAACAACGAGGTCATGGATGAGGCTGTGTCTGCTCTCACCATGCTTGGTTTTTCGCCAGCACCCTCAGCCAAGGTTGTCAAGGCGTTGCTTGAAGAGAACGCCGCCATGCCCGTGGAACAGGTTGTCAAGGAAGCGTTGAAGCGCATAAAGTAGCGCATAAAGTAATATAAAAAACTGAATGAAGCAAAGGAATCTTTTTCTTTCAATAATAACATGTCTGCTCGTTGCCGTTGTGGCGAGCTATGCCTTTGCTGTGCCTTTTCGTCAGGACGACCGCACACGCCGCGCTCAACGCCAGCAGGGTGTGCAGCGCAATGGCGCAAACCAGCGACAGGGTGAAGCGCAGCGACAGGGTGGGGCACAGAAGAACCTTCCTTCCAAGGACAGCATCTTGACACAGCCCATCATAGAGAACGAAGACACCATTCCCGACTCGTTGCTCCATCCGCGTTGGAAAATCCAGCGCACCATGCCCATCACGCTCAACGACCTCAACCAGGGCGCTGCCGACCTGCGCCGTCCCGACAACCTTAAGCAGGAGGTGGTCTATAACGACACCATCAACCGCTACATCATTGGTTCCAAGATAGGCGACTCTTACATCAACGCCCCTGTCATGATGACGCCCGAGGAGTATAGAAAATGGAGCGAGCGCAAGGCCATGCAGAGCTATTTCCGTTCAAAGAACGACGAAATTTACAAGGCCAAGGGTAAGGAGAAATTCGACTTTACCGACATGCACTTCGACCTCGGTCCCGCCGAAAAGATCTTCGGCCCCGGCGGCGTGCGCATAAAGACCCAGGGAACGGCAGAACTGAAGTTTGGCGCCACGATGAAGAACATCGACAACCCGTCGCTGCCCATCAGAAACCGCAAGACAACCAATATCGACTTTGACGAGAAGATAAACCTCAACGTCAACGGAAAGGTTGGCGACAAGGTCAACATGAACCTTAACTACAACACCGACGCCACCTTCGACTTCGACTCGCAGAACCTCAAGCTCAAGTATGACGGCAAGGAAGACGAGATCATAAAGCTCGTTGAGGCCGGTAACGTGTCGTTCCCCAGCAACTCGTCGTTGGTCAAGGGCGCGTCCTCTCTCTTTGGCTTGCGCACCGACCTGCAGTTTGGCAAGCTCAAGCTCCAGCTCGTTGCCTCGCAGAAGAAGTCGACAACCAAGAGCGTGTCGACAAAGGGCGGCACACAGTTCACGCCCTTCGAGATCGACGCTGCCAACTATGAAGAAAACCGCCACTTCTTCCTCTCACAGTATTTCCGTGAGAAATATGATGCCGGCATGCGTTCGCTCCCCAACCTCACCACAGGCATAAAGATTAACCGCGTTGAGGTGTGGGTCACGAACAAGACAGCCACAACCAGCAACACACGTTCCATCATCGCCCTTACCGACCTGGGCGAGAACACACTTGTCCATAACCACATGTGGCAGACCACAGGCTTGCAGGTGCCTGCCAACGCCGCCAACACAGAATATCAGACCATGGTGGAGCAGTATGGCGCTGCACGCGACATCGACCAGACATCGACCGTGCTCGACGGCATCGGCTCCTTTGCTGGCGGCAGCGACTATGAGAAGCTGTCGAGCGCCCGTCTGCTCAACTCTTCCGAGTATAGCGTCAACACCGCCCTCGGCTACATCTCGTTGAAGACCTCGTTGCAGACCGACCAGGTGCTTGCCGTGGCTTACGAGTACACTTATGGCGGACAGACCTTCCAGGTGGGCGAGTTTGCGAGCGACGTGACGGACGTGTCACAGGCTCTCTTCGTCAAGGCGTTGAAGAACACCAGCAACAACCCTTCTCAGGGCAACTGGCGACTGATGATGAAGAACGTCTACTATCTCTCTTCACAGGTGGAGAAAGAGAAGTTCCGCCTCGACGTCAAGTTTCAGAGCGACACGGCAGGCGTGTACCTCTCTTACCTGCCTGAGCCACAGACCAAGGACCAGCCGATCATCAGAGCCCTCGGTGCCGACCGTCTCGACAACAACAACAAACCTCACCCTAACGGCTATTTCGACTTTGTCGAGGGCTACACCGTGTCCAACGGTCGCGTGTTCTTCCCGCAGGCAGAGCCGTTCGGAAAAGGAATATACAATTTCCTTGTGAGCCGTGGCGTGCCTGCCGACAAGGCAGAGAAATATGCGTTCACCGAGCTTTACGACTCGACCAAGACCGTTGCCAAGCAGATAGCAGAGAAAGACAAATACATGCTGTCGGGACAGTTTAAAGGCACGGCAGCCAACATCATCTCGCTCGGCGCATACAATGTGCCGCAAGGCTCGGTGGTGGTCACGGCAGGTGGCGTGAAGCTCACCGAAAACTCCGACTATTCTGTCGACTACAGCGCTGGCGAGGTGACCATCCTCAACCAGAGCATCATCGATGCGGGCACGTCTGTCAACGTGTCGTTGGAGAGCAACAGCGACTACGGTCAGCAGCGCAAGACCATGTTCGGAATGAACTGGGAGTACGACTTCTCGAAAAACTTCCAGATGTCGGGAACCATACAGCATCTCTCGGAGCAAGCCCTCACCACAAAGGTTAACATGGGCAGCGAGCCGCTCAACAACACGTTGTGGGGCGTTAACATGAACTGGAAGAAGGAGAGCCAGTGGGTCACCAACATGCTCGACAAGATTCCGTTCCTCCATCTCACGCAGCCCTCGAACATCTCGTTCTCGGGCGAGTTTGCACAGCTCCTGGCAGGACAGAGCCACGGCACGCAAGACAACGCCTCTTACATTGACGACTTTGAAGACACAAAGAACACCATCGACGTGAGCACCCCCACATCATGGATCATCTCAAGCGTGCCGACCATGTTCCCCGAGAGCAAGGACAAGACAACCCTCGCCAGCGGCTACAACCGTGCCCGCCTGGCTTGGTACACCATCGACCCGCTCTTCACGCGCCGCTCATCGTCGCTCACCCCATCCCACATAAAGAGTGACCTTAACCAGCTGTCAAACCATTATGTGCGTGAGGTGCCTGTGCGTGAGCTGTTCCCGAAACGCAACCAGAACAGCTACAGCGGAGCAACATCGATGCTCAGCGTGCTCAACCTCGCTTTCTATCCGTCAGAGCGCGGCCCTTACAACTTCAGTACGGATCTTGCCTATGACGGAACGCTCAACAACCCCGAGAACCATTGGGGCGGCATGATGCGCAAGCTCGACACCAACGACTTTGAGGCTGCCAATATAGAATATGTGGAGTTTTGGATGCTCGATCCCTTCATCTACAGTAGGCGCGACGGCAACGCCAGCGACTTTGGCGGCGATTTCTATCTTAACCTCGGCGAGGTGAGCGAAGACATTCTGCGCGACGGAAAGAAATTCTATGAGAGCGGAATGCCCGTCGACGGCTCCAACAGTTTTGTAAAGACCCAATGGGGCAAGATTCCCACACAGGCCACCGTGACCTATTCGTTCGCGTCGGCCAAGGGAGCGCGTGCCTTGCAAGATGTGGGCTTCAACGGACTGAACGACCAGGAGGAGCAGACCTTCGAGACCTATCAGACCTTCCTGAAGACCATTGAGGGCAAGATCAGCAAGGCCGCCTACGACTCAATATGGGCAGACCCCGCCGGCGACAACTACCACTATTTCCGTGGCTCCGACCTCGACCGCATGGAGGCACCCATCTTGCTGCGTTACAAGTATATAAACAACCCGCAAGGCAACTCGCCCGACAACGACAGCCGCACCGAGGGCTACGACACCTCATATAAGACAACCCCCGATGTGGAGGACATAAACCAAGACTACACGCTCAACGAATATGAGAAATACTATCAGTATCGCATCTCCATTCGTCCCGAAGACCTCGTTGTGGGACAGAACTACATCGTCGACAAGCGTGAGGTGTCGCCAAAGTTGAGAAACGGCGAGACCGACCATGTCACATGGTACCAGTTCCGCATTCCCCTGAGCGACTATGAGCAGCGCGTGGGTGGCATCAGCGATTTCACATCCATACGTTTCATGCGTATGTTCCTCGCTGGCTTCAAGAAGCCCATCGTTCTGCGCTTTGGCAACCTCGACCTCGTCTATGGCAAGTGGCGCATGTATAACCAGACGCTTGATGCCACGGCTCCACAGCAGGGCAAGATGACGATGGGTGCTGTCAACATTGAGGAGAACAACGACAAGTCGCCCGTCAATTATGTGTTGCCTCCCGGCATCAGCAGAGCACAGGACCCCTCGCAGCCCCAGCTTGTAGAGAGCAACGAGCAGGCGTTGTCTATGAACGTCGAGAATCTCGGTCATGGCGAGTCGAAGGCTGTGTATAAGAACACCACCCTTGACCTCCGGCAGTATAAGCGCATGCAGATGTTTGTGCATGCCAACTCGCTCGACCCCAACACCACCAACCTGCAAGACAACCAGCTGGCGGTGTTCATACGCCTTGGCTCCGACTATAAGAGCAACTATTATGAGTATGAAATTCCGCTGTCGCTCACGCCGTGGAAGTCGAACTATGGCATGAACTCGCCCTCCGACCGCCGCTTGGTGTGGCCCGAGGAGAACATGCTTGATGTGCCCCTGTCGCTCTTCACGGCTGTGAAGAAGGCACGCAACAAGGCCAAGGCCGCCGGCACAGCCTCTTACAGCCGCCCCTATTCGGCCTACGATGAAGACAAGCCCAACAACAAGGTCACGGTCATGGGTAACCCGACGCTCGGCGAGGTCAAGACCATGGTCGTTGGTGTGCGCAACCTGTCTTCCGACGCCAAGAGCGGTGAGGTGTGGGTGAACGAGCTGCGCCTGAGAGACTATAACAACTCGGGCGGTTGGGCTGCATCGGGCAACCTCAACATGCAGCTCTCCGACTTCGGTACGGTCAACCTCACGGGCAAGTATGTGAGCGACGGCTTTGGCGGCTTGGAGGACGGTGTGGCAGCACGCTCCACCGACGACTACAAGACCTATAGTCTAACGACCAACTTCGAGTTGGGCAAGTTCTTCCCCGACAAGGCGAAGGTCTCTATACCTCTTTATTATAGTGTGACGAAAGAGGAGACCTCTCCCCGTTACAACCCGCTCGACACCGACATGCTGCTTAAGGACGCCCTCGATGCAGCAAGCGACAAGCATGAGCGCGACTCGATAAAGAGCATCGCCGTGACGAAGACCACCAACACCAACTTCTCGCTGTCGGGTGTGCGTGTGGGCATAGCCACGAAGCGTCACCCCATGCCTTACGACCCCGCCAACTTCTCGTTCAGCTACAGCCACAGTCATCGCTACTCGTCTGGCGAGACCACGGTCTATGAGAAGGAAGACAACTGGCAAGGCTCGCTCAACTATTCGTGGGTGCCCGTCTACAAGCCTCTTGAGCCTTTCAAGAAGATAAAGAACAAGAGCAAGTGGCTCGACCTGCCGCGACGCTTCGGCTTCAACTGGCTGCCGCAGAACGTGGGCTTCAACTCAGAGATCTCGCGCAGCTACTATGAGCTACAGGAGCGCGACATGCAAGACCTTGGCGGCTCACAACTGCCGCTCACGTTCAGTCAGCAGTTTCTGTGGAACCGTGAGTTCTCGTTACGCTGGGACCTCACGAAGAACCTGCACATGAACTTCCAGAGCGCCACGCACGCCGAGATCGAGGAACCCTACACGCCGGTAAACAAGGACCTCTATGCCGACCAGTATAAGGCATGGAAAGACTCGGTGTGGACGAGCATCAAGCATTTCGGAACGCCGCTCGACTATAACCAGACGTTCACGGCTTCCTACCAGTTGCCGCTCAACCTCATACCCATCTTCGACTGGGTGAACGCCGACGCTCAATACACCGCCACCTACAACTGGATGCGTGGCTCCGACCTTGAAGACGGCACGTCGCTGGGCAACACCATCAGCAACAACCGTCAGATCCGTCTTAACGGCACCTTCAACATGGAGAAGCTCTATAACCATGTGCCGTTCCTGAAGAAGGCAAACGACAGGTTCAAGAAAGATCCGTCGAGCAACCTGAAAAAGAAGAATGCGAAGAATGCGAAAAACAAGAAGGATGCCAAGGACAAAAACTCGTTGTCTAAACGCAACGGACGGCAGGGTGTAGACCTGGACAAGCAGAAGGCTAAGCTTCCAAAGAACAAGAAGGGCTTCGAGAAGGAAATAACGCTGTTGCCCGACACCCTTATGAAAATCAAGCACGGCAAGAACAGCAAGCGTCTTATCGTTTCTGCAAAGACCGAAGACGGCAAGCCGTTCCAGCTGAAATATCGTAAGATCGACAACAACACCATAGGCATAAAGAGCCGTCTCGACTCGGCGTTGAAACTGAAGATCACGGTGACGCCCAAGGAGCCGCTTGACGACAAGGGCTGGTACAAGACCATGCAGACCATCGCCCGCACGCTGATGATGGTGCGCAACGTGAGTCTGTCTTATTCGAACCAATATTCAATGTCGCTGCCCGGATTCATGCCCAGCGTGGGCGATGCCTTCGGACAGAAGCGCAACCAAGGTGCGTGGGCACCGGGTCTCGACTTTGCCTTTGGCCTTACAGGCGACTCGTATGTGGACAAGGCGCGTGACCGCGGATGGCTGTTGCTCAGCGACTCTATCGCCACCCCTGCCTCTACCAACAAGACAGAGGACCTGCAGGTGCGCATGACCCTTGAGCCTGTGCGCAACCTGAAGATAGACCTCAACGCTGCCCGCACACAGACTACGGCGCGCAGCGTGCAATATATGTATGAAGGGTCGCCCACAACGCAGAGCGGCACGTTCTCCATGACCACCCTCTCGCTGCGCAGCGCCTTTGAGGGCATGGGCGACGCCGAACACGGCTACCATTCGGCTTCGTTTGAACGCTTCTGCAACAGCTTGGAAAGCTTCCGTCAGCGCGTGGAGCAACGTTATGTCGGCGCTACCTATCCGCAAGGTTCGGCGCTCGCAGGACAGCCCTTCGATGCTGCCAACGGTGGCGTGGGCTTATATTCTGCCGATGTAATGGTGCCTGCATTCCTCGCAGCCTACACCTCGTCGGGAGGCAACAGTCTGAACATCTTCCCCACATTGTCGCGCATGCTGCCCAACTGGACGGTGCGTTACAGCGGACTGTCAAAGCTGCCGTGGTTCCGCGATGTGTTCAAGAGCGTAAACATCAACCACTCTTACAAGAGCATCTATGCCGTGGGCGCATACCAGTCGTACAGCACCTTCATGGAACTGATGGGTCCCGGTCTTGGCTTCATCTCTGACGCTACCACGGGCATGCCTGTTCCGTCGTCAATGTATAACGTGTCGACGGTGAGCATCAACGAGTCGTTCTCGCCGTTGCTTGGCATCGACGTCACGTTGCAGAACAACCTGACGTGCAAGCTCGAGTATAAGACCATACGCACGCTGAACCTCAGTATGACGAGTGTGCAGATCAACGAGTCGTCATCACACGACTGGGTGCTGGGCATGGGCTACACCATCAGCAACTTCAATCCCTTCGGACCGAAGGCGCGTAAGGTGAAAACGAGCAAGAAGAGCGGTAACGGACAGAACGGTGCGCAGCAGAAGCAGAACAGCTCATCGCGGAACAACCGTAGCTCATCGGGCTATAACAGTGACCTGAAGCTTCGTCTTGACCTCAGCTATCGCAAGCAGGCAGCCATAAGCCGTGACATCGCATCCATGACGTCGGCGGCAAGCAGTGGCAACACAGCCTTCAAGCTGTCGTTCTCTGCCGACTATTCGTTCTCGCGTCTGCTCACCATGAGCTTCTATTATGACCGACAGACGAACACGCCGCTGCTTACGTCAAGCAGCTACCCGACGACCACTCGCGACTTTGGCCTTAGCCTCAAGTTCTCTCTCACGAGGTAACGCTTTGCCGGTTATAAAGACAATGTGGCTTTTGGACGGGAAATTTTAAAGACAATAGAGACAATAGGGACAATCTTTTATTGAACTTTTGTATGTAAAAAGCAGACGCTTTATAAGATGGTTACAAGCTTGGATGGCAGCTTTTCATGTGCATAAAACAACGAAAAAATAATTTTGCGCTTCGCGCATTTTTTTAAACATTAATTTCCATTAATTGAACATTAATGAAACATTATTTTTTTTTGCGCGAAGCGCGTATTAATGATAATTAATGGGTCATTAATGAAAATTAATGTTTAAAAAAACACGAGCGCGAAGCGCGATGTGAATATTAATCTTTGCAAAAGTCAGAGATTAATTTTTTTGCTTGCGTTCCAATCGGGTCTCAGAACTCGTCGTTGGCGTAGAGGTAATCGAAGATGCTCTGCTTCCACTCCAAGATCTCTTCGTCGCGGAAGAAACGCTTCAGCTCGGCAGCAGCCGTCTCGGTCGAGTCGGAAGCATGGACAATGTTCTCTTGAAAGCTCATGCAGTAGCTTCCTCTTATCGTTCCTGGAGCAGCGTTGCGGCCGTTGGTGGGGCCAGCCAAAGCACGAACGGCAGCAATGGCGTCAACGCCCGACAGACACATGGCGATGACGGGAGCTGTCATCATGGCGTCCTTCACACGCTGGAAGAACGGCTTGCCGCTGAGGTGCGCATAGTGCTCGCTCAAGATCTTGTCGTCGAGCTGTATCATCTTCATGCCGCAGATCTGCAGGCCTTTCTTCTCGAACACGCTGATAATCTCACCTACCAGACTGCGCTGTAAGGTGCATGGCTTCAGCAAAACCAATGTTTTTTCAATTGCCATAAGTTATTATGTTTTTTAGGTGAATAAAAAATTGTGTAGGTTCGTATCTTTTGCAAAGATAATGCAAATCGAGAGCATAGATGCAAGCTTGCTTGTAAGCTATGCCGAGGTGCAGCTTATCTTTTGCAAATATATGCAATTTTATCGTGTGGCGCAAAAATAGTGCTTTGGGTTTTGTTTTATTAACAAATTGTCTTGACTTATCTCGCTTTTTTTTATTCATGTATCACGATTTTAATCTCTTGGAATAGAAAAACGTTTGATTTGTTTTGTAATGTGTGCGATTTTAGCTAATTTTGCATTTGTTCAAAAAACAAGACTAAACGTTTGCATAGATGTGGAACAATGGTTTCCCCAACTGCCTGTTGTAGATGGTCGGCACGATGCCAATCTGCCGTAATGTCAATGTTTAACGCCTATGAGCACAAGACAAAGAGTCTGTAACGCTCTAAAAAACTTTTATGAATTTTTGTGAATCAGATTCTATATGTTTGAAACGATTTTTAATTTGATTATAAAGTAAAGACATATCTATGGAAAAAAGAAACGTAGCCCTCATCACGGGCGTTACGGGTCAGGACGGCTCGTATCTTGCAGAACTCTTGCTGGAGAAAGGTTATGATGTGCATGGCACCATTCGTCGCTCATCGGTAGACTATCGTGAGCGTATTGCTCATCTGGAAGGCCAGCCCAATTTTCACCTCCACTATGCTGACCTCGGCGACTCGATGAGCATCATTCAGGTGATGAACAAGGTTAAGCCCACAGAGGTTTACAACCTTGCAGCCCAGAGCCATGTGCAGGTGAGCTTCGACTCTCCCGAGTTTACCGCTGATGTTGATGCTACAGGTGTGCTCCGCATCCTTGAGGCTATCCGCCAGTGTGGACTGGCCGACACATGCCGCATGTATCAGGCTTCTACCTCAGAGCTTTATGGCAAGGTTGAGGAAGTTCCCCAGAACGAGAACACACCGTTCCATCCTTATTCGCCATACGCCGTTGCCAAGCAGTATGGCTTCTGGATCGTGAAAGAATATCGTGAGGCTTACAACATGTTCTGCTGCTCGGGCATTCTCTTCAACCATGAGAGCGAGCGCCGTGGCGAGACCTTCGTGACCCGTAAGATCACGCTGGCAGCAGCCCGCATAAAGCAGGGCAAGCAGGACAAACTCTATCTTGGCAACCTCGACTCGCTGCGCGACTGGGGTTATGCCAAGGATTATGTAGAGTGTATGTGGCTCATCCTCCAGCACAACAAGCCCGAAGACTTCGTTATCGCCACAGGCGTTCAGCACACCGTGCGCGAGTTTGCTTATTATGCTTTCAAGCATGTAGGCATTGAGCTCGAGTTCAAGGGCGAGGGCATCAACGAGAAGGGTATCTGCGTTGAGGGTCCCGATGAGCTTAAGGGCAAGGTGCTCGTTGAGGTGTCTCCCGACTTCTTCCGTCCTACCGACGTTGTTAACCTCTGGGGTGACCCCACCAAGGCAAAGGCCGAGCTGGGATGGAACCCGAGCAAGACAAGCTTCGAGGAGCTTGTCAAAATAATGGTCGACAGCGACATGGCAAAGGTGGCAGCTGAGGATGCCGGCCAGAAGGTGCGCTGCAACCTGGCAGAGTATTTGGAGAAGGGAATTGTGAAGTAGCCCCCCAAGCCGCCGCAGGCGGCTTTGCCCCTCCCCTTAGGGAGGGGAGTGAATGGCTTTGCTTTTTGCGCATTTTGCATTTTGCATTTTCGCATTTTTGCATTTTCGCATTTTGCATTTTCGCATTTTGCATTTTGCATTTTGCATTTCGCATTTTTGCATTTTCGCATTTTGCATTTTCGCATTTCGCATTCAATATTCGATAAGTTTATATAATTTTCAAAATAAAAAGCCCATAAATATAACGC